>Ga0310344_10000703_pt1 | contig 25959 bp, 22 predicted proteins | sample HC15DNA20200_MG_FD_203801 | JGI IMG/M metagenome (GOLD analysis project Ga0310344, IMG submission 203801) | Marine microbial communities from station ALOHA, North Pacific Subtropical Gyre - HC15-DNA-20-200_MG | ecosystem: Environmental > Aquatic > Marine > Oceanic | place: Pacific Ocean: North...
TAATGTCATTAACAAATTCAAAACCCTGACCAGGCTCTCCTGGGACAACCTTGATCTTCACATGACCGTATTGACCACGACCACCGGTCTGCTTAACGTAACGAACCTCGCTATCAGAAGGCCTAGTTAAGGTTTCTCGATAAGCCACTTGAGGACGACCAACTGTTGCCGCAACACCAAATTCTCTCTGCAAGCGATCAACCAGAATTTCAAGATGCAATTCACCCATCCCTGAAATCACAACTTGACCCGTCTGCTCATCTGTCTGCACTTGAAACGTTGGATCTTCAGAAGTTAATTTAGCAAGTCCAGTGCCTAGCTTTTTCTGATCCGATTCGGTTTTCGGTTCTATTGCCAAAGAAATAACTGGACTCGGAAATTCCATCGACTCCAACACAACTGGGTGTTGCGGGTCACAAATTGTGTCGCCAGTGCTCACACTTTTGAGACCAACAGCAGCGGCAATGTCACCTGCGTAAACTTGTTTAATTTCTTCACGCTTGTTCGCATGCATTTTCAGAAGTCGCCCTATACGCTCATTCCGATCGCGTATTGGATTAAAAACTGTAGAACCAGACTTCATCACACCAGAGTAGACGCGAATAAACGTTAACTGCCCAACAAACGGATCGGTAGCAATCTTAAAAGCTAACGCCGAAAAGGGTGCATCATCATCAGCTGAGCGCTCAACCGCCACCTCTTCTTTTTTAGTCGGATCAATCCCACTAATCGGAGGCACGTCATCAGGAGAGGGCAAGAAATCAACCACAGCATCTAATAAGGGCTGAACTCCTTTATTTTTAAAAGCTGATCCACAAACAACAGGAACAAAGGGCGCATCATCACCTTGAACAGAATCAATAACTCGACGGCGCAGTGCCGCTCTAATTTCCTGCTCATCGATAGGCTCGCCACCGAGATATTTTTCTAAAACACGATCATCAACTTCACTTACCTTTTCAATTAAAATTTCCCTTAGCTTCGTTGCCTCGCCAAGAATTTCCTGCGGAATCTCCTCAACCACAGATTCCGCTCCAAGCGTTTCGTCTTTATACCGAATCGCTTTCATAGTAATAAGATCAACGACACCTGAAAAATTTTCCTCTGCCCCGATTGGCATCTGGACCGCTACAGGGTTTGCCTGCAACTTATCCCGAATCTGTTCGATTGCCTGGGAGAAATTCGCACCGACACGATCCATCTTATTTACAAAACATATTCGAGGAACACCATACTTGTCAGCCTGTCGCCAAACCGTTTCAGACTGCGGCTCAACACCACTAACAGCATCAAAAACCGCCACAGCTCCATCTAAAACACGCAAAGAACGCTCAACTTCAGCCGTGAAGTCAACATGACCAGGAGTGTCAATTATGTTGATTCGATGTTCGCGCCAAAAACACATCGTCGCAGCAGAAGTTATTGTTATCCCTCGCTCCTGCTCTTGCTCCATCCAGTCCATAACTGCAGCACCATCATGAACCTCACCTAATTTATAGGTAACTCCAGTATAAAAAAGGATCCGTTCAGTGGTCGTAGTTTTACCAGCATCAATATGCGCCATAATGCCGATGTTTCGATTTTTCTCAAGAGGAACCTGTCGAGGAGACAGACCTGACTTATTCCCAGTCATCTGGGTGCCAGTAGAATTTCCACTCTTAGCTTCGGCTACAGTCACTTCCATCCCTACCATCTATAATGAGCAAAAGCCTTATTTGCTTCCGCCATTCTGTGTGTATCCTCACGCTTTTTCACTGAACCACCACGTAAATTTGAAGCATCTATTAATTCGTTAGCTAACTTGTCTCGCATCGTTTTACCATCACCTCGACTCCTTGCAGAAGAAGTAATCCAACGTATGCTGAGAGAAAGACGACGGTTCGGACTCACCTCAATTGGAACCTGGTAATTGGAACCTCCAACACGACGAGACTTAACCTCAAGAGTAGGCTTAGTATTATCAATTGCCTTTTTAAACACCTTAACAGGATCGTCACCTGTACGATCTTTTATGATATCTAAACTCCCATATACAATTCCCTCGGCAGTACTGCGCTTTCCGCCCTTCATAATCATTCGCACAAACTTGGTTATCAGGGTACTGCTATAAATGGGATCCGCCGGGACCTCTCGTTTTGGCACCTCTCGTCGCCGCGGCATTATTATTTACTCCTATTCGTCAAGTCCAAATAAAGATCTACGCTTTTGGACGCTTAGCACCATATTTTGAACGCGATTTTTTTCGCCCTTGCACACCAACAGCATCAAGAGTGCCACGTACCACGTGATATCGAACACCTGGCAAATCTTTGACACGACCTCCCCGGATCAGCACAAGCGAATGCTCCTGTAAATTATGCCCCTCTCCAGGAATGTAACTTGTAACTTCGATACCGTTAGTTAACCGGACACGCGCCACTTTTCGAAGGGCAGAATTAGGCTTCTTTGGCGTCTGCGTGAACACACGAACGCACACCCCACGTTTTTGGGGACAGCCTTGCAAAGCCGGGCTTTTGGTCTTTGAAACCAAAGGCGAACGCTTTTTTCGAACCAACTGACTGATCGTTGGCACGCCAACTCCTTCATTAAACCTCAGTATTTCTGGACTCAATACAAAGAGCCAGGCACTCAGGTAAATAATATTGGTCCAAGCCTAGAAGCCTAATAAATTAGAGCTTGGCACCTGAACCGGTTAACCCTATTCCTATATTCTCGTCGAGCAGGCAACCCTGAATGATCATCAAAGGCTTGCCTAGTGCAGCGAGGAACGACAATTCAAACAGACTCGGATTTAGATAGGGTGTCCTAACTCCGACAAAACCTAGAGAAGATATCACATAAACCTAATAATCGCAACGTTTTCAAGGTTTTACTGCTCGCCCCAAAAGCAAAAATCTCCCAACTATCGCCTCTACCAATCCCTATTCACCGGTCTTCACCGTTTTTTCAACGGCTCTGTCAGGCTGGAAAAAATAATCCATTTCCCGCTCGAGATCCATTTCGTCACCAGATTGGTGCGTCGGAGGGGGCGGCTCATCCGCATCAATGGACACTCCCTTATAGTACTCAAACCCTGTGCCTGCAGGAATAAGTCGACCCATCGTAACGTTCTCTTTCAACCCACGCAGATGATCAACCCTACCGGATATCGAAGCCTCCGTTAAGACACGTGTTGTCTCCTGAAAAGACGCAGCGGAAATAAAAGATTCCGTGGAAAGAGAGGCTTTGGTAATACCAAGAAGCATTGGGCGGCCAGTCGCAGGGCGACCACCATCAGCAAGCGTTCGCTCATTTTCTCGAAGGAATCTAATCTTATCGACCTGTTCATCAACAAGAAATTCAGTGTCACCAACATCTTCCACTCGAACCCAACGCATCATCTGGCGCACAATAACTTCAATGTGTTTATCATTGATGGCCACACCCTGAAGCCGATAGACCTCTTGAATCTCATTCACCAGATAGCTAACAAGCGCCTTTTCTCCAAGCACACTAAGAATATCGTGAGGATTACTCGGACCATCCATTAGTGGCTCACCCGCATGGACACGGTCGCCTTCCTGAACGTTAATATGAACACCTCGTGGCAATGAATATTCTCTCGGCTCAGCACCAGGCTCATCAGGAAAAATAAGGATGTGACGCATACCCTTCACGATACCGCCATGTTTGACTTCACCGTCAATCTCACTAATGATCGCCGTTTCACGAGGTTTTCTAGCTTCAAACAGCTCTACAACGCGAGGCAAACCGCCTGTAATATCCTTAGTTTTTGTCGTTTCACGAGGAATCTTGGCCAAGACATCACCAGCTGCAACCGTATCACCCTCCGCAACCATCATGTGCGCAGACGAAGGCATATGATACTTGCGGACAACTTTTCCATCTTTACCTCTAATCTCAACAGTCGGTTGTTTCTTTTCGTCAGGCGAATCAACAATAATAAGCCGCATGAGACCCGTGACTTCGTCAACCTCCTCATGCACCGTCATCCCCTCAATGATATCCTTAAAACGAATCGTCCCATTCTGCTCAGTTAAAATAGAAAATGTATACGGATCCCACTCAACTAAAATCTGTTCTTGATCTACTTGCTGACCATCGCTAACCTTTAAGTTCGCACCGTATACAACCTCATACCTCTCACGATCGCGACCCATTTCATCCTGCACAATCAAGAAACCTGTTCGATTCATCACAATCAAAGTGCCATCTTTTTTCTTAACTGCCTGAATATCCTGATATTTCACAGTGCCGGCATGCTTACTCTCCAACTTCGATTGATCAGAAACTCGAGACGCCGTTCCGCCAATATGAAAAGTTCTCATCGTAAGTTGTGTGCCTGGTTCACCAATTGATTGAGCGGCAATTACCCCAACCGCAAGTCCCAATTCAACCAATTTACCTGTAGCCAAATCCCGTCCGTAACAATTTGCACAACATCCTCGCCTTGAAGAGCAGGTCAAGACTGACCGGATCTTCACCTTCTCAATTCCAGCTTCCTGAATCGTGGCGGCCAATTCCTCAGTAATTTCCTGATTAGCCGATGCAACCACCTCGTCAGTAAACGGATCACGAACATCTTCAAGAGTAACTCGACCCATGATTCGATCGCGAAGCGGTTCAATAATTTCACCACTCTCCACAATTGCCCTAGACTCAATTCCATCCAATGTCCCACAGTCCAGCTCAGAAATAATCACGTCTTGAGCAACATCAACAAGGCGGCGGGTTAAATAGCCAGAATCTGCAGTTTTTAGAGCCGTATCCGCTAATCCTTTTCTGGCACCGTGTGTAGAGATAAAGTATTGCAGAACCGTTAGACCTTCTCGGAAATTTGATGTAATCGGTGTTTCAATGATTTCACCGGAGGGCTTAGCCATCAAACCTCTCATACCAGCTAGCTGCCTAATTTGCTGTTTACTTCCCCGGGCACCTGAATCCGCCATAATATAAACTGGATTAAACCCATGACCAGAATCGTCTAACGTCTCCATCTCACCAAACATTTCGTCGGCAATCTTTTCTGTTACGTCTGACCAGATTGCGATAACTTTATTCTTCCGCTCACCGTTGGTAATCGCACCTTCAAGGTACTGCTGTTCAACTTTGATAACCTCAGCATTTGCAAACTGCACCAATGCTTGCTTTTCTTTCGGAATCACCAAATCGTCAATTCCTATTGAAATACCAGATTTTGTTGCATACAAAAATCCAAGATTCTTCAACCGATCCAACATATCTACCGTTAGCTCAAGGCCATTCTGTAAATAGCAATATTGAACCAATTGTTGTTGACCCTTTTTCTTAAGGAGGCCATTCACAAACGGAAGCTCTTCCGGAAGCGCATTATTAAAAATTACACGCCCAACTGTAGTGTTGATAATGTTTTTATCTAAATCCTCAACCTGTGAATGCAAAACATCCTGATCATCGCGGACAACAGTAAGGTCCATAAATTTACCGCTTAACCGGAGTCTTATGGGACTCAATGTCTCTACTTCATTAGCTTCAAGAGCCAGCAACACATCGTCGACCGTATTAAAAACACGACCCGCCCCCTTAGCACCTAACTTCTCTTTCGTCAGGTAATAACACCCAAGCACTATATCTTGAGAAGGCACGGTTATTGGTGTTCCGTTAGAGGGAGACATTATGTTGTTGGCCGACAACATAAGAACTGATGCTTCAATTTGCGCCTCGGGGGACAGAGGAACATGAACCGCCATCTGATCACCATCGAAATCAGCATTAAAAGCAGTGCAGACCAGTGGATGGATACGAATTGCTTTACCTTCAACTAGCACCGGTTCAAATGCTTGAATCCCAAGTCGATGTAAAGTAGGAGCACGATTAAGCAAGACAGGATGCTCTCGAATAACCTCTTCAAGAATATCCCAGACAGCAGGCTCATGCTGTTCTACCATTTCTTTAGCCTGCTTAATTGTTGAAACCAGTTCACGCTCTTCTAGTTTGTTATAAATAAAAGGCTTGAAAAGCTCGAGCGCCATTTTTTTTGGCAACCCACACTGGTGCAACTTAAGTTCTGGACCAACAACAATGACAGAACGTCCTGAATAGTCAACTCGCTTGCCCAATAAATTCTGCCGAAAACGGCCCTGTTTACCCTTCAACGTATCGGAAAGAGATTTAAGCGGCCGATTATTCGCACCACGGAGGACTCGCCCACGCCTACCATTATCAAATAATGCATCTACGGCTTCCTGTAACATTCGTTTTTCATTACGAATGATGACCTCAGGAGCCCTTAATTCCATCAACTTTTTAAGACGGTTATTTCGATTAATCACTCGACGGTAAAGATCATTAAGATCAGAAGTTGCGAATCTTCCACCATCGAGCGGAACTAATGGCCTCAGTTCTGGAGGTATAACCGGTATTACATCAAGAATCATCCACTCAGGCTTATTTGTCGAACGTCGAAAAGAATCGACAACTTTTAAACGCTTAGCAAACTTCAGGGTTTTCTGAACAGAAGTTTCAGACTTCATCTTGGCTCTTAACTCAACCGCAAGCTCATCAATTTCAACACCTTTTAAAAGGTCTTTAATGGCTTCAGCTCCCATTTGAGCACGAAATTTCGCACCAGATTCGAGACGAGCCTTTCGGTACTGTTCTTCTGTTAATAATTGGTTGGTTTTAAAATCACCGTCGCCAGGATCGATGACTACATACGCCTCAAAGTACAATACACGCTCAAGATCACGTAACGAAATATCAAGAAGATGCCCAATGCGACTGGGAAGCCCCTTAAAAAACCAGACATGACTTACTGGGGTCGCAAGATTAATGTGACCCAGGCGCTCCCTACGAACCTTCGCCTGCGTAACCTCGACACCACACTTGTCACAAATAACGCCTCGATGTTTCATGCGTTTGTATTTTCCGCATAGACATTCCCAATCCGTTACGGGACCAAAGGTCTTAGCGCAAAACAAGCCGTCACGTTCCGGTTTAAATGTGCGGTAATTGATCGTCTCCGGCTTAGTCACCTCACCATGTGACCACGAGACAATTTTCTCTGGCGAAGCCAAGCTGATTCGAATAGCGTCGAAATCAATTTTCAGCGAGCTCCTATCTGTAAAACCTGGTCGCATCGAATCCCTCGTATCAGAAGTAAACATCATTAACTTTCAGAAACTGAACTCTCCTCGAGCTCAGTCTCCGCTTCATTATCTTCTGGCTCCTGAGGCAACACCTCAGGTGGTCGTCGTGTCTTAATTAGATCAACATCTAGGCACAGTGCCTGCAGTTCTCTAACGAGAACATTAAACGATTCAGGAAGTCCTGGAGTAAATGAAGCATCTCCCTTGACTATTGCTTCATAAATTTTTGCCCGACCCATCACATCATCTGATTTAGCGGTTAGTAATTCCTGCAAAATATGGGCAGCACCATAAGCCTCCAATGCCCACACTTCCATCTCACCAAATCGCTGCCCCCCGAATTGCGCCTTACCACCAAGAGGCTGTTGGGTAATAAGAGAATAAGGACCAATTGAACGAGCATGTAATTTATCGTCAACAAGATGGGAAAGCTTCAGCATATAAATGTACCCAACAGTCACTTCTTGCTCAAACGAATCTCCCGTCATTCCGTCATATAACTTGGTCTTCCCACTACTCGGCAGACCCGCCTGCCCCAACCAATGTTTAATTTCTTTTTCGTGAGCTCCATCAAACACTGGAGTCGCAAAATATAAACCCAAAGCATTTGCGGCCCAACCTAAATGAGTTTCAAGAATCTGACCAACGTTCATTCTTGATGGAACCCCTAAGGGGTTAAGGACAATCTCAACAGGACTACCATCAGGAAGACGCGGCATATCTTCTTCAGGAAGGACTCTAGCTATAACGCCCTTATTCCCATGACGCCCGGCCATCTTGTCACCCACAGAAAGCTTTCTCTTCATCGCAACAAATACTTTTACAAGCTTAATAACCCCGGGAGGAAGCTCATCACCGCGACGGATTTTTTCTTTCTTTTCCTCAGCAAGCTTTCGTATAACTTCAACCTGACCCTGTGTATGCTCCTCTATACTCCTCAGGTAGTTCTCAATCTCTTTATTTTTAGAAGAAATTTTCATGCGTACAAGATCAACATAAGCACGATCGTTAATAATTTCTTCCGTTAAGAGAGCTCCCTTAGCGATCAGAACATTCTGACCGTCCTCACTCATCAGATCTGCGGAAGTTTTATGATCCTTCAACTTATCTACAAGACGTTTTTTAACCTCATCGTGGAGAATTCGTATTTCATCGTCTAAATTTTTCTCCATCATTTCGAGCTCTTCGGCCTCGATAGCCTTTGCCCGTTCGTCTTTTTCGATACCCTTACGGGAAAAGATCTTCACACCAACAACAATGCCTTCAATACCCGGAGGACACAACAACGAAGCATCTCTTACATCACCAGCCTTCTCTCCAAAGATTGCCCTTAATAATTTTTCCTCAGGAGTCAGCTGTGTTTCACCCTTCGGGGTAACTTTTCCTACAAGAATATCGCCGGGCTTTACATAAGCACCGATGCGAATGATCCCACTCTCGTCAAGATCGTTAAGAAATCCTTCAGATACATTTGGAATATCCCGAGTAATTTCTTCAGGTCCTAACTTAGTATCACGTGATTCAATATCAAATTCTTCAATGTGAATAGAAGTGTAGTAATCTTCCTTAACTAAACGTTCAGAAACCAGAATAGCATCTTCAAAGTTATATCCACGCCAAGGCATAAACGCCACAAGAACATTGCGGCCAAGAGCTAATTCACCAAGCTCAGTAGAAGGTCCATCAGCTAGCACCTGCCCTTTCTTTACGTTCTGATTTACACGGACTATAGGTTTTTGACTGATGCAAGTGTTTTGATTTGAACGACGGAATTTTGTCAGGTTATAAATATCAGCACCTTGATCTGTCGATCCATCTTCGCTGTCAACCCGAACCACTATTCTCTGGGAATCAACATAGTCCACCACCCCATCGCGCCGACCAACAACAACGGCACCAGAATCACGCGCAGTAATGAACTCCATCCCCGTTCCCACGTAGGGTGCACGAGCACGCAACAGCGGAACAGCCTGGCGCTGCATGTTTGAACCCATAAGGGCTCGATTAGCATCGTCATTCTCTAAAAAAGGAACTAAAGACGCCGCAACAGAAACCAACTGCTTAGGTGACACATCAATGAAGTCTACGTTCTCCTTTGGCGCCATAAGAAAATCACCAGCCTGGCGCGCATTTACGCGGTCATTGACAAGATTTCCCTCGTCATCTAATTCAGCATTCGCTTGGGCAATAAGATACTTATCTTCTTCCCACGCAGAAAGATAAAAAGGATGCGGTTCACCCAGAGCTTCTTTCTTATTCTTGGCCTTAATGCCACCATTGGCTTTTGACAGCTCGTCAGAAGACACAACATCGCCCTCTTTAAGCTTAGTCTGCCCAGATTCCACAACCTTTACATAGTCAACAACACGACCATCCTTAACGCGACGGTAAGGCGATTCAATAAAACCAAACTCATTAATACGGGCATAAGAAGAGAGAGAAGATATTAAGCCAATATTAGGACCTTCAGGTGTTTCAATAGGACAAATCCGACCATAATGAGTAGGGTGCACATCTCTAACTTCAAAACCAGCCCGTTCTCTCGATAAACCACCTGGACCCAAAGCAGACAAACGGCGTTTATGAGTGATTTCAGATAATGGATTCGTCTGATCCATAAACTGCGAAAGCTGAGACGAACCAAAAAATTCCCGGATTGCAGCCATGACTGGCTTCGCATTAATTAAATCATGCGGCATAGCCGTAGCCATTTCCTGGTAAACAGACATCTTTTCCTTGATGGCTCGCTCCATGCGCACCAGGCCTATCCGAAATTGGTTTTCTAGCAACTCCCCAACTGAACGGACACGCCTATTACCCAAATGATCAATGTCATCTACATTGCCAGTTGCCTTGCGGAGTTTTAACAGATAGCTGATAACCGAATAAAAATCGTCTGCGTTTAAAACCTTTTCATCAAGAGCAGTGTCGAGGCCAAGCTTGGTGTTTAATTTCAACCGACCAACCCGAGAAAAATCATACTTCTGAGCATTAAAGAACATGCTTTCAAATAAAGAACGCGAGCTGTCTAACGTGGGTGGATCGCCTGGCCTGAGACGACGATAAATTTCTATCAGCGCCTCTTCATGCGTCCGCACAGTATCTTTCTTTAAAGTGGTAGATAAAATATTGCCAGAAGCATCATCTTCAGGAAAGAAAACCTCTATCGTTTCAATCTTTTTTTCCTGAGCCATCGATATAATCCGCGGCGTCACCTCATCGTTAGCCTCAAGGATAATTTCTCCTGTTGCGGGATCAACAAAATCAGAGGCGGCATAGGCACCGTCTAATTCACTTTCGGCAACTTCAATCTCACGGATTTTGCTCTGCTCAAGAGCAGCGAGAACTGAACGACTTATCTTTTTTCCGGCTTGTACGGATACATCCGCCCCCTTAATCTTTAGATCTTTCAGCGCACGCCTTCCAATTAAGTGAGAAGCCACTTCCCACTTGAACGAATTGCCCTTAAGGGAGATACGGCTAACACTATGAAACGCTCGAATTATGTCGTCAACACCCCTCAACCCAAGAGCTCTTATAAAAACTGTCGCTAAGAATTTTCGTTTTCTGTCGATACGCACATAAAGTAAATTCTTTGCGTCATACTCAAATTCGACCCAAGAACCGCGATAAGGAATAATTTGCGCAACGAAAAGATTCTTATCTTCGGAATGAAAGAATGCTCCAGGTGAACGGTGAAGCTGAGAAACAATCACCCGTTCCGTCCCGTTAATGATAAATGTTCCATTCTCCGTCATTAGGGGAACATCGCCAAAATAAACTTCCTGCTCCTTAATATCCCTAATGGATTTGACTCCGGTGTCAGGATCTTTATTCCAGACAATCAGACGAATTAAAACTTTCAAGGGAACCGCGTACGTCATACCGCGTTCTTGACATTCCTCAACGTCATACTTGAGCTTAATATCAACAGAGGATCCGCAGGTCTCGCAGACTGTTTCCTGATGATGATGTTCTAGCCCGGACAAATTTCCGCACTTACACTCCCAACTCCCAATCGTGTATTCGATGAATTCAAGTGATGAATTGTCTCTAAAGTCACTAATCGGAAATACCGACTTAAAAACTGATTGCAACCCAGCGTCTTCACGCTGCGATGGAAGCTGACTCATCTGAAGAAATCGTGCATACGATTTCTTTTGAATTTCGATCAGATTCGGAATTGGTACCGTAGTCTGGATCTTTGAAAAATTAATGCGTTCTCGATAAGCGTCTTTATAAAGGGTTTGCAATGGAATCCCTCGCATAAATCGAAGTAGTAAACGGATTAGTGCCAGACACAAAAAAGGTTTTCAGATCTGACAAACCAAAAAAACATCACCTGTTAAAAATTTCAGATCGGTAAACAACAAAACCGATCATTAGCCATCTCCGGGATAGCGTTACTTAACTTCGACTTTCGCGCCGACGTCTTCAAATTTTTTCTTGATCGTCTCAGCTTCGTCTTTCGGAACATCTTCCTTGATAGCCTTAGGAGCACTTTCCACCAACTCCTTTGCTTCCTTCAAACCGAGACTGGTAATTTCCCTAACGGCCTTAATAACATTAATCTTCTTGGCACCGACATCCGTTAAAGTAACCGTGAATTCAGTTTTCTCCTCTGCCTCGGCTGCTCCTCCCACCGGAGCAGCAGCACCTGCAACCGCAACCGGCATAGCCGCCGCCGCAGTGACGCCGAGCTCCTCTTCTAAGGTTTTTACCAATTGGGACAACTCAAGAACAGAAATTCCCTTAATATAATCAACAACCTGATCCTGTGTTAGGTCAGCCATATCTTTTTACTCTCCTTAAACAATTACTGGAAACAATGCCACCCGACTACAAAATTTCCACTTCGTGAACACCAAAATTATTCTGCCTCTCGTTCTTTCTCTGCCTGAGATAAAACACTCACTAAATCTCTCGCCGGAGCGTTTAACAACTGAACCAACTGAGTCGCCGGCGCCTGCAACAACATAAGTAACTTTGCATAAAGCTCTTCTTTTGAAGGGAGAGAAGCAAGAGACTTAACAGCATCTGCTTCAATCTCCTTCCCCTGAACCACCGCCGCCTTAACGGTGAGCAAAGGGCTACTCTTTGCAAAATCTTGGAGTGTTTTAGCAAGAGATACAGGGTCATCACTACTAAAAGCAATCGCTGTAGTGCCACTGAAATGTTGGCTAAGAACCTGATACGGAGTCCCTTCTATCGCCCTTTTCGCCAGACTGTTTTTAACAACTTTGTACCCTGCATTTACAGAACGAATTCGCTGGCGAAGCTCCGTCGTCTCCGGCACATCAAGACCCTTAAAATCAAGCACGATCACGCTATCGGCCTGACCAAAATCTTCTATTAGAGATTGAACTCTTTCTTCTTTTATTGCTCTCGTGATTGGCATTAAATCTACCTGAATCCTATTCCACCACTACAAAAACTAGATGCTCCTATATATGAGCCTCAATGCCAGAACCATCGATACGAACACCAGGGCCCATCGTTGAACAAATCGCCACACTTTTGAGATATTTTCCCTTGGCTGCAGCTGGTTTTGCTTTCATTACACTCGAGGTCAACGCATATGCATTAGCAATAAGATTTTCCGTTGAAAAAGACACCTTTCCAATCGGAGCGTGAATAACACCGGCCTTATCAACTCGAAATTCAACTTTTCCAGCCTTAATCTCTTCGACCGCCTTATTAACCTCAAGTGTGACCGTCCCAGTCTTTGGATTCGGCATTAAACCTCGCGGACCAAGAACTCTTCCAAGCTTACCAACCGATTTCATCATATCCGGAGTCGAAACCACTGCGTCAAAATCGGTCCATCCGTTTTGAATCTTTTCAACAATTTCTTCCCCGCCAACCACATCGGCTCCAGCCTGCTCCGCATCCTTTTGCTTATCAGGTCCAGCAATTACTACAACCTTCTTGCTACGCCCCAAGCCATGAGGAAGCACAACTGTTCCTCGAACCATTTGATCAGCATGTTTTGGATCTACACCCAACCTCATAGATACTTCAAGTGACTCATCAAAACTAACAAATTTTAGGCTTTGAACTAAGGAAACGGCATCCTCCAACGAATACAACTTGTCCTCCACCTTCGACTTTGCTAATTTAAATTTCTTGCCAGCTTTTGTCATAACTAAATTCCAAAGTTAATGCTTACGAAACCGTTAAGGCTTCACTTCAATTCCCATGGATCTCGCCGTGCCTTCCACAGTTCTAACAGCCATTTCCATGGTGCCGCAATTAAGATCCGGCATCTTAGTCTTTGCAATTTCTTCAACCTGCTGAGGGGTTACCGTTCCTACTTTTGTACTATGGGGTTCGCCAGAACCTTTTGCAATATTGGCGGCTCTCTTAAGGAGCACAGAAGCGGGAGGCGTTTTCGTAATAAAAGTATAAGATCGATCTTGATAAATACTGATCACGGCAGGAATAATTAGACCCTCCTGCCCGGACGTTTTGGCATTAAACGCCTTACAAAAATCCATAATGTTCACACCATGCGGACCAAGCGCAGTTCCGACCGGAGGAGCAGGAGTCGCCTTTCCCGCAGCGATCTGAAGTTTGACCTGACCAATAAGTTTCTTTGCCATAAAAAGTTAACCGTTATAGTTTCTCCACCTGCAGAAAATCGAGCTCGACGGGCGTCGATCGACCAAATATTGTCACCATTACCTTAAGAGTATTTCGATCGATATTAACTTCATCAACCACACCATTAAAACTGGTGAAAGGACCTTCATTAATTCTAACTTGGTCACCTTTATCAAATGAGTACTTCGGCTTGGGCTTTTCAGCAGCCACCGTCACTTGATGCAAAATATGATCAACCTCTTCTCGGGTTAAGGGAGTTGGCTTAGTTCCGGCGCCTACAAACCCGGTAACTTTTGGGGTGTTCTTAACAACGTGCCAAGCATCGTCGGTCATATTCATTTCAACAAGAATGTAACCAGGAAAAAAACGCTTAGAACTAACGACCTTTTTTCCACCGCGCATCTCGATTACATCCTCTGTCGGAATAAGAACCTCCCCTATATCGCCCTCTAAACCGTAAGCCTGCACCCGCTGATGCAACGAATCAGACACCTTCTTCTCAAAACCAGAGTATGTGTGCACGATGTACCACTGCTTAGTAAGAACTTCAGTCATTACGCCCCGAAAGAAGTGAATAAAAACCTTGCGAGCCTGTCGAGCAGTAAATCAGATATCCAAAGATACAATCCGGCCATCACAGAAAAGAGAACCACCACAAACGTGGTAGCCTGAACTTCTTTTACGGATGGCCAAGTAACACGGGACATTTCATTCTGCACTTGCGCCAGAAACGCCCGCGTGCGTTGGTACCAACCTAAAGGACCTTTAGCCTTACTAATTGAGTCTCGACTATTTTCAAGTGCTACTGACTTCGCCATGAAATTCTGATGACCCTTAAAGTTAAATCGTTCATTTCCTCACTCTTATAGATGGCAGGCCAGGAGGGACTCGAACCCCCAGCCCCCGGTTTTGGAGACCGGTGCTCTACCAATTGAGCTACTGGCCTATGATCCCTCTTAGCTACTTCGTCTCTCGATGAGGCGTATGCTTTCGACACCAACGGCAATACTTCTTCATCTCAAGACGATCAGTGGTCTTTCGTTTGTTTTTTGTCGTACTGTAATTCCGCCGCTTACAGTCGGTGCACGCTAGAATAATGATGTCGCGCACTAATTTAATCTCCCTTGCTCACGCCGTTGAAAAGCTCTCTAAAAAATATTAAGTAAAAATAAATCACAACTCGGCTACTCGACTATTTCAGTAATCGTGCCTGAACCGACCGTCCGGCCACCTTCGCGAATCGCAAAGCGTAGACCCTTTTCAAGAGCAACAGGTGTAATTAACTCAACATCAACTGTCACATTATCACCTGGCATAACCATCTCCACGCCCTCAGGAAGGGTTGCCACACCTGTCACATCAGTCGTCCGAAGATAAAATTGAGGTCTGTAACCGTTAAAGAACGGGGTGTGCCGGCCACCTTCATCTTTTCCAAGGACGTACACCTCCCCTTTAAACTTCGTATGAGGAGTAATCGACCCAGGCTTCGCCAAGACTTGCCCGCGGCTCACATCATCTTTTTCTACACCACGCAACAACACACCAATGTTGTCACCCGCGACACCCTCATCGAGCAACTTTCTAAACATCTCGACTCCGGTTACAACTTTTTTCTCTGTTGGCGCAAAACCAACAATCTCAATTTCTTCACTCACCAACACCTTGCCTCGTTCCACACGACCGGTAACAACAGTCCCACGACCAGAAATGGAAAAAACATCCTCTATCGGCATTAAAAATGGTTTGTCTATGTCTCGTTCCGGCAGAGGAACGTAATCATCAACGGCCGCCATAAGTTCTTCAATGGATTTTGCGCCCGCATCATCACCCTCAAGGGCCTTAAGGGCAGAACCTTTAATAATTGGAATATCATCACCAGGAAAGTCATAAGAACTAAGCAGTTCTCTTACTTCCATTTCGACAAGTTCCAGCAATTCAGGATCATCGACCGCATCACATTTATTGAGAAAAACTACAAGGGAAGGAACACCCACTTGTCGTGCCAGAAGGATGTGTTCACGTGTCTGCGGCATAGGGCCATCGGTAGCCGCAACGACCAGAATACCGCCATCCATTTGGGCGGCACCGGTGATCATATTCTTAATGTAATCGGCGTGCCCGGGACAGTCGACATGAGCATAATGCCGATTGTCTGTCTGATATTCGACATGGGCGGTCGCGATCGTGATTCCACGCTCTCTTTCTTCAGGGGCATTATCGATAGAATCGAAGCTACGCGCCTCATTCTTATCATCACCCTTCGACAAAACAGTTGTAATTGCCGCCGTTAGAGTCGTCTTTCCATGATCAATATGACCAATCGTGCCGATATTTACGTGAGGTTTCGACCGATCAAACTTTTCTTTCGCCATTGTTCATGCCCCTTAATAAAATCACTACTTTTTTAAGAACCCAACTATATAATTCGATCTGCGTTAACTTATTTATATTCAACTTCGTCTACAAATTACTTTTTCCTAAAACTACATGGTCACTACGGAATCCCTCAAACACCAGCACCACAGGTCATTTGTGGAGCCGATGACCGGGATTGAACCGGTGACCTCGTCCTTACCAAGGACGCGCTCTGCCTACTGAGCTACATCGGCGCGCTCTCGACCATGGAGCGGGAGACGGGGATCGAACCCGCGACCAACAGCTTGGAAGGCTGAGACTCTACCACTGAGTTACTCCCGCCAAACCGACTCTATCGTATAACTTCATCAAAACCCCAAAAAACATGGTGGCGAGGGGAGGATTCGAACCTCCGAAGCCACTAGGGCGACAGATTTACAGTCTGTTGCGTTTGACCGCTCCGCAACCTCGCCAAACTCCTTAAATAAACGTCTCTTTCGACGTTAAATGAATGCCCAGCGGGAGGTTGACCGGCCGCTGAAAACACTGCTCTTACTATGACCTCCAACTACTCGCTTATCATTCTGGATGGCGCCGAATCTTAATGACTGCACTTCGCCATTTATGGAGCTGGCGAAGGGATTTGAACCCCCGACCTGCTGATTACAAATCAGCTGCTCTACCGGACTGAGCTACGCCAGCCGGACAAAACAGTTATGCTAGCATACTTTAAACTATAAAGTAATCTTCATCTCTAAAAATAGCCGCTTTTAACCTAAAACCATAAATAATGTGATTCTTCTCGTAAATACAATCAATTTTCAAGAGTCAATTCCGAACTCTTCGTTGCCGAACCGCCTCAAACAGGGCAACTCCCGCTGCGACAGAAACATTGAGGCTGGGAATTTTTCCACTCATAGGAATTGATGCAAGCCAGTCACATCTCTCACGAACCAAACGCCTTAAACCATGGCCCTCGCCTCCTAGAACAAAAGCCGTCGGCTGGATCAAATCTAGGCTATCAAAAGATTTTTTCGCATTACTATCCAAGCCAATCGTCCAGACACCGAGTTTTTTTAGTTCATCAAGTGCCCGGCTAATATTAGTGACGCTAACTAATCTCAAGTGCATCAAAGCACCTGCAGACGCTTTATTCGAGACCGCATTAACTTGAGCCGACCGTCGAGTTTGAAAAATCAGAGCATCAACACCAACGGCCTCCGCAGAACGAGCAATTGCTCCAAAATTCATCGGATCCTCAATACCATCGAGAACAAGTAAAAGTGGATTATCAGAAAGATTTCGGCATAAATCTTCGAGAGTATCGGGTTGGGTATCCAAAACATCTGCCGCTACACCTTGGTGAACCTGGCGCCCCAAGATAAGCTCAATTTCTTGCAAATCAAGGCTGTGCACAGGGATCTTTTCACGACGTGCACGTTCTACAACTTGGTCAACACGTCTACCAGCGTCTCTTCTTATCCAGATCTCCGATACGACACCAGAACGCAACGCTTCGGCGATAGCATTGATACCATCGATAATCATCCTTCGTCGCCCGATCGTTCACGTCGACAAATTAGTGAAGCAATCGCATGCACGGCAATCGCCTCTCCTCTACCGACGGCATCAACACCTTCATTGGTCTTCCCTTTAATCGAGACCTGAAATGGTTTTATGGAAAGCGCTTCAGCTACACATTGTTTTATTGCATCAGAAAACGAACTGATTTTCGGCCGTTCTGCGACAACGACAATATCAATGTTACCCACTTCAAAGCCTTGCTTGGATATCACATCTCGAATTTCCTGTAGCAATTTAATACTCGACACGTCCTTCCACTTATGATCATCATCTGGGAACATTTGTCCAATATCCCCCGCGTTAGCGGCGCCCAAAATAGCATCAGAAACAGCATGACACACCACGTCTGCGTCTGAGTGACCTAAAAGACCAACCTGGCTTGGTATTTCAATACCACCAAGAATCAGTCTCCGACCAGCTACTAAGCGATGCAAATCGTAGCCTACTCCAACACGAACGCCAGGAAAAAATTCACCATCTCTTGATTCGCTCATTGCTTTTGCTCTTCGTAAATCCGAAACCGTAGTTATTTTTATGTTGCAAGGATCCCCAGAAACAATATGCACTTCATGCCCAGAACGCTCAACGATAGCAGCTTCATCTGAGGTTTCTCGTTTGCCTTGGTCTTGTGCTATTGCATCCCTAATAATGCCAATACGAAATGCCTGCGGTGTCTGCGCCAAAACTATCTCGTCGCGGTTCAACGTCGAACCTATAACCGAGACCTCCTCTCTCCGATAAATCTTCTTGACTGTATCGAAAACAGGGACTGCGGCTATCGCCGCTCCAGATATCGACGCCTCTTTAACCGTTTTCTCAATTAAATCAGTCGTACAAAATGGCCTAGCAGCATCGTGAATAACTACAACATCGCTTTTTTCAGAAACAACTTCGAGACCAGCTTTAACCGAATCATGTCTTTTTCTACCCCCTTTGACGACTCGGATCGTGGTCTTAGTTGACTCAAGAAAATCCGGCGGAGAATCAAACAGCTCACTCGGCAAGACCACGACTATCTCATTGATGCACGCACTTTCATCAAATGACTTGATACTTAATTCAAGAACGGTACTCCCATTAAGCTTTCGTAATTGCTTAAAAACATCACCGCCAAGACGCTCGCCACGCCCTCCGGCTGCGATAATTGCTGATACAAACATAACCGTTAAACCTGCATCCTTAATCTAACCAACCGACACCTTTGTTTTAATGACATTACGAGAAAGATCTGCCAGGGCACGAACCTTCTTCCGAGTCATGTCCTTTGTAACAATTGGATTATGAATGACAACATCCACCTCACCAGGACAAGTCATTAAACGTCCTTTTAACATTACATGCCGACTACCAGAAATACTGACAGGCACAACAGGAACATCAGCATCAACAGCCATTAAGAACAAACCGGGTTTAAACCGGCCAATTTCGCCATCTCTGCTCCTGGTGCCCTCTGGAAAGGCCACTAGAGAGTGACCACGTTTCATCAGCTGAGCAACCTGTGTCAATGTTCCCATCCCTACCTTCTCCCGGTTAATTAATAAATGCCCTGTGTACCGAAGATGCCATCCAAGCACCGGAAACCGACCCAACGAAGCTTTAGCAATGATGCGAAGTTGGTATGGTAGCGTTGAAAATAAAATTGGAATGTCGTAAATACTTTGATGGTTCGAAACGAAGACGTAAGACCCGTGTCGAGGAACTAGGTTCAGACCATGCACTCGCACCTTCACTCCTGTTGTCGCCAAGATCAATCTTGACCATAACCGTGCACAAGCGTGAGCAACGTTTCCTGTTCTATCAAACAAACTCGATATCAGCGATACCGTGCCCAGTAAAACGGTATACACAGATATCGCAGGAATTAACCAGAAAACTGTCCGCCACCAATGAAAAGCAGGAAAGATGAACATCTAAATCATCAAATATTGATGTTACTTTATTTTAAGTGAATAGCACTTCCAGTGCTTCCTCAATTGTTGTGACACCTATCTGTTCTATATCGCCATCAAATGTACTGTCAACAACATTACTCTTCGGCATAACACATCTTTTAAATCCTAGCTGGTCTGCCTCCTTCAACCTTAGACCGGCCTGTGCCGCACCTCTGATCTCTCCCGCTAGACTTATTTCTCCAAAAACAAAAGTCTCTGGCCCTATCGCCTTTTTCCGCAGGCTCGATGTTATCGCCGCAACCACACCTAAATCTGCGGCTGGTTCATCCACAGTCAATCCTCCAGCAACGTTTAGATATACATCTTCACTTGCCAGATTAATACTGGCCTTTGTGTCCAAGACCGCCAGAAGCAACGATAATCTATTACGATCAAGACCACTCGAAGTTCTACGAGCGTTACCATAAGCGCCAGTATTGACTAGAGCCTGCAGTTCAATAAGAAGCGGGCGAGAACCTTCAAGCGCGCAAATCACCACCGAACCTGGAACGCTTGTTTCTCGATCTGATAAAAACAGTTTCGATGGATTAGATACACCCATGAGACCAGAGCCGGTCATCTCGAACACACCAAGTTCACTGACGGCACCAAAGCGATTTTTTGCAGCCCTAATGATTCTGTACGTCTGAAACCTGTCTCCTTCAAAATATAAAACAGTGTCAACAACATGCTCCAAAGCTTTAGGACCAGCTAAACCACCCTCTTTTGTTACATGGCCGACAAGCAGAATCGGCAAGTCTTCATTTTTAGCCTGAACAAGAAGTTGATTTGTAGTTTCACGAACCTGCCCAATACTTCCCGGTGGCGACTCCAAGGCAGACGAATACATTGTTTGCACAGAATCAACAACAAGAAGTACCGGTTTCACTTGTTGCACCTGTTCCAAAATACGCTCGATACATGTCTCAGACAGCAAATGTAAAGGCATCCCGAAAAGTCCCAATCTCTTGCCTCGCATTTTGATCTGATAGTCAGATTCTTCTCCAGAAACATAAAGTACTGGCCCGAGACTTTCCGCCATAGAAGCAGCAACCTGCAACAGCAGAGTCGATTTTCCTATGCCTGGCTCTCCTCCAATAAGCACCAAAGAACCACGAACAATTCCTCCACCCAAGACACGATCAAACTCCTTACTACCGGTATTAAGACGTTCGCTATCCAGACCATCCACATCGTCGTAAAGCTGAACCGTTTTAGATAAAGAACTTAGACCATCTCTCCGGCCAGATGGAACATTCTCGGAAGGAGAGTTTTTAACTTCAACAATTGAGTCAAACATGCCACACTGAAAGCAACGGCCTTGGGGTTTGGGTGCCCGAGCGCCACATTCTTGACATTCATAGATTGACTTCATGATTGCTCCGAATTTGTACCGCTATCCTTGTACAAACGTCCAATCCTACTTCCAGTTCGGCACAAAATTTCGTGGGGAACAGTCCCAAGCCACTTAGACATTTGAATCACATCAATGCAGTCATCGCCTTGCTCGCCAATTAAAACAACGTCATCGCCAGTCTCGACATGCACATCAGTAACATCAATCATGATTGAATCCATACAAATTGATCCGACGATCGGAACACGGCGTCCCCTTACGAGCACATAGCCAGTGCCCGATAATCTAACGTCCAACCCATCGGCATAACCGGCGGGAACAACGGCTATCCGAGTTGGCTTGGAAGCTGAAAATTTTCCGCCGTAGCCAACCGTTTCTCCGGCTCTTACCCCTTTAACAGTTACTATCTTGCTATGAAGTGTCATTACCGGACGAACTTTAAAGTCTGTTGGGACCTTTAAAGATGGCGGAACTATTCCATACAGTAACAACCCAGGTCTAACGGCATTTAACCAGCACCGCCTATCCCTCAAGAGAGCTGCACTATTAGCCGCGTGGCAAAACAATCTTCTCAAACTAAATTCCGATAATACTTTTTGAGCGTTCAAAAAACGTTTCTGCTGCTTTTCAAATAATGGGAGATTAAAATCATCAGCGGTAGCGAAATGCGTATAGATAGAATCAAAGATTAGGTTCTTATTAACTACTACTTCTGGCAACGTTTTGCGCAGATTATCGTAACGCAAACCAAACCGATTCATGCCTGTATCAATCTTTAAATGACAATTGATAAGACTTCGTTTTTTTTCCGCCATCACCTGTAACGCACGAGCAGCCGACGGAGATGACACCGTAGGTGTAAGACCATGTTCAACAATTCCGTTTAAATCACTAACGTTCAGCGCTCCAAACACTAAAATAGGGACATTAATTCCAGCTTCACGTAACTGGACACCCTCTTCAATATCTGCGCAGGCTAACATCGACGCACCAGCCTCCTCCAAAGCTCTAGCAACAGCAACGGCGCCATGGCCATAAGCATTGGCTTTAACGACAGCAATAACGCTCGTACGGAGGTCAGATTTAGAAACTGGTTGCGATACCAATCTTAAGACAGACTGGTAGTTTGTTTTTAGAATATCAAGATCAATCTGGGCAAACGTCGGACGGACCACGACTGAAGCACCGAATCAGGTATTGACGGCACTCAGGTTTTCAAAACGCGTATATTTCTTCAGAAACGCCATTTTTACAACACCTGTTGGGCCGTTACGTTGTTTTCCAAGGATTACTTCTGCCATATTTTCATTATCGGGTGTCTTTTCATATTGCTCCTCACGATAAATAAACATCACAACGTCTGCATCCTGTTCCAAAGCACCAGACTCACGAAGATCAGAAAGCTGCGGTCGACGATCAGAACGAGTCTCAGGCGCTCGACTGAGCTGAGACAGAGCAATAACGGGAACAGCCAGCTCTTTCGCCAAACCTTTAAGGGCTCTGGAAATCGATGCCAGTTCCTGTGTCCGATTCTCAAAGCGACCTCGACCTTGCATTAATTGAATATAGTCGATGATCAACAGATCTAGACCATGTTCAGCCTTCAAACGTCTCGCCTTCGCACGGGCCTCCAAAACACCCAGGCCTGCCGTATCATCAATGAAAACTTTGGCTTCAGAAAGGGTGCCAAGCGCAGTCGATATCTGCTCATAATCTCTTTCACTTAAAAAACCACCACGCAGTTTGTGAGCGTCAATTCTCGCCTGTGTTGTCAGCATCCTCATGAGCAATTGTTCTTTAGACATTTCAAGACTGAAAAATCCTACGGCGCGGTCAGTTTTTGTACCGATATGCTGAGCCATATTTAAGACTAAACTCGTTTTACCCATAGAAGGACGCGCCGCAAGAATAACTAGATCCGATGGTTGAAACCCAGAAGTTAATTTATCAAGGTCGACAAAGCCACTCGGCACTCCCGTAACAAGTCCTTTATGCTTCTGCAACTGCTCGATCGTCGAAAAACTACCCTGAACTAAGTCACTGAGCGGAACAAACCCTGTATGGATACGATCTTCAGCAATCGAAAAAATTTCCTGCTCTGCCTGATCAAGCACTGTACCAGCATCATCCTCGGCCTCGTAAGCAGTTGAGAGAATTTTTCCTGCGGAGTATATAAGGTTTCTTAAAGTGGATTTTTCCTTAACAATTCTCGCGTAATGTTCAACATTGGTGGACCGAGGCACACCATCAGCTAATCCTGCAATATAAGCGGCCCCGCCAACATCTTCAAGATGTCCAGATCTTCCGAGTTCGTCCTTAAGAGTGACCAAATCGATGACCTGGCTACGTTCGTTAAGCCCAACCATCTTGTCAAATACGCGTTGATGCGCAACCCGAAAAAAGTCGCTCGAGTCAATAAGCTCAGCAGCGACATTAAACGCGTCGTTGTGGATTAGGATCGCTCCCAATACGCAGCGTTCGGCCTCAAGGTTATGGGGTAGAGGTCTTTCTGAAAACGAAGTTGCAGCTGTTTCAGCCATCTCCTACGAGGACGGTGTCACGCTTTCGCTGTCCCCCTCAGTAGCTTCCTTAATAATACGAACCTTAATGTTTGCGGTGATCTCGCGATGAACCTTTAACGGAATCAAGAATTCGCCAAGTTCTTTTAGTGGTTCACTTAACTGAATTTTACGTTTGTCTATAGAGAGTTGCTGTTCATTTAAAGAGTCAGCAATGTCAGCCGATGTAACGGACCCATATAGGGTGTCCTTATCTCCTACCCTTCGCCCTATAACACACTCAACAGCAGCCACCCGATCCGCCAGACTCTGAGCAGCCTGACGTTCTTCGGTTTCTCTTAGTTCGGCGGCCTCTCGCTCACGCTCGATCTGTCTTTCATTGGACGGTGTTACAAGCAACGCCAATTTTTGTGGCAACAAATAGTTGCGAGCATAGCCATTAGCAACTTTTACCACCTCACCTCGACGTCCTAAATTATCAATAGTTTCTCGTAATATTAGTTCTACCACAACACACCCCGTTAATCCGTCGAATACGGTATCAGTGCCAACTGCCGCGCTCTCTTGATTGCGGTGGTCAGTTTCCGTTGGTGCTTAGCACATGTTCCTGAAATACGACGGGGTTGAATCTTGCCTCTTTCAGGAATTGACATCATAAGCATCCGTATATCCTTGTAGTCAATGTAGTCAATCTTGTCTGTACAAAAACGGCAGACTCGTCGTCTTCGAAAACCTCCGCCACCCCGTTCACCCCGTTCACCCCGTTCACCCCGTTCACCCCGTTCAGAAGCACCACCAGAAGAACGTCGGTCATCCGTACTTGAACCCATTACTCCACCTTTCCTTCTGGATCAACTGATCTGTTTGTGTCTTCCGACACCGCTTGGCCAGAAGGATCTAAAGTTTTTACCGCTTCTCCAGGAAGACTTTTGGCTGAATCTCGACGTTGGCTTCCAGCCTTACGTTTCTCAGCAGTTCGGGATGCTTTACGAAAATCCTCATCAACTCTAACTGTCAAAAACCGTAAAATCTTGTCAGAAACTTTTAGTTTTCGATCAAGTTCACCAATAATTGAGCCAGGACCAGTAAACAAAACCAGGACATAAACTCCTTCGCGGAAACTTCCTATTTCATAGGCCAGCCGTCTCCTACCCCAATTATCGACTTTATCGATACGACCACCACCACTTGAAACTATTTCCTCCACTTGACTGTTTAGTGCACCAACTTCCGATTCATTTAAATCAGGAGCCGCAACAAAAATCAACTCGTACTGTCGTTCTTCACTCATAGAACTCCTTTCGGACTATTTACGGCCGTTAATTAAATATTAACGACAAGGAGCAGTCTCACTTAGCTGCTACCCGTTTCCATCTTCTTTGTGGGTCATTCTTTTTCGATCTCAACATTATTAAATCGACGCATTACAGCATCAAGTCCTTCCCGAACAAATAGTTCCGCTGCATTTGCAGCAGAAAAAATCGCTGAATTAATTGTCTCAGACTCATCTTTATCAAATTTGGCTAACACATGTGCGGAAAGCGCTCGCCGCTTATCTCCACGATCTACTCCTACCCTTAATCGAGCCACTTCTTCGCGACCTAACACATCTAACACTGACCGCAAACCATTGTGCCCGCCATCAGAGCCAACCCTACGGACACGCAGCCGCCCAAGTGGAAGATTAACATCATCAATTACCACCAAGACCTCATCTATTTCAATACGGTAGTAATCTACCAATGCTCCGACGGCCTGACCACTTAGATTCATAAAAGTCTCTGGCTTTGCAAGCATCCAGGAATCATCAGTCCGTCGCACACGTGCAATCACAACATCAACGGGGCTCGATTCAAAGATTAACTCGTGCCGGCGAGCTATTTCGTCAACAACTTCAAATCCAATATTGTGACGCGTCCCCCGATACTTTGTCCCAGGATTGCCAAGACCAACTATTAGTTTCACTTGGAATCATCCGACCCCTCGTCTTCTTCTGTCTTACCCTTCTTAATAACTTCTGGCTCAGCCCCAGCTTCAGATTCTACAGTTTCATCTGTTGCTTCTTCTTCATCCGTTGGCTCTTCTTCGACCTTCGGAGCAACAACATGAACCAGTAAAGCATCTGGATCTGTAACAGGTGTCCAAGTCACTTCATCTAACAAATCACGAAGTCTGACACCCTGCCCGATCATTAACTCCGAAACGTCAACCTGAATATTCTCAGGAATCGCCGTTGGCATACATTCCAGCTGCACATCACGCTGAACAAAATCTACTATCCCACCTTGCTGCTTAACACCCGCCGCCTCACCACTTAAAACGACAGGAACCGTAACGGTTATGGCTTTGTCTAAGGTTAATTTATAAAAATCAATGTGCAACAAGTCATTACTTATAGGGTCGAGCTGAAATTCTTTAACCAACACCTTGCTTGATTCCCCACCATCGATGGTCAAACCAATCAAAGTGTTAACACCTGATTC
>Ga0310344_10000704_pt1 | contig 25954 bp, 22 predicted proteins | sample HC15DNA20200_MG_FD_203801 | JGI IMG/M metagenome (GOLD analysis project Ga0310344, IMG submission 203801) | Marine microbial communities from station ALOHA, North Pacific Subtropical Gyre - HC15-DNA-20-200_MG | ecosystem: Environmental > Aquatic > Marine > Oceanic | place: Pacific Ocean: North...
AACGTGGCAATGACACACGCAAAAGCATCCGAGCAGTTCGGAGAATAAACTGCGATACCGGCCAAATCTTCCATACCCCCGGTTTGCAAAGCAACCGCTATAGCGTTGGAGAATTGGCGCATTTCGGCGTAGGTATAAGTACCGTGTTTATCGGTAAACGCGATCTTATCGGGCGCGGCCGTTACGGCCTTATCGAAATAATCGATGACTCTCATGTGTTTTTTCTACTGATTTTTAGCCAGTCCGACTGTGAGGACACGTCAATGTATCGCGTAGTTCCTCGAGTTTCGGCTTGACATCGGCGGGCATAAATTCGCTTCTCGAGTCAAGCTCGAACAATACCTCACAAGCAGATTTTGGACGGGTTGATTGTGCGCGGATCTGAGCCCGATGAATCATGCCCTCCCACCATGTATCGCGACGTGGATCTGAGCGGTCCGTGATCGCTCGCCAGGCTCGATCCGCCTCAACTGGTCGATCCGTCTGAGCTGCTGCCAGGGCAAATAAACGATAACCGTCCCCAACCTTTGGATAAGCTTGACGAAATAATTTAGCCTGTTCGTAGGCTTCGGTAAATTTTTCAAGCTCGAGCATAGCCTCTATCACCATAGCCTCGAACCGACGCTTCATTGTGATATCCGATATCGTACCGCGCAGTAGCACTTGGCCCGCCGATAGGCGCACGCCTGCATCGGCGCTGGTGTTGACCGACGGATAAATTTGCTGGAGCTGCCATGCTTCAAGTCCTGCACCTGTGAGGCTAGTGAAAAAATCAATTAAAGCCACGTCATCCCCAACGCGCTCAAAGCATTTTAACCGCGCCCATAGTAGTCCTCGCTTGGCGGAGTTCCCTAATCTGCCTGCTTTCTCGGCAGCATCAATGGCCACGAGTACCTTTTTAGGATCTGTGTCGGTCAGTGCACGCATCTGAAACATAATCGCGACGTTTTCGGCGATGTTTTTCTGCTTTTTAGGTAATTTTTCGTAAGCAGCAAGTCCTTTTTTTGCCAACGCTACTGGAGGTTTCGCGTTTATACGCCGAACTGCATTAGTAAAGTCGCGTGCAACAATAAAAAACCGCGTCTGCTTCATCAGCCCCTTTAGCTTACCCGGCTCCTTTACCGCCTCCAACATGGCATACGCTTTTTTCGAACTTGTTGTGGTTTGCGCCACGGTCAAGCGGGCACCATCTGCATCACTATCAGCCGGGTAGGCGCTGAGTAGTCGTTCTGCTGCCTTTCTGAGTGCCGCACGTGCACTTGCCGTGGTGTTCTTTTGCCGCGAAACGCGGGCTACGTATGCAAGCTTCGTCGCCGCTCGTTTTATTCGGGGATCGAGGTCCTTTTTGCGCAACAATCGTTCCGCTGTATCGGCGGCAACTTTGTGCGACTTGATGTTGTGCGATGCTAAAGCATAGCGGAAACGAATATGATCTAAGTTAAGATCTTTTCGCTTCTTTACTGCAGCAAAAAATCTTTCGTATTGATTCGCCGCAGTTCTATCAAACCCATACTCGAACGCGTGTTCGGCCTCCATTAAAGGGTTTAAGAAACCAATGTTGTGACCTTTGATCTCCTCGTGATACTCCACGATAAGCCCGATCAGCTGGTCATCGACATAGCCGGCATCGATAACACGACGTAGACGAGCAGATGCCTCAGCGCGGGCATCTGCAGCCTTTTTATTAGACTTGGTGCTATGAGCTTTGGATTGGACTGTTCGTGCATGTTCGAATAAGCCTAAAACTTCCGCTTGCAATAGTTTTGATTCCTGAGCATCAACCTCCACACCGGGGGCAGGCCCAATTACGTTCCCCGTTTTTGCACGCAATATTCGAAGCTGGAGCCCGACCATCTCAAAAAGCGGATGATCGGTATCCCCTGCCAATGCCTCATCCAGATTTTCGAAGATCTTAAGCGCCCGCTCATTTTTGTCCTCCGCTACCGCAATGTATCCAAGGCCAAGCCAGCCTCCATAGACAAGACTCGGACGAAACACCTGCACAGAGGTAGCCCGGAAACCTTTTTTTGCTTCCCAGAGCCACTTCTTCTTTTCAATCTCATCCTCGACCTGCTTATACATCTCAAGGTCGATCCAGGCGGCCCAATACGGAAACGCGGCTAAGGCAAAACTGAGATCATCCCATTCCATCGAGCGATAGAGCGTTTCGAGTGCGGCCTCATCTTCGCCGGCTACGACCTCAAGTGCTGTCAGTCGAGCGGTAGTGCGATTTCGCAGTTCGCTTGTAATTTCTCGCATGGTCGTCAATTGCTCGATCGTCGCTTTTCCATCGCGAACACCATCAATCGTCCGACCTAACTCTCGCCCAACCTCGGCATAGCGACTCGTCGTAGCTTCACTATCTAAGGTCGATAATAGCCGTTGCGCGTTCCCGATCGCAGCGAGTGGATCCGAAGTAGGACTGGGTTTCACAGCAAGTGCGCTGAAGCTAACCAATATCACCAGCATCGAAAGCAATACGAGCCTAATTATTCGGGCAAGACGCACTAGATAACCTCCAACAGAGCGCGCATTTCGTTCGCAAACTGCTCTCCCATAATCAAGGTGATCAGGCGTTTAGTGACCTTGACATCGCCATGTAACGTACCAGCATCGCCCTTGCCAGCTTCCGTCATTTCTAGAAATTCTCGCATTGGTTTTCCGCGATATATAGCCCGGTTAACCGGGCGCCCTTCCCGGATTTCAATTAGCCCAGGATTCGCACTCGGGCTAACATCTAAGGTCGATAAGGTACCGCCATTAGCAGTAAACCTGTGAATCCGCCCAAGCAGTTCATCAAAGCTCTCTTCACGCGGTGGCGCATCACCGACAAGAATAATGATCCTCCGCGCACCGACACGCCACCCACTATCATCAATGCCGGCAGCAATCCCGGCATTAACCTCCTCCCAGATGTCACCGCCGCCCGCCGCTTGGAGTGGATCCAAAAAACGGTGGAGCTTCGCTGTGCTAAAGGTTAACGGCTCAGACCGAACTAGAAACTCAGGGTCGTTATGGTCGCGAAATGCAACAAATCCGAATCTTGCCGCAGGCACCAAGGTCCGCACAGTACTGACGATATCGTAAATTCGATCCTTAATTTCGTCGATTGCCCAACCCATTGAACCCGTCGCATCGACAACAAAAACGACATCCAAGCCATTAGTTCGCAAGTCGGAAATGAAACTTGCAAAACGATTGTTGGAATTCCCGAGCGCATTGCCAATCCCGCCACCGAAACCTGCAGTGCCGAAACCCTCACCTAGCGGCAACGAGGAAAGCGGGTTGGGTAAATCAAAGCCGGTCGTGCCACCGGAATCCGCACGCAGCGCGAGTGGTGCATCCGGTGCTGGCGCAGTAACCGCCTCCGGTGCAATCAGCTTGTCCGGCGGTTCAATCTCGAATTCTTCTTCAAAAAGTAACGGATCTTCCGGCTTCGGTCGCTCGAGAGGTTCGGGTGGTGGTTCCGCTACCGCGATATTGATTTCAACCTCCTCAGGTGGCTCGAGAGGGTTGCCAATATCCTGACCTATCTGCCATGAAATTATTGTGTGCACGATCAGGGAAATCCCAAACAACACCGACCAAATCAGCATCGGCCTCATTGTTCAGATCTCGGAAATGATCTGACAATCCACAAAAAGTTGAAAAGGAACACTGTTAGCTACCTTTTTTTCAACGTAATTAGATTTGCCCGCTCGATCCCGATCTTCGACAAGGCCCCCACTGTTTGGGCGACCAACACAACATCCGTTTGGGCGTCAGCAGATATTTGCACCACCTGATCTCTAAAAACACCAGCCAGGCTATTTTCAATTTGCTCAATATTGATTGTTTGTCCCCGATAGCGAACTTTTCCATCCACTGTGATCGCAATCTCCAATACATCCGGCCTAGGAGAGACCGACGCAATCGAGTCTGGCGGAGTAACCTCCAAATCAATGTGTAAATTCCCTGCAACCATAAAGTACAAGAGCAAAAGGAATACAATATTGATCATCGGAACCACATTTTCTGGCCGCCGTTCGCGCGAATCGCTGGAGCGTTTGGATCCGATTACACCAAAGTCACGCGTTTTTGGGGTCAACATAGTGCTCTCTCGATTTTACTTATCAAACTGCTGGGCCTCGGTGATCGCGATATTCACGAGTCCATATTCATGCAAAATATCGATAATAGATACCGCACGTTGAAGTGGTACGCCCGGATCAGCCGCTACGACGACCGGCGATTCAGGAGATGGATCGAGGTCTTGCAGTACATCTTTTACCTTTTCCAAGGGATGCCGTTCTTTATTGACCCAAACGCTCTCGTCGGCGTGCAACTCAATCACAACTGGCATTGCTTTTGCGCCTGGATCACGCTGGCCACCGCCTTGCTGCGCAAGTTCCATAACGTACGGTCTAAGAAAATCGCTTTCTAGCATAAAGAAAATCAACAGGATGAATACGACATCTATGAGTGGGGTCAGTGACAAGCGCGTCGAACGGCGGCGGCGGTCCAGCGTAATCATCGTCGAATCCGATTAGGACTGGCTTTTTGAGCCGACATTAATTGTCATGACCCGAGTCAATAAATCGGACACCATTGCCGTCGCATTATCTAATCGGGTCTCGAGCCACGCATGGACGACCGTGAATGGAATAGCGATGGATAAGCCAACGGCAGTCGTTAACAAGGCCTCCCATATTCCACCCGCCAAAGCAGTAGAATCTTTGTCCATCCCCGCACTAGATTCGAGTCCTCGAAACGCATCAATCATGCCCAGTACGGTGCCGAGCAGTCCCAATACCGGTGCCAGATAGTAGATCAACTCCAACGGCCGCATATATTTTCCATACGGATACAAAAAATTTGTCGCGCGGCGCGCCAATTCTTCACGTAATTCCTCGGTGTCCGGACTGTCGCGATTTTCTAGACCGAATCGCAGTATCGGACTCAAACCAATCTGTGATCTATCGAGCTTGTCCATACATGTCTGAGGCCCATCTGACCACTGATCAAGGGCCTCGTGCAGCATCGAGAAGCGGCCAGGGTTTAGCTTTGAAAGCTGGAAAAACTTGTATAGCGCGACAGCAAAACCAAACACAGAAATGATCAAGAGCACGGCGACTACCGGCCCCCCCAGTTCAAGGAAAGCTAGGGCTGAAGTCCAAATGTCGCCCTGGAGTTGATTTGTTGTTGGTTCTTCCATCAGGTGGGCCTCTTATCTATATCCGAGTTATATGACAACTCGCTAGGTTAACACGAACTTCACGGCCAGCGATCTCTAACGCAACACAAAGTGATAGCACCAAAAGGCATAGTCGAAATCGGCAGGTAACGCAACCGAAGCCTCTGAAACCACTCTTATCGACATCTCTTATATCTCGGCGCATCCGCCTGACGGGTTGGAGATTTCGAAGTTTTTAAAGGTGCTGACCCAGAAATGTTTACGTTTTCGAAGACATTTGAGATCACTCCTGCCAACATAATCCTATATCGCAGGGCATAGCCCCGACAGGTTGTGAGGGATTTAAATGTATTTGAAGGTGCTGATAGATACTATATGTATGTTTTCGAAAAATTTACTTATATCACCGATGTGCAAGCATCTGCTCCCACTAAAGACCTGTACTTCACCCACTACATTCCAGCCTGGGGTAGATTTAGAGTAACGGTTTTGACAATACCCGGGGTCCTAAAGAAAAGATTGTACATAAATTGCAAATTTTAGGGCGCCCGAAGGCGCCCTAAACGAACACGCCAAATAATGTCACGCGTTAGCAATTTTCATACTTCGAGCCGAATGGTCGCGCAGTCTAGATACCGCCGGCCACTCAAGTCTCAAACTCAAACATCAAGACGATATGTATCGCCATCACGCACAAGCTTCCCCGCTGTTGGCCCTGCAAAGTGTGTCCCTATAATTAACGTCGGCGAATCTGCGTACTCCCCAAACACCCGATGGCGTGTCGCAACTGCGGCATCATTATCGACATCGAATGGGCTGACCAAGTTAGGATCGTTAAACTGAATTGGATGATGGATGAAGTCACCGGTAATCAGCGCCGTTTCCCCAGCCGATTCAATCTGCACCGAAACATGCCCCGGTGTGTGGCCGGGGGTCGGGACAAGACTCACACCCTCACATACCTCGGCTGCACCTTCGACCGGTTTAGCCAGACCTGCGTCTAGCACCGGCTGTAGTGAATCGTCGAATACCTTCCGCTGCAACTGCATAAAATCGTCTTGGGCATTGGCATCAATCGAACTCCAAAATTCAAGATCTTGCTTGCTCATTAGATAGGCTGCATTAGGAAACGTCGGAACCCACGCACCATCGACCAACTTCGTATTCCAACCGACATGGTCGAGATGAAGGTGAGTACACAGCACATAATCTACGCCGTCAGGATGGTAGCCCGCTGCTACCATATCCTCCATGTACGAGGTTGATAGCATGTGCATCACCTCAAAAGGATCACGGTCGCGGTCGTTACCAATGCACGTGTCCACAATCAAGGTCGCCCCGGGTGTTTCAACTATCAATGAATGAACACTGAGACTGAGCACCCCTTCAGGGGTTACAAAATGCGGGAATAGCCATTTTACTTTCTTCACTACGTCCGGCGTTGCTGCCGGAATCACATCCGGAAATTCTGGATAAACGATCTCTTCAAGTTTCGTTATCGTCGTGTCGCCTACCTTCCATTTCATGAGGTACCCCCTCCCCGTTAAGAATTGAAATTTATGACGTCTAGAAGTTGGATATTGTCAACTATACTGCAGATTATTACGAGTGGCGGCATCAAAAACCGGTACAAACAAGCGAACATCCAGGGGTGATGCCCTAAACCGCGACAATGAGACGTTCCGCAAGGTCATCGAATACGGCCTCCAATTCACTTTGATCGAAGGCAAATGCAGCCATAATTACCTGATCGATACCGGCGTCCTCGTACCGGCGTAGGGTGTCACGATCAGTTGGCTTGGCGTAGGGAGACAATGCAACGTTGACTTCCTTGAAGTCACGCTCTTCGCGATTACAATGCTCCTTCAACATAGCCATTTTCGCTGGGACTTGTTCTGGCGTCACGTCAACCCCAAACCAATGTCCAAACCGTGCCACTCTGCGCAATGCTGCCACGCTTTCGCCACCAAAATATAACGGTGGGTGGGGTTTCTGCGTTGGCTTCGGATATTGATATGCCGAAGGCAGATTGACAAACTCGCCGTCGTAGCTCGACTCATGGGTTTGCCACACGGTCTGCATCATTCGGAGGTAATCGTCAGCCCGCGCACCGCGTCGATCGAAAGGCATTCCAAGCGCGGCAAACTCATCGGCCATCCAGCCGACTCCAACACCAAAATCCAGGCGCCCACCAGAAAGTACGTCGACATCGGCTACTTGTTTTGCCGTCAAAGCCGCGTTGCGCTGCGGCAATACGATCACGCCAGTACCTAGACGCAACCTTGTCGTGTGTGCCGCCATGAATGAAAGTACGGTAAACGGTTCCAACCCTTGTGTTGTTGGTTCTACTGGAAACGAGCCGTCTTCCTCATAAGGGTAAGACGACTTGATCACCTTTGGAACGAGAATGTGATCTGGAACCCAAACCGAATGGAAACCCCGATCTTCTATGCCACGAGACATTCGTGCGACGTAGTCTGGTCTAGATGTTTCACCTCCAAATTGCGTGATTAAGCCAACTTTCATAGTCGATTCTCCTGGCTGTTCCAGTATTATTTACAAACCCGATTTTACTATCTGACCCCAAGGCTGATTGGTCTCATTTAGGACATAGTATGTAATTTTCCCGTAGTGCGCGAAACATTGTCTGTCGGGGCAGAATTATTTTTATCGTAAGTTAGATCAGAATCAGATATTGGCACTAAACTGTCCTAATATAGATCAGCGCACTAAAACACAATGAAAGGAACATATCGATGACAATGATAAAAGGTCTACACCATAGTGCTTATCGCTGCCGCGATTCAGAGGAAACCCGCCAGTTCTATGAAGATTTCTTAGGCTTACCCTTGGTCGAGGCCCTACAGATAGGCGTAACCAAGACAGGGCGAACCGCCGATGTATTGCACACGTTCTATCAAATGGATGATGGTTCTTGCCTCGCATTTTTCGATGCCCCAAAGGAACCATTCGATTTCAAAGAGCAACACGATTACGACTTGCACATTGCGCTGACCGTTTCTGATGATGAATTGCAACCGATGATCGATAAAGGTCGGGCACTTGGTATCGAATCACGCGGTATTTCGGAGCACGGTTTTGTAAGGTCCATCTACTTCCGAGACCCAAATGGTTATGTGGTTGAATTATGCGCACTGCCCAAGTCACCCCTTGCTGAATTCTTCAACCCAGTAGATGCACACAAAAAAGTCGTGCGTTGGCAAAGCGCAAAAGTAAAATAAATATGTAGCCCGGCTGGCGGAAGAAACTCTTGCGCTTTGTTATTACCATCATAGATCTCGATAAAAGCGAAATTAACAGCGTCGATGACGGTGGAGCCTGATTCGCTACTGAAATATTTGCGAGGCTCATCGGCGTTGAATCCGCCGCCTCAATTAACCCAAGTCGTCACAAAAGTTCTAAAACCAGTGTTTTACAGAAAACGCAAAACAGATTGGTTCGACATCGCCACCTAGCGACGTAGATAATGTATCAATGCGCCCGATAACAGACATCACCGGATACCATGAGGCACTCGCATCCTTCTCCAAGGAACGGTTATGGGCATTATTCGATGGCAACCGAAGTGACTTAAATATTGGACACGAATGTATTGATCGGCATCCATCCGATCGGCTCGCAGTGCACATCATCGATTCTAAAGGAAACGACGAACGCTATACCTTTGGTGAGCTCCGAATTTGGTCCAACCGTTTCGCGAACTACCTGACAACCTTAGAGGTAGCACGCGGGTCGCCTATAGCTATAATGCTAGAGCCGTCTTTGGCCTTCTATGCTAGCCTATTCGGCTCGATGAAAGCCGGCTGCATCGCAGTCCCAATGTTTACCTTGTTTGGACCCGAAGGGATAAGGCTGCGGTTGGACGATTGCGCCCCAAGGCTGTTCCTAGGATCAGCTAGCAACGTAAAACTGCTAACGGAAGTTGTCGGACGACAGCACGTTGTCGTCGATGATGACTTTATGACCATATTGGCGGCACAACCCTCTGATTACGACCTATCCACATCAGCGGATGATATGGCCGTGTATCAATATACTTCAGGCACAACACGCCAGTTGCCCGAAGCAATTGAACATCGCCATCGCGCAATTGTCACCGTGATACTTGCGGCGTTGTACGGTACTGGAGTGCGACCACACGATCATCTTTGTTGCCCGTCGTCGCCAGCGTGGGGACACGGCCTATGGCACGGAACCCTGGCACCGCTCGCGATGGGCGCTAGTATCAGTAGCTATCGTGGTAAATTCGATCCACTGCGACTGTTTGAGGCCTTGGAACAATCTGCGATTAACAATCTATCGGCGGCGGCTACACACTACCGTATGTTACGCCAATGTCCGCGATCCAAGGAGTTCTCCCACAGTATAGAAAAATTGTCATTCACGGGTGAGCCGATCGACAGTGAAACGGCGAGTTGGGCGGCTGACCATTTTGGTCAACCCGCTTGTAGCATCTACGGAACCACCGAGGTTGGCGTCATCCTTGTAAGTTATCCCGGAGCAAAGGACTTTGAAGTCAAACCAGAGGCCCTCGGCAAACCGATCCCAGGTCGTGAAGTCGCAATAATCGACGAAAGCGGGGAGCAAACGACGCCAGGTGTAAAAGGGGAAATCGTCGTACGCCGCGGCAATGACTGGTTTAAGACGAAAGACATTGGTTACACAGACGAAGAAGGATATTTCTATCATGCTGGGCGCGCGGATGATGTCATCATCTCTGCTGGGTACACCATGAGTGCCGTTGAAATCGAAGATGTGTTGCTGCAACACAGTGACGTGAGTGAGGTTGCCGTCGTGGCGTTGCCAGACGCCAACCGCGGTCAGATACCCAAAGCCTTCGTGGTAAGTATGCGCACTGGCGATAGCCAATTCGCCGAAGAATTGCAAGAGCTTGCTCGAACACGCTTAAGTCTCCACGAGTACCCTCGCGCAGTTACCTTCGTCGATTCGCTACCCAAACTCCCGGCAGGTAAAATTAATAGGAAGGCATTACGGGAACACGTACCAACCAGCGCTCAAAAAAGTGCTGGAGGAGCATAATTTATGAATGATTTATCGTCCGGGAATTTCCCGGTCATCACTGATGCCGGCCTCGACGATTTACGGAAACGGATCGGCGTTCGTATTACACAAAGTCTAGAACCGTGGTGTTATGAAGCAACGCGAGATAATATACGTCACTACGCACACGGAATAGGTGACGACAATCCGTTATGGTGCGATCCAGAGTATGCTAAGACAACACGCTATGGTGAAATTATCGCGCCACCTTCGTTTCTATTTGCTTGCGATCGTATAATCTCTGGCTATTGTGGAGGACTTCCCGGAGTACACGCAATGTGGGCTGGTGCAGATTGGACGTGGTTGCAACCAATCCGGCGTAACGATGAAATTCACGTTGAAGCGTACTTAAAAGACTTGGTTGAACACCAAACACGATTTGCCGGCCGCTCAATTCAACAGATCTACCATGTCGAATTTTTCGACGGGGATGGCGATAAGCTCGCGTCCGCGGATAGTTGGGTTTTTAGAACCGAGCGCGATACCGCCCGTGAAGAAGGAACGAAATATACTGAATTAAATAAACGCGCCGAAAAGCGTTACAGCGACCTAGAACTCAACGAAATCTTTCGTTTATACGCCGACGAAAAAGTCCGTGGTCCTGAGACGCTCTACTACGAAGATGTTGAGATAGACGAGGCTTTGCCAACTATGGCGAAGGGCCCCATGACGGTAACCGGTTTTATCGCTTACGCGCAGGGCTGGGGCGGTCTTTATATACGTGCAAACAAACTTGCTTGGCAACAGGTACATAAACACAAGGGGCTTGGCATACCAAATCGCTTCAATGTGCCCGATTGTCCGGAGCGGGTTCATTGGGAGGAAGAATTCGCCCACAAAGTCGGTGCGCCTGGCGCCTACGACTACGGCCCAGAGCGCTGCTCTTGGCTTACCCATCACCTGACAAACTGGTGCGGTGACGATGGATTTTTGCATTCCGCCTCCTGCAAAATCCGCCGCCATAACCCATCCGGTGACACGCTATTTATTAATGGTAGGGTTTCCAAAAAATATGTCGACGAACAGAACCGATATTGTGTGCTGATTGAGCAGGAAGCACGAAACCAAGATAATGAACTATCAGTGCTTGGCAATGGCGTCGTAGTACTGCCAACTAGAGCGTAACCAACGCACAACCCGAAAAAAAACAAAAAATCGGTAGCGCGGTGCTAGTCTCTAGATGGATGTCATCCAATTGGGCTATCCAATCAAGATACCCCCGTATTGCACAAAGAACGGCACAAATACAAGTGAGAGAATCGCTGATAGCTTAATTAAAATATTAAGCGAGGGGCCAGATGTATCCTTTAGGGGATCGCCGACCGTATCGCCGACGACTGCCGCGCGATGCATTTCCGTGCCTTTGCCACCAAGATTACCAGCTTCGATATACTTTTTCGCGTTGTCCCAGGCACCACCGCTATTAGAGGATGAGATCGCGATCACGCCACCTGATACTAATGACCCTGCAAGTACACCCGCGACGGCTTCAATCCCAAATAACCAGCCGACGAGCAACGGCGTACCCATTATCAGTATCCCCGGCGGAATCATCTCTTTCAATGCAGCCTGCGTCGATATCGCCACGCATTGATCATATTCCGGATCGCCCGTCCCTTCCATGATGCCCTCAATATCGCGGAACTGCCGACGAACTTCCTCGATCATTTTATATGCTGCGGCGCCAACCGATTTCATGGTCATAGCCGAAAAATAGGCTGGCAGTACCGCACCAATGAAAAGGCCGGTAAATACCATTGGTTCAAGCAAGTTAATGTTGAGAAGTAAGTCGAAGTCGGAGCCATTTTGTTCTTTCAAGAGAAGATCTGCTCGGGTCAGAAATGCCGCAAAAAGTGCGAGCGAAGTGAGGATTGCTGCACCGATTGCAAACCCCTTGCCCATTGCCGCTGTGGTATTTCCAGCGGCATCGAGAACATCCGTTCGCTCACGTACATGTTTTTCCATGGCCGACATCTCGGCAATACCGCCGGCGTTATCCGCCACCGGCCCATAAGCGTCAATGGTTAGTGCTATGACTAACGTACCAAGCATCCCGAGAGACGCGATAGCGATACCGTACATTCCAGCCAACATCCATGGAATATAAATCGCGAGCCCGATTGCAAGATAGGGGCCAACTGCACTCTTATAGCCAAGGGCAAGACCGAAAATAATGTTTGTTGCTGCTCCGGTTTCACAAGATTGGGCGACCTCTCGGACCGGCGTGTAAGTATGCGAGGTGTAATATTCAGTCATCAACCCGACTAATAGTCCCGCGACAAGACCAGCCAAGAAGCAATAATAAACACCGGCGTTCGTATATAACTCGCCGCCGATCTCAAAGCTTTCTGGGATAATTTCCACCGTAACGAAGTACATAACGACCGCCATGAGCACACTTGAAATGATTAACATCCGCTTTAATGCCGGGCCGACCTGTTCTTCGGTCGTCACCTTAACCATCATCAATGTTACTAAACTTACGGGAATCCCTACCGCAGAAATTACGATTGGGAATAGCAGTGCATCTACGTTGCCCGAAAAAGCTATTGCACTTATGACCATAGCGGCACAAGTGCTCTCTGCACATGAACCAAACAGATCCGCTCCCATGCCAGCGACGTCGCCAACGTTGTCACCAACATTATCTGCGATCACTGCAGGATTACGCGGATCGTCTTCGGGAATGCCAGCCTCAACCTTCCCAACCAAATCCGCGCCGACGTCAGCAGCCTTGGTAAATATCCCTCCACCCACACGCGCAAATAATGCAATGGATGATCCACCAAGCCCGAATCCTGCAATGACTTCCATCAAAATGTGAGTCGGTAACTCGGCTGGCATGATATTCACGAGCAGAAGATACACCAACAGTAACCCTAGCGAGGCCAAACTCACTAAGGCAAAACCCATCACCGACCCAGAATGCAATGCAACGTTAAAGGCATCGGATAATGACTTGTTCGCTGACACTGTAGTGCGAACATTTCCTTCTGTCGCGATCTTCATACCAATAAAGCCAGAGGCAATGGAGATGATGGCACCGATAGCAAACGCGACTGCAGTATAGATACCTTCGTTTACATAATCAGTGTGGTGGTCATCGATAAGGAGGGCGATGATCGCACCGAAGACGACGATAAATATCGCCATAAACTTATATTCTTGTTTCAGAAAAGCCATAGCGCCGCCGGCGATTGCCGCGTGTATCTTGACCAATTTTGTCTTAACGTCTTGGTCCTCGATTCCCATGTCGACAGCGATTTTTTTAACCCCTGATGAATAGAAAAAACCAACCGCAAGTCCAAAGAGCGAGAGGGCCAGAATTATATTAACGGCCATGATGGATTATTCCCCGTCGTAGAAGTTTAAGCAGCCAAGATCCAAATTACCCGCGATAGGTAGTCGCAGAAAGCAATAGCTTCGATCGTAAATTATAACCCGGTTTTGAGTTTAATCGAAAGGCACAACAGAGACCAAACCTCAGATAGACGCCTGACATTTGTCAAGCAAAATGATCCCAATAAGACTGACGCCAATGCGATAATTTGGGACACACTTGAATGAGTCTACTGGATCCCTAAAACTTACCGGAGATGGTTAAATTTTTCACCATCCCAGCTTAGTTTCGGTCGAAAGGCAAACTTACTTTTGGTCTAATGAGCGTTATCGAAATACCGATAACGCTCATACAGCGTGATTTCCTGCTGTAGGTGGCTTGGAGTTACCATGATTTTACCAACAATTGAACACCGCTACCAAAATGCGCTCATGGACAGTGGCCGCTGGGCGAATTTTGTCCCTAGAAATTCTGACATTATAATTTCAACACCGTACAAGTCGGGAACGACATGGACACAGCAAATCTGTGCACTGCTGATTTTTCAGTCAGTCAAACTCGATGAGCCGCTATCTCGTAAGTCTCCGTGGTTGGATCAAATGGTCAAGCCCCTTGAAAAAGTGCTCGATACTTACGCAAGGCAAGAGCACCGCCGCTTTATAAAAACGCATACTCCATTAAGTGCGTTACCGTATTATTCGAATGCGACTTATTTAGTTTGCGGGCGGGATCCCAGGGACGCCTTTATTTCGATGGAGAATCACTACGCCAACATCGATTGGCCGAAATTCGGCGCGTTATTGGCGCAAAATGGTGACTTCGGAGACCCGCCTCCAACGTTGCCTGAGAACGTCAACGATCGCTTCAAACTTTGGTTAAATCAAGGGAGTTTCCCGTGGGAGACCGATGGGTTTCCATTTTGGTCGTTGTTTCATCACCTTCAGTCATTCTGGCGATTCCGTGAACTCCCGAACATTCACTTTATACATTACGCTGATTTGCAGTCCGATCTCGCTGGTGAGATGCGACGTATTGCAGCAATACTGGACATCGAGATTGTAGACAGCCTTTGGCCCGTATTAGTAAACGCCGCTACGTTTTCCGAGATGAAACAACGTCACCAAGAAATTGCGCCGAACGCCGACCAGGGAATTTGGCAAGACACTTCGAAATTTTTCAACAAAGGGACTAGCGGGCAATGGCAAAATGTTTTATCCGACGATTGTCTGCGCTTGTACGCGGCTGCCAAACAAGAAAAACTTGAACCATCACTCATGCAGTGGCTTGATCATCATTAGGTCACGCCTTTTATTGAAATCGTGGCATTACTTTATCAGCAAACAATGCGAGTGACGCATGAATCTGCTCCGGCTCACTAATCCCCTGAGGCAAAAGCAAAAACATCTCGTTGATAGGGACCCTAGCCGCCGCCTCTTCGATCTGACGGCTTAACGTGTCTGGCGATCCAATTAACCGATTCACATTCCCTTGGCCAAAGGCGGTCGGCCAAAGTTTCCAGAACCATTCCATATCCTCGGCCCACGACTGCGCGCGCGCATCCGAGTCAGCACAAATCATGATTCCGCCCCAAGCAGCCTCGACACCAGGCTCAACCGTATGGCCGTAAACATTTTCCGCTTCCTCACGATAACCATCCCAAAGGACCTTACACAAATCCAAATCCGGCGCTAGAACTATAGGTTTGCCCAAGTACTTGGCCCAAAACTTAGCAGTACGGAGCGACGCTGAGAAACCCCCGTATAGTGGTGGATACGGTTGCTGAAATGGGCGTGGCGCGATGCCAATTTCATTTATATGCATATCTACGGACACACCCTGGCCATATTGGTGATAGACAGGGTGATCGTGCGGATTGATCATATCAGCCGGTGGAAACTGCCAGAATTGGCCGTCATGTGAAAACGTATCATTGGTAAGAGCCTTAATGACTATATCGACGTACTCCGCGAAATATTCGCGGTTCGCCATATCGACCGGCCCATTTTTATTCCAGGGACCGACAGCTCCAAGTTCGGGCTGCACCTTAAAGTTTTCTACCCAACGCGATTGATAACCGCGCACCAAACCAACTCCGAACCGACCGCCAAGCATGTTATCCATGGTCGAAATCGCCTCGGCGGTGCGCAAAGGATTATGTGTCGTTGAAACGAACCCGCAAGTGATTATCCGTAACCGCTTGCTATGCATCGCCAACCACATACCCATGAGCGTCGGATCGTTGCTTGCCTCAAAACCCTCAATCTGCAGATGGTGTTCGGGATGGCCAAATCCAGCGTATCCAAGCGTATCGGCAAGTTGAACGTACCCAGCAATCTCGTCGAGCATTCGACGATACAACCGCGGATCTTTACCAGCCATGCCCCGTTCGAGTTCTTCGCGGCGGCCAGCAGTGCAGTACATAAAAAGGTTGAAATCAATCATATTGCTCCGCTTTTCTCCAGTTCGTTTTTTTATTTGGCCAGTTTCCGGCCGAGCCTTAAGATGAGCAGCGTCTCATTTGTCAGATCATGCAAGATTGTTCACTTGGCGCGGCTTGAGAGCTTGCCGCTATTGTATTCTTGGCTGACGCAACGCATTTTCGCAAACTATTGCAACCCATGCACAGAATTCGCTCACAAAAAGCATAGATAGTACTTCAAGCAATTGGAATCGGGCAGGATATCAAACCGTCTTGCGCGCGACTGTCGCAAACTGTTGAAATCTCATATCCATGCCGGTAAACAGCATCGGAATATTGTACAGGATCGGTTTTAGGGACCTAGTGCGGCTAATTCCCACGTGCTCCTCCACGGTAAAACCCAAATTCTCATACATATTTCTAATGCTCTTTTTGGTAAACCATCGCAGATGCGTTCGATCTAAGATCCCGTCGTCTTTGTATTCCCAATCACCATGCAATACTAAGTTTTTCAGCACTTTATGGAATCGCATGTTTGGTATGGAACTGATCACAATTCCTCCGGACTTCAGTTTATCTTTGATTATAGCCAACACTGCATAGGGATCGACAAGATGCTCTAGAACATCGTTGAAGTAAGCAACGTCAAAATAACCCTCCGGCAACATATTAATATGATCTTCGCACGGACCGACAAATACGTTATCGATCACCATTTTTGCGATCTCCGCTTCCTTTTCGACAAGCTCAATACCCCATATCTCAGCGCCTGTCTTTTTCTTGATCGCCGCTGCAAAAACACCCCGACCACAACCCACCTCCAAAACATGCTTCGCGTTTGTAGGTAAAAACGCAAGCATCTCATTTCGTTCGTGGCCAAAGTATTGGCCTGACTTCCCTATGTATTCCATAGAAACATTATGCACATAAAATTACTAATTATGGTTTCACCGAGTATGTTAGGGAGTTACCGCCCTTGAGAATGATCAAAAATGGCATCCGGTATTTCTTCGGTTTAAGGATCGCTTTGATTCCATACTTGATCAATAGCACACCTCTAATTACCAGATAATACCAGTACGAATAATTTTTTTGGATCACATATAAGTATGAAATTATCAGTTCATTTTTTGTAACAATTTTTTCTGAGCTCTTGCCTTGATAATGGATAAATGAAGCGCCTGGATAGAAGATAGTTTTATAGCCCTTTTGTTTTAAACGAAAACAGATATCCATTTCTTCGTAAAACAGAAATATTTTTGGATCGAATCCACCTGCGTCTGCAAACTTTTTCGCATCGAAGAACATGAAGGCGCCGGAAACCATATCAACCTCATAGGGTTGATTCAGATTCTCAAATCCGTATTTCTTAGCATAGAATTTTTGTGAGGAAGCATTACCCAAGAGATGGTGCTGTAGTCCAACAAACTGACGAGCGCTATACTCAAAATACTCACCTCCCTCATTCCTCTGATGCAGCCCAAGTAAGCCAATGTTCTCGTCAGTCTTAATGTATGTAAAAAGCTTAAGCAATGAATTTTCATTTAGGAGCGAGTCGCTATTGATAAACGCTAAATAGTCGCCCGTAGAAATTTGATAACCTAATAAGGCGCCTCCTCCAAAGCCAAGATTAATTTTGCTTTTTATTAATCTTACATCCTTGGTTTCCAAGATCTCCTCAAGCAGATCAACATCGTTCGACTCCGAATTATTATCCACAACAATTATTTCGAAAGCCAAGCCCACTGTGTGCTGGACGACTGAATCTATACATTCGCCCGTATATCGAGCGGAATTGAAATTTACGATAATTATCGAAACATCCATAGCACGCTATTCAAAGCTAATCTTTAGAAATTATATTTCTCCGAGTTACAGCATGCCATCATCATCTCTATATCAAGCGATAACGGGCGTCTTTATGGCGTATCATTATGAGAAACATCCAAAGCCTAAGTTTGGAAAACTTTTTGCCATGAAACAACATCTCTTTTGAAAATAAGACTCAACTGATGAGCGCAAAAGCGAAAATAATAGTCTTCTCGATGATCCCAGTACTCGTCATTCTCGGCGCTGGTAGCTTGGGATTTCTAATAGGGCGTCAGTCGTTAATTATTCCACTCGCCAATGAAATCCATACGGTTATGGGAGCGACTACCCTTGGTAAATTGCTTGATTCTGATGAAAAAAAGGAGGTGGCAGCGGCATATCTTGAGGGTCATTCGTCTATCGCAGAGATGGATGAAATGTCATGGGCAATTTTTAATGTCCCCACACCGTTTGTCGGCAACGGGCCAATGCCGGGTAAACATGGCAATGCAACTATCAACACGATGCAGTTTAGGGTTACAGCCGAAACCGTGATCCCAAAACCTGTGGGCACATTTCGCATAATCCTGACCGGAGGATCTACTGCCTTTGGCTCCGGGGCACCGGCGCAGAATCGAACAATAGGCGGCTATCTGGAAAAGTTACTCACTGAAGCGCCAACACGTGATGCTATTGACCGATACGAAGTCGTGACAGCGGCCAATCCCGCTTGGGCAACTACTCATGAACGAATTTTGATAGAGAATAGATTGTCGGAACTTGAGCCCGACCTCGTCATCTCGTTCTCTGGTAATAACGATGTACATTGGGGACAAACTGGTAGCAACGTTCTTTGGTTTAGGACGTATGCGGACGAGCATTACTTTCGCCTGATCAAAAAAGCATACGATTACGCTGGCTACGGCGAGCTTCCCGATGTAACACGGACAAACTCAAAGTCGGTGCCCCCAGAGATAGTTGCACGTAGGTTACTAAAAAATGTCTCCTTGAGTTGGTTCGCGTTAAAACAGGAAGATATCCCGCATCTGTTTGTCTTACAGCCGAGTCTAGCCGTCACAGGGAAAGCGCTAACTTCAAGAGAGCAGACTGTGTTGAACTCCCGCATCAAGCAACATAGAAATCACGTTAAGTATTTTCAATTGTGTTATGCCAAAATTTCTGCTGCACTTCGCAGCTTTAATGGTGATGGCTATCGATTTGTCAGCATGGCCGGAATCTTCGATCAACTTCAAGCTGATAATGAGATGTTTATTGATTCATACCACTTTGGCGACAAGGGCAACCAAATCATCGCGCATAAAATTTATACGGAGATCCAGGGCCTTTTGAAATAATACGAGTGGTCGCAATTTGGCAAGTATGCGCGGACGGGGCAACCTCCTCTACGGGTTATCAAAAATGGTTTGATAGCACGCAGACATATTACGGTTAAGGATGTCGACCACGATCAGTCGGGAAAGCGATTGACTAGCGATTAATTTTCTCCTGGTCAATTTTCGAGCATTCAGCTAGACGCCGCCAGGGCTGCATTAACATACGATCAAGTCTGAGATCTCGCAAAGTGCGAAACCTTTCAACGCCTATGATCATGCCCTCGTGTCCAGCAGCAGGGTGAGCACGGTAGGTTCCCAACAAGCGATCCCACCAGGTTAAATTGAACCCATAGTTACTATTAATTTCGTCTACCGCAATCGAATGATGCACACGATGCATGTCAGGGGTAACAAAGAACCAACGCAGCACATAGTCGACCGACCGGGCGATCTTAATATTGCCGTGGTTAAATATTGAACTCGTACTTAATAACACCTCAAAGATAAATACCGCGATTACCGCGGGGCCTAAAATCGTGACGAGACCAAATTTAATCACCAGTGAAAGTATTATTTCGATTGGATGGAAACGGGAGCCGGTGGTAACGTCGAAATTCAGATCGGCATGATGCATCCGATGCACCCGCCAAAGTGCCGGCACTACGTGAAAAAAGATGTGCTGTAGATAAATGGCAAAATCAAGAACCAATATCGCTATGATGATCTCGATCCAGCTAGGCCAAATAACCTGATTCAATAACCCCCAATCCCGCAGATTCACAACGTCGGCGTAGCCAACCACGGCCGCTGGCAAAAGCACCCGAGCCAGCACAGCATTGAACGCAGCGACGGCGAGATTATTTGACCAGCGAATCCATCTTGAAACAGTCAGTGGTCGCCGAGGTAGAAGAATCTCCCACACGGCAATCGCAATGAAAACTCCCAGAAAACAACCAAGTCGAAGCATCGGCTCATTGCGAATTACAATCTCAGTAATGTCCATATACGTCATCCAACCAAAGTCCTAATTGTGCGCGAATCGCAATCATCCCTTTGGGCAATCACAAAAACTAGATAGTTACGTCGGTATCAGTATTGCACCGCAATGGTGCATTTACGCGAGCATTGTCTCCCAGAATCAAATCTTTAAACAGGTATGCTTGTACGTGAATTTGCCTAAAACTTTCATTAACTGTGGGTTCCGCTAGGCGAATCTCAGTCTAAACATTTAAACAAGTATTCAAATTGAACCAGGATACTTTATCGCTTTAGACATAAAAATTAGTAGGCTATATGCGTTGACACAAGCGCCTTCATACAATATCACGTGAGATATAATGCTCTGTAAATATTTATCTCGAGGTTACGCCGCAGTGTTACACAGTGAACAAGTTGCCTTAGGCAACCGGCTACTGAAATATATAGAGACGAAAACGACGGCCCTTGGTAAAGCAATTTACGCCCAACCGATCTCAGAATACGTCTGCAAACAGCAGGCCGAAATCGAGAAGCAAGTATTTTTTCGTAATCAATTGCTATGCGTCGGCTTAAGTGCACGCCTACCAAGTGCCGGAAGTTTCATAACAGATTCCCTGTCCGGTATACCGATCCTGCTCACACGGGATGCGCAAAATACAGTCCACGGCTTTCTCAATGTCTGCCGGCACCGCGGGGCGCAAATAGCTAGGGGTTGTGGCACCGTTAAGTCATTTTCCTGTCCTTACCATGCCTGGAGGTACGACCTACTAGGTAAATTGATCAGCCGGCCACAAGATGACGCATTTAGCGAAATGCCTAGAGAAAATCACGGTCTCATACCACTTCCGGTAATTGAGCGCGATGGGATGTTGTGGGTGTGTCCATCGCCCGGACAATCCACCGATATCAACAAAAAGCTCGGTGGTATCTCGAATGAATTGGCCTCTTATAATCTTGCTTCCTTTCATCACTTCGATAGTTGCACGATGCGACGTCGCATGAATTGGAAATTGATCGTTGATACCTTTTTGGAGTCGTACCACTTTGGCGTTTTACATAAAGATACGATCTGGCCGATTTTCTACGACAATCTCTCTACTTTCGACGCCTGGGGGCCAAATTTTCGACTGGTAAGCGCACGGCGCACAATTGATGATTTAAAATCGCTTGACGAGAGTGAATGGAGCGTCCTTGAGCATATCGTGGGTATTTACGTTTTGTTTCCAAATACAGTCTTGGTTTGGCAACTTGACCACGTTGAGCTTTGGCATATTTACCCGGGTACCGATGATCCAAATCTCTCAGTAGTCCGATTAGATCTTTATACACCCGAGCCAACCGTAACTGAGAAAATGAAAAAACACTGGAAGAAGAACCTGGATCTCGTCGTAAAAGTTGTGGAAGAAGAGGACTTTCCTGTCGGGGAAACCATCCAAACGGGGTTTCATTCACTTGCGCAAAGCCATATTACTTTCGGGACTAATGAACCTGCATTAACGCATTTCCATCGCTCGGTCACGCATGCAATCCAGGCCAGTCGGAAAACCACCTAGGGAAGGTTTCACAAAACTAGATGCAGTGGTCGCTTCACTAGGTACCCACGCTAATCAACATTGGTCGCGTCACCAAGCACCTGACCAATCTCTCGATGTATAGTGAGATCCGCGATCCCGTCTTGATCTGTCTCTTCGTGGTTCACGATTACCAACAGTGCGCCGTTACTTTTCGCAATCTTAGGGAACGCAGCCGCGGGAAACACGACTAGTGACGATCCAAGTACAATAAACAAATCACACTCTAAGGAAGATTGTTCGGATCGACGCATCGCTTCTTCTGGCATTGATTGCCCGAATGAAACAGTAGCCGCTTTCACAATTCCATTGCATCGTCGGCATATTGGCAAGGTATCACCTCGATCAAATGCTTCAAAAATAGGCCCGAGCTCGTGACGAAGACCGCATTCAAGGCAGACTGCATAAGTTCCATTCCCGTGGAGTTCTACGATATTTTGCTCGGGAACACCAGAGGCTTGGTGGAGCCCATCAATGTTCTGCGTTATCACGGTTCGGCATTTTTCCGATTTCACGAGCTCGGCAACTGCTCTATGGCCTCTATTTGGCGATGCATTTCTCATATCTTCATCTATAACGATCTTGCGCCTCCACGCTTCTCTGCGCATTTCCGGCGAGGCTACAAAATCTTGGTACTGAATCGGTTGTAGCTTCGACCAAAGGCCTTTCGGGCTGCGGAAGTCTGGGATCCCAGATTTTGTGCTAATACCAGCTCCAGTGAAAATCGTTATTCGCCTTGATGATTGAATTAAATAGTGTAGCTTTGCGGTGTATGGATCCATTTCAATATTATAATTCCTAAAACTGGGTACAGCATGCATGATCGGTAAAATATCGTCCGGCGAGGATATACGGTATTCACTGGACTGAGGAAAGCCCCAAGCTTTATGCATTAAAGCTTGGGCTGCGAGCATGGAATGTACGGATATTTCCGTCGTTGCAAGGCGACTGTAACTAAGCACGAACCTTAAGTAGTAATCTAACCGGGTATATGACCAATAAGTTCCCACAGCAAAATGAATGAGCAAATGGAAATGCATCGAATACCTACGATGAGTCGAGGCAGACGCGCACTCCAACCACTACGGCGGCTCGCACCATTTCTTAATCCATATTGGGTGACCATCATCATTGCCTTCGCAACGTTGATAATTGCCGCTGGCGCCACGCTTGGTATGCCTATTGCCCTTAGGCATCTCATTGACGCGGGATTTTCCACTGATCAAGCGCGCTCGATTGATCGTTATTTTATTGTGCTTTTTGGCCTTGCAATTGTGCTCGCGGTCTTTGCAGCGACACGCTTTTATCTAGTTTCATGGATCGGCGAACGGATCGTAGCGGACTTGCGGAGCGCCGTATTCCAACACGTCCTTAGAATGACACCAACGTTTTTCGAGGTAACACGGGCCGGAGAGATATTATCAAGGTTGACCGCGGATACGACATTGATCCAAACAGTTGTTGGGAGCAGTTTGTCGGTCGCTCTACGAAGTTTCGTTACCTTGATTGGTGGATTGATCATGCTAACGGTTACCAGCCCTAAATTAACCGGAATGATCATTCTTCTAGTACCCGTCATCGTATTTCCGATAATGTTCGTTGGGCGCCGGATCCGGAACTTGTCTAGAGACACCCAAGATCGCATTGCAGATACAAGCGCACTCGCAGCAGAGGTGCTGAACGCGATACAGGTCGTACAAGCTTTTACCTTAGAAAAGCTCCATAGCGACCGTTATGACGCGGCAATCGCAAATTCTTTCAAGGCAGCCCTTCGCCGTGTTAGAACGCGCGCATTCATCACGGTATACGCGATACTTGTGATTTTCTGCGGGATTGTCGTCGTTTTGTGGGTTGGTGCCCAAAATGTCGTGACCGGCCATATTAGCGGCGGGGAACTCGGACAGTTTTTATTTTACGCGGTCATCGTTGGCAGTTCTACAGCAGGCCTTACTGAAATCTGGGGATCCTTATTGCAGGCTGCAGGCGCGATGGAGCGAATTGCTGAGCTGCTCGATACCAAACCGCGACAAACGCCGATAAGCCCAACACCGCTGCCAGACATACCGCTTGGGACCGTAGTTTTTGAACACCTGACATTCAACTACCCATCAAGGCCTGAGCACCCAGCGTTGAAGGATTTCTGTTTAAACGTCAGGCCAGGCGAAACCATCGCATTAGTTGGGCCTTCGGGTGCTGGCAAGAGCACGGTATTCCAACTGTTGCTAGATTTTTACCAACCTAGTTCAGGGTTAATCAGAGTTGACGGTATAGATATTCGGCATGCCGACCCTGCGGAAGTAAGAAATCGTGTCGGTATAGTTCCACAGGAAACTGTATTGTTCGCAGACAATGTTATGGAAAACATCCGCTACGGAAAATCCGGCGCAACAGATGATGAAGTAGTCGCAGCTAGTCAATCCTCTGGGGCTGACGAATTTATTGAGAAGCTACCACATGGGTATGGAGCATTCATTGGTGAACGGGGAGCTCGCCTATCCGGTGGCCAAAAACAACGAATCGCAATTGCCCGAGCGATTTTGAGGCAACCATCGATTTTGTTGCTTGATGAAGCGACGAGTGCCCTCGATGCAGCAAGTGAAAAATTCGTACAGGAAGCTCTCCACAAACTGATGCAAAATTGCACTACTATTATCATCGCACATCGCCTCTCAACTATTTTGAACGTAGATCGCATCGTGGTGATGGAGCAGGGCGAAATTGTAACCATCGGTAGCCACGCCGAACTTTTATCAAGAGGAGGCTTGTACGCGCGGCTGGCAAAGTTACAGTTTCAGAATGAAAAGAGTGTCGAACAAGTAGTCGGGTAGCGAACTCAACGGCAAAGCGCAGTTCTTAATCATAATGATGATTACTAATCGTGAAAAACCCGCTTCGGCTCTTTAATCGAGAAATCCATCGTGCGAGGGATGAGTCTCATCAACCAATTTACCCAGGTAATCGTACTTTTACTGTAGACAAACAACGGTTCTACATCTGCGCCAACATTTGACTTCGCATCGTAGGATCCGAGCCCAAGGTTAATATAGTTACTCTTACGATCGATTCCGATTCGGATTACTTCGTTTACAAGATGAAACCACTCTTGACTCGCGGGCCCTCGATTTCGACCAAAATACGTTGCGATAGTGTCGGAATCATCGTGAAGCACCATACCATGAGCCACAATCTGTCCGTCTCGCTTCGCCGCGACCAATAGGCTTTTCTCACCGAGCTTGGAGTCCATGTTTTGGTAGTAACCAAGCGGGAGGATTTCTCGCTTGAAGCCCTTGGTGTTTTCTCGAACTGTGCGAGCCTGCTCCACCCAAAGCTCTGACTGGTCACTAAACGATTTCAGTATCCGCACTTCCTGGCCCGATTTTTCAGCCCTCCTGAGGCGTCGGTTCACATCCTTACGATACCGCGACCGCATGCTCGAAAGATACTCCTCGTAACTATTCCAACGCACACGAATACGTGCGAGAGGCATGTTAGAAACCAAATTGTATCCGTCACCCAAAAGACTATCGAATTCATTTCGATCGGCGGTCAAAAAGTCCCGCACCACGAGAAGGCTGCTACGTTGGGCGCGGGCAATCGAATCTACTGCCTTGCCAATTTTTCTAATTAAACATTTACGTTCAGTCCCCGAGATAATAGATATCGAATGACTTGCAGACAGTGGCGATGCACATTCGGTAATGCGAACGTGGAGAAAACGCTTCCAGACTCGGCGAGCTAGATGTGGAAACCATGCTAGTGACTTCGGTAATATTTGGGCGAAATCAGTAACGATAGTGTAAACACACGCGTGCGCAACTATCTGGCCATTTAGATCGGTAATTACAGGGTAAAAATATTTGCAATCCTCAATCGATGCGTCTTCGACCGCTTCAAGGTAAGCATGTGAACGGATCAAACCATTCTGACCTAGAATCGAGTCCCAGGCCCCCGCTTCAATTTCATGAATCGATGTATAGATCTTTGTGCAAAACTGATCATCCGCTTCGACCGACCCTAGCGCACGAGATCCCAACCGGCCGAATTGCAACATTATAAGCTGCATAATGCGCCCAAGTTTCGGATCCGGGACCTGCGCTGTTTCAGTTAACGCTCCATTGAATTGACGCGAAAACCAGCCGGACAAATATGTCAGTATTGTTGTAATAAAAGCGGCCTATTGGTTGGAGATTTAATAAGAAAGAGCCTTAGTTATCGACGATATAGTAAAACCAATCTCGTATTCCGCCA
>Ga0310344_10000705_pt1 | contig 25953 bp, 24 predicted proteins | sample HC15DNA20200_MG_FD_203801 | JGI IMG/M metagenome (GOLD analysis project Ga0310344, IMG submission 203801) | Marine microbial communities from station ALOHA, North Pacific Subtropical Gyre - HC15-DNA-20-200_MG | ecosystem: Environmental > Aquatic > Marine > Oceanic | place: Pacific Ocean: North...
GACCTTTAATAGGTATACATCCAGGAGCATTTTTTGGGTCCTCTAAAACTTGGAATCCAAAAAATTTTGGATTGTTGGCAGAACGATTAACTGATTATCAAGGAGCTAAAGTACTAATTTTTGGTGGTCCTGGAGAAAAAGAATTAACAGAAATAGTTGTAAAACACTCAAAAGGAAAAGCACTAAATTTATATGGAAGAGACAATTTGTTAATTTTACCTGGTCTACTTTCTATGCTCGATGCTTTTATTTCTGGAGATACAGGACCTTTACATATTGCCTCCTTGGTCGGGACTCCAACAGTATCTATTTTTGGTCCTACTGACCCAAAACTAACGGCTCCAAGAGGTTCTAGAAATTTTTATATTTATGAGAATTTAGATTGTAGCCCTTGTTTCAAGAGAGTCTGTCCATTACATCATCATGACTGTATGGAGAAGATTACGATTTCGGACGTTGAAAATAAATTAAAAAATATTTTGTAAAAAAATGGAGATAAAGTTGAAAAAGAGAAAAGCTATTTTTTTAGATCGTGATGGGACCTTAAATCGAGATGTTGGATATGTAACACATTTAGATGATTATGAACTTCTCCCTCGTGCAGCAGCTGCTGTTAAAAAAATAAATGATGCAGGATTTTTGGTAATTTTAGTAACTAATCAAGCAGGTGTAGCTAGAGGATATTTTCCAGAATCGATGATTGAAGAAGTGCACGCAAAATTAAGAGAAGAACTGAAATTGGAAAATGCTAATTTAGATGCTATTTATTTTTGTCCTCATGTTCCATTGGGAACAGAAAATCCATTTTCTAAGGAATGTGAGATGAGAAAGCCAAAACCAGGAATGATTTTAAAGGCAGCACAGGAATTTGATGTGGATTTAAATGAATCATTTATGATTGGAGATAAATATTCGGATTTAGAATCTGGCTGGTCTGCAGGGTGTCGTTCTGCTTTGGTTTTAACTGGATATGGAAGAGGTGAATTTGAAACAAATAGGAAAAAGTGGTTGCGTGAACCAGATTACGTAGCGGAAGATGTTTATCATGCAATTGAACTTATTTTTTCTTAGAATTTAGGTACTTCTAATGGATCAGGCATTAAAAAAATATTTTTCTAAATTTTCATCACTAAAAATTGCTGTAGTTGGTGATTTTATTTCGGATGAGTTTATTTATGGTGAAACGTCAAGAATAAGTAGAGAAGCACCAGTTATAGTTTTAGATTTTCAGGATAGTTCTTTGATACCTGGTGGGGGAGGAAATGCTGCAATGAATGCTGCTTCGCTTGGTAGCAAGGTATTTGCAGTTGGAGTTGTTGGAAACGATAAGGAAGGTGAAGAACTAAAAAACAAATTGTCTTCAAATAATATAAATGTGGATAATATCATCCTTGATAGTGAGACGATTACTCCCACTAAAAAAAGAATCTTAGCTGGAGGAAAAAACACAACTCGACAACAAGTAATTCGTATAGATAATGAGAAAAAAAGAATATTTGCTGAAAAAATGGAATTTCAACTTATTAAATCTATTGAAGTTCTCTGCGAAGAAGGTTTAGATGCACTTATTATTTCAGATTATGGTTTAGGGGTAGTTACTGAAAAGATAAAAAATTTAGTAGAACAAATTTCAAAGAAAATTATTGTTACTGTTGATAGTCGTTGGTCGTGTAAAGATTTTAAAGGTGTTACTGCAATAACTCCTAATGAAGAAGAAGTCGAAAATGCTGTTGGATTTTATCCAAATGATAGAAACATTGATAATGCTGGAGAAGAACTTTTAAATATTACCAACTCTAAAGCTGTTTTAATAACTCGTGGTAAAAAAGGCATGAGTGTTTTTCAAAAAGAAAATCTAAGAATAGATGTGCCTATCTTTGGTTCCGATCAAGTTGCAGATGTTACTGGTGCCGGTGATACAGTAATTTCAGCCTTTACACTTTCACTTGCATCTGGAGCAAATTTAAAGGAGTCAGCTGAGATTGCAAGTATCGCTGCAGGTTTGGTAGTTATGAAAATGGGGACTGCTGTAGTTAAAATTAATGAATTGTTTGATGTTCTTGAAGGATGAAATTTTGAAGAAAAAAGGAAATAAGTATTCAGAAAAATTATGGAATATAGAAGAACTGAAATTTGAGATCCAAAAACAAAAAGAAGAAGGTAAAGTCATAGTTTTTGCTAATGGATGTTTCGATATATTACATGTTGGTCATATAAGGTATCTTCGTGAGGCAAAAGAAAGTGGAGATTTATTGGTTGTGGGGATAAATAGTGATCATTCTGCTCGAGTTTTAAAAGGAAAAGGAAGACCATTTGTGCCAGAAGCAGAAAGAATCGAAATAATCTCTGAATTGATTTGTGTAGATTTTATAATCCTTTTTGAAGAATTAGATGTATCTAGTATTTTATTAAATTTACAACCTCATTTTCACGTTAAAGGAACGGATTACACTTTAGATAACGTACCCGAAAAAAATACAGTTGAAAGTTACGGAGGAAAAATTTTGATTTGTGGAGATGCAAAAAATCATTCATCATCAGAATTGGGTAAAATTTTAAAAGAATCGAATTAAAATGAGAAAAAGATTCTTGATAATACGTCTTGGAGCAATAGGTGATATAGTCCATTCCCTTCCTATTGCATCGGCTATTAAAGATTCTATGCCTAGTGCAGAAATAGTCTGGCTAGTTGAGTCTATATATGCTGAGATTCTAAAAGGGAATCCAGATATCGATCAAATAATTACAGTTGATAGTAAACTTTTAAGAAAAAATTTAAATTTCAAAGCTATTTCCAATCTTTTTGTTTCTCTAAGGGATTTGAGAAGTCTAAATCCTGATGTTGCTATAGACCCACAGGGACTAATTAAAAGTGGACTTTTGTCTTTTATTTCCGGAGCAAAGATTCGTGTTGGTTTTGAACAAAATTTTTGTAGAGAAAGAGCTAATGCGTTGTTTTCAAATCAATATGCTACTCCTTCTAATTTAAAATCGCATGTTATAAATAAAAATCTCTCTTTATTAAAGCCGTTAAAAATCCCTATTCCCGAATATAAAGATTTTCGGTTTCCATTAATAGAGACTAAGAATGAATTTAAAAAAGCAGAATCTTTCTATATTGAAAATAATTTAAAAAATAGTGGACCCATTCTTATTGTTCATCCAGGGGGTGGATGGATAACAAAGCAATGGGATCCGATTCGTTTTGCAAAAGTTGCAGATTTTTGGATCAATTTAACAAAAGGAAAGGTTCTTTTCTCTTGGGGACCAGGAGAGAAGGAATTAATTGAAGAAATATTAAATTTAATGAAAGAAGATGGATTGATGTCTCCTTTATGTAGTATTAGGGAGATTATATCATTAATTAGAAGAGGTGATTTTTTCTTAGGAGGTGATACAGGTCCTTCTCATTTAGCTGCAGTCCTAGGGTTAGAATGTATAACATTAATGGGGCCAACAGATCCTAAAAGAAATCGTCCTTGGGGAGAAAATAATCTAGTACTCTATCACTCACTTGCATGTAGTGAGTGTTATCTACGAAAATGTGATTTTATAGAGTGTATGTCCTTAATTACTGTAAGAGAGGTAGAAAATAAATTAGAAAAAAGTTGGGCAAGAAGACGAGACTATTTTACTTCAAAATAAATTTTGGAAGTTTAAGGAGATAATGATGAGTATTAGTGAAGATTTTCTTTCAATTCTTGCATGTCCTATTTGTAAACAGCCGCTTGAGCTTAGTGAAGATGGAAACTTTTTAATAAGTAGAGAATCTAAAAAAGTATATAAGATTGAAGATGGTATTCCAATTCTACTTGTAGATGAGTCTTTTGATTTAGAAGAGTGGGAAAAAAATCAAAAGAAATAAATTTTATGTATGAATTAATATATGAATAAAAATGAGTCGAAAAATGAAAAAAAAAGTGTCTGTTGTAATAGTCACAAAAAATGAAGAATCAAATATCTCTGATTGTATTAAAAGTGTCTTCTGGGCAGATGAAATTATAGTAGTTGACTCCGGTAGCAAAGATAGAACTTGCGATATTTCAAGAAAATTGGGAGCAGATGTTATTGAAAGGGATTGGGTTGGTTATGCTGATCAGAAAAACTTTGCGATTAAACAGACAAAAAATAATTGGGTAATGAGTTTGGATGCTGATGAAATAATTTCAGATGAATTAAGAGAAATCCTTTTTAGTATTCTCGAGAAAAATAGTATCTATAAAGGTTATAAATTTCCAAGAAAAAATATTTTTTTCGGGAAATGGATGAGATATGGTGATCTATGGCCTGATTATCAGATAAGACTTTTTGACAAGGGGAAATCTTTTTTTAATGACAGATATGTCCACGAATCAGTTCAAGTGAATGGTGAGATTTGTCAATTGAATGAGCCTATTATTCACCATAGTTATAAAAATGTGTCTGAATTCTTTCAGCGTCAAAAAGATTATGCATTATTATCAGCTAAAGAAAGTTTAAAGAAAGAAATTTCTTTAAACCGGACGGATATTTTTTTTCGTCCATTTTGGAGATTTTTTCGTAGTTATATTATTAAATCAGGATGGAAAGATGGAATAGAAGGATTTATAGTCAGTGCTGGTTTAGCATGGTATGTTTTTATGAGATTTGCCATTATTTTGGAGTTCAAGAGGAAGAATGAGATCTCTTAAAATAATCCATACAGAAGCATCAGAAGGTTTTGGTGGGCAAGAAAAAAGAATTTTATTAGAATCGATTGCTTTAATCGAACAAGGGCATGAGATTCTTATTGTTGGTCAACCTAATAGTCCATTAGAAGAAGAAGCTACGTCCCGTTCAATCCCTTTTTTCAGACTAAGAATGAGATTTTCTTGGGATATATTATCTTTCCTGAAATTTATATTAATAATTATTAAACACAAGCCTGACATAATCCATACTCATAGTAGTATAGATAGTTGGATAGGAGGTTTAGTTGGCCGCTTATTGTGTATACCCGTTTTTCGTACTAGACATGTTTCGGTTCCAGTTAAAGGACATACCTTTAATTTAGTTTATCGACTACCTAAAAAAATATTTACAACTGCAGAAGTCATAAAAAATTTACTTATAACCTCAAAATCTTGCGATCCTTCTAAAATTGAAATAGTACCAACTGGTGTTGATACTACAGTTTTTAAAAAAGATATTTCGAAGAGTTTTTTTAAGACAGAAATGCAAGTTTCAGATGAAACCTTGTTAGTTGGCATGGTTGCTCAACTTAGAGGTAGTAAGGGTCATTTAGATTTTTTAGAAGCTATTAGTGAGTTATCTATGGAGAATGCAAGATTTTATATCATTGGAGATGGAGAAGGGAGAAAACTTTATGAAAAAAAAGCATCAGATTCGAATTTATTGAATAAAAAAGTTTTTTTCCTAGGATATAGAGAAGATATTCCAAAAGTTATGGCTGGACTTGATCTTCTCGTTATTGCTTCTACAAGAACGGAAGGAATCCCCCAAGTTGCTTTGCAGTCAATGTCTATGGGTGTTCCAATAGTAGGAACAAATATTGGAGGTGTTCCAGAAGTACTTTTTCCTTCAAGAGCTGGTTTAGTTGTACCTTCTAAAAATAGTTTAGCATTAGCGTGTGGAGTACGAACTTTATTAAAAAATAAACAAATTAGAGAAAAAATGGGAAAGAATGGTCAAGAATATGTCGATAAAAATTTTAGTCTTGAAAGTATGATTAAGAAAACTTTATTTTTCTATAAAGAGGTAATTGCTGATTGAGATCATTAAATATAATCCAAATGATATCTAGTCCTTGGTGGACGGGTGCTTCTGAGCCCGTTTTACAACTTTCTCTTGGTTTGTCAAATTTAGGACATAATGTTGATTTTTCGTGTATTTTAGGTCAAGAATTAGAAAAAAAGGCTGAGGAACACGGAATGAATGTTATTAAGGAATTTGTTCCAACTCGAAAATTAAATCCCTTTGAAATTATTAATTTCATTTTCGCTTTTGCAAAATATTTAGACGATTCAAAGATAGATATTATTCACACTCATCTGACTGCTGATCATTGGCTAGCAACTTTTTCTAGAATGCTAGCAAAAAATTCTCCAAAAATTATTCGAACGATTCATAACTCAAGAGTTTCGAGGAGTTCTATTTTGGACAACTTTTTGTTGGGGAAGTCAAGTGATAAATTAATAGCAGTCAATCGGTATATAAAAGATTTTTTACACCGTAAATTAGAGATTCCTTATAATAAAATTGACGTAGTACAAGGTGCAGTAGACCTTGATAAATTCAATCCTAAGAAAAGAATTGAAAATAGAGAAATAGGAAGAAAAATATTAGGAGTTGATAGGGAAACCTTTGTTATTGGTATAGTTTCTCGTTTAGCTCATGATAGAGGATACCATTTTCTTTTAGAAGCATATAAAAAGGTTAGTCAAGATTATGAAAATGTTAAATTAGTAATTATAGGTAAAGGCGAGTTTTTACCTAATATAGAAAATAAGGTTGAACAACTAGCATTAAATCAAAGGGTTTCTTTTGCTGGTTATCATGAAGAAGATTTAGTCGAAGTTTTATCTGCATTAGATTTATTTACACTCATGGCTCCAGGTTCTGAAGGAAGTTGTAGAGCTGTTTTAGAATCAATGGCGATGGGATTACCGAACGTAGTAACTAATTTGAAGGGATTAGACGAAGTAGTTTTAAACGGAGAAAATGCATATTCAGTCCCATATGGTAATCAAAAAAAATTAGTTGAATCTTTTGAAAAAATGATTGTAGATGAAAATCTACGTAATTCTTTTGGAAGAAAAGGTAGAATTCATGTGGAAGAACTATTTCATAGAGAATATCAATCAGAAAAGATCGAAACAATTTATAGAGAAACCATAAGTTTTGGGTAATTTATAGTTTAAGGGGAATTTTTGAAAAAACGTTTTGTAATAAAGAATCTTTTATTCTACTTAAAATCTTATAAGTTCCGTTTTGGAATTGCGGTTTTATGTACTCTGGTTGTAGCGAGTCTTAATGCTTTTCCTGCGTTACTTGTGAAGTATGCAGTTGATGATGTCCTGATTTCTAAAAATGTAAAAATGGCAGTTTTGTTATCTTTAGTTTTAGTTGTTATTTATCTCTTTAAGGGAGTCTTCTCATATTTTCAAAGTTATTTCATGGAATGGGTAGGACATAGGGTTGTCGTAGATGTTCGCTCTAAACTTCATTCACGTATGATGTCTTTCCCTATTCATTTTTTTGAACGAAAAACTACTGGAGAATTAATGTCGAAGGTTTTGTTCGATATTTCGTTGATGCAGAAAGCAGTATCTAGTTCTTTGCGTGATTTAGCTCGTTATTTTTTTACTTTTATTGCGCTACTTACTGTCGCGATTTATCAGAGTCCTAAAATGTCATTTTTCTTTATTATAGCAGTTCCTCCTATATCTTATATTGTTTTTAGACTTGGTGAAAAAATTCGTCGTGCAACTAGAGGTAATCAAGAACGTATGGGAGATATTAGTAGTTTAATGAAAGAAACATATTCCGGTATCAAAGAAGTAAAAGCGTATGGAGCAGAGAAAATTGAAGAGACTAGATTCAACAAATCTAATTTTTCATTTTTTGTGAATATGAAAAGAGTACTTCGGGTAAGAGCACTTGCTCCTCCATTAGTTGAGGCTATCGGAGGAGTTATTGCAGCAACGGTTTTGTGGTTTGGTTCTATGATGGTAATTAATGGAGAAGTGACGCCAGGAGAATTTTCTAGTTTTCTTGTAGCGATTGGTATGATTTATAGTCCTCTAAAATCTCTCACAAGAGTTTATAATAATATGATGGAGGGAATTGCAGGAGGGCAATCTGTTTTTGAGTTGATTGATAATGAACCTCAAGAAGAGGTATCTGTACGAACTAAGAAAATGGATAAACTTACTAATGAAATAAAAATTGATAATGTAAGTTTCGAATATGATAGTATCCCTGTTCTGAAAAATATAAATATCAAAATAAAATGTGGTTCATTAGTTGCATTTGTAGGATTGAGTGGTGCAGGTAAAACAACTTTATTAGATATTATTCCTCAATTTTATTTACCTTCAAGTGGAAGAGTATTATTTGACGGTTTAGATGCCAGTGAATTGGAAATTAGAAGTATTCGAGAGCAAATAGCTGTAGTATCTCAACAAGTTTTTATCTTTAATGATACTGTCTCGAAGAATATATCTTATGGATTCACGAAAGAACCTGATTTTGAAAAAATTGTAGCAGCCGCAAAAGCTGCTAATGCAGATACTTTTATTAGATCAATGCCTGATGGATATAATACAATTTTAGGTGAAGACGGAGTTAGAATATCTGGTGGAGAGAGACAACGAATCGCTATAGCAAGAGCAATACTAAGGAATCCGTCTATTCTTTTATTAGATGAAGCTACTAGCGCACTTGATTCTGAAAATGAATCACTGATACAAGAGGCACTAGAGCGCCTAATGGAAGGTAGAACTACGTTAGTTATATCCCACAGGTTTTCTGCAGTTCAACATGCTGATTTAATTATAGTTCTAAAGGATGGTTCAATAGTGGAACAAGGAGTCCATAACGACCTGATCTTATTAAATGGACACTATAAGAAATTATTCGAAATGCAAGTAGAGGATAATAGTTTGTAAATATCTGATTAATCTTTTCTTTTAAATTCTAATCAGATGTATAAATTCTTTAGCTTGAACCTTACAAAGTGAAATAATTATGAAAATAGCATTGGTGAGGTCTTCTGTATTACGTACCGGAGGTGTTGGAAGATATGTTTGGCATTTAGCTAATGAACTTTCACGATTCGGTCACGATGTTCATGTAATAACTCGAAAATATGATTACTTTGCAAATAATTCAATACAAGTTCATAAAATTCATTTTCATGTTCCTTTTTCATTTCTGAAAGTGATTTTCTTTAATAATCGAGTTAAAAGAATTTTACAAAGGGAATCTTATGACATAGTGCACTCATTTGATCGTTTTGTTGATTGTGATTTGTATCGCGCAGGAGAAGGTTTGCATAAGGAATGGCTTTCAGTTTCAAGAAAATATCTTCCAGTATGGAAGAATTTATTGCGTCTTTTAAATCCTTTACATTTTTTATTATTATCTTTAGAGAAGAGAATATTTTCAATATCATCAACTCCTATAGTGACTGCGATTAGTAAGAGAGGAAGAGAAGAGATTTATCGTCATTATGGTTTAGAAAAGGTTCCCGTTATTTATAATGGAGTTAATCCCGATGAATTTTCTCTTCCAGATGATAAAGTTCGATCTTCTTTAAGGAATGAATTAGGATTACCGGAAGATGCATCTCTTGTTTTATATGTTGGTGGTGGATTCTTTCGAAAAGGGCTAAGTTTTTTAATTGATGGTTTTTCAAAACTTCCAATTGAGACTAAAAAGAAAACTTTTTTGTTAGTTGTAGGTAGAGGGTCACTAAATTCTTATATGAAAAAAGTTAGAAGATATGACATTCAGAATAATGTTTTTTTCTTGGGTTCTTTAGATGATACCTCAAGATTTTATAAGGCATCAGATATTTTTATTTTGCCCTCATTATATGAACCTTTTGGGAATGTATGCTTAGAGGCTCTTTCAAGTGGTCTTTTATGTATATTTTCTTCTAGGTGCGGCGGTGCAGAAATTATAACTAATGATAAAAATGGATTTATTCTTGAAGATCCTACAGATCCAAATGAGATATCCAAATTACTTAATCATTGTTTGACACTTTCAGATAGAGAATCTATTTCTAAATCTGCTAGAGATCTAGCTTCTGAATTCTCTCTAGAACTCAATATGAAAGAAACGGAAAAACTTTATTTTGAAATTTACAAGAATAAAAAGGATAAAAGTTGAAATTACTTTTATGTGCTTCAGTTTATCCTCCATCTGTAGGTGGAGTGCAAACCTTGTCAGCTAGATTGGCTGGAGAATTATCTAAAAGAGGACATGAAGTAAATGTTGTTGCTAGGGGAGAGAAAAAAGATCATGAAATAGATAAAGAAAATAAATTAGTTAATATTCTACGTATAAAATTCAAGCCATTTATTTTGCCCATATTATTTTGGTTTGTTTTGTTCAAAAGACCAGAAATTCTATTATTAACTCATCGCGCAGATTTCTTGAGATCAGCAATTCTGATAAAAAAACTTTTCAAAATTCCCTTTGTCGTAATAATCCATGGCAATGAGATTTACAGTTCGAACAGAATTATTAAATTAAGAGAGAGTTTACTTCAATCTAATGCTCTCATTTCCGTAAGTGAATATACTAAGATTAGACTTGTATCTTTAGGTTTTCCTGAGTCTAAAATCTTTCCAATTAGGAATGGAGTTTCTTATTCTCATTTTGGACCTGAAAGTGAGGGGAAAATTCTTCGTGAAAAAATGGGTTTTTCGAAAAAAAAGATTTTGTTATCTGTAGGTCGTCTTCAGTCAGTCAAGGGCTTTGATAGTGTCATTCGGTCTATTCCTCTAATTATTAAGAAGTATCCAAATATTGTTTATATCTTAGTAGGAAATGGTCCTGAGATGCAAAATTTAAAAGCTTTAGCTAAAAAATTAAGTGTTTCTGAAAGAGTAGTATTTGTAGGAGAGGTTCCTTATGGAAAGTTGGGTATAGGGGAGTTTGCTTTTTATCAAGCATGCGATATTTTTTTAATGCCAAGTAGGATAGATAAAAACGATGGCTCAGTAGAAGCTTTTGGTATTGCTCATCTTGAGGCTGGCGCTTGTCGAAAACCTGTTATTGGGGGTTTCTCTGGTGGCACCTCTGAAGCGGTCCTTGATGGAGAAAATGGATTTTTAGTTAATCCTGAGAATCCAATTGAAATTGCGTCTGCAGTTCTTAAAATTTTCAATACTCCCTTTCTATATGATTTTATGGGGAATAAAGGAAGAGAGTTAGCACAAAAAAGTAATTGGTCGAATGTCTCTATAACATATGAAAATTTACTTTATCAGATAGTTGATAATGAAATTTAGAAGGTATTTTTTATGAAAGAATTTCTAGAAAGTCGGGAACTTTATTCCAAAATTGCTTTCTTATTTCTAGTGGCTTATCTTATTTCTGCTCCATTTTCGATTTCGATTTCACAAATTTTTATTTTTTCTGGAATTATCTTATGGTTATTTTCATTTAATCGTGAAGTGAAAGTATCTTCGTTAAGTTTCCCTTGTTGGTTACCAATATTGTTATTTGTTATTTTTACTCTTATAAGTGCATTTACTTCAGAGAAGCCTTTAGAAAGTATAATATCTGCAAGAGATTTATCACAGTATCTCATTTTTTACTTCACTATTAATATAGTGAATAATAAAAAAGAGATTCCTTTTCTATTGAATGTTCTGATTTTCTCAACGAGTATAGTTTGTTTTTTCGTACTTGTTACTATTTTGTTTGATCCTGTTAATCTAGGAAGTAGAAAATCTGGATTTTTCAGTATATATATGACACTTGGAGGATTTCTTGTAATTGTTATCTCTATTACAATCGCTTATCTGATTTCTGAAATAAGTAAAGGACATAGATTATGGATTTTTTGTGGTCTCATTCTGATGTTGGTCGCTGTTTTAGGGACTTTAAGTCGTAATGCCTGGGTAGGTATTTTTATATCTTCGATTCTAATTTTATTAATTACTCGAAATAAGACATTTATAATCACTTTTATTGGAATTTTATTCATATTCTTACTAATTTCTCCTAATTCTGTTATTCAAAGAGTAAAGAGTATTGGAAATCTTAATGACCCCACTATGATTGAACGAACAATAATGTGGAAAAGCGGATTGAATATGATTTTTTCTAATCCACTTGCAGGTTTTGGCCCTGGGTTAGTAAAAAAGAATTATCATAAAAATATTTATGTTGATCCAAAATTACCTTTTGTTAAAGACTCTGATGGAATTGAAGTGAATGTGCTTCCAAATGGTGTCAAAATAAAAAAATATCGTGGTCATTTACATAATAATTTTCTACATTTAAGTGTTGAAAGAGGTTTGCCGGCAGTAATTTCATGGTTTTTAATTTGGTTTCTCTTTTTCTTTAAAGCTATAAGAAATTACCAAGAAAACAAAAAAAGTCCAATTCTGAATTTATCTACTGTTGCAGGTATAGTTTCTATATCTGGTTTTATTACTTCAGGAATGTTTGAGTATAATTTTGGAGACTCTGAAGTTTCAATGCTTATGTTTTTTGCTCTTTCTCTTCCTTTTTTATGTCGTAAAAAAGTACAGTTAAACATTAAAAATTGAGAATTCTCCTTAGTAAAGAGATTTTTTGAATACTTTTTTTGGTCGTCAATGAAAGCATAGTAATTTCTTTCTTCCTAATTTGAATACTGACGTTTCCTATGACTTGTCCTTTTGTAATTGGAGCAGTCAATTCATCTGGAATTTTATTCTTTATTGATATTTTATTTACATGTTCTCTTCTTATCAAAATCTTTTCTTTCCCAATAATATTTAGGCCTACTGTCTTTTCAACGCCATCTATAATTCTTATTTTTTTTATTTTACTTCTCAATTTTTCTTTTACGTCTAACCATATATAACGATTAAACCCCCAAGAAAGCAGTTTGCTTGTTTCTTTAAATCGTATCTTAGAATTTTTTGCACCGAAAACTATAGCGATAAGACGTAAATTTGATTTTTTAGCTGTAGCAACGATACTAAAACCAGCTCTCCTATAATAACCAGTCTTGAGACCGTCTAGACCTGGGAAACGTCCAATTAAACGATTTGTATTCGTAAGGATGAATTGATTTTTTCTAAATCCTTCATTCTTAATACTACTTAGTTTAGTTGTCATAGGAATCTTTAATAATTCTCTTGCTAAGATACCTGCATCTACTGCACTCATTAAGTTAGGAGTTTTTCCTCTTTTGGGTGGAAGACCGTTAACATTTATGAATTTTGTATTCTTCATTCCCAATGATTTAGCTGTGATATTCATTAAATCAATAAAGCCTTCCGAACTGCCTGAAATATGTTCAGCCAATGCAAATGCTGCATCATTAGCAGAACTAATCATTATTGCTTTAAGAAGGTCTATAACTCTAAACTTTTCTCCTTCTGCTAAGTAGACTTGTTGCCCTCCTATTCTAGAAGCTCTTCTTGAAACAATGACTAACTCATTTAAATTTAATGTGTTGTTTTTTATTTCTTTTAAAGCAATATAAGAAGTCATCATTTTTACAATGGAGGCTGGAATGATTCTTTTATGTGCATTAAAAGATTTTAGGATTTTCCCAGTTTCAGCTTCGATAAGAAGAGAAGATTTAAAAGGAAATTCTCTACTTGTTTTTTTCTTTGTTCTAGCTTCTGTAAAAGAAGTAATTATTAATAAGAGAAATAGAATATATATGGCATATGGTAATTTAGAAATCATATTGTGTGAGATTCCTGCTCTTGCATTGTCAACTATTTTGATCGCAATTTGTAAAAAAAGGAAGGCGATTAAATTATCATTAAATACATTATATATAACTTAACTTTTTGTCAAAAAAGGTGTCTGACTATTTATACTAAGATTTTCTTGAAGACATAATACAACTTTGTTAGCATTAGAATTATATTTAATGAAAATTATTTTTTACCCGAAAAAAAGGAGTATTTGCATGTTTAAAGGTTCTTATGTTGCTCTTGTGACTCCTTTTCACAATGGGACTATAGATGAGGACTCCTTACAATCGCTAGTCAGTTTCCATCTAGAGAATAAAACTCATGGGATTGTTGCATGTGGGACTACTGGAGAATCTGCTACCTTAACTCATCCCGAGCATGACCGTGTTATTGAACTTGTAGTAAAATATGTAGGTGGACGTATTCCTGTAATCGCAGGTTGTGGTTCTAATAGTACTGCCGAAGCGATAGAGAGAACAAAATTTGCTAAAGAAATTGGTGCGGATGGCGCTTTACTAGTAGCTCCTTATTATAATAAACCTACACAAGAAGGTCTTTATCAACACTTTAAATCTGTAGCTGATTCTTCTGATATCCCAAATATTTTATACAACGTTCCTGGTAGGACGGTCACGGAAATTGCGCCAGAAACTGTTTCCAGATTGTCTGAGATTCCGAATATCGTGGGTATAAAAGAAGCAACTGGGAATCTTACAAATTGCTGTGAAATAATTTCTAAAGTCCCAGATGATTTTCTGGTTTTGTCTGGAGATGACTTTGTCACATTGCCTATGATGGCTATGGGTGCAGTAGGTACTATTTCTGTAACGGCAAATGTTTCTCCTTTAGATGTTTCAAATATGTGCGAAGCTCAATTAAATGGAGACTTTAATGTCGCAAAAGAACTTCACTACAAGATGTGGCTTTTAAATAAAATGATGTTCATAGAAACTAATCCAATTCCAGCTAAATTTACTCTTTCTTTAATGGGAAAAGTGCAACCTGAATTCAGATTACCTTTGTGTTCACCATCTAAAGAAAACATACAAAAATTAGAAGAGTTTGCTTCCTCGTATAAGCTAATATGATAGATATTCTTACTACCCCTTATTTGTTTTTTTAAGAAAGGGGTAGTAAGAAAAAAGCTAATCGTTCTTTTCCATAAAGAAGTTTTTATAAATTATTGCAGCCAGAATACTACCAACTATTGGTCCAATCCAATACACAAGATGATTCATACCGTCAAAGCCACCTCCAGCCAATGCAGGACCGAATGTTCTGGCAGGATTCATAGATGCTCCAGTTAATGGTCCTCCAATTAAAATATCAGCAGCTACAGTCAAACCTATTCCTAAACCCCCAATATCAGGTCTTCTTTTATCTACAGCTGTTCCCCAAATTGAAATTACTAAGAAAAAAGTCAGAATTATTTCGATTAAGATTGCGGTTCCAAAACTTATTCCGGTTGCAACAGTTGGTGTACCCAATTTAGCCTTCATCCAAATATCTGGACTAAAGATTAATGTTAATACGTAGCCTGCTAATGTTGCACCTACTAGTTGGGCAACAATATAAAAGACTCCCATTTTAGCTTCTTGTTTTCCAGTTACTACAAATCCAATTGTAACTGCAGGATTAAAATGTCCACCGCTAACTGGACCGAGTGCAGAAATCATAACAGATAGAATTAGGCCGTGTGCTAAAGCAATGGCAAGTAATCCGTTTCCACCGATGATAGCTCCTGCACCGACAAAACATAAAGCAAAAGTACCAATAACCTCGGCAAGAAGCATCCCTCCCGTTTTGTTCATTTTACGAACTCCTTATTTTTCAGGCGATAAATATTTTAGGATTTGATTCTGGGCAGAAGAACTTAAACCGACAAAACTTTAATTATTAAAACATTTTTAATAGAAAAAAGATTAATAAGCAATATGTTTTTAACTGATAATTATATTGTATGTATTGTATTTCTTAACAGACTAAGTTTTGTTTTGTTCCATTAAAGAATTGTTCTACATTATTAACAGTTAGTTCTAATCCAGCTTTAGTAACTTCGGGTGTTATTCCTGCATTATGTGGAGATAAAACGACATTTTTCAACTCATTGAAATCATTTGGTTTAACTAGAGGTTCATTTTCAAAAACATCCAACCCGGCGCACGAAATTCTTTCATTTTTAAGCGCTTCTACTAAGTCTTTCTCGTTTATGATAGGTCCTCGTGCTGTATTAACAATTATGGCACTTCTTTTCATTCTTTCAATAGTTTCTTTATTAATCAAATTAAGTGTTTCGGGTGATTGTCTGATATGCAATGAGATTACATCTGAAATTTCATATAGTTCATTTAGTTCAACAAGTTCAATGCCTATCTTTTTAGCAAATTCTTGGTCAGGATTAAAAGTCCATGCTATAACTTTCATTCCGATTCCTTTTGCAAGGATAGCTGTTTGTTTGCCAATTGCACCTAATCCAATTATTCCTATTGTTTTTCCATGCAATTGTATCATTTCACCTCTTGGCCAATTTCCTGAACGGATTGCGCAGTCATTTTCATTAATTTTTCGAGCGGCAGACAACATAAGAGTAATTGTATGTTCAGCTACAGAAATTGCAGCAACACCGGGTGTGTTTGTTACTGTTACCCCTTTTTGTTTCGCAGCATCTAAGTCTACATGATCTGTTCCGGTACCCCATATAGAGATTATTTTAAGTTTATTGATTTTTTCAAAAAAGATTTTATCGAATTTGCAAAAAGCACGAATATTTATGATTGCATCAGCATCTTGAACTCTTTCTATAAGTTCGTCATCATTTTGTGGTTTTGTACAAAAAATCTTAGTTTGTCCAATTTTATTTAATTTTTCTTCTATTTCGGTTCCAGAAACAACAGAGGGAAAATCGTCAGGGACTACAATAGAACTCATCAGAATTACTCCTAGTAAAAGGGAAAATTCAATAATATATCTAGGCTATTTTTTTAGTCAAAACTATTATATATTTTTTTCTTCTTAATATATTTGCTTTTCCCTTTTAATATTGGATTAAAAAAATCAATAAAAATATTTGTATTAGTGTAATTAATCGAAAAAGTGAACCAGAAGGCTTGTACCTATCGAGTGTACTTTACGAAGTGCTCGAAAATAAGGGTTTTTCTCCGACTATTATTTCGTTAGAAAATGTTGCTAAGCTGATCCAAAAAGAAGACAGTGAAGGTAAACGTATTATTGTTTTTCCATGGAACTTTTTAAAGAATCAATTTTTCAAAAATTCGAAAAGAATTAATCAGATTTTATCGGATTTTAATTTTGGAATTGCTGTTGGAAGATGGTTTGAAAGTGCATATTTTTTTTATCAATCTAGTCTTCCTTATAGTATCTGGATCTCTAATTCTATATTAGATAACAAAAAAGCTTTTATTGAGAGTTCTCAATTTCCATTCAAGTTGGGAACTTTAATATATAAAAAAGTCATCAAATATGAAAAAAAAATTATTCAGTCATCCAAATGGGTATGGGTTACTAGTGATACCTCAAAGAATAATATCTCTAACTTGTATAAAGATTTTACTAAAAAATTTAGAGTTCTTAGAATACCTTATATTAAGAAGGAAAATGAATTTTTACCTGATGATGTTAAATCCAATAGAAATATAATTTTTTTGGGAAAGCCAGATCTTACAGTTTTAGATTTCATCGGGTTTCTTCGAGTTTTTAAGAATATAAAGTCTGCCGCAGGTACTGAAGATATTTTTTTGCAAGTTTTGGGAGAGAAACCGAAGAGTATTTTCTTCCGTTTTGCCCTAAAAGGAATGCAACTTGAGAAAGATATTTTTTTTAATAAAATCAATAAAATTGAAAATATAGAAAGAATTTTTCAACATTCTTGGGTATATGTTGAACCCTCTAATTTTGATCTAGTCGGAGTAGGTTTATTGAAAGCAGTTTCTTATGGAATCCCAGTTTTGTCTTGTTTTGGCTCAATTTCAGGGGAAGTTATTGCTGATGGTGAAAATGGACTACTTGTACCGAAAGGAGATTACGAATCACTTAATAGAGCGCTAGCTCAGTTGATCTTTAATGATAAGGTCAGAGAAGATTGTCGGAGTTCTGCACATAAGGCCTTGTTAGAAAAATTTACACAGAAATCTTTTGATGTAGAGTTAGAGCAATTAAAGAATTTATAATTATTTAATTTATTGGGGAAAATAAACATGGAAAAAGCGATACCTTTTTTACCTATCAATACTGATGATATTGAATGGCAGGATGGGGAGGAAATCTTGGGACTTCCTGAAGGACTTAAAGTTAAAATTATTGCAGAGGCAGAAGACGAAGTTTCAGAGCGTGTTGATAAATTCGTTAAGTTTCCTGCTGGGTATATTGAACCTAGACATACACATGATTATTTTCATTCTACTCTTGTTTTAGAGGGTGAAATGCACGTTGATGGAAAAATCTTAAAGCCCGGAGATTATGTCTATGGTGGTGGCGATGTTCCACATGGTCCATATCATTATCCAAAAGGTTGTATGGTATACTCTGCCGGAAGAGGAAAAAAACTAAGTCAAATACATAATAGAGCAAATTAATTTATTCAGTTCTAATCCTCTAATCTCCATCTGACTGAAATATTTAGAGGGTCTTTTAAGTAAGGGAATGGTGTAGCACTAGACACGGCTTTTAATGATGCTTTGTCAAGAAAGATATTTCCTGATGACTTTCGTATAGAGATCTTTTGAAGATTCCCATCCGGCATTATTTTAAACGCAATTTTTGTAATACCTTGTATCCCATTTCTGATTGCAATAGCAGGATATAGAGATGCCTGTTTTTGTTGTATCTTCTGAGAAATTTTTCTTTTAATTGCCTCTAAAGATGATTTGCTATTTTTCTTTATAAGAATAGCTGCTTTTTTCTGAGTTTTGAAAACTCTTTCTTTTTTGTTGTGCTTTGATTTTTTCTTTCTTTTTATTTGTTTATTAATGTTTCTTAAGTCTCTCTTTTTTTTCGATTTTTTTACATATTTTTTCTTAAAGATTTTTAAAGGTTTTTGTTTCAAGGTTTTACTGTTTATTTTGGACGTTTTTGACTTCTTATTTTCTTGGGTCTTTTTTTTTGAAATAGAAATAGATGATTTTGGAATCTTAATTTTTTTAACTAACTTATTAGATTTGGGATTTTGTCTTTTCTTAATATTAGATTTTATAGATGTAGATTTTTTGTAAATATTTTTTTTAATAGCTTTATGAATCTTCTTTGAAGAATGTTCTTTTTTCCTCTTAGCCAATAAATTTTTATCAGAAATTTTTTTAATTTTAAGCGTAAAAACTTTCTTTTCCCCTTTATGGGGGTTGATAGAAAAGCTTGAGAATGAAATTAAAAACAAAAAATGGATCAAGACAGAAATAAAAATAAACAAGAAATTCTTTAGGACTTTATTTTTTTTTTGTTCTTTCTGCATTAGATGTCTCATTATAAAAATTTAGAAGTTATTCGATAAAAAGTATCAAAAGAAGAAATAGAAAATAATTTATTTGTGTGTAAAATTAATAATAATTTTGAAGATACGATTAATCCAGTAATCGTACAAAGTGAAATAATTAATCTTTTTTCTCTTTTTCCCATTTTCAAGAGTTCAATATTTGTTTGTTTGATATTTGGATTGTAGGCTCGACTAAGCATTGAAAAAGTTATTGTCTCTGATCTTCTAATTGAGGCAGCTATGACAGGTTTTGATAATTTAAAAAGTGTTATGAAAATATTTAAGCCACATTTGCCGAATACTCTGAGACCTCTCATCCTTTGGGCTCTTAGAGCAGTCATAAATTCTTCTAGTGTTAAAGGGATAAACCTGAAAACTGTAGCAACGGTGAAAGAAAGATGAGTAGGTATTCGAAAAGAGTTAAGTCCTCTTATTAACGTAGTTGGATCAACACAAAGACTAACTGCGAATCCTGCACTTATTGTTGCGATAAAACGGAGTGATTGAAATGCGCCGTAAATTAGTCCCTCTAAGTAGAAAACTACTCCTCCAGTAAAGTTGCCAAGTATAGGAGTTTCTTTAGAGAGGAGAACAAATAAAATTGTTTTTTTTGTAGATGGATAAAATAATGCCTGAGAAAAAATTATCCCCCAAATAGAACTTATTACTAAAATTGAGAAGAAAAATATCTGTTTCCTTGTCGGATGTGAAAATAAAAACCATAAAAAACTACTCAAAGAAAGTATTGCTAAAGAAATAAGACTGTCTAGCGTAATAGAGAGAATAGAAATAATTAATAGTAAAATTATTTCAAATTTTGGATTTTTGAAATATTCTTCACGTGTTTTTTTCAACTTTTTTGTAGTCCTCTAATAAATATTTCTAAAGTTCTTGGGATTATTGCATATCCTAAACTTTTGCTCACAAAAGCATGAGGTGGAGGTTCTATATATCTTTTATTTAGATATGCACTAGAAATAACGGCATCTGAATTTCCTTGCATAATAATTTTCCCATTTTCCAGAATAATTGTTTTGTCTGCATATTTAAGCGTAGATTCTGTATCATGAGTACATAGAATGATTGATCTATTATTGTTTTTCTTTTGTACCCATTTTTTTAATTGGTCCATAATTATGGTTCTTATTCCTCTATTCATTCCTCCTGTAGGTTCGTCAAGTATCAAAACCTGATTCTCACATGAATAAAGAGATGCAATTGCTAGACGAAGTCTTTCACCTCTGCTAATTGAAAAAGGATTCTTATATTGAAGTGTAGAAAGTTTAAAAAAATCTAAACTTTCTTGAAGCAATTCATTGATTTTAGATTTTTTGAATTTTAAGTTTTTAGGACCAAATTCAATTTCTTTTTCAACAGTGTCTAAACTCAACATTAGATCAGGATTCTGAAATAAATACCCAATTTTTCCCACAACAGAGAGGAGACTAGACTTATTTTCATCAAACCAAATGATTTCTCCTTGTTGAGGCTTAAGAATACCTGATAGAAGATTAAGTAAAGTCGTTTTCCCAGTTCCATTTGATCCCATAATTGCAAGAATTTCACCTTCATAAAGATCAAAAGAAATATCTGAAAAAATATCAGATTTATTTTTTTCGTAGGAGTAACATATATTTTTTACAGATAGTATTTTTTTTCTTTTTTTACTTTTTAGTTCTGTTTTTTGTTCAGAGAAATTTTGTTTGTTTTTAAGATGTTTAGATTGTTGTAAGAAATCTTCTTCATTTCTAATGTTATGAAGATTGATTTTCTTTGTAATTTCTATCCATGCAGGGATCTCTAGTTTAAGTTGATTCAAAGTATCATAAGCGTCAGAAAACTCTTTCTTTCTGTAATCTCCTACAATTGAACCTTTATCCATAATAATTAGTCGATTTGTAATAGGCATAATTCTATTATTTCTATGTTCTGCAAAAATGATCGTTGGGTTATATGTAGTTTTAATTTCAGTGATAGATTTGATAAAATTTTTCACTCCTTCGTAGTCTAATTGCGATGTTGGTTCATCAAGTAATAAAATTTCAGGTTTCATTGAAAGGATACTTGCTAAGGCGATCTTTTGTTTTTCTCCTCCAGAAAGACTGCTGCAGTTGTTAAATTCAAATTTTTTTGATTTTGTAATTTCTAGCGCAAAATCAATTCTATTTAAGATTTCATTTTTTTTTAATCCCAAATTTCGAGGGCCAAAGGCTAATTCTTCCCTTACATTTGAGCAAATTAATTGATTTTCACAGTCTTGGAATAGAAATCCTATTGTTTGTGATATCTTTTCAAAAGAATATTTTGAAATATTGTTTTCTAAGATAGATAGTTCTCCTTCCGAAGAACCTCCAGTTTCTCTTGGGGTAAAACCACAAATAGACTTCAAAAGAGTTGATTTTCCAGATCCAGTGGATCCGGTTATTAAGGTAGTTTCACCTCGTTGAATTTCAAGATTTATATTTTTTATGGATTCATTTTTAGTATCAGGATATGTGAATGAAAAGTTTCTCATAGATATCATGTTTGATAGAGGCTCTTTTTTCATGTTTGAACCTCTTTTAGTGATTGGTGTAGTTTAAACCCTAGCAAAACACCTAAGAACGTACAAATCACGCACGTAACCATTATATAACTAAAAATATACCATTGTGCGTAAACTAAACGATAGAAAAACATATACAGTTCAAAATTGACTAGAGTTACTAGAGAATTCCCTGTCATTAAAACAAAAGCAGTTAGAAAAACGGATGAGTAATTTTGCTCTTTTGTAATTATCGAAGTTTTATTCTGATTTTTCAGATTTGTAATTCCTGCTTTTGATAATAGAAACTCGTAGACGAGAATTTCTAACGCCAAAGAAAGGAAAGGTACAATTGCAAATGAATAAATAGTAAACGCAACAATAATTTTTCTGATGATTATTAGTAAAGACAGAGCACCGATGTAAGGATATCTTTTAAGATAAATAACGACTATTGCATAGAAGGGTAATTCTGTAAAAAAACTAGTTAAAAAAAATGAAAATGGACCAAGAAGTGCAACAGAAAGATTCCCAAAGAGTATATTTGGAATATTCACTAGAACAAATATTACGGCCGAATAGACAGCTGCGCCACTAAATACTCTTAGTGGCAGTTTTCTGAATAATTGAGAATAGTTAAAGAAAAAAAAGATTAGAAAACCAGTAGTGATGATTATAGTGAGAATCGTTATTTTCATTTTTTATCCTATTAGGATATTCGTTGATTTTCTGTTTCTCCAATAATCTAATTTCTGTTTTTTATTTAAAAAGAAATTCTCATTCCTGCATACATTTCTATTCCAGGTGCATTGTATCCAAATACTTCATCGTAATCCTCATCCAAAAGATTATTGATTTTGAATTCTAAAGTAGTTTTCTGATCCTTAAGTGGAAGATTTTTTAAATAATATGAAAGAGCAACGTCAACTTTTGTAAAACCTGAATTGTTTATTTTTACTGATGATCCACCATTCGTTCCATCTACAAATCCTCTGTAATCAAAGTCTCTTCTGCTACTCATCTGATTAAGAAATAATGTTGCTGTAAAAGATTTAGGATGATATGAAATAGTACTACTCCACCACCAGTTTGGTCGGCGAACAAGTTCCTGCCCCTGTTTAAAAGAGGAACCTCCTAGACCATTGCTGTCATCCAATACTAAAGTATCAAGTGTGTTGTAGTTCGCACGAATTGTAAAATCATTATAATCAAGAATGGAGATGGAAAATTCCGCCCCCTTTGTCCTTGCTTTTGAAATGTTTTCATAGTTTGTGCCATTTGCGTATGTACTCCAACTCCATGCTATAATATTTTTAAGTTCATTATGATAATAAGTTCCGCTGATTTTTATGAGTTTTCCAAAAAAATCTTGATCTATTCCAAATTCCCAACTTTTCTGTACCTCAGGTTCAAGGCTTGGATTACCAATATACGATGATGACCCAAAAGTATCGGTAAAAGAAGGTCTTTTTACTCCTTTTCCGTAAACAGAACGAATTCTGGTACCTCTTTTTTTAAAATGATATGCACTGGATACTTTGTATGTTAGAGGGTCCTTTCCTTTAACGAAGTCATCAATTCGTAACCCCGTTGTGAGGTATAATCTGTCCCAAAAAGTAAGTTGTTCTTGCGCGTAAAAAGAGCGAGCAGTTCTTTTTGATCTTTCCGTTTTAGAAATTTGGACCTGAAAAGTTCGTTCTTTCTCGAATTCGAATCCTAAAGTTGTTATAGCCGATGTGAGAAAATCTTTTTGTGAATTAGGCGAGTTATATTTGAAATTCAATTGATTGTCAGCACGAAAATTTGTCAGAGTAGTATCTGTCATATAAGGCGAAAAGAATGCTCTTATAGCATCTAGAGCATCAATCTGATCTAGATATAACGAATCGCTTCTGTAGAAAGAGAGTTTTGAAATATAATCAATATTCTTAGTAATTTCAGTTTCAGCTCGAATTCCAAAAAAATTATCTGTAGTTCTTGTGAAATTATTTAGTTCTCTATCTGAATAAGGACCTGTCAATCTTAAATCAGTATTCGTTGATCCCCCATTAGATGTATTATCTACCTGATTTTTATTATGTTGATAAAGCAAACGAATCTTTGAAAATTGCGTTGGGTAATAATCAAAACCGATTGTTCCTACTGTCCTGTAATAGCCATCGTTGTAAAAGCGACCGTCTGTGTCTGTTCGACTTACGGAGAAAAGGAATCCTGTGTCTTCTGTTCCTCCCTTTATTTTCAAAAATTCCTGAACTGTTTCCTGACTTCCGTATCGAACTCCCCAATTATTTGATATTTTCTCTCCTGGATTACCCATATCAACTAATAAGTTAATAACGCCTGCCGCAGCATCTGATCCATAAAGCGTACTTTGAGGTCCTTTTAGAATTTCAGCAGATTTCATCCATTCAGGAGAGAGATGTTCAAAAAGAAATGGATCTCCATCTGGTGGCGTAATTTTAAAACCGTCAAGTAAAATACTAGTAAAGTTTGTCTCGCTACCACGGATTCTGAAGTTTGTTCTTCCCCCGCGACTTCCTGATTTTTCTACAATTCCTCCGATACTATCTCTCATTATATCTTCAAAGTCGTTGGGAATACGAAGTTCTATTTCTCTATTAGGAATTACTTCTATAGAGTCTGCAATAGTACTTAGTTTTCTTGGTGTTCTGGTAGCAGTTGCAGTTACCGGGTCAAGAAGGATTTCATTTTTTTGTATTAATTCCTGAGAGTTGGAAATAGTAGGTATTGTTACAAATACGATGAATAGAATTAAAATATTAAGAATAGTTTTCTTGCTTTTCAAAATTTCTCCTGACTAAGAATTATAAACACTAAATATGAAAAGTGGTTCTAAATCAATTTTCTAGTGCAGTCTTGTCCAGAGAAGAAATGTATCTAGTAAGTGCGCAGAGAAAGTACCGGTATGATAAGAAAAAAATCTTTTATTGGCATGAATTCTCATGGCCCCACCCCATTCCCCGAGGACGTGACGATTAATGAAAAGATGAGGCCGGTATCCTGACTTACAGATCAACCCAAGAGAAATACCTTCCCAGCAAAAAAATGCCAGTGGCAAAGAGAATCTCTCAGTACCTGATTACAGTGGCGGGACCGTGCCGGAATCTAACCGGCTTCCCAGGTCTTTTAAAGAAAAAGACCGCCTGCATCTGATTGAAGTGATACTATAATATTGTAATATTTTTGAAAAGTTTCCAAAAATATTTTTTTCAATTTTTTAATATATTAGTCTCTTTGGGCAAGTTCTATACTGATATTATCAGGTCCTTTAATAAATGCTATTTTTACTCCTGGTCTGATTTCCCAGGGTTCGCAAATCCATTCTGCTCCTTTTGATGAAAGTTCTTCTTGTGCTTCATCCATATTATCTATACTTAACCCAAAGTGATCTAATCCATAGCGAGGATCAGATGAAGTTCGTTCCGGATCTTCTCCTTCTGCTCTTCCTGATACAATAAAACTCATTCCGTTTAAGTCCATGTTAAAAGAAGGGGCACCTCCAAGTTCTCTTTCTTGTATAACCTTTGCACCAAACATATTTTCCCAGAATTCTTTAGCGGCATGAGGGTCTTCGCTTCTAAAATGAAGATGATCATAACCAAATTTAGCCATTGTGTTCTCCAAAGAAATGAAATTAAAATTTTGTTAAATGGTGTTACAAGAATAGCAGTTCTTCTCTTTGTCGAGAAAGTATGAATGATTTATAATTATAAATGTTTTATTCAATAAGTTTAAATAGTGAAAGGAGTAGCATGACAGATTCACGTATTTCGAACATGGCAGAGATACTTACGAATTATTCTGCAAGAGTTAAAAAAGGAGATTTAGTAGCGATAAGGGGGGGTACTTCGGCAAGTTCCCTGATATTGCAAATCTATGAAAATTGTCTCAAGGTGGGAGCATTCCCATATACTCTTGTGTCGCTCCCGGGAATGGATGAAATTTTTTATAAAAATGCAAATAGAGAACAACTATCGTTTCTATCTCCAATCTCAAAGTTTGAGATCGAAAAAGTCGATGTTTTTGTGAGTATCCTCTCAGAAACAAATACTAGAAGACTTTCTTCTGTTGACCCTGAAAAACAAGCACTAACTTCAAAGTCCAGACAGTCAATTATGAAAACATTTATGAAGAGGGCAGCGGCATACGAAAAAGGAGATAAAAAAGGCTTGCGATGGACACTAACTCTTTTTCCTACGGAAGCGTATGCGCAAGATGCCGAAATGGGTATTGCTGAGTATGAGGATTTCGTATTTGGTGCATGTTATGCAGATAAAAAGAAAGGAATACAGAAGTGGAAGGAAGTTGAAAAAAATCAGCAAAGGGTAATTCGATATCTTAAAGGAAAGAAAAAAGTCGAAATCTTTGGTCCGGGTACGGATTTGAAAGTAGGGATCAGTGGTAGGAAATTTATCAATTGTAGCGGCCATAATAATTTTCCAGATGGAGAAGTCTTCACTGGACCTGAAGAAAATTCTGTAGAAGGAAAAATAAGGTATTCT
>Ga0310344_10000706_pt1 | contig 25949 bp, 20 predicted proteins | sample HC15DNA20200_MG_FD_203801 | JGI IMG/M metagenome (GOLD analysis project Ga0310344, IMG submission 203801) | Marine microbial communities from station ALOHA, North Pacific Subtropical Gyre - HC15-DNA-20-200_MG | ecosystem: Environmental > Aquatic > Marine > Oceanic | place: Pacific Ocean: North...
TGCTCATCGTCCAGCGTTTGATTGAGCAGAGTGCCGATTTTGGAATGCCGCTACGGTTCGATCAATTAAATCTTCGTATCTGGTCATGACGGTGTCCCAATTGTAGTTTTCTTCTACATACCTTCGGCCATTTTCAGATAGCTTTTGACGAAGGATTGGGTCTTCCAATAGGAGTTGGAGAGCGGCTTCAAACTCTGCGTATCCCTTGTAGTGGATCGCTCCACCTGAACGCCGTGCCTGTCCGGCGAGTACATCGCATCGGCCTTGTACCAGGGCTGGTTTTTGCAATGCCCAAGCTTCGGTCAATGCCATTGAAAAACTTTCAAAATAAGAAGGTTGAAGGAATGCTGTGCAGGCGGCGATCGCATCCGCTTTTTGTGTCTCAGGAATGAATCCGGTTAGATGTACATCAGGGTGATCTGGAAGACTTGTGACCTGATCACCAGTAATGATCAGACGTAGATCCGAGGGGTTTCTTTCTTTGAAGACCTTGAAATAGTTGAATGCTTCGAGAGAGCCTTTCCATGCATCAACTCGGCCGATATAGAGAAGGAGTGGACTGTCTCCAAGGTTGTGCAATGTTCGGAAAGTTTCAGCGTTTCCTTTTGTTTCAAGATTGCAACCGACACCTACTACGGCTTCTGCAGGGCGACGACCAAATCGCGACCGAACAAGATTGGCTTCTTCTTCTGTTAGGAACGCGATCCCGTCGGGCTGTCGAAAGAGGTAGTTGAAAATAGGGACTGCTAGTTGAGGTTCGAGGTGGGCTGTCGGTTGGAAAAGTGTTGGGACTCTTCCTGCAGCGGCGGGTAGGCCTCTCACAGTTGGATAGTAGAGGTAGGTGAAAAAGATGGTGATATCAAATTCTTCTGTTCGCCGGAAGATGTAGGAAGGAAGATCGATGGTACGAGGTCCGACTTCGTCGATCCATGCTTCCTGGCTTTCCCAGGAAGCAGTTGCGGGTCCCCAGACCACCTGTTTGTCAAGATTCTGAAAGGCCTCGTTGTCACGGACACGATCGATAGGAAAGCGGTGGACGAGTACGTCGTTGATGACTTCGTCTTTCGCGGGAAAGACGTTTGCCCAGTCGGTGTAGTCCCGTGCCCGGCTTGTAGCCACCTCTACATGGTGACCCCTTGCAGCTAGGTTCTCGGCGAAAAGTCGGCAGCACTGCTCCGAACCACCAGCTATGTCTACGCCGTAGCGCTGAACGACGAAAAGGATGCGCATTAGTCAGGAAGTCTCCGCGGATTACGCATGATGATTTTGGTGGGTTGGGAGATTCATCGTGGGGAGTTTTCTCTTTCGAGCTCCCGAATTTTGTCTTCGAGGAGACAAATGCGTTCTTCGAGTGGGATCAATCTTCGTTCCGCCTGAGTTGATTCGGTGTCCTTAATTGTCTCGATAATCTTGGTGAGATTCGTGATTGCTATATGTACGGCGGCAGCAAGATCACGAATTTGCGATGTGATGGTATGAACTTGCCGTGAGGCTAGTCGAGCGATTATTCGGTGAACGAGATTTCTGAAAACTGTTGTTGATGAATTGGGAATTCTCGTAGGATCGAAATGTGTCGGATCTCCTAGGTAGTTAAGAGCAGTACGTATAGCTAGAACCCGTTCGGTTTCTTTGGTGAGACCTAGCATTATCCCTCGATAATATTGATCAAGGTCGTGTTCAAGATTTGGTGGATAGTCACCTGCCGCTCGTTTTTCTTCAACCATTCGGACAACCCGGGCTTGCGCTTCGGTCACGTCTGAGTGCATTGGACTAGCATACTCATCTCGCCGATGGCCGGATCGACGAACGTAGGCAGGTGAGAGGATTTTTCTTGGATTAGCTGTTTCGCTTTGTGACTTGACAGCGTGGGGCATCTTCTGTTCGTTACCCTGCCAGGATGTCCAACGATCGTAATAGAGGTCCGACCCGCTCAGGATTCGTTTGGACTTTCTCTGCATATGGAGTAGTGGGACTCTCAGGATTGCTTTTGAACCGGGTGATTGTCGATCACTTCGATGTGGCTGCCCTCGGTCGCTACAACCTATTCATTGCTGTTGTTTTGATTGGAGGCCAACTGGGATCAGGCAGCCTTCACTCTTCGGTTCTCTACCACACTCCAGAGGCGCGTTCTCTTGGCCAGCCCACTGGCCAGATTCTCGTATCTGCTCTTTTACTCACCTTGACGACATCGGTTTTGACTACATCCCTGGTGTTTGCCGTGGTTGAGTTAATTTTTAGTTTGTCACCCAACTTTGAATACCATCAGGGCCTTCGTGCCGTTATACCAGCGCTTTTTTTGTATCCAATTAACAAGACTCTGCTTAGCCATCTAAATGGCATGCGAAAAATTCGCTCATTCTCAATTGTTTTCGCTGGTCGATTTGCGATTTTGGCATTTCTTGCAACAGTCGTGGTAGCCCAAGACTGGTCGGAACGAATGTTGCCTTGGAGTATTTCCGCTGCGGAGTTTTTGATTTTTTTAATCCTCGTAGTGCGACTTCGCTCTGAAATGAACGGATCTGGTCGTCGGGTTACTCTGAGTAACAGGTATAAAAGACACGTTAGATTCGGAATTCGCGGGTTGATAGGCGGTCTACTTCTTGACTTGAATACGAGAGTCGACGTAGTACTCCTAGCTTTGCTTGTGGGGTCACGATCTGTCGGTGTTTATAGCATTGCCAGCCTTTTTGCTGAAAGTCTCTTTCAACTAGCGATGGTTGCTCGTTATAGCTATGACCCAGTTGTCACGAGTTTGTTTGTAGAAGGCCGAACATCCGATCTCCGACAAACAATTAGGACCGCAAGACGTCGGATCTATCTTCTCATGGCCGCTCCTCTTCTTATGGCCAACCTCGCCTATCCGTTTGTCGTTGACCTCTTTTTCGGCGGTGAGTTAGTCAAGGAAAGCTGGCCAGTTTTTGCAGTTCTTTCAGTGGGGATCGGTTTAAGTGCGGGATATATACCGTTCACCAATCTGTTACAGCAGATCGATTCGCCGGGGCGCCAGTCTCTCCTTTTGGGATCAACCGCTTTAACCAACATTCTTCTCAACCTTTTATTAATTCCATTTCTGGGAGTCATGGGGGCAGCTCTTGGCACCGCGATTTCCCAGATCTGTCTAGTGCCGTATCTCCGCCTGCTTAGTAAGCCCATACTTGGTTTTTCGCCATGAATAAACAAGAAATGATGATTGATGATTCGCATGACTCAAACGGAGCCAAGCAATGGAGTTGGCATGAGTTAGCAGTTCTGTTGCTGGGCTACACGAGTTTGGCGGGAGTTTCTCTCTTGGCCTTACAGGCATTTACGGCGGTAGGGGCTCTCACCATTGGAGTGGCAGTGACAGTGTTTACTTTGTTGGTATTTCGGATTGACCGGCTTCCAACAATTTCGAAACCCAGTTTTTTGTCAATTGTAGTTGGGTGTGTCGCACTGGTTTTTCGGTTTGAGCAGTGGCCGAATTTGGCTGGGGGCCAAGACCAGGGCATGTATACGAATATGTCTGAGGTCATTCAGCGAGGTGGTTCTCTGGGTTTCGTTGATCATTTCCGGCAAGGTCTCTCGGAATCTCTCCAGAGCGCTTACGATCGAACTGATTTATTGTCACTTAGCCTAGTCGACCCGGTTACTTCAACGTTCCAGATCGAATTTTACCCACTCCACCCAATCTGGATGTCGATTGGCGATTTTTTTCTAGATGGTTATGGACGCCATCTGCCTCTTCTTGGCTTTGCATTTTTGGGGCTTGTCGGTGGTTATTTCCTTGCCATAGAAGTAGACGGTAGGGAAAAAGTTGCCTATTTGTTTGCAGGATTTCTTGCTGTTAACCCGGCTTTGGCTTTTTTTGGGAAATTTCCGGTTGCCGAGACACTTGCAATGGCTTTTGTGATTAACGGTTTTCTATTTGTGGCGCGGTATCTCAATGGCGGAAGAACTACTCGGTTCAGGCCGTTACTGTTGGCTGCACTGTGTTTTCTCAGCTTAAGCTTTGTCAGATGGCAGGTCGTGCTTTACCTTCCTGCAATCTTTTTACTGGCAGTCCTCTGCCTCATGCCCGTACTTTTGTCGACTACGCGTCGACGTCTAATTCATGTTATGTGTGTTGTGTTGGGGAGTTTCGGAATAAGCCTCTGCTATTACGCGTGGAGGCAGCCGATTTTGGCAGAGAAGCTTGGCATCGCTCTCGCTAAGGAGGTATGGCAACCTGTTCTTCTGGGGTTTGGGTTCCTTCTCCTCTCCATGTTTCTGTTCGGGATTTGGAGATGGCGGAGAAAAGTCCCTGAGAGAGTGTTGTGTGAGATTGCCAGGTTTAAGGCTGCATTAATCAAGTATGCGCCGGTTCTTCTCTTACTAGCCTTCGCTCTCTCTATCTGGTCGGCACTTACGCTTTATCACGGTGGGGTCTTGTACCCATGGGGAGATTCGGTAGCCACTGGAGATCCCTTAATATTCAGATACCACGCGATGTACCGATTGATGCTCTTTCTTTCCCCGTTCGGGTTTCTGGTGCTTCTTGCTACGCCATATTTACTGAGAAGGACTGTTGGATCTGGCCTGCTTTGCGGACTCCTCGCCATACTCTGGGTTGTAGCTCTGACACGGCCTTACGTTCCGTATCTTTACTATTACGGACGGTATCTAGTGGTCGATTTGTTACCGCTGGCCTTGCTGCTGGTTGCTATGTCTGTCGTAGGTATAAAAGATAGAGGTTTTCCTGTTCTGGCCCGATTTGTGGTAGCCGGAGTTTTGGGCTGGTCACTGTTCTTCTCGTTTGCTCAGATTGGGCATACAGAGGGAGAACCTAATCAGTCATTCGAACACATTCTTGAGAATGTAGATGATGGAGATATTTTGGTTCTTCCTGAGTTGGATCAGCGCCTTGTGGTGCCGCTTCGAGTCACATATCAATCTTCTGTCTTTGTTCTAGATGGACTTGTTGAGCCTATTTCTGTAATCGAAGAGTTAAGGGAATTAGCGGGTATGAGGAGAGGTCGTCTCGTTCTTCTGGCTAGAGATGCCTACCAGAATCTACAGACTAGGCCTTTTGCTAGTGAGTCGTTTGATGATTGTTTTCTGACGAATACTGATCACTATAGAGATCAGCGACATTTGGTTTCCTCGGCCGAGCTAGTCCGACTGTTCTTACCGGCCGCATCTCACTGCAATCAGAATACGTATGAGTTTCGTGATATGACTCAAACGTTGGAAGACACGGAAAGCACTGGTGTGACACTCAGAGCAGCCATCGACGCGGATTTCTTCGATTTATTGGGAGAAAATCCTGTTGTTCAAGTTGGGCTGATAGATACGATTGTCGGTGCTTTCGACCATCCTGAGATTGAGTCTCTTGGTATGGATGTGATAGGTCATTTGCCAGCTGATTTCGAAGCTTGCACGAACACGTACACATGCTCTAAAAGCGGAAGTGTCGTTTATGCACTGAGGGTTATCCGGCGTCCAACAGGAACAAGCTTGTTCGTTGCCCCTGTTGTCGAAGATCGTGGCCATTATGGAAACTTGTTGGTATCGCTGGATGGTGCTTTTATTTTCGGGCCAGCCAAAGAGACTCCCGAGTGCGATATCAGGGGAACGGGAATTTCTGAATCTATTGGTAGGGATTGGATCTTGAGGTCGTGCTCTGGTTCGCCAGCCCTTACTTCAACGTGGGTATCTTGGCTAAGTGATGGCTGTATTGATGAGATTTCGTCTTGGTACGCGTGTGTGGCTCTAGAGTCAGGAGACTCATGAAGTCACGAAGTAAGTGCGGAGTGAACGGCTTTGGCCATATGCATTGCCTCAATGCCTTCGTCTAGCGGTATCGGCGAAGTCTTTTCGTTTCGGATAGCTCCCAGAAAAGCCCCGAGTTCTTCAGCTAGTGGTTCAGCTCTACCGGTCAGAAATGGTAACTCTTCTGCTGAGGTTTGGGCATGGCGGTGGGTGCCATCCGGGGTTACTCCGGTCGATTCGGATCGATGGACTGCCACCGTCTGGTGGAGTAAGTCGCCGCTTACAACGGCGGATTCGAGAGTTAGTTCGAGTGAGCGAACTTTCTTTTGGCCGAGTCTGCTTGCAGTTAGTGATGCAGTTATTCCGGACTCGAAAGTTAGTAAGGCAGTGGCCATGTCATAGGTTGAAGAACGTTCGACTCTAGCGATAGCGCGGACGTCAACTAGTGGACTTCGTGCGATTTGGCGTGCAATGTCTAGGTCATGGATCATGAGGTCGTCGATGACATTGTCAAGAACTCGGGCGGAGAAAGGTCCGATACGGCGGATATCAAGGTGGAGAACATCTTGATATCCGGGTCGGAGTACTTCGACTACTACCGGGTTAAAGCGTTCGATGTGTCCCACCATTGACAAGACTTCTGCCTTTTCCGTGGTTTCCTTCAGTTCGGTTGCTTCGGCGATTGTTGAGGCAACGGGCTTTTCAACCAGAATATGGATGCCTTCCTTGGCTAGCGCTGTAGCAACTGATAGGTGTGAAGAGGTTGGTGTTGTTACGACCGCAGCTTTTTGGCCTTCTGTAGATCCGAACGCAGTGATTAATTCCTCAAGTGATTGGAAACAGTGTGTATTGGCAGAATCTGCAGCTACTTGAGCCCGATCTAGATCCGTGTCTACGACACCTATCAGCTGAGCCTCGGACATTCGTGAGAGGACCCGAAGATGGTTTGTTCCCATGACCCCGGTTCCAACTACTGCTATGTCAATTCGTTCACTAATGCCCATGCGCTGTCCTTCATCGTGAGTGCGTAGTGTTTGACATGCCGTCATGTTTCGACGTGTCTTGGGTCCTAATTTGAAGCTCCACCTTAGGGCATTGGAGATTCGAATGGCTGCTAATTGCCTGTAGCCCAAACCGCTGATCGAATATTTGTGTTGTTGTTTCGAGGGTTTGGGTCGCCCGATCGATTTCTAACACGGTACGTTGGAGATCTATGCGCGTATGTGTTGTGGGAATCGGGAAGATTGGTCTACCCATCGCATTGCAGGCTGCATCCACAGGACATCAGATAATTGGTGCGGATATCAACCCTGATTTAGTAGAGGTTGTGATGTCTTGCAAGGAGCCTTTTCCTGGGGAAGCGGATCTTCTTGATCGTCTTGTTGGTGCAGTTAAGTCTGGTCTCTTCTCTGCGACTACCGATACTCCTGGTGCTGTTGCTGAGTCAGAAGCTGTCATTGTTGCCGTTCCGCTTGTTATAGATGGTGATTTTCAGCCTGATTTTTCGGCGCTCGATTCTGCTACTGCTTCGATTGCTTCTGGGCTCCGACCGGGAACGCTTGTTTCTTATGAGACCACAGTTCCTGTCGGAACGATTCGTAATCGGTTTACACCCGCTTTGGAATCTCGAAGTAAGTTGGTTTCCGGTGAAGACTTTTTCGTTTGTTTTAGTCCGGAACGGGTATTCAGTGGGCGTATTTTCGAAGACTTGCGTAAATGGCCGAAAATTGTCGGGGGTATTGATCAGGTTTCCACTGATTCTGGGAGGGAGCTGTATGAGTCGATTCTCGAATTCGACAGAAGAGAAGATTTGTCTCAGCCCAATGGTGTTTGGTGTGTGGAAAGTACTGAGACAGCGGAAATGATCAAGTTAGCTGAGACGACCTACCGAGATGTTAACATTGCATTGGCTAACGAATTTAGCTGTTATGCCGACCGGATGGGTATTCGGATCGACACTGTGATTGAGGCGGCTAATTCGCAACCGTTCTCTCAGATCCACAAGCCAGGGGTGGCTGTTGGGGGCCACTGCATACCGGTTTATCCCCACTTGTACGCTTTTGGTGATACAGAGGCTCGGATGCCAGCCCTCTCACGGAGTATCAACGATTCTATGCCCACTTATACCGTTGATCGTCTTGAAAAAATGCTTGGAAGTCTTCGCGATCAGACGATTGCGGTTCTGGGAGCTGCATATAGAGGCGGGGTAAAAGAGACAGCGTTTTCAGGTGTCTTCACGGTGGTGGAGAAGCTTCTGCAACGCGGTGCCTTGCCGAAGATTCATGACCCTCTTTATAGCGATGAAGAACTTTTGAAACTCGGCTTTGATCCATTCCATCTTGGAGATAGGTGCGACGGAATGTTGTTGCAGGCTGATCATGCGGAATATCGGCAGATTAAATTGGAGGATTTTCCTGGCGCGAGAGCAGTTATAGATGGAAGAGGCATTCTTCGGCCAGAAGACTGGGGTGGTCGCGCTCCGCACTTTGCTTCGCTTGGCCGTGGTGATCTTATTTAGTGTTGACTACTTGTAGCACCTAGCGCTGTTCGGATGGTCTCGATAATTGTCTTAATCTGTTGTTTAGTTAGGTGATGATGAACTGGGATAGATAAAACATTTTCTGCTGCCTTCTCTGCGCGCGGTGACCCATCTATGACTACGCGTGGATGGGAGCGGTAGCAGGGGTAGTCATAGACGGCTCTCGGATAGTAGATGCCATGACCAATCTCATTCTCGGCCAGTATGGCTGCTAGGGCGGTACGATCGATGATCGCCTCGCTAGTTAATCGAATAGTGTATTGATGCCAGACATGGCCCGGTGTGGCCTTGGTGTTTGGGAGGAGTATCCCCGGGACTTCGGCAAGTCCTTCGGCAAGTGTTTCGGCGTTCTGGCGGCGCGAATGGACCATCTCTTCAGCGACATCGAATTGGGGTATAACTAGTGCAGCTGCTAGATCTGTCAGTCGCAGATTGTATCCCGGCATTTCGTAGTGATATTTGCTTGACATCCCCTGATTTCGGAGAGTCCGCATATGTTTTTCTAATTTGGTGTCGTCGACGGTTACAACACCGCCTTCTCCGGACATTAGATTTTTTGTAGCGTAGAAAGAAAAGCATCCAAGGCCGAAGGATCCGACACGCCGGCCGGTTCTAGTAGTGGCAAAGTGAGCTTGTGCAGAATCTTCGATGATTGACAAGCCATGTTTTTGTGAGATGACAGATGCAGCCTCCATATCGGCAGCGAGGCCGTATAGATGTACGGGCATTAGAACACGGGTGGATCGGTTTACCAGTGGCTCGACACTTGACATATCCAGGTTGTAGTCATCGCTTATATCCCCAAACCGAGCGGTTGCACCTGTTTCGAGGATTGCGTTAAGAGTTGCGGCAAAGGTGAATGGGCTCGTGATGACCTCATCACCAGGGCCAACTTCGAGGGCTCGTAAGGCTAGAAATAGAGCAGCTGTTCCACTATTTACGGCAACAGCTGAGCGCGTGCCAGCCATCTGGCTGCACTGCTCTTCGAATTCTTCAACTTTTGGGCCTTGAGCGATGAGACCTGAGTCGAGTACTTCAGCTACTAGAGCTTTTGCTGCTTTGCTAACTTCAACCTTTGTTATCGGTATCATCCCGGACCTAACTAAGAAATTCTTCGGCTGGGTGGTGGTTCCAGTCGAGAAGATCTGTCTCGTTGGTTTGAACTTGCAAGTACTTTGAGTTGATCGTGTTGAGGGAGGTATTGGGATTGTTTCTTGGGTCGTTCATCATTTTGTCATTCTAAAATTGTGGTTGGTATTTAGCTGAGCGACGGGAGCTTGCTTTGTGCATACTCTTCGATGCGGTTAGCCGCCCATTGGCTGTCGATGTCAACCGTCGCAAAGTATGAAGCAAGTCCGAGAATGTTGAGTTGGTTATCTTTTTGCAGCTGTTCTAATGCTGCCGGACGGGTAGCAAGACCGAAACGTATCTGGTTAGAGCGGAGGGCATCATGTTCCGTCATTCCCAAACCGATGTGGTACATAAGGTTATAAAATGGCGCTGTTCCATCACCCATACGCCATGATGTCGAGGAACGTTTTTGGTCCGAACTCCAGTCGTATTTTTCCCGAAGAGTATTTTCTAATTCCTGTTCGTTCCAGGGAATAAAAGAAAATGGTCGGATGAATTCGTGCTTACCTAGGTAGTAATCGACGAATCCGCGTGTGCCTTCTTTTGCTAACGAAGGGAAAAGTCCGGGGGACTTACAGGCATGACGAAAATAGGAAATTGTCATTTTGGCTAGGCTTGTTGCCGATAATCGGTAGGCGACCCCACCGTCAGGGCTAGGTGTTGCAGTTGCACCGGCCAGCATAGATTTGAAACCCGTAGTTTCTAGTGGGTGATCGGCCATAACTGCTGGGATATTGCCACGTTCCTTGGAAATAATTCCAGCCCAACGGAAGTACGGTTTGTCACCTGCCATCAGGATGGGGATTGTTCCTGCCCGGGGATATTTTAGCCAAGCTCTGAGTGCTTGATTGATCCGTCGTCGATTCCGTCGAATATCAGGTGAGACTACGATGTGCTCGACACCTAGATCTCCACACATTCGTGACATGTTTTCACGGGCCGCTGTGGTAACCATTCCCCAGTCATATGTATATGCAATTGGTTTGAAACCAAGTTCACAGAGTAAGTGAAGGACGTAGCAGCTATCGCGACCGCCACTTAGACATGCGAGTACGGTTCGGTTATCCGGCGACTTGTCTCGCAGCTCGGCTTCCAGAGAATTGATACCGGAGTATTCCGGTAGCGTAAATTCCCGACAGATTGAGCACACACCGTCAGTTCCAAATTCTAAGCCAGGGAATGTTTCCGGTAGGACGCAGTGGACGCAGCGGCGAAGTGAAGTGGCATGGGTTAGTGCAGCACTAGCAACCTTGGTCATCTGGGCAGCGAACGCGGTGTCAACTTCTTCATGGCGGATGTGAAGACCTTTTGCACCCTCCATACCCTCGGTACCTGTTTGGCTTCCACCGAGTGTGATTTGGATTGGTTGGTGTGATATCTGGCGGAGCCAGACAGTCGTGTCACGATCTACTTGTTTTATTGAGGAAGACTTGGGCAGTTGTCTGGGCTCACTTGCAACTCTTGTTTGGCCTTCACTAGAGACATTTGTATATAAATTGCCGACGTTAGTTCTACACAACACGTCTCCTTTAGCGGAGGCCGCAATTACGCTGTATTCACCACGTAGCCGATTGAAAACCGTGTCGAGATCCGTTACTCGTCCGTTTTCATCCCATTCGTCAAGAAGGAGGGCTATGGCTGTTGTGTCCGTTTCTATATGGTCAGCTTTGGTTGCTATCGAGTTGCGGATACTGTGCTCATTCGTTATTACACCGTTGTGAACCACTATCCAATTCCCGACAACGATGGGCTGGTTATTTGTCTGCGAACCCGAGTACCCGTGCGTTTCTAGACGACTGTGACCGAAAATAGCGGTCGCGGTTTCCTCTTGGGCATGTCGTATTAGAGCTTCACCGTCTTTAGTGCGGAGGAGGTTTCTGAAACTTTGGTTGGCTTTGGCAATTTCGATCCATGTTTGGCCAAAGAGCACTAGGCCACTGGCATCACTTCCACGTCGTTGAGCTAGTTTTCCTGCCTCGACCAGGTCGGCTATGTCCTGATGGTTTAGTTGGCTTCCTGGCTTGGCAATTACGCCGAACAAGCCGCACATGTTGCTCTCCTCTGTCGCTGACTTGTGCCCGTGAGAATCTATCGTCGGCGGCGCAATGGGTCTGGTATGGCTGTGGGCGCGGACAGTAGCACGTCAAGCACGAGTGCAAGTAGAAGGATGATAGCTCCACCCATAAACAACAATGAGGCGGCGGCGACTTCGGCCGTGGTAACGCTATTTGTGAAGGTGCGGAAGAGGAGGATGATTGACCAGCTGAAGCCGATGAGAAAACTGAGTAAGCCTGAGATGTAGGCCAGTGGTACGGGTGTGGTTTCTAGCACAAAATGTCGGTACCACATTCGAATCCAAAATCCTTTTAGTAAAAGTATCGCTATAGGTAAAGCCACCTTTTTGGGTCTTAACTTGGATTCTTCACCAACGCCGTAAACCGGATCCATGGGGACGTCCATTACAACTGCTGAGTTGATTGCCGCTGTAAGGAGAAGGTCATTTGGTACCCCGTAGCGGGGGTACATGCCTCGCCGGAGAAATTGTTCAACAAGAGCTCGAGAGGCCACTGTGTATCCATTTTGTGAATCTCCGATGGCCCAGTAACCGGTTGCGATTCGGGTGAGGAAGGACAAAATGATACTGCCAACCTTTCTGACTCGAGGAATCAAATCCCAATTACTGCGGAGGTTGTATCGGTTACCTTTTGAGTAATCACACAGGCCCTGGGTGACCGGATCGACTAGGCGAATTAGCTCGTCAGGATCCATCTGGCCGTCACCGGCCATGACACCGATGACGTCAGCTCCCAGTTCAATCCCTTTCGCATATCCGTCCTCGATTGCTGCACCGACTCCACCGTTGGTCGCCCGCTCAACCAGGGAAATACGACCGTCTTCTTCTCCTAGACGTTTAACCAGCTCGCAGGTTTTATCCGGTGCGGGGCTGGCATCGTCAACGACCACAATGAGATCGACGTAGGCGGGCATGGTATCCAGGACGCCAGTGATCTGGAGCTCCTCTTTAAAGGCGGGCACCACAACGCACACAGTTTGGTTGTTATCCATGAATTTCCCTTTAGTGAGAGGGGGTTAGCACGTAGAGTTGGAATTCCTTCTGGTTCTTAAAGATCAGTTTTACGTGGTTGGCGGTTTGGGCTGGTTAGAGTTACTTTTGACTCTACATCTCACAGGCATTTGTACAATCCCAGTTTCGTTAGAATCGCCTAATACTGTGAACCGGATAGCAGAAGGAGACTGCTCGTACAGTTGGTTGCCATCGTGCGAATGAATTCCCAGATCTATAGTGAAGTTGCCGCTTAGTAGTCCAAGACCGTTAAAGGTGAATTCTATAAGAGAGTTACTTTCGATCAGTGGTTGACCCTGTGCGAGAACATTTGAGTTTGAAGAGTTGACGAGAGTTCCTTCCGAGTCTCTAATAGCGTAGGCGACCACACAGTCATCTAATCCAGGTGCAGAGGTCACTGACATTGAAAGTACTACTTGGTCCTGTGGGCCGATTACTTTGGCGGGGTAGCCATCGACCTCAAATCTGATTCCAGACAGATGCGCACTTGCTGATCTTAGTTCGGTCTTGGTCCGTCCTTGGTCGGTTCCGAAGAGATGAGTCCGGTATATCTCGGCTACTTCTTCAGGATTCCCTTCAGCGATAATCTGACCGTGATCTAATGCTATGAGCTGATCACAGATGGATATTGCCAGATCCGTGTTGTGGGTGACAAAAATGATGGTGACACCATCTTCTCGAAATTTGCGGATTCGGTTGAATGACTTCTGTTGGAAGGCTTCGTCTCCTACGGCCAGGATCTCGTCGACAAGTAAAATATCTGGCGAAATACTTGCGGCGAGGGAGAAACCAAGACGGGCATACATGCCTGACGAATAATGCTTGACCTGGTTATCAATGAAATCCTCAAGTTCAGCGAAAGACACGATTTCATCGAAGATAGATTCGATTGCTCCTCGTCCGTAACCCATGATTGAGCCAGCTAGGAAGATATTTTCACGACCTGTGAGCTCTGGGTGAAAGCCGGCCCCAAGTTCAAGAAGAGCGGCCAGTGATCCTGCTCGTATTATTTGACCTGAAGAGGCTTGCATGGTGCCGGCAATACATTTGAGCAGTGTCGATTTTCCCGATCCATTATTTCCCACGAGGCCGAGTGTCTTCCCTGGGCTTACTTTGAAACTAACGTCCCGGATTGCGTCGAATTCTTGATAGGGGATCCGACCTAGATGCAGTGCTCGTTCCTTGAGACTTGAATATTGTTCGGCATAGAGGCGGAATGATTTTGTGAGTTTTTCGACTTCGATGGTTCCGCTCGGAGCTTTCATTTCAGAGACTCAGATTCTCTCAGCCAGCTTTCCTTCGAGCCGTCCAAAAAGCTTGAAGGAGCCAGCTAAAAGGGTTAATGCAATCAGAATAAGGAAGGTGACGTTACGCAGATGTGTCCAAGCTGACAGGTCGGGTATATATCCATGAGGTGGATTGTGTAGTGCTTCTTGGAACACCAGAACAACTGTCGTGATTGGATTAAGCATGGATACCCAATCGTTACCGCCCAAACGATCTGCAACTAGTTGGTGATTGTAAACAATTGGGGTTAACCAGAACCAGGCCAGTAGCCCGATCTCAAGTAGATGTTGGGTGTCTCGGTAGTGCACATTGACAACAGCAAGTGAAAGCGAAGCAGCTGCGGCGAGAATTGTTAGAGCTAAAAGGGCTAGAGGAAGTATTGCCATTGTTGCCCAGTTTGGCTGGTGTCGAAAGGCTAGAAGGGCGGCAGCGAGCACTAGAGATTGGAGAAGGAAGTGGAGCATGGCAGCGCCCACAGATGCGAGTGGTAAAATTTCACGAGGGAACCACACTTTTTTGACAATGGATGAGTTGCTTATGATGGAGCGCGCTCCTCCGTTGAGACTTGCGGAAAAAAAGTTCCACACGAGTAATCCTGATAGAAGAAAGATTGAGAACTGAGGTATCTGGGTTCGCAATATCTCTTGGAATACCAAAGAAAAGACCAGAAGGTACAGAAGTGGATTGAGTAGGGACCAAAGGAATCCAAGGACGCTGTTCTTATAGCGGATCCGGAGTTCAGTTCGTGCCAAATTTACTAGTAACTCGTGGTAGACGAAGAGTGCTTTGAGTCTGACTGCAGTATTCCTGTGGGGTCCGAGCTCTTGGATTGTTCGCTCTTCGCTCATCGGTACTCCGATCTCGAACACAGAAGTTTACCAACTATCGCTACGAGTCTTGGGGAGGGGGTGACGTTGGATTCTCGGTTACTCAGGGAGTAGGGCCGCAGCTGGATACCTACTAGCCACGGAGGTCTTGTTTACTTTGCTGTTGCAGCTCGGTGGTATAGCTCTGAAAGAGCTATGGCCGTCAGCTCCCAAGAGTAATCGGTAATTTTCTTATACCCCCTATTTATAAGATCAGATCTCAGTGGATCCTCTAAAGCTTTTGCGAGTGCAGTGGCGAGTTCTTGTATATTTCCAGGTGAAGCTAGGAGGGCCGCATCGCCGACAACTTCGGGGATTGAACCGCCTGTTGATGCTACTACTGGGGTTCCCAACGACATCGCTTCGAGCGGCGGAAATCCAAATCCTTCATCAAAAGATGGGTAAGCGAGGATTGAGGCTCCTTGCAAGAGATCCGAACGTTGCGAGTCATCGAGTCTGCTAATCCGAGTTACGCAAGATGGATCAGACATGTTTGCAATAGTTGTTTTGAGGCGATCTTCGTCGAGTCCAGGGAGACCGGCGATAACCAGCCGCAGATCCCGAGGAGGATTGGAAATCATCTCGAAGGCTTCGACCAATTCTGGTATTCCCTTGCGCTGGTTCACAGATCCCAGTGCAAGGATATAACGCGGTGAGCCGGCAATTCTCTCGCCATTGGCTTTATCACCTGGTTTTATCTCTGGTATCCCGTAGCCAATGACTGCTAGTCGTTCTTGTGGTATGTGGCAGTATGCCGTGAGTGCTTCCGCTACAGAATGAGTTGATACATGGATCCAGCAGCCGCGTTCAATGGCTTTACGGACGAGTCGTGCGAAGCCGCGAACATTCGAGTCGTACCATTCTGGGTTTGTGAATATCGAGGCATCTTGCACCGTAAGAACTGTAGGTATTCCTGTTGGTGGGACTACGTAGTTCATGCCATGAACAACATCTGCTGGACCATGAATCAGGTGCCCGCGTGGCAGGGGGAGTCGCGCCCAGCTCGGGTGTAAGGCTCGGGGGGGAATGGGACAGTGGTGAATGGAAACTTGGTCAGGGATGTCGAAAGGGATTGCTCTGTTCCGTCCTGTGAGCATCCAGCCTGAAACTTTCAGATCGTCTCGAGTGCACAGTGAATGGAGGACGCCACTGACGGCGCGGGCGATACCAGTGGGTTCGCCCGCAAGGGGGGTTATGTCAAGAGCGACTCGTAATGGTGCATCCACAACGCTTGAGGACAGTCCTTTAGTCGTTTTTTGGGAGGCAAACGTGGCTGAGACTTCAGGCGATTACTGCCAAAATATCGCCACTGCCGACCGAATCGCCATTCTCCACTTTTAGTTCTGAGATTACCCCAGAAGTCTCAGAGACAATGTTGTTTTCCATCTTCATAGCTTCAAGTACGCAGATTGTGTCGCCTGTCTCGACTTCGTCACCTACTTCCACGAGAATTTTAACGATCGTACCCTGCATCGGAGCAGTAATACTTCCGTCGTAGCTGGTCTGGCTGTGTCCAGACTCAGACGGTCGACGGCGATTAGGCGTAGGAACCGACTCAGGAAGCCACATACTGACAGAGAAGTGGCGGCCGTCGACTTCGACTCCGAGATCATGTCTCACCGTTTTCTCAGATGGTTCGCCAGAGCTCGTTTCGATCTGAATTTCTGATAGATCTAGAACTTCTTCTACCCACTTGGTTGAATGTTGTACTGTCTGAAAGTCCTCATGACTTAGAATGGCTTGGTCAGCCGGGATGGTTGTAGCAAGACCCTCGATCTGGGTTTCCTCCAGAGCACGTAGGGTGCGTCGTATGGCTGTGTCGCGATCGATTCCCCAGACGATTAGCTTGCCGATCAAATTGTCGTAGAACTGACTGACTTCGTCTCCAGTTTCGTATCCACCGTCGAACCGGATGCCGTAGCCGTCTGCGACCTTGAGGCTTTGTATATGGCCTGGTGAGGGCAGAAATGCTCCTCCTGCAGGATCTTCTGCGTTGATCCGCACTTCGATGGCGTGGCCGTATAATTCGATGTCTTCTTGTTCGAATCCTAGGGTCTCACCGGCTGCCACCCGGAGTTGCTGTTCCACTAGATCTATACCGGTCACTAGTTCTGTGACGGGGTGCTCAACTTGGAGGCGGGTATTCATTTCTAAGTAATAGAACATTCCCTGTTCCACGAGGAATTCGACCGTGCCAGCATTCACATAATTGCAGCCTTTCGCGACTTTGACTGCAGCTTCACCCATTGCTTGTCGGAGGTCGTCAGAAAGACATGGTGCTGGAGCCTCCTCAATCAACTTTTGGTGGCGTCGTTGAACTGAGCAGTCGCGGTCTCCCAGATAGACGGCATTTCCATACATGTCGGCGAGTACCTGAACTTCAACGTGACGTGGTGAAGCTAGGTATTTTTCCATGTAGAGCTCATCACGACCAAAATAAGCCAGGGCTTCTCGCCGGGCAGATTCGATTGATTCTTGGATCGAATCTTGGTCATTGACAACCTTCATTCCCCGTCCGCCACCACCAAATGCAGCTTTGATAGCTATTGGATAGCCGTGCTCCAGGCCAAAGGATTGTACTTCTGCAGATTTCGTAATTAGATCTGTCGTACCTGGAACTCCGTTAACTCCAACTCTTTCTGCTGCGGACCGGGCACTAATCTTGTCACCCATGATTTCGATAGCTTCGGGGGGCGGGCCTATAAAGACCACTCCGAGGTCAGTGATGGTGCGTGCAAAGTCTGCGTTTTCTGAGAAAAAGCCGTAACCGGGATGTACGGCATCGGCACCGCTCCGCTCGAGCGCCTCGAGAATCTTTTGGGTAGCCAGATAACTTTCGGTTGGGTTCTGGCCACCAATTGCGTAGGCCTCATCTGCTAATCTGACGTGGAGGGCGTTGTGGTCTAAATCAGAGTACACAGCAACGGTTTTTATACCTAGATCGCGGCATGCGCGAATCACGCGTACGGCGATTTCGCCGCGGTTTGCGATCAAAACTTTTTGGAACACGGTCATATGGTTATCTAATGAAGTGGACTATGCACAATTTGCCTGGAAATCATTTTCACATTTCAAATCTCACTCGTCTTGGACCAGTCCGATATATAGATGAGACTGGATCGACAAATGCTGACTTAGTGAGGTTAGAGGGTATAGCCGAAGACGGTTTAGTGATTGTGGCAGGCCATCAAACCGCAGGGCGTGGGCGACTAGATAGAACATGGGAAGCGCCCCCTTCAAGCAATCTATTATTCTCCGTTCTACTGAGATTCTCGGACTCTCCAGAGCTAGTGACCCTACTGACCTCCACGTTAGCTGTAGCAGTAGTTGATACCTTAGATGGTTTGTTCGGCGAGGAAATAGGCAATTTGGGTATCAAGTGGCCAAATGATGTGCTCCTACTTGACAGATCCCCTGGCAAGATCGCTGGGATCTTGGCCGAAGTTGTTTCTACCGAACCTCTTGTTGTTGTGGTTGGCCTTGGGCTTAACGTGGGTTGGCCTCATATAGACGAAACATTACTGCCATCTGCGACCTCTTTAGCTGCGGCAGGTGTGAAGGTAAAACCATTGGAACTTCTAGAACCAATTTTGCAGTCGTTCGATGGTTGGCTTGAAGTTCTGGCGTCATCTGAGGGTCCTGATCGGCTTAGGAGAGCGCACATGGAACGGTCGGCGACTATTGGGAATCAGGTAGAGGTGAAATTGCCCTTTGGGGAGATCGAGGGGGTGGCAGTCGATATCTCAGTTAGTGGAGCGCTTATGGTTCAATCAAACGGTGAGCGAATGGAGTTTTACGCTGGTGATGTGGTTCACCTTCGGAAGATCGATTTGGGTTAAGGGTCGAGCGTTTTTTCGCAAAGATAGGCAAAGGCATTCTTTGCCTGAGCTGTGATCGGGCCCGGTGTTGGGGTCAGGAGGAAGTCGTCGATTCTCTCGATTGGGCTTATATCGCGAAGTGAGGAAGTAAGGAAGGCTTCTGAAGCATTTGTTATTTCGGTGGGGTCGATTGGACGCTGAATGACGTCCATTTCTTCAAGTAGTAATTGTCGGGTAATTCCTGACAGACATCCTGAGGACAAAGGAGGCGTAACCAACTCGTGGCCCAAAACCAGAAAAATGTTTGTGCTTGTCCCTTCGCAAATATGGCCGGCCGTATTTAGGAACAAGGCTTCGGAGCATCCTAGTTCTTGGGCCGCAAGTAGAGCACGTACGTTTTCAGCGTAGGAAGTTGTCTTAAGGCCCGCAATAGCGCTGTATTCGTTGCGCCGCCAAGGAATAATATGGATGGTTTCTGCGAGTGGCCAGACCGGAACGGTTTCAGTAGCGACGATCAAAGTTCCTGGCCCTTCACCTCGGACGGAACTAAGTGGACCTACCCCGCTGGACCAAGTGATTCGGAGTTTTCCGGCACGTGGATCGGCATTGAGAACTGCCTTCACTGCCTCTCGTGTTTGTTTTTCGTTTGGAGGATTCATGGCCATGCCGTCAGATGAGTGTCGAAGCCGTTGCAGGTGTCTGCTGAGAGCAAAGGCAGTTCCATCTATTACTTTCATAGTCTCGAACACGCTGTCGCCGACCACAACGGCGTGGTCGTTACTGGCTATTGGTGTTTCAGATGTATCTACAAGTCGGCCGTTAACCCAGCAGACGCCGACAGATCCTGGAAAACTTGACCCATGCATATCGTCAGACTAGACCGTGCCATTGACTTGAGGGGCGCGCTGCTACCCTCCGGATGTGGTGTCGATATCGGAGGTGGGGCTTCGTCGTACGTGGCCCCAGAGAATCTTATTGTTTTTCGGTCTGTTGTTGGCCGCACTAGTGCTATATGTGAGCTTTCGTCTTGCACAGTTTGAGGAATCGGTAGGCAGCATTGTACGTATCGACGTGGGACAGGGAGTCTTGGCAGATTTGCCAGGAATTTCGGGGGCCTTAAACAATGGGGCTGATCAGTTTCAACAACTGAATCGCGTCCCTGCGGGAGATAGCTACTTTTTGGATCCGGCTACTGGGAGTGTGGAGAAGGTCGATCAAGACACAGATGGATCGAGTGCGGTGCCTGGAGGTCAAGTGGAACAGTTTGATTCGCAACCGGTGTATGGCCCTGCTGGACCACCGCGTACCGTTTTACTGATCGGGACTGATAGCGCGGTGGGTCTTGATCCTGAAGATCCGGCGGCACAGCGTGATATGACAACTGGAATCGCCCTTGCAGATGTGGTCATGCTTGTAAGAATCGATCCGGGGCTTCGGCGAATCGCTTTAGTTTCGGTTCCTCGTGATTTGTATCTACCCATTTATCGAGAGGGTGTTCCCGTTAGGGATGAGAAGTTGGCATCTTCACTCATCGTTGGCGGTGTTGGTCGAGGAGCGCCGACACTTGTTGAGACCGTGAGTAAAAACTTTGACGTACCGATCCACGACTTTGTGGTAGTTGATTTTGCTGGTTTTGTTGATGTGGTAGACGAGTTGGATGGAATTCCGATGTGGTTTGATCAACCGGTCCGTGATCTTGCCTCTGGGTTATCGATTCTTCATACAGGATGTCATGTACTTGATGGCACTTCTGCACTGGCTTATGTGCGTAGTCGCCGTCTAGAGGTATTTGTTGGAGGTAGGTGGAGGCGTGTAGGCGTATCGAATGATCTGGAACGCAATCAACGTCAGCAGGATTTTATCATGCTGGCGTTGGAACGAATTATCGATCGTGGAGCTAGATCGGTGCTTGTTAGAAATGATTTGATTGAGGCGGGTACAGAAGCTGTGGTTCTTGACGACCGACTCTCTTTAGGGGATCTCCTAGATCTTGGAAGAGCGTTTCGCGACTTCGATCCCAACGATCTTGAGCGTTATGTACTGCCGGTAGTTGACGATTCTGTAGGTGATCTTATGGTATTACGCCTTAGAGATGGCGATGATACCGAGGCGATATTGGATGTATTCCGTGGTGTTGAGTTGCGGCCGGAAAACGTTTCAGTTCTACTCGTAGATGGCCGTTCCTCCATGAGGGTGGATGCTGAAGCCGTTTCTATTGCGGATCAGCTTGCTATTCGCGGGTTTTTAGTTGAGGATTTTGACGGGTTGGAAGCAGAAGAGACAGTCATCCGACTGGCGCCACACCGGTTTGATGCAGGAGTACTCTTGGCGCAAAATCTAAGTTGGACGCCAAGAATAGAAATACTTGAAGAGCTTGGTGATTCCATTGAGCTAGTTGTTGGGGAGGACTTTAGGGGACTCCTACTTGCTCCACGGGATCGTCTCCTGGTAGAGGCGGAAGCCCGACTACAGTTGCCGGGGGTTCTGCTCGAGGATGGCGAAGCATTGTCGGGTGGTGCCGGTTGGTGGTCTTTCCCTCAGATTGATGTTGAGATAGATGGACGACCACCGGAAGGGGTGAGTTGCCCTTGAATGAGCGAAAAATTCGAGTAGCACTTCTTCTTGAGTCATGTTGGCACCGTGTTCCTGGTGGAACAGCGGTAGCTGCTTCGGAACTTGCTGCAGCTATTGTTCGTCGTGGTGATATTGATGTTGTCGGATTTGCAGCAGCGCATCGCCGTCCCCCTGCTGTCGCTATATCAGCCAGTATTGAGATGACTCATCTAAGTCTCCCTCGGCCCCTCCTTTACGAGTCTTGGGCCCGATTTGGTATCCCACTTGTGGAGAAGTCGTGTGGCCATCCTGATTTGGTTCACGCAACTGGTGGCGCTATCCCGGCTTGTAGAATACCGCTTGTTGCCACAGTTCATGATCTGGCATGGCGCCATTATCCAGGTCATTTTACTAAACGGGGCAGGCGGATGTTTGAGAGCTGGCTCAGAGCCGCGGGTAAGGCCCGTCGCGTTCTTTGTCCATCTCAGGCAACTGCCAATGATCTTCGGATTGCTGGTATTCCCGATGATCGGATACTGGTCATTCCACTAGGTGTAGACCTGGTAAAAGCGTCTGTAGATCTGGTTGAATCTCTTCGCTTTCGATACCAGCTAGATGGGCCAGTTATTTTGTGGCTTGGTGTGGCGGAGCCCAGAAAAAATTTAGCTCGGCTAGTCGAAGCTATGACTGCTGTTCCTGAAGCAACTCTTGTCATTGCCGGGAAACCTGGTTGGAGTGTCAACCTTGAGTCTATGGCAGCTCCTTTGGGTGGTCGTATTCGTTTGGTTGGACCCGTTGACGATGAAGAAAAACGAGCCTGGTACGCCCTGGCAGACGTTTTTGCCTTTCCGAGTTTGTTGGAAGGGTTTGGTCTTCCGGTTTTGGAGGCCATGGCACAGGGAACTCCGGTGGTGACGACCTCAAGTACGGCAACCGCTGAGATTGTTGGGAAGGCGGGCATTCTGGTCGAGCCCGATGACGTCGTCAGTTTGACGGAAGCAATCCGACATCTAATTGAGGACACGCGGGAGGCAAGCCGCCTTAGCACTGAAGGCTTTAAACGTGCGGGTCTATACAGCTGGGAAGCAGTTGCTGATCGCACAGTTGCGGCTTATCAGGAAGCCCTATTGGGATGAGAACGGTATGAGTGTCAGTCGACGCGTTGCCGTTAATCTTCTGTTTCTCGTCCCTGGGGAGGTAGGAGGATCAGAAGAGTACGCGGTACGAACATTGCGTGCTTATGCGAAATATGGCTCGAGCTCTATAGAGCCTGTTCTATTCGCTTATGAGTCGCTTCGGACTGCGCACCCAGAGCTCTGTGAGGAGTTTGAGGTGGTTGCCCTTCCAGAACCTCATAGAAGCCGTTTTCGAAGAGTTGTTTTGGAATCAACTTGGTTATTAACCCAGACGCATGGGTTTGATGTTGTGCATCATCTGGGCGGGAGAATGCCGATGCGTTCGGAGCGGCCCTCTGTGGTGACTATCCATGATTTGCAACCCTTCGATCATCCAGAACATTTTTCTTTAGTCAAACAAGGTTTTCTTTCTTGGGCTGTGCCGCGTTCTATTGGTCGAGCCGACGTGGTTGTAACTGTAAGTGATTCGGTTGGTGAACAAGTCATTACCCGTTTCGATATCGACCCGAGCCGTGTAGTTACCGTTTCTTCAGGAGTGAATCAGATACTGGATGTGCCGGCAGAGCCTTCTTGGCCGCCAGTCATTATTTATCCTGCGGTAAGCCATCCACACAAGAATCATGCGGTGTTGATAGAAGCATTTGGAAGAATCGCTCACCATCATCCGGAGGCGCGACTTCTTCTTACTGGAGGCGTCGGTCGGGCCGAAGCTTCGGTTGCTGTCGCGATCAGTCGCTCTGGGATTGGTGAACGTATCGATCGAACTGGCCGACTTCCTGAGCAGGAGTATGCCCGCCGGTTAGCCGGGGCTTCACTACTGGCTTTCCCATCGGCCTACGAAGGATTTGGGATCCCTGTTCTTGAAGCTATGGCTTTAGGAGTTCCAGTTGTTGTTGCTGGTGGAACTCCGGCTGATGATGTAGCCGGAGGCGCTGGTTGGACCGTTGACGGCAATGATGTTGAAGCTTGGGCTAAGGCTCTACACCATGGTTTGGGAGATATGAATGCGAGGAGCGCTGCTTCTGAGGCAGGTCTGCGACGCGCTGCCCACTATTCTTGGGAAGCGTCTGCCAATCAGCTTGAGCGGGCTTGGTTACTAGCGGCCGATGTCGATCTCTGATTCGTCATGCGCTTACTTGTCATTACTCCACACCTCAGTCCTGATACTGCCCCAACTGGTCTGATTGTTTCACGCCTTGTCGATGAATTTAACAAAGCTGGTCATGAGGTTCATGTGGTGACTTCTTTGCCCTGGTATCGACAGCACCGAGTTGAGGAGGAATGGCGTGGCCGTTTCTTTAGGGCCAACAGTGAGAGACAATTGAAGGTCGTTCGTCTTACTCCTTTTGCTGTTAAAAAGTCCAGCTTATTTGGCCGAGCTCTTGGTTTCGGGGCCTTTTCGATTACTGCGACATTTGCCGGTGTGTTGGCTCGAGGACCGTTTGATTCGGTGGTGGTATTGTCACCTCCGCTGACGTTGGGACTAGCTGGGTGGTTGGTAGCTCGCCGTCACAAGTGTCCGCTAGTGCTCAATGTCCAAGATGTTTTCCCTGATGTAGCGGTACGAGTTGGGGTGATTCGTTCGCCGATATTGATCCGAATATTCGAATGGATGGAACGGTTTTGTTATCGAAGATCGCAAGCTGTGACTGTACTTTCGAGCGATTTGGCTGCGAATATAAGCTCGAAAGTTGATGGCGCGCGGATTGAGGTAATCCCTAACTTTGTTGATATTTCTGAAATTGTGCCCGGAGATCGGAATACCAGTTACAGGTCTGAAAATAATTTAGGCGACCGTTGCGTCGTTATGTATGCTGGCAATTTAGGACATTCCCAGTCACTCGAGGTCATAATTGAAGCGGCACGTCGGCACAGGGCTCGTGACGATATTGCCTACGTCCTTAACGGAGGTGGTGTGGCTGCTGCAAAACTCCGAGACATGGCTGGTGAGTTGCCAAATCTGACAGTGGTGGATTATAAGCCGGTTGAGCGGTTGCCAGAGGTCTTGGCCACTGCAGATTTACATGTGGTATCACTGAATCGACATCTATCCCAAAGCAGTGTCCCATCAAAGACACTTTCTATTCTTGCTTCTGCTCGGCCTGTGATTGCATGTGTTGATCCGGGAAGCGAAGTTGCGAGAATCGTGGAGGATTCGGGAGCTGGTCTGACGGTCTTTCCTGAGGATGTTGATGCGTTTGTTGAGGCGGTGGAAAACTTGGCAGCTGATCCGGAAGGCCGGGTTAAAATGGGTTTATCAGGTAGATCTTGGATCGAAGGATGGCCATCCGCAGGTGTTGTCGCGGGCAAGTATTTAGGACTTTTTGATGAACTAATGCTCAGATAAGGCCAGTTATCCACGTATCTGCTATGTGTTCCGCTAACGTATCCGCCCAATGGCACGTGGAGATTCTGCACAGAAAGTTGCACGAGCAGCTCGACTAGGAGCGGCACGCGGTACTGGCGACCGTCGAAACTTCGGTTTTCCAGTGGCGATGGCGCTGGTTCTTGTTCTGGGTATTGCTCTCGTAGCGTTTGCGCGTTCGGGGCGCGAGGCGACGGCAGCCCCACGCTTAGGGGACCATTGGCATTCTGCATATGACATCTACGTTTGTGACACTTATCGTGCCAAAATTGTTGATGAGTCTGATCCGAATGGGATCCATACCCATGGTGACGGCCTCATGCATATTCATCCGTTTAATTCGTTGGCATCAGGTAAGAGCGCTACGATCGGTGAGTTTTTTAGTGCCTTCGGCGGGCATATTGATGATGTTTCGATTCGTCTTGATACAGGCGAGGTAATCAATGAAGGCGAAGATTGTGGAGGTAAGCCTACTGTCCTGACAGTTGCCCGGTTTGACGCTCAAGATCGTGGTCGTTCACCGGAGTTGATAACAGAAGGACTTGCGGGTGTCCGCTACCTAAAAAATCTTGAGGCTTTTACGATTGCCTTTGTGCCTGAGGGGACTGAGCCTCCTGCTCCCAGGGCTGAGCGATTTACCTTCTTAGAAACGGTTGATCCCCGGGCGCTGAACTCCGGTGTTCCTGAAGCGTCGACGACTACTGAGAGTTAGGAAGCGGCGCTGTGCGCGCAGTAGTTCTAGTGGGGGGGCTTGGCACGAGGCTACGGCCGTTGACCGAGGATTTTCCAAAACAGATGCTTCCGGTAATTCATGAGCCGATGATTGAGCATGTCGTGGGTTTTCTCGCCAGTCATGGAATTGGTGAAATCGTCCTTTCTTTGGGTTTTCAACCGGACATCTTTCGGAAGGCATATCCAGACGGGGACTGTGCCGGAATCCAACTAGACTACGCTGTTGAGCCTCAGCCTCTCGATACCGCTGGTGCTATCCGGTTTTCCGCTCTCCATGCGTCGATTAATGAAACTTTTCTTGTTCTAAATGGTGATGTACTTACTGATCTGGATATAGGAGATCTGGTTGATACTCATATGGCTTCCGGAGCGGAGGGTACTATTTCGTTGACTCCCGTAAATGATCCTTCACGTTACGGTGTTGTACCAACTGACACTTCTGGATGGGTTACAGGCTTTATTGAGAAGCCCCCACCTCATGATGCACCGTGTCCCTGGGTGAACGGTGGAGTCTATGTTTTGGAGCCTTCGATTCTGGATCGGATTGATTCTGGAAGGCCTGTCTCAGTGGAGCGAGAAGTTTTCCCCGGAATGGCTCGTGAGGGTGTCTTGCGAGGTTTCCATTCTGAGGCCTATTGGGTGGACACCGGAACTCCGGAGACGTACTTGGGTGCTCAATTGGAACTGTTAGGAGGTGGGCGTGGGCAGGC
>Ga0310344_10000707_pt1 | contig 25938 bp, 17 predicted proteins | sample HC15DNA20200_MG_FD_203801 | JGI IMG/M metagenome (GOLD analysis project Ga0310344, IMG submission 203801) | Marine microbial communities from station ALOHA, North Pacific Subtropical Gyre - HC15-DNA-20-200_MG | ecosystem: Environmental > Aquatic > Marine > Oceanic | place: Pacific Ocean: North...
TTGGTAAAACGCGTTTGGCCGACGAGTTCCTCCGCAGCATCGAGGGCGACGAGTGCACGGTGCTGCGCGCTTATTGCGAGAGCTTTCTCAACGCCGAGCCCATGCAGGCGGTATCGCAGCTTCTCAGACAAGTCTTACGGCTACCCGCTGACGCGGGAATTGACAGCGAGGATGCTGCCGTTCGCCTCGCCGAAATCGATGCCGGTTTGTGTTCCCATGCCGTCACCGTGAGCGCCATGCTGTCCTCGTCTCTGCCGACCGAAGCCAGTATGACCGGTGCGATCGCGGCGCTGGCGCACGCGCTTTCCCGCGAGCAAACGTTCGTGGTGTTCATTGATGATTGGCAATGGGCCGATGATCTGACACGTTCGGTGCTGCGGCCACTTGCGGACCCAGGCTGCAAGCGCCTGTTGTTACTGCGGGCAAGCCGAGACACCGAAATCGATGGCGATGGCACCGTGCTCTCGCTCGAGCCGCTGGGAGTAGACGATTGCTCGATGATGGTAAGACGCCTCTTGCCAGACGCTGACCCGCGTCTTACGGAGCACGTGAGCCAATCATCCGGTGGTAATCCGCTTTTCGTAGAAGAGTTGTGTCACGACGTTTCTCACAAGGTGCTGCTCGACAGCGATAGGTTGGCGAACACATTTACGGTCAGCAGCAGCCTGAACAACTTGATCGACTCGCGGATCCATCGGGTTGCGGCGAATCTGCGCCGACTCCTCGAAACCGTCGCCGTGCTGGGTAATGTCGTTCCGCTATGGTTAATTGAGGCGACCGCTGAGCGGTCCGACGTCGTTGAGCAGATACATCGCCTGACACAAGCTGATCTGGTGTACTTCACCGATAACACACAGGACACGGTGCGCTTTAACCACGCCATTACGCGAGACGTCGTGTTACGTACGATAAATCGCGACCGACGGCGGGACCTGCACCTCAAAGCGGCGCAAGCCATCGAGATCCATACGCCGGGGGATCCGCGTGAAAGCCAGCCAGAATCCCTCGCCTATCACTATGGTGGCACCGACGACGACTTGATGGCGGCGACTTACGCGCAAAGTGCCGGGGACAAAGCGTTTGCCGCGGCGGCTATGGACCGTGCGCGCTTGCACTACCGAGGCGCATTGGAAGCGCTCAGTCGTATCCATGCGGAAACAAAGCAGGTCGACTTCTCGCGCTGGGTCAAGATCTCCGGCCGTTTCGCTTACGCGTGTTTGTTCGATTCGCACCCCGATCAGTGCCTGGTGTTCGAAAAAACCGCGGAGCTTGCCGTTGAGCAAGAAGATGTGGAGGAAATTGCCCGGGCCAAGCTTTGCTTAGCCAAATTGCGCTACACGCTAGGCGATCCCGACACTGCGCTCAATGACATCGAGAGCGCCATGGCGATGAGTACGGAGTTGCCGGATTCGCTAGTCGCAAGGCTGGTGGCTGCTCGCGGACAAATTCACGGGTTGGCCGGTGCCCATGCCGCCGCTTGCGCGGACATTGATCGAGTGTTGGCCCAGAAAGAAAATCGCGGTTTTGAAGCGGCTTATAGTCTGGCTGCAAAAGGCATGGTCCTCGGCGATATTGGCCGCTTTCGTGAGGCGACTGAGTGTTTCGAGGAGGCTGAGTACCTTACGCGCGAAGGGGTGCATCAGGTCCAAGGATCGATCCTATCGATGCACGCTGGGGTGTGTCTGTGGCAGGGCGAATGGGACGCCGGCCTGGATTACGCCGAACGCGGCGCGGAGGTCGGGAATCGTACCGGTAGTCGCTATATCTCCGCGAGCAGCGAGGCGTTGTCTGCCTATGCCAAGTGGCGGCTCGGTGATACCGATAGCCTGAACGATATGCTGCGCGCCACTGCCTGGATGGAAGCCGCACCCCAGGCGATCTGGACATCGCTGCATTTCAGCTGGCTATGTGAAGCGCTCGTCGAAGCGGGTGAATTTGGACAAGCCAGACGCGCCGGCGCGCTTGCCTTGGCACGCACACGCCGGCATGAGCCGTTCGGCGCGGTGGTGACACTGTGCGCGCTCGCCCAAGCAAGTACCGACAACCGTCGTGCGGCCAAGTATTTGGTGCGGGCAAAGCGCTATGCTGACAATCGAGGCTCTGCCAGAGAACAAGCGTTGGTGGGCTATCACGAACTGAAAATCGGCTTGCATCACAGCGTCGACCCTGCGGCTAGCGAGCGCTGCGCTGCCGCGTTTCGCCGGCTCGACATGAGATGGTACGCGCGCGAGGCCGAAGCCCTAGCGAGCGCTTAGTCCGCAAACGCCATGGCGTTGTATTGCAACGCCATGGAAGAGGAGGTGCCCCGCAGATAACCACCGGCTTCGAATAAACCGGCAAACATGCCCAATAGCGTGCCGATACCAAGTTCACGCGCTGGGCACCGGTGAATCGCTTTCTTCCCGCCACCATCAAGGTCCCATGTTCCGCCGAAGACGTAATCAATGTCGGTGAAGTCATTTTCAGCCGTCGCACTGACCAGTCCGACAACGACAGATTGCCCTTCTTCGATGAACACATCGCCAAGCCGCACGGGCCTGCGGGCGGTACGGTGAATGAGCGAGGGCACCGGCCGTATGGCCATGGCGCGACTTAAGCGGGGTAGCAACACCGCCTTCGCGGCGCACCACGCCGCCTCGCCGCGCTTGCGCCTATCGAGATAGAGGTTTTGCACGTTCCAAAAGTCGCCGCTACGCAACCAGTCCCGTCCGGTTTCCAAAAAGTTGCCCTGCACCGTCGGCATGAAGCCCAACAAAGCCCCGAGCAGCACGTCGGCAAACTCGCCTTCCGGCGTCGCATCGTATAAGTGCTTTAGACGCGGCAAATTGTGCTCGTTCAGTCCCAGATTGCCACAGTCACCATCGTCCCACTTGTCCACCCACGCATTGACGCCACGACGCAACGTTGTGCCGTGCTGTGCCGCAGTCTTTTCGACATAGGGAGAAGGCGAGGGCTGAAAAACCGAGCGCGACGTGGAGATGAAGTGATAGGGACAGTGCACCGTATCGGCGAGACCGGGGCTGTGCTGATCCCACATCGGCTGGCCCCCTTTCTTGATGATCTTGCCGTCCGGGATCCCAAACCAAAATTGTGCAAGGCCCGCCAGCATGCGATCGGCGTATTTCGGTAACGGCAAGGTCACTGAGCCTGCGATGCGGCCCGCGCGTTCGAACAAATCAGCAGCAGCGTTCGTTGCGGCATCAAATCCTTGTTGGCAGGTGATCGTGCCGAATTGCTCGTTCGGACCTGCCGCGCTCTTATCGTGGTAGGGGTCGTCCATACCGAGATAATTCTTTTTGACCCCTTGTTCGAGCCGTTCTCCATAGGCCGATACCGAGAATTTCGTGTCATCGGACAAGACTTCATCGATCCGCTCCCGGGTGCCCACCAGGACTCCGAAGGGCGTCTGCAACACGCCACCGTAATTCTCGCGCACCGCCGTCCAGAGCGCTCGGTGGCGCTCTGCATCACGTGACTCCTTCTCCTCTAACAACCGTTTCCATTCATCGTGAGCATAGCCGGCGTTGCTGTGAGATGTGGTCGGGAGAGCATCGATGATCTGCTGACCCCATGTTGCGTAATCCGGCCTATCCGGCGTGATGTTAGCCAACACCTCCAGACCCGCGCGCGACGGCACGAACAGATACATCCCCCAACGTAGCGTGACAAAGGGTTTGTGACCGAGGTCGATCTTGGTGCCGTCGGCAAGCCAGTAGATGCGCGGCTCACCGCTCTGTGGCACGCCTAGCAACGGGTCGCTCAGCCGGCTGTAAGGCGCGGTGCGGTTGTCGCCGTTCAACCACTGCTGCACGAGCTCAAACTGCTCTGCAATATCAGCGTTGAAACATTGGAAGACCAAGCCCTTTTCGCTTGGGTCTTTATAGGACATGCCCGCGCGTCTGATACGGGGAATGATGTCGTGGGTCTTCAGATCTCGTGGGCCAGTTTTACGGTCCCGTGGATTGGCGCGGCGTATGTGTGCCCACAACGGGCAGCGCTGGCCCTTGTCGTCTGTGTCGTAATCAAAATTATTCTTGTCTTTGTTTTTCCAGCCACGCACCAACGGCCGGCCATCTTGGTAACGGCCCATCAGCTTCGCGCGTAGAACTTCCGGTTTGATCTTCTCGGCGCTGGCATTCTTCTCGATGCACGCATTCAGGCGGCCGACGTGCTGGGCGAGCTTACGCACGACCTGAAAACTTCCGTCTTTGAACAGCGGTTCGTTCCAGTGCTTTGCCAGCGGGCTATTCGCACCCCGCGGATAGCCGAGAAACAGCTCACCGGAAGGTACCTCGTCGCGTTTCCCGTTACTCGGCGGGTTCTTGATTTCCGGTTGACTCAATCCGTCTTGGAAACCGAAATGCTCCCGCCCACCCTCTTGCGCATAGGTGGGCTGCACCGTGGCGATGAGGAGCCCGCCGTCGAAGCGCTTTTCGAGCGCTGTGAGCTCACGCACGAACTCCGGGTCGAGACTCGAAGTCGCAGATTTGGACTTGCAGCGCAGTTGGATGACTAGGTCAACCGATTCCAGATTCACCCGCTGTTGTATTTCCTGAGGCTCATCATCTGGTGGCCAGTTGCGTTCGGGCAGCGTCCAGCGGTCCGGATGGTTGGTACGTAAATCCCCAATCAACCCAGCCCGTGCCGCCATGCCTTGCACGAAAGCCCGCGGAAACTTGTCGAGTTCGTCCTGGGGGAGCTCCAGGCGTCGCAAGCCTTGTGCAGTAAAGCCGATGTTTCGGTAGATGGCTTGTCCTGGTTTGGCCGGGCCGAAGCTCACGTCGTCAGCGAACTCGCGTAAGAAATCGCGCGCTTTGCCCGCCTCGACGATCTGCACCAGGGCCAGGCACCCCACGTTGATCTCGCGGTAACTCTCACTGATGCCACTTTGCACATTGTCCAGGTCGTGCGCGGTAGTTGGCTCGGGTACGTTGGAAGTTCCCATGTGCGGCCGGTCCAGCTCAAAGCGCTCGAACCAATCGAGCTCGACGTCAAAGAACGCCATCACCGACTGAAGCGAGGCGTCATCCTGATATTCCCAGTCTTTCTGGCGTGGGAACTCCTTACGGGGTAACACCGAGCGCGCTGCACGGAGAATGTAGGGATGGTCCTCGCTGTCTTTGGGGTACAAGTGCGTTAACGCGTGGAAGGCGGACACCGCCTGGACGCCGACCTTGATGTATTCAACGTAGTGTTCTTTTGCGCCTGCAATTTGCGCGCGAACCAGCTTCGCCATGTCTTCGGGAGCAGCGTAACCTTGTACTGCGAGTTGCTCCCCGTTGATGCTGCCGTCAGCGCGCACCCGCCGCTCCAATTGGTCGAGATAGATGACGTCCGTCACCGTGTGGGCAGTGGGTACATAAAACGTATTAGTTTGCACCTGCCACTTGCGTATCCACGCGGCGAATGCCTCGTAGCCGAGCTCGTTGCGGTGGTCCTCCACGTAACCCTCGCAATTGCACAAGATGGCGTCGAAGATAGGGCCAAGGTCCCGCCAGATGACCTGAATGTAGGGCTCCCAAGGCTGATCGAAGTGCACCGTGAGTAGAAGTTGCCGGTCGATGATCGCCAGGGTGACGCCGTGGATGGTGCGGATCCGGTCGACGATGTCCGAGTAGGGTCGCGCCAGGCGACTTTCCCGCGATAAAGCGCGGAGGTCAGAGAACAGCTTGGTGAAACTGCGCAGGCGACTTTCGTACGACCGGGTCTCGAGCCCGTCGGCGAATCCGTCACGAATGGGCATGAGCATGCAGATCTCAGAAGGTCCCGCCAAGCTCTTGCTAACGGGATCTTTCTGGCGGCCGAGATCGCGCCTGCGAATGGCATCTTCTCGCATGTTTCCTCCCCAAAACACGAAGTCGATGACGCGCCTAGTCAAGCGTACCCGTGGGGCGGCGTCAACCACTGGCCAAGGTGCCGCGGCGCATGGTCGCGCTTGATTCGACGGCGTGCCAGATCCGTGGTGTATACCCAGGACGCGAAAACTTGTGCGAAGGTATAGAGTGGGTGACGTTGCCGAGAATCCGCCCAGGCGCGCCGCGGGAGGAATGGTATGAGTAAAGGGAACCCGAACTCTACGCAGTTGGCTAGCTACCGCAGATTACGGGGTCTGGTCGGCCTCATCGCGATACTCGTCGCCCCGCTGACCGCGTTCGTCATCTGCGTTTTCGAAGGGTCGGGTTTCATCCTGACCAACAAGCCGTTCAGCTCCATCAGCGCGTCGTATCACACTCAGGCGCAGGACCTGTTCGTCGGTTGTCTCGTTGTCGTCGGGGCATTCATGCTGGCTTACGCGGGCAGCCCGAGTGTTAGAGCATCGGGATCCAAGTGCCTGAGGCGGGCGGAATTCGGCGCGGCAAAACTGGGCGGTGTGGCGGTATTGGTCGTTGCGCTTTTTCCCGAGAACGCACCGCACTGCTCCACTTGCGCCCCGCCGGATTATGCCGTGTGGTTTGCCGATTTGATTTGCCTGACGCCCGATACTCTCCATTTCTTGATGGCCGTCGTCCACTTCACCGCAATTTTTATTCTCATGCTCATCTTCGCCATATCCGCCCGGGCAAAATCTGGTCACAACTGTCGCTGGGTCATTTACACATTCTGTTGTCTGGGCATGGTTTTATCGCTCGGACTTGCTTTCGGCCTGCGCGACAGTACGAGCGCGGACTCCTACGGCGTTTATTGGGCGGAATTCGGAGCGCTAACTTGTTTTGGTATCGGTTGGCTCTGTGCCGGCTCGTACGAGTGGTTTGGCTCGCGATGGAAGCGTCGCCGGTAGGGGGCGCAGCGTCGCCCGCCCATACCTAGGTCATACGCATGGCCAACGGAGACATCAGGTGCCGGAGCGCGGGCACGAGGTTGGTACAAGGACCTCGCGCAATGCGGGCGTCAACCGGTCAACAACCCGCTTTCGAGGTGTTCGAGCACGCTCTCCAACGGCATCGGACGCCCGAGAAAGTAACCTTGGCCCAATTCGCACCCCAGCGCGCTCAACAATGTCGCTTGCTCCTCCGTCTCAATGCCTTCGGCGACGCACTCCATGCCCAGAGCGCGGCCCATTCCCATAATCGATTTGAACAGTCGCAAATGCCGCTCCTCGTCGACGATCCGCGCAACGAAGGATTGATCGATTTTCAGCACACTTAATGGATATTTGTGCAGATAGCTCAGCGACGAGAAGCCGGTACCAAAATCATCCATGACCATGCTGTAACCCATTGCTTCGAATCGCGCCATCTGTTCGGCCACTGAGGTATCACTGGACAGTAGAAGCCGTTCGGTGATCTCTAGCTTCAACTGGCGTGCAGAGAGTCCCGAGGCAACCACGATTTGGTCGACTCGCTGCGCGAGGTTGCTATCCTCGAACTGCCGGCCGGACAGATTCACGCTCATGGAAAAGCGCTCGTGCCCGACCGCCTTATTGATGCGCTGCAGGCTTTCGCAGGCGCTCTTCACCACCCATAGGCCCAGTACTTTGATGACGTCATGTTGCTCGGCGAAGTCGATGAACTCTCCTGGCGCAATCTGCCGGCCACTGGGATGATTCCAGCGTATGAGGGCTTCAAAGCCCGCTACCGTGCGCTGGTCGAGGCGCAATAGGGGCTGAAAAGCCAACGTAAACTCCTCACGGTGAACACCGTTGAGCAGTTCTTCCTCGAATAGCAAGCTGTCCACTCCGTCGGAGGGTCCGGTAGCGGCTGGCGCCCCGACTTTCACCAAAAATGCTTCGTAAGGGTGGCCCTGCGCTATTGACAGAAAGCGTTCACGCATTTCTCGAAAGCGACTCAGTACGGCAAGCAGTACGCTGCGAACGATGGGGTCGGAGTCTTGCAGGTGCGAGTTCAGATAGTCCTCGGTAATCACCACCACTTCGAGCGCGGTGCGCGCGGTAGCGGTCGCCGAGCGCGGTGCTTTGTCGAGCAGAGACAGTTCCCCAACAATGTGGCCGGTGCCCACGCGCGCAATAGTACGGGCCGTACCCGACACCACGACCGATAGATCGATTTCGCCAGCCAGCACATAGAACGCTTCTACCCCGCAATCGCCCTCCGAGAACAATCGCTCGTCAGCAGCATAGCGTCGCCGAATCACTCGTCCAGTACTTACATCCACTCCCGCGTTCCCGTGCTGTTGCAGCCAACCGCCCCGTGCCGCATCCGATAATGACAAGCCCCACGATCTGATGCCTCGTACCGTGTCTCGTTTCCGGGATGCGGCGAGCGTATGCGTGGCATTGCACGATTAGAAATTGAGCGCTCCGGCTCGTGTTCAATGAGCATGGAACGCTGCCTGTGCCGTACGACGGTCCCACTTCACTATAGATGATTCAATATTTTCAGTTGCTAAGCGGCCAGCAATCTTCTCCTAGGCTTGCGAGAGACCGTGATCGTTGTGTTGCCGAAGACCCTTGGGCGAGCCTGAGCGGTGCTCCGGTACCATAAGAAAAATCACGGAAGCGATGACGTGTTGGGGGCGTGTTAACTCGCCCCGAGAAGTGAATTAGTTAGGGGATGAGAAAGTGGATGACATCGGGCGTTTTTTTAGCGGATGCCACTGACGCTTCCGACCGAATCTCCGATGGGATCGGCCGGTGACTCAGTCGTCGAGCCTACTCGTAGAAGCCAACCCCGCAGCCGAGGTCCAACACGCCAGCAAGGTAGCTCGTCTTACGGATAGGTTCCGTCTCGCCTGGGCGCGGAAAGAAGTAAGTGACGGTCGCGATTCTACCCACCGTCGCTGCCGTTACGATTTCCGCACCGAATATTTTGCCCGTCTTGTCCTTGAGAGTTCGTGCGTCAGTGCCGAGCAACGCGGGCTGCAATGACGCAACAATTTTCCCGGTGTCCCTCTCGAAGCACAATGGCTGCAGATCCCTATCTCTGAAGCCCCCGAACCACGGTTGAACATGTCGAGCGCTTTGGCTTTGTCGGCACGTACTGCTTCCACTGCGCGATCGAGCATCGCCCGAGCTTCCGCTGGGGAGCCAAAGCGCTGGGTGGATTTGAGGTCGGACGCAGCAACCTTACCAAGCACGGTCATTTTGGAAGTGAGCGAACACAGCGGCTCCGATAGGCCTCGACCATTGACGGCTCCGGCGATTTACGGGCACGGTCTCTCAGCAGCCAGGTTTTAGGGGAGTGCGGTCATGGGCCTGTCAGTGTTCGAGCGTCTCGGCGTTCCGGTAATCATTAACGCGAAGGGCACGGCCACGCGGTTGAGCGGTGGTGTCATGGCGCCTGAAGTCGCCGATGCGATGAGGGAGGCGACGCAGGCATGCGTCGATATGTGTGCCTTGCAGGCCGCGGCGAGCCGGGTCATTGCTCGACACACCGGGGCCGAGGCGGGTTACGTGACGAGCGGTGCGGCGGCTGGCCTGCTGCTCGGCACCGCGGCGTGTGTGACAGGTCTTGATCCGGGTCTCATCAATCGGCTTCCCGACACCGATGGCCTGCGCAACCGGGTTGTTGTCGTGCGCAGCCAGCGTAATTTTTACGACCACGCGGTCCGCGCCGCGGGGGTCGAGCTGGTCGAGGTCGGGCTCGCGGACCGGTACTCCGGCGCCGGCGTCCGGGACGCCGAAAGCTGGGAGATCGCTGATGCGATCGACGACCGTACCGCCTGCGTATTTTACGTTTTCCAGCCCCAATCCAGACCCTCGCTAGACTCCGTCGTGGGGGTCGCCAAGGCCGCGGGCGTTCCCTTGCTGGTGGATGCCGCGGCGCAGCTTCCGCCGCTTGAGAACCTGCGGCGGATCATCGGCGCCGGCGCCGATCTGGTGGCGTTCTCCGGGGGCAAGGCGCTACTGGGGCCGCAAGCGTCGGGAATTCTGTGCGGGCGCCGAGATCTCATTGCCGCTGCGGCGTTGCACAATCTCGACCATGACATCGAGTTCGAACAGTGGAACCCGCCCCCTGACTTTATCGACAAACGCGAGCTACGCGGTTTACCGCAGCATGGAATTGGCCGTAGCTGCAAGGTGGGCAAGGAGCAAGTCGTGGGCTTGCTGGCAGCACTCGAGGCATTTGACGGGCCCGCTATACGGGCTCGGCACGAGCGGGCAGGGTCCATACTCGATGCGCTAGAGCGGTCGTTGCCGATCTCCTTACCTGCGCGGGTGCGTGTCTATACGCACGGGGTCAGTGGCGAGCCGCGGCTCAGTCTTGAGCTCACCGCCGAGGCGCCCCTAAGCGCGCGGCAGCTGGTGCGTGAGTTGCAAAACGGCGACCCTTGTATTCACGTCGACCCGAGCGAAGTCGATCACGGGCGCATCGTCATCGTGCCCACCGCACTTGCGTTAGAGCAGGCATCGGTCATCGCCACTCGCCTCCACACGATACTTGCGGGGACACCGGAGCGCCGGGGAGGTCGAGCCCAGGACGTTGATGGGATGTAGCGCGTGTGACGGCAGCTGGGGAGTTCAAGGCGATGGTATTGGTCGAGTGTACCGGCGTTGGAGGGTGCGATCCTCGAAAATGGCGGCTGGGGGCACACCTGCCTTTGTAGGACGGCCAATAGGTGGGGCTTGTTCCCGCTTGTCGTATTCGGTTCAAGGCCCGTTGGCGCGCGCAACCGAGTCCTGCCTTTCGCTACGTTAAGCGGGTTGCGGGTTCGGCTTCCGGGTGACGATGCGGCACACCGTAACGCCCAAGTATGCATCAGGGTGATCGGCCCATTGCCACATTGCCGCCCGCGTATCCGCAAGCGCTTGCGCGGTCAGGCGGCCATCGCGGATCAATTGCTGGAAGATATCCATGTTATCCATCCACTGCGTGTAGTCGCTGACTAGCGCGTGCACCCTCTCCCGGGTGGTCGCATTGATGTATCCGGCAAAGAATTCGACGTCTTCCAGACCCGCTGCCCGAGTCATGGAGCGAATGTGACGGCCGCTGTTCATGCTACCGCCCTGAGCGTTGAAGCCTGCCTCGAGCCACGTGAAGAACCGTTCCATTGCGGGGGAATCGGGTGACATCAGGGGGCCGGTCCAATCGGTTCGGGTTATCGCGACCAGTCCGCCGGGTTTCGCGACGCGGGCGAGCTCGGCGACCGCCCCTTGTGGATTGCGCAAGTGCTCCGTCACCGCGGAAGAGAACACCACATCGAACTCGTCGTTGGCGAACGGCAGGTCGAGAATGTTGGCGGTTCGAAAGGAGACGTTGCCGACGCCGGCGTCGTCAGCTAGCTGGGTGGCACGAGCGATCATGCCTGCTTCGAGGTCACAGCCTACCGCGGATGCCGGTGCTATGCGGTGGGCTAACCCTAGCGTGACCGTCCCCGGGCCGCACCCTACATCGAGAAGGCGCATGCCGGGCTCGAGATGGGGAAGTAGAAAGGCGGCGGGGCCTGTTTCGTCTCGGGCTTGAAACTGTCTTTGCACCGTGTCGGTGTGATAGCCAAATGCGGTGTCGGAGAAATTGCTCATTGAGGGATTATCAAAAGGGAGAAAGCTCAAGATCCTGTAGGGTTGACGGCAAAGGGAAACGGTCCGTGCCCGCTTCCTGCGCTAGGCTTTACCGTCGCAACACGATGGCGATCGTGCGTGGGTTCCGACTCGGACGTCAATCCACTGGGGAAATAACCGGGGAAATCGCGCGGGCTGCGTCTGGCTCGAGCCCAATCTGTAGCCCAACGCGGACATGTCGCCTTGGGCGCGTCGATATCGCGTCGTCGTTTTCCCGCGCCCGTGAACGGAGCCCATGATCGGAGCCCATGATCGGAGCCCATGATCCGAGCCCGTGATCCGAACAAAGTGCGGGGGGCGAGCGTTCGGGATGCGCTAAGATCGGCCGTCTCATGCCTGCTCGGGTCGCAGGCCAGGCAAGCGCAGGAAGGGGGAGTTACCGATGGCGGTCGAACGGGTAGGAATCGTCGGCGCTGGAACGATGGGGCGCGGCATCGCACAGATCTGCGCCGTGAGCGGAATGGACGTGGTCGTATCTGATGTGAGTCGCGCTCAGCTCGATGATGCGAGGGCGGCCATCGAGGCTAACTACACTCGTATGGTGGACCGTGATCGTATGAGTGATCAGGCGCGGAGCGAGGCCATGGCGCGGCTCACCCTGGAAGACAACCTGGAGGCACTAGCCGGTGTCGAGCTGGTCATCGAGGCCGCAACCGAGACGCCTGAAGTGAAGACGCCGTTGCTCGAGAAGATCGCTGACGCGTGCGGCGCCGATACCGTGCTCGCCTCCAACACCTCGTCGATCTCGCTCACTCGACTGGCGGCTGCGGTGCGGCATCCCGAGCGCGTGGTGGGCATGCATTTTTTCAATCCGGTGCCGGTGATGCAGCTCATCGAAATCGTGCGGGCGCTGCAAACGAGCGATCAGACCTACCGTAAGGCTTGTTCGGTATCCGAGCGCCTCAACAAGACGCACGTCACGGTCAGTGACAGCCCGGGTTTCGTGGTCAATCGGATCCTGGTGCCGATGATCAACGAGGCAATACTGGCCTTGGCTGAGGGGCTTGCCACGGCCGAGGAGATCGACGTCGCTATGCGTCTGGGGGCCAACCACCCTATGGGCCCTCTGGCACTGGCCGACCTCATCGGCCTGGATGTGTGCTTGTACGTGATGGAGACACTGCACGAGGAATTTGGTGACTCGAAATACCGCCCAGCCCCCTTGCTGCGCAGAATGGTCAACGCCCGGTATCTGGGACGGAAAACGGGTCGAGGGTTTTTCGTCTACGAGCGCTGATGTTGCGGTTGGGCGGGGATCATCATGCCCGTACCGTCGACAGGTAATCTCGCCGGGTCGGCGCACGATCCCCCACTGGGCGTTTGCCCCGGTGCCGGCAGGCTACTGACGGCTGTCTGTGCGCCGATGCTGGGCAATAATGCATTGCGTTACCTAGAAGCGGATCATTTGGGGGCGCAAAGGGCAGCTGATGACTGACGATTACCTCACGACACTGGCGGAATTCGTTTCTCACACGCCCGGGGAGGCGATCCCCGCCGCGGTTCGACGCCGTGCGGGGCTCATTCTCGCCGATTGTGTCGGGTGCATGTGCGCCGGATCTCGGGCCCCGGAAGTGGCGCGGTTGCGTGAGCATCTTGGGACCCGGGCTACGCATCCGAGCGCGACGGTTATCGGTACCACTGAGCGTATGGACCCGGATACCGCCGCGTATCTCGGGGGCATCGCTGGTACCTGGCACGATCTCGACGAAGGGAATCTGCACACCCGCACCCACGCGGCAATTCAAATCGTGCCCGCCCTGCTCGCGGAAGTAGAGGGCCACAGGCGCGGGGGGCGTGAGGTCGTCGATGCGCTGGTTCTTGCCTACGAGGTGGCGGGCCGGCTGTGGCGGGCGACCTCGGCCCGCCTGGCGGTTCATCCACACGGCACTTACGGGCCGTTGGCCGCTTCGCTGGCGCTCGCGCGCCTGCGCGGGGATGACGCCGGCCGCATGCGCACGGCGATGAACGTCAGCATGACGCTCGGCATTGCAGCGAGCCGCCAAGCCTTGGGTGACGGGGCCACGGTTCGAAACGTCTACACCGGTCACAGCGCACGAGCGGCTTACGAGGCGCTCGTGCTCCGGGATGTTGGTTTCGGGGGCGAGCACGACGCCCCGGGCTCGATTCTCGGGCACCTATACGGCAGCGCTTTTGAGCCGGGGATAGCGCTCGAGGACTTGGGCGCGGAATGGTGGATCGAGAAGAACTACTTCAAGCAGTTTGCCAGCGGTCGTTACATGCACGCGGCGCTCGACGGGGTCGAGCGCCTCTTGGAGCGGCTCGGGGGGGGCTTCACCGGGGAGGGCCTCGAGCGGGTTACGGTGGACACTTTTTTTCTTGCTGCCACCATGGGACAGCAACGTGTTGATACGCCGTTTGGGATGCGATTTTCCATCCCGTGCGCAATCGCCTCTCGGATCGTGCGGGGTCGTCCGGGTTTGCTCGACGATGGTTCAGGGGCTTTCGGGGATGCCCGTGTGCACGCATTGGCAAAGCGGATCTTCGTCCAAGAGAATCCAAGTATGACCGCGGCCTACCCCGATACCCAGCCTGCCCACGTCACGTTCCACTTCGAGGATGGGCGACGTGAATCGGCGGACGTTGAGAAGATACTCGGAGAGCACGATTGCCCGCTCCCGCCGGGAACGCTGGAGCGGAAATTCGTCGAGCTCGCGTCCCTGAGTATCGGTGAAGACTGCGCCCAGTCTATCTTCCCGGTGCTCTGCGCGATGGACGAGCAAGACGAGGTGGATTCGGTGCTTGCCACGTTGCGCGATGGCGCCCGGTCGGCACCGCAGGGTTCGTCCGCGTGACCGTGCCGGTGATCGATATCGGCCCGTCCTTTGACGGCGGCCTTCAGCGACGACGTGCGGCTGCGCGGGAGATCGCTGCGGCTTGTGAGAGCGTGGGGTTCTTTGTCATTACCGGTCACCGGGTGCCGCAAGCGCTCCTCGAGCGCGCTTTCGCCACTGCGGCTCGATTTTACGACCAACCCCAGGCGATCAAGGATCGGTTCAAGCCCGAGACGAGTACCGCCCCACGTGGTTATCACCGTCTGGGGACGAAGAATTTGGCGAAGACGCTTGGGTACGACAATCCACCCGATCTCCGTGAGCAGTTCTATATCGGTCCCCAGGATGATTGGTCCGCGCAGTTTGGCCGGTACCCCGAAGCCGCCTTTCTCTACGTCCCTAACATCTGGCCCGATGCGGTCCCTGAGTACCGGCCGGTTTTCACCGAGTACTACCGAACACTCGAGAAGCTCGGTGGGCACTTGATGCGCTTGTTTGCCCTTGCGCTCGACGCACCCGAGGGCTTCTTTGACGACAAGATCGACCGACACTTCTCGACGTTGCCCGCCAACGACTATCCTGCGCTCGGTTACGAGCCTCTGCCCGATCAGCTGCGCTGCGGCGAGCACTCGGATTTCGGCAGCCTAACGGTTCTCGCGGTCGATGGGGTTGCGAGCGGTCTGGAGATACGTACGCGCGACGGCGGGTGGGCTCCGGTGACACCGGAGAAAGGCCATTTCGTCGTGAACATTGGGGACATGATGCAACGCTGGACCAACGACCGATGGCTCTCGAACCTCCATCGGGTCGTCAATCCAGCCGGCACCGGTGCCCGTCGTATGAGCATTGGGTATTTTCTCCACCCCAATTTCGACGCGGAGATCGAGTGCCTGGCGAGCTGCCGGGATGCGGCGAATTCGCCGCGTTATCCGAACACGTTGGCCGGCACGCTCATGCGCGAGAAAATGCGGGCGAGGGCGCACGGCTCGTGAACTGAGGCGCGGCTAACGGCCGTCCTTTTGCGCGGAAACCCTTCCGCGCCGATGTGTAAGAATGCCCCCGACAGGGTAGGGGGCCTGGGAGTTCCCGTGATTCTTGATTTCCGGGTGACGCTTCCGAGAGCCCGCCGCGCAACCGATAGGCCGGGCTACATGATGCGCTACAGCGGGGTCTTCGACCTCGATGTGGTGTCGTACACCGAAGATGAGCTGATGCAGGCGCTGCGTGCCGCCGGGGTGGGGTGCGCGGTGCTGCAATCCGAGTGGGCGGCGGGAGATTATCGAGCGCAAAATGAACGGGCGGCCGAGATTGTCGCGCGCCATCCGGAGCTCGTCGCTGGTTTCGCGTCGGTCGATGCCGCCGAGGGCACCGCCGCGGTGTACGAGCTCAAGCGGTCGGTGGAGGAATTGGGGCTGCGCGGACTCAACCTCCAGCCTTTCGCCTCCAAGCTGCTCCCCAACGACAAGCGTTTCTACCCGCTGTATTGGAAGTGCCTGGAGTACGGGATCCCGGTTGCTATCCACACTGGTGTGAACTACAGCGCCGACCGAAGTATCGACTATGGACGGCCGATCTATGTCGACGAGGTGGCGTGCGATTTTCCCGAGCTCAACATCGTGCTCAACCATGGTGGTTGGCCTTGGGTTCACGAGAGCGTGGCGATTGCGCGTAAGCATCCTCAGGTCTATATCGAGACCGGTGGTATTGCGCCGATGTATTTGGCGAAAGCCGGAAGCGGTTGGGAGATGCTTCTCGCTCTCGGCAACAATCTCCTGCAAGACCAGATCATTTTTGCCACCGACTCCATGGTGCCTTTCGAACGTGCAGTGTCCGAGGCCCAGGAGCTGCCCTGGAAAGACGATGTGAAGCGTAAATTTCTCTACGAAAACGGGACCCGTTTGCTCGATGCCGTGGCTTGAGCGCGGTGGTTAGGGCTCGTCTCCGGGCCCGGGACATGCCAAGCTGCTCGTAGACCGGACATCGCAGGTGAGCCTCGAAACCCTCGGGCGGACGCGTGAAGCGAGTGCCGCCGAGCCAAGCACACGGAAGGTGAACGATCATGGGAACGATTGTCGGCTGCGACGTAGGGGGTACCTTCACCGATCTGATCGCCCTTGACCCGCATAGCGGTGAGGTGCAGATCGCGAAGGTCCCGACCACCACGGAGAACCAAGCGATCGGTGTGCTTGCTGCGCTCGACGCCGCCGGGGTCGGATTGTCCGAGATTGACCTGATCGTGCATGGCACGACTACGGCCACCAACGCGTTGCTCGAGCGCAAAACGGCGACCTGCGGATTGATTACCACGCGGGGCTTCCGGGACGTGCTCGAACTCGGACGGCGTACCCGGCCACACGCCTACGGGATGCATGGACAGTTTCATCCTCTCATTGGCCGCGCTCGCCGCCTGGAGGTGGCCGAGCGGGTCGATGCCAGCGGCGAGGTCGTTGTGCCATTGGACGAGGACGGTGTGCGTGAGGCTGCGCAGCAACTGCTCGACATGGGCTGCGAAAGCTTGGTCATCCATTTCCTCCATGCCTATGTCAATCCAGAGCACGAGCGACGAGCTGGCGAGATCGCCGCGGAGATATGGCCCAACGAGTACATCACGCTCGGTTCTCGGGTGTTGGCGAATTTCCGAGAGTTCGAACGCGGAGTGGCGGCGGCGGTGAATGCATCGATCCAGCCGGTTATCGCACGTTATTTGTCGAGGTTGACGTGCGAGCTCGAGGACGGGGGGTACGAGAATGAGCTGCTGGTGATGCAGGGCAACGGCGGTACGGTCAGCTCGCGGGTGGTCGGGGAGCGTGCGATCAATACCGTCATGTCCGGTCCCGCCTCCGGCGTGATCGCTGCGGCGTTCACTGGCGCGCGTTGCGAGTACTCGAACGTCATTACGTACGACATGGGTGGCACGTCGTCGGATGTCGGCCTGGTGCAAGGTGGGATCCCTGAGGTCAGCTCCGAGCGTGAGCTCGAGTACGGCATGCCAATTCATGTTCCCATGGTGGACGTTCACTCCATCGGGGCGGGCGGGGGTAGCATCGCCTACATTGATGATGCCGGGATCCTCCAAGTTGGGCCTCGTTCCGCGGGGGCGTCGCCCGGCCCCATCTGCTATGGCCGCGGTGGCACTGAGCCCACGATTACCGATGCCAACCTCGTGCTCGGTCGGCTCAACCCCGAGACGCTGCTTGCCGTGGATCCTGATCTTTCGCTGAAACGGGTAGGGGAGCGAATCGAAGAGACGATCGGCGCACCCTTGGGATTGGACGCAAGCCAGGCGGCCGCGGCCATTCTCCGGGTGGCCAATCATCGCATGGCGGGTGCGGTGCGGTTGGTTAGCCTCGGGCGGGGGTACGATCCGCGCGATTTCGCCCTGTTCGCTTTCGGGGGCGCTGGCCCCCTGCACGCGGTGGCTCTCGCCAAGGAGCTGGCCATTCCGAAGGTCCTCATTCCCGGACGGCCGGGGATCACCAACGCCATCGGGTGCGTGGTTGCCGATGTGCGCCACGACTTCGTCACTTCCGTGAACAAACGTCTCGGCGATCTGGACGAGGATGCGATTGGTGCAGTGTTTGCCGAGCACATCGAGGCCGGCAAGCGTGCCCTCGAACGAGAGCGAATCGAGCTCTCGGAGCTCGCACTGGTGCACAGCGCGGAAATGCAGTTCGAAGGTCAGAGCCACATGCTCAAGGTTCCGATCTCCTCGAGCGAGTCTAGTCGCGAAGCGTTGCAGAGCGCCTTCGAGGCCGTCTACTTCAATCGCTTCAAGCTGCGTTTGCCAGAGATCCGAGCCGTGTTGATCACCTTGCACACTGGGGTGCTCGGGCGCCGTACTCCCGTTGCGCTGTCGAGCCTCATGGATGGCCGGCTGCGCGGAAAATCGATCGACGATGCCCGCGTGGGTACCCGACGGGTCTGGTTCGATGAGTGGACAGAGGCGTCGATCTACGCGCGTGATCGGTTGCCTCTCGGGGCGACCCTGGCCGGGCCCGCAATCATCGAGCAGCTCGATACCACCACCGTGGTGGAGCCCGACAATGTGGTCGAGGTCGACGACGTCGGCAACCTCGTCGTGACCGTCCCCTCCGGATGGCAGAGCTAAGGATTACAGACTATGTCCGTGAACGTCGATCCCGTCACCCTCGCCGTCATTCAAAGCAGTTTGCAGCAGGTCTGCAACGAGATGGATCTCGCCTTCGAACGGAGTGCTTTCAGCCCCGTAATCGCCGAGGCCCGGGACCGTTCCGACGGCATCTACCATCGTGATGACGGCGCATTGATCGCCCAGGGCGAGCTCGGCTTGCCGATCTTCGTTGGCACCATGCAAGATTCCACCCGGGCGGTGATCGAACGTGCGCGCGATCTCGTGCCCGGTGACGTTTACATCGTCAATGATCCCTACCTCGGTGGCACCCACCTTATGGACGTGCGCATGGCGGCGCCTTTCTTCTACGGTGGTGAGCTGTTCTGTTGGTTGTCCAATACCGGTCACTGGCGCGATACCGGCGGTATGGTGCCCGGCGGGTTCGCTGCCAATGCTACCGAGGTAGAGCAAGAAGGACTGAGACTGCCGCCGGTGAAGCTCATCAAAGGCGGAGAGATGGACGATGAGATCCTCTCGATCATCATGTCCAACATCCGGGTGGCTAATGAGAGCTACGGCGACATCATGGCGCAGACCGCAGCGCTTGCGGTCGGGGAAGCGCGCTTGACGGAGCTTCTCGACCGCTACGGCGCCGACGTCGTAGAAACGTGTATCGACGAGATCCGCGCCCGGGCCGCGCAGCTCATGCGGGCAAAGATTGCGCCCATCCCCGACGGGATCTACAAGGCAGAGACGTTCATGGACTCTGACGGCATCGTCAATGAGCCCTTGCGGATCGCGCTCGAGGTCGAGAAGCGCGGTACCGAGCTCTACTTCCGTTTCGATGGCACCAGCCCGCCGTGTCAGGGGCCGCTCAACGCGGTGATCGCCACCACCAAGTCTGCGGTCTACCTCGCGGTGAAACACGTGTTCCCAGAGGTGCCTATCAACGCGGGGATGTTCGAGCCTTTGCACGTGACCGAACCCAAGGGTACGTTCTTGTACGCGGAGTATCCGCGGCCGGTATCGGGCTGCGCCGCCGAGGTAAGCCAGCGGATAGCGGAGGCGGTATTCCTTTGCATGACCGACGCGATACCCGATGTGCTGTTTGCTGCCTCCGCAGGGACAGCGGGCAACTTTTCCCTTGGCGGCTATGACGCGAAGAACAATAAACCCTTCGTGCTATACCTATTCACCGGAGGAGGGTACGGCGGGGCGCTGACCGGCGACGGCTTGAGCAACGGCTGCTCCACTATCGGTATATCGAAGATGCCGCCCGTCGAGGTAATGGAACAGCGTTATCCACTCATTTTCGACGAGTTCAAGCTCCACGAGGGCTCCGGTGGGGCCGGAGAGTATCGGGGCGGCTTCGGCGTGCATTACACCTTACGGATGCGCAATGGTAGGGGCACCGCCTCGTTCATGATGGACCATGGTAAGGCGGGGCCGCCCGGTGTCCTCGGGGGCGACACCGGGGGCTGCAACACAATCGAAGTGCACCGTGGTGGAGCGGTATACGAGCCGAGCCACGTATCGAAGGACCAAGGGGTGGTCATCGAGGAGGGAGACTACGTGACGGTGCGCTCACCTGGGGGTGGGGGTTACGGTGATCCGTTGCGACGGCCCTCTGAACGCGTTGCCGAGGACGTGCGCGCAGGCTACTACCGGCTCGAAGAGGCAAAGGCCCGGTTCGGGGTGGTTCTCACGCCAGACCTGGAGGTCGACCATGCTGCGACCACGGCGTTGCGGGGAGATTGACTGACGAAATTGGGGAACGGTGCTTGCGGAAAATCCGCAGAGCAAGGCACGTTGGGTGCCAGTTCGGGGGACATCGGGCGGCTTGCGCCATGGCAATGGCTGCACGGACCTTGCCTCGAGGAATTTTCGCGTGCTTCACTGCCAACCCCCATTGACCAAGGGAGGGGAAGACGATGAAGGTAGGTTTCATTGGTCTCGGCGGCATGGGAAAACCCGTAGCGGGAAACATCATCGACGCTGGGTTCGAGGTCACGATAAACGATCTGCGCGATGCCCCGGTTAAAGAGCTCGTGCAGCGTGGGGCCACACGGGCGGACAACGCCCGGGAGGTCGCTGCGGCGTCGGATATCGTGCTGGTTTCGCTGGCGTCGAACCAGGCGAGCGAGGAGGTCGCGCTCGGCCCCGATGGTGCCCTTGCGGGGGCGAAGCCAGGCGACATCTATATCGATACGAGCACTATTAGCCCCAAGCTCATTCGGGATATCGCCGAGAAGGCTCAGCGCATGGGCGTCGAGGTGCTTGACGCCCCGGTGAGTGGAAGTATTGCTCAGCGCGAGGCAGGTTCGCTCACCGTCATGGTCGGAGGGAAGGCAGAGACCCTGGCGCAGGCGCGGCCGGTGCTGGAAACGTTCGGGAGTCAGATTTTCCACGTCGGGCCGATCGGAGCCGGTGCCACGATCAAGCTCGTGAACAATTTGACCGTCGCCTCGAACAACATTGCGGCGATGGAGGCGCTGGTGCTTGGGGTCAAGGCGGGTCTGACGGTAGACATCCTGAGAGAGGTCATCTCGGTCAGCAGCGGCGCGAGCCGAGCGTTTGACTCCATGGTGGAGCAGGTGACGACGCAGAGTGCGGTCCCGCAAGAGGGCAACATCTCGCGCCAAGGGTTGCACACCTTGATTAAGGACGTGACCCTCGCCTCGGAGCTGGCGCGAGACGTGTCCGTCCCGTTGCTTGCGGGCTCGACGACGACCCAAGCCTACCTTGCCGGCGAAGCGCGGGGTTGGGCGGGCAACGAGCACTGGGCTCTTATGGAGCTGTTTGAGGAGCTCGCCCAAGTAAGGGTCCGTCCCCGCGATCTGTAGCGAAGCGCTCCCGCTGCTCGCCCCAGGCGGGCAGCGGGCCTGTCAACGCTGCTTGACGACCACGAGGGTGATGTCGTCGTAGACGAAACGTTCGCCGATATACTGTGCTAAGTCGTCCAATACTGCCCGTTTGACGTCTTCGGCCGAGTTCGACCAATGCCGCTGTAAGACCTCTCGAAGCCGGTAGAGGCCATAGTGCTCCCCGGCGCTATTCTCGGCCTCCGTAATGCCGTCGGTGTAGAGCACGAAGCCGTCTCCTGCGCTCAAATGGATCTGAGCTTGCGCGACGAATGGGGCGACTGCTCTGTCCAGCGCGATTGGAAAGCCCAGATCGACGGTATCGATTTCCTCCACCTCGCCGGTTGAACGCACAACAAGGACCGACTCGTGTTGCCCGCTGATCCGAACGGTACCGCCTTCGTAGTCGATGACGGCGAGGCTCAAGTTCTTGTCCGAGCCCATCCGTATCACATTGTCGTAGAGCACGCGGTTGAGCGTATCGAGGAAGCGAACCGGATCGGATTCGCCGTGGGTAAACAGCGTTCGCACCGCGCATTGCGTCATCACTGCCATGATTCCGCTCTCGAGACCGTGACCAGTCACGTCACCGATCCCGAACTTGATGTGGCCTGCCGATTCTTCCTGAAGCACGTCGTAATAGTCGCCGCCGACTTCGCTTGCTGCCTCCATGTGGGCGGCGATGTCGAGCGCTTCGATGCGGCGCAGCTCTTGTGAACTCGGAAGAAGCATTTCTTGGATGCGCCGGGTGATGTCGAGCTCGGCGCTCATTCGCTGGTTGTCTTCTGCGAGTCGCTGATTCAGCAGCTTGATCTCGGCTACCGCACCTGCGAGCTCGTCCGTGCGTTCCTGGACGCGCTGTTCCAGATTGAGGTTGGCATCTTCGAGCAGTGCATTGCGATGTAGGATCGCATTGCGCATCGTGTTCAGATCCCGTGCAAGAAGGCCGATCTCGTCGGTGCTGCCGGCGTCGATTTCCGTCGTCAGCTCCCCCCGAGCAATGAGGTCGGCGGAGCGTTGCAATTTGCGTAGCGGCAGTGCGATGTATTTTCGGCTGACTAACACGGTCGTGATCAAGACGGCCGCTATCATTGCCAACGTCAGCACCACGATCCTAGAGACTTCGAAAATTACCTCGTCTCGAATGGTTCCACGGCTCATGCCGATCTCGATGGTACCGATGGGGGCGGTACTGTCCGGGTGCTCGATGCGCTTGACACCGACGAGCAGCGACTCGCGTTCTTCCCCCCGGTTCGGGTCATTGTGGTCGAGTCCGGATCGGACTTTTTCCGCCATGCGCTCGCCATCGGCCTCTACCCGAACAAAGGCGATATCAGCCTCCAGGAACAACGCTTCGATGACGTCCTCGATGGCGTCGTTGTCGAGATTCCACAGCAAAGACCGTAGTCCCACTGAAGAGAGGTTTAGGTGATTTTCTAATGTCCGCTCGAGCTTCCTCTCGGCGTCACTGAGGGTGAAATAGACCGCAAGACACGCAAAGAGCGCAATGACAACCGCAAGCACGCCGAGCAAGGCGTAGATGAAACGCCGCCCGACGCCCTTGACGATACGCTGCTCAATTGCTTCGTCGTTTGGGCTCTCTGTCATGTTGTCCGCCGTTTACGCCGTTTACGCCGTTTACGCCGTCGGCGCCCGTTCGTTTGAACTTCGGGTAATGCGCACCCCCCAACCGATCTCGTTGACCTCGCTCGAAGGGGTCTACCGTGCGGGGGTTGACCGCGGGCGAAGGGTCGCTGCGATGTCGAGTCAGTCTAAGCGGCCTCGCCGATTAAAGCTAAGTCTGCGCTGCCGGTGGACGTGACGTTTGAGCGTGCTCCGTTTCGTGTGGCGCGCGGCTTGTGAACCGGTGCTAGACCCCGGTATCGTTCCAGTCGAAGCGAGCCCGTCTTTCTTGATTCGGCCTGCTTCTCCGTGCTGCGCTGGTTCGTAACTTATGGATTACGTCACGGCGGAGCTGGTGCGGGAAAACGTCTTCGCCCATGGGCCATAGGGATTGGTATCGTAAACGGCTCTAACGACGGATGTACCCATGACATCGATCTTCGGACCTTACGTGGCGAGAGAACCGGGTAGCGGCGAGTATCTGCAGATCGGTTTCCACCCCAACCTGTTTCCGCTCCAGGAGCGGTGGAGAAACAATGGCCTCTCGGCGGATTTCCTTGCTGGATACGTCAGCACATTCTTTCCGGGCGACGAGCCCGGTGAAAACGGACGTCAGATCGAGGTGAAAGACGCGGTCAGCTTCATCGCAAACGAGTTACTCGAAAATTCGATGAAGTACAGCGCGGCCGTTGCCCATGGCATCGTCACGATCGAAGTGTTCTTGGAGATGGACGCGGTGAGCATTTACGCGACGAACAGCGTAGCCAGAGAAGTGATTAAGCCCTTCCAGGACTATATCGGCGTGCTACTGACAGAGGATCCCAACACCCTCTACCTTGAATGCCTTGAGCGCAACGCTGAGGAAGACACCGACGATGCATCCGGGCTCGGTTTTCTGACCATGCTCAATGACTACGAGGTCACGTTGGCATGGAAGTTCGACGCGGGCGGGACGCAGCCGACGGTGACCACCATGGCCCATCTGACGGTCTAGTGGGGCTGTAAGGCTGCCACAGACCAGCGATTGGGAACTACGACACACGACGAGAGCAGCTGCATGAACATTAGTCATGAAGATTATTCGGTCAATTACGACGAAAGCAGCGGGTTGATTCAATGCGAGGGGTCGTTTCGGTTGCGCGGAAGTGAAGAGTACAAGCCCATTCTCGACCTTCTCCTCGGCGCGGCCGACGCGGCACCCGACCACCTGACCCTCGATTTGCGGGAATTGAAATTCTTGAACAGCTCCGGGATCAACACCTTGTCGAAGTTCATCATTCAAGTCAGAAAGCAACCTGCGACCAAAGTGCTCATTCGAGGGAGCACCGAGCATCCTTGGCAAGGGAAGTCGCTGAAGAATTTTCAACGTCTGCTCCCCGCTCTCGAGCTGGTTATCGAATAATGCCCGTTAGCGGGGCACCGCCGCGAAGCGCCCACGCCGAGGGGGATATGGTCCAGGAGCTCGGGAGACTCCGGGCGCGCGTCGAGGAACTTGAGCAAACCAACGACGATCTGCAGCTGATGCTGGAGACCGCGGCCGAGCACGGCGATGAGCTCACCGCCACGCTCGAAGAGGAACGCGAAGACCTGGCTGCGATGCTCGAGATGACGACCGAGCATGCCGATGTTGTTGAGGACGAGCTGCACGAACGCGCGGAAGCGGCGTTGCGCAAAAGTGAGCGTCAGCTCCGTCTGCTCGTCGAGGCGACGCCAACCCCTGTATTTATCAGCCGGCTCACCGACGACAAGCTCGTTTATGCCAATACTATGATGGAGCGTCTTTTCGGGATTTCCGGCCGAGAACTCATGGACCGCAAGACGGAAGAGCTCTTCGAAGAGCCCTCGGTTTGCGGCTACCTCCTCGAAGAAGTCCAAAAACGCGGTAGCGTCGACAGGCACGAAGCCTGCCTGATCCGCGTCGATGGCAGCTCAGTGTGGGTAGAGATCTCCGTGCGGTCGTTGGAGTTCGATGATGAGCCCTCGGTCCTTTTTGGACTGCACGACATCACTCACCTGAGGGCATTGAATCAGGCCTCGAGCCGCTTCGTCCCCAAAGAGTATTTGGGGTTCCTCCACAAGGAAAACATCACTGACATCTCCCTCGGCGATCACGTCACGGGTGAAATGACCGTAATGTTCTCGGACCTTCGCGGCTTTACCAGTGTTTCCGAGACCATGACACCAGAGGAAAATTTTGCATTCATCAACTCTTATCTCAGCCGAGTAAGTCCGATTGTTCGACAAAACAACGGGTTCATCATCAAGTACCTCGGCGACGGAATTCACGCAATTTTCCCAGAGAATGCGGACAATGGGTTGAGAGCCGGGATCGACAAGCTCGAGGAGGTCAACGCCTACAACGCATTCCGTGTCGATCGGGATCGGCAGCCGATTGCAATCGGAATCGGTCTCAATACCGGCTACATGATGGTGGGAATGGTGGGAGAGCGAGACCGTATGCAAGGCGACGCTTTCTCTGATGACGTCAACCTTACGGCCCGGATAGAGGGCCTCACCAAGTTTTACGGAACCAGTCTCATCATCAGTCACTCGACCTACTCTCGCCTGGCTGACCCCGAGGTGTATCACATCCGCTTTCTCGATACGGTGCAGGTCGTCGGCCGCAAGCAAGCGTTGAAGCTCTACGAGGTTTTCGATGCTGATGCGCCGGAGATGCGGGAACTGAAAAAAGACACGCAAGGGGTCTACGAAGAAGCGTTGGACCTTTACTATCAGAAGCGATTCGAAGAAGCGCAGTCGAGATTGTTCGACGTGCTGCAGCGCAACCCTCGAGATAAGCCCGCGTGGCATCACCTGGTCAACGCGACTCGACTGGTTGACACCGGAGCGCCCGAGGGATGGACCGGCGTGACGGTAATGGATACCAAATAGTGCGCCCGCTCCTGGGTTCGCCCTCTCACACCGCTCGCTTACCGCGTTCGGTACCAAGGTGTGATGCGACCCGAAGTGGCAATGGCTCTTCTACGGGGTTGAGCGGGTGTGCGCGGTCCAACGCACGCATCGTAGATGACCCCGTCGCGGCTGCGAGATTAGGTCGGAAGCGCACGGCGTGTATCGCCGATGATGGCTTTGGGGCCTTAGCCTCCCCAAGCG
>Ga0310344_10000708_pt1 | contig 25937 bp, 17 predicted proteins | sample HC15DNA20200_MG_FD_203801 | JGI IMG/M metagenome (GOLD analysis project Ga0310344, IMG submission 203801) | Marine microbial communities from station ALOHA, North Pacific Subtropical Gyre - HC15-DNA-20-200_MG | ecosystem: Environmental > Aquatic > Marine > Oceanic | place: Pacific Ocean: North...
GAATATTTATCGTTCCAGTGTTGGTGGCTCAAAGTGTTCCTAATCCATGGGGGATGCTCAGCATTTGGTTGGCTGGTGGTGTTTTGGCATTTGCTGGAGCAATGGCCTATGCAGAACTAGCTACTGTGTATCCACGGGCTGGTGGTGAGTACATTTATTTAAGTGAAGCTTTTGGTCCGCGGGCTGGATTTTTAACAGGTTGGACTTCTTTTGTTGCAGGATTTTCAGGTGCCATAGCGGCCAGTTCGGTTGGTCTTGCAAGTTATCTTGGACGTTTTGTTCCGGCCGCAGGTGACGTGTCCCCACTATTAGAGTTAAAGACTGGATTAGTTACATTTACGGTGACGCCTCAAGCGATCGTTGCAATAACAGCAATTGTTGGTCTTTCGGTTATACACGTTATTGGCCTTAAGCCAGGCAGATTTGTTCAAAATATTCTTGCGGCACTTAAAGTTCTTCTGTTGATTGCGTTTGTGGTTGTTGGGTTCTCAATCGGTAAAGGTGATATTTCAAATTTTTCTTCTACTGCTGGAGCAACGATTTTTCCGTCAAGTTGGGTCATTGCTCTCATTCCCGTCATGTTTAGCTATTCTGGCTGGAATGCCGCTGCTTATGTTGCTGAAGAGATGAGGGATCCTGAGCGGAACGTTCCGTTGGCATTAGGTATTGGAACCGTTACGGTGGTCGTGATTTATCTCTTGCTTAACATGCTGTATATCTATGCCATGCCCATTAATGAGCTTGCACTAGTAGATGTCCGTGTTGTGGATGCTGCCGCGGATAGCCTTTTTAATGAATCGATAGCAATTCCTTTAGCTGCGGCATCGGTGATTATGATTGCAGCGAGTATCAGTGCAATGGTATTGGCAGGACCCCGTGTTTACTACGCAATGGCTAGAGACAGGCAATTTTTTTCTAGCTTGGCTCGGGTCCATCCAACTTTTCGCACACCTGCAGTTGCGATTCTTGCTCAAGCTGTTTGGGCTTCGATTCTTGTTCTTACTGGAACTTTTGTTCAATTAGTTGAGTACACTGGCTTCGCAGTAGTTCTTTTTGCTGGCATTGCAGTAACTGCACTGTTTGTGATCCGTCGTCGCGATCCAGAGGCGAAGCCTCCATTTAAAGCCTGGGGATATCCATTTGCACCTTTCGTGTTCGTTGCGGCCAGTTTTTTGATGGTTCTGAATGCCATTTGGAGAACCCCTGTTACTTCTTTATTTGGTCTTTCAATTATTTTATTAGGCATTCCAGTATTTATGTTCTTTCAACGACAAGCAAAACGTTCAGAGGTGAAAAATGATTCAGAACTTCCATAGCACAACAGTCCTGTCAGTCCGGCATGGTGGTAAGACAGTAATGGCGGGTGACGGTCAGGTAACGCTCGGTGATAGAGTTGTCAAGCAGAGTGCGCGAAAGATCAGGCGCTTATATAACGATCAAGTTTTAGCTGGGTTTGCAGGTTCTGCAGCTGATTCTTTTGCTCTTTTTGAAAGATTCGAATCGAAACTTGAACAATACCGAGGCAACCTCGGTCGTTCTGCAGTTGAACTGGCAAAGGATTGGAGAACCGATCGTATTTTGAGAAGGCTTGAGGCCATGCTGATTGTAGTCGATGATAAGTCAACATTTTTGCTATCAGGAAATGGCGATCTCATTGAACCCGATGATGGAATTGTGGCAATTGGTTCAGGAGGCGCATATGCGATGGCCGCGGCTAAAGCTTTATCCCAACATACCGAATTAGACGCTCGCATAATTACAGAGGAAGCGATGACAATTGCTGCTGCTATTTGTATATATACAAATGGCAGTCTTACAGTTGAAGAGTTATAAAATATCCATACTTTAAGAAATAGATAAGTGACATGACTATTCATTTACCAGAATCAACTAGTCAAGCGTTGACCCCTCGCCAAATTGTTAGTGAACTAGACAAGTACGTTGTCGGTCAGAAAAACGCTAAACGAGCTGTTGCGATCGCACTTAGAAATAGGATGCGGCGCCAAAAACTACCGGCAGAACTTGCCGATGAAGTGGCACCAAAAAACATTTTAATGATCGGCCCAACCGGAGTTGGTAAAACGGAAATTGCTCGTCGACTTGCACGATTAGCTCAATCGCCATTTATCAAGGTTGAAGCGTCAAAGTTTACTGAGGTTGGTTACGTTGGTCGTGATGTTGAATCGATGGTGAGAGATTTGGTCGAGTTGGCAGTTGATATGGTGCGAGAGGAAAGAGTAATTGAAGTGCGGGTTAAAGCTCGAGACGGTGCAGAGGAGCGTTTGTTAGATCTGTTACTGCCTCCGGTGAACACTTCGGATGAAAACACGAACGCATCGGCTGTGCCTGTTAATCCTCGGAACACACGAGAAAAAATTAGAGAGCAGCTACACACGGGACTTCTGGACGAAAGAGTTGTCGAAGTTGATGTCGAGGATAAGACATTTCCCTCTTTTGAAGTTGTAACAGGTTCATCTGTTGAAGAAATTGACATCAATATGAAGGAGATGTTGCCAAATTTATTTCAAGGACGTGCGCGAAAACGTAGCATGAAAATCCAGGAGGCCCTTCAGCATTTGACCCAAGAGGAAGAGAAAAAGTTGGTTGACGCGGAAAGTGTGAGCAGAGCGGCGGTTGGACGAGTTGAGCAAGCGGGTATTATTTTCATCGATGAAATCGATAAAATTGCTGGTCATCAAGGTGCACAGGGTCCTGATGTAAGTCGAGAGGGTGTGCAAAGAGATATTCTGCCAATCGTAGAAGGTACAACGGTAAATACAAAGCATGGGATGGTTAGGACGGACCACATATTATTTGTAGCGGCTGGTGCGTTTCATATGGCGAAACCTTCAGACCTCATTCCAGAGCTTCAGGGACGATTCCCGATACGGGTTGAATTAGATGCGCTTGGCAAAACAGAATTTGTTCGGATACTTACAGAGCCACGAGGGGCCTTGGTTACGCAGTATGTGGCGTTATTGGAAACGGAGGGATTGAAACTTAATTTTAGTGAAGATGCAGTACAAAGGATTGCCGAGGTCGCAACGATGGTCAATGAACGAACGGAAAATATAGGGGCCCGACGATTACATACTGTAATGGAAAAACTTCTTGATGAGGTCTCGTTCAATGCTCCAGATATGACAGAGCGTGAAGTGTTGATCGATGGTGCGTATGTTGATCGGATGCTTGTCGATATCGCGGAGAACGAAGATCTTTCTCGATACATCCTGTGATCTGTCCTCGATTTGCTATTCGTGTGGCCATTTTATTATGCGCGGTAATCACTGTTGCGTGTGGTATGCGGGGTCCACCAAGGCCGCCAGACGTGATCCTTCCTGGCCGGGTTGTTGAATTTAAGGTGCAGCGGTTTGGAAATGAAATCTACTTACAGGTTTTAGTTCCAGAAGTTAATTCGGATGGTTCTCAACCGGCAGATCTCAAGCTTATTGAAATTTATGCTTTAACTACCCAGCCTGAACAAGATAAAAAGGAATTAGATTTTGACGACTGGCTAGATGAGGCGACCTTGGTTCGTGCCATTGAGATTGTTTCAGACGATTCCAGCGGGCCTGTTAACGAAGACATAGAGTTCACAGATAAATATTTACAGGGAGAAGTAGTTGTTTTCTCAGAGACGATTTCTGATGATATTTTGAAGCCGTTTTTCTTCGCTCACGAGGAAGAGGTTTCAGAATCTTTTGACGAAGAAGAGATTGCAGAATCTTCTAGTGAAACATTTAATGAGTTGCTTTTTAAAACATCAGAGAATTTTCTAATGTCCGGACCATTGGTGCCTCCATCATTTCCACGATCGTTGCAACGCACCTACAGGGCAATCGGAATTTCATCGCGCGGGCGCGAAGGAAGTCCATCTTCCGCTCAGAAAGTTTCATTAGGTCCTCTTCCCGGTGTTCCTGGGAAGCCGGAGGTGAAATATGGAGAAGATGATCTTTCTATTAAATGGACAGTTCCTGTTAATGCTAGATTGCCAGTCCAGAGAATTATTGATGGTCAGACCTTGCCGGCGAAGACATTAATTCTTCCACAGATGCCCTCTGTATATCAGGTGTATGAGGTTTCTGTTTCTTCTGAAACCATTACCATGCCTGAGGCCATTAATCCTGAACCATTACTTGTAAATTCGTACGTTGATACGAAAATTGACTTCGGGGTTGAGCGTTGCTTTACTGTGCGCACCCTAGATGTTGTCGATCAGATCGACCAACTTGAAGTGCACAGTGACCCGTCCGACGAAACTTGTATTGTCATAGTAGATACATTTCCTCCGGCTTCTCCGACGGGTCTTGTTGCTGTTGCTGGGGAGGAAGTGATCAGCCTAGCGTGGACTCCTAATAGTGAAAGTGACATTACCGGTTACATCGTTTCACGTAGTGATGAAGCAAGTGGTATTTTTATGCAGTTACAAAACGAACCATTGGAGGCAACAAATTATCGCGATACTAATGTGGAACCTGGTAGAAGTTATGTGTACGTGGTTCAGGCTGTCGATAATGCTGAAAAACAGAATATAAGTCTTCCGTCGGCGGAGGTAGAGGAGAGAATGAGATGACCGATATAGCGCATCTTATTTACCGAGTAGAGCACCAGGGTCAAAAGAAGCACGTAATTTGCATTGAGGATAGGTGGAGCGAATTAGACGGGGATCTTTTTACTGAATACCAGGTTGGTCAAACGATAGAGCGCGAGCAGTTCCGTATTTTAGCGCCGGTCACGCCATCCAAGATCGTTGCGGTGGGATTAAATTACAAAGATCATGCTGGAGAAATGAATAAGTCATTACCGGAAGTTCCACTTATTTTTCTGAAACCATCGACTGCGGTTATCGGGCCAGGTGATTCAATTGTGCTTCCTCAGGGCGTCGGTCGAGTGGATTATGAAGCTGAATTAGGTCTTGTAATTCGAAAACAGGCTTATCAAGTATCTTCAGACGATGCTCTGGATTTTATTCTTGGCTTAACTTGTGTCAATGATGTTACGGCGAGAGAATTACAGCGTCTAGATGTTCAGTACACGCGTGCTAAAGGATTTGATACATTTGCACCAGTAGGTCCCGCTATTGCTGTTGGTCTTGACGGAAGTGAGCTTTCGATTGAGGCTTGGTTGAATGGGACAAAGCGTCAAAGCTCAAACACACGAGAACTGATTTTTAGCATTGAAGCACTAGTAGAGTTTGTTTCATCAGTAATGACGCTAAACCCGGGAGATATTATTTCAACGGGCACTCCATCAGGAGTCGGTCCACTGTGTGGTGGTGACACAATTACTATCAAGATTTCTGGAATTGGCGAGTTAGAAAATAATGTTCAGGCAGGTTAATTGTTTGATGAGGAGATACTGAGCGATGAAGTTGTTTGTTGATTCGGCACGATTGTCTGATATTGAAACACTTATGCCCCTAGGAATAATTGACGGTGTGACCACAAATCCATCACTTGTGGCCAAAATAGATGGGGAACCGAACGTGATACTGAAAGAAATATGTCAATTAGTAAAGGGGCCTGTAAGTGCAGAAGTTGTGTCGACTGAATCAGATGAAATGATTCAGGAGGGCCGAAGTCTTGCTGCTTTAGACGAGCATATTGTCGTCAAAGTTCCTTTTGGCCGTGCGGGAATAGAAGCTTGTAAGGTTATGACCGGTGAGGGTATTCGCGTAAATGTGACCCTCGTGTTTTCACCTGCCCAGGCCCTACTGGCTGCTAAGGTCGGGGCTACCTATGTTAGTCCTTTTGTAGGGCGTTTGGATGATATTGCCAGCGGTGGAATGGAATTAATAGGACAGATTGTTGATATTTATGACAACTATGAATTCTCAACAGAAGTTTTGGTGGCAAGTGTTCGTGGACCGATGCATATTGTCGAGGCGGCTACAATGGGAGCCGATATTTGTACGTGTCCAGCAAAAGTCATTGAAGGACTATTTGCCCATCCTCTGACAGATATTGGTCTTAAGAAATTCTTGGAAGATTGGGAACAGGCAAGAACTAATAAAGGTTAACTGAGTTAACGTGGAGAAGCATGGATAATCATCAGATTCTTCAAGAATACGAGCGGCAAGCGGAATTAGGTGGAGGAGAAACTCGCCGAAAGAAGCAACACGATGCCGGAAAATTAACGGCTCGGGAGCGTATAGATCTTTTTTTTGATCCGGGAAGTTTTTGCGAGCTTGACAAACTTGTGACCCACCGATGTGGTGATTTTGGAATGGAAAATGAGTTAGTCCCTGGTGATGGAGTTGTTGCTGGTTACGGAAATATAGACGGGCGATTGGTTTACGCGTTTGCCCAAGATTTTACGGTTTTTGGTGGTTCTTTATCGGAGACGAATGCAGCGAAGATCGTAAAAATAATGGATCTTGCCGTTCGGAATGGCGCTCCCGTTGTTGGCCTGAATGATTCAGGTGGCGCTCGTATACAAGAAGGTGTGCTCTCTCTTGGAGGTTATGCGGATATTTTTTTGAGAAACACCTTGGCGTCAGGTGTGATACCGCAAATTTCAGCCATCATGGGTCCTTGCGCTGGTGGTGCGGTGTACTCTCCGGCTATAACCGATTTTAATGTAATGGTTCAGAATTCTAGTTACATGTTTGTAACGGGGCCTGATGTGATCAAAACAGTGACACATGAAGAGGTATCGAAAGAAGAGCTCGGCGGAGCTATGACCCACAATGAAAAGAGTGGTGTTGCTCATTTTGCAGTGGATGACGATAGGGAGTGCCTAATGTTAATTCGGACCCTTCTCGGTTACCTTCCTAGCAATAATCTTGATGAAGCGCCTCAACTAGATATTGGAGATCCGGTAGACAGGGAGTGTGATTCACTTGCGACTTTAATTCCAGAGTCACCCAATCAGCCTTATGACATTTTAGATCTGATACATGAGGTGGCAGACAATGGAGAATTCCTGGAAGTGCATCGCCATTTTGCGAAAAACCTTGTAGTTGGTTTTGTTCGACTTGGAGGAAAATCTGTTGGAATTGTAGCGAATCAGCCGTCTCACCTTGCGGGCACATTAGATATTGATGCGTCGGTGAAAGGGGCACGGTTTGTCCGTTTTTGCGATGCGTTTAATATTCCTCTAGTTACTTTTGAAGATGTTCCTGGATTTCTACCTGGCACGCAGCAGGAATTTGGTGGCATTATTCGCCAAGGAGCGAAATTGTTGTTTGCTTTTGCTGAGGCGACTGTCCCAAAAGTTACTGTTATAACTAGAAAGGCTTATGGCGGAGCTTATTGTGTAATGGCCAGCAAGCATATTCGAACCGATATCAATTTGGCTTGGCCTACAGCTGAAATTGCGGTTATGGGTCCTGAAGGTGCAGTAAATATATTGTATAAGCGGGACTTAGACGCTTCTGACGACCCTATTTCTTTACGGGAACAACGTGTGAAAGAATTCAAAGAAAAACTTGCCAATCCTTTTGTGGCGGCTGGACGTGGCTTTATTGATGAGGTAATTGAGCCAAAAATGACAAGGGCGCGTTTAATTGCAGCTCTGAAGAGCCTAGAAGGGAAACAGGATAAAAATCCTCCTAAAAAGCACGGTAACATTCCGCTTTGATTCTCAATGTAGAATAATTAGGTCAATTTTATTAATTTTTCACCTTGCACCGGTTGAAATGGTCAATCGTGTGTGAAGGTGGCAAACAAATTTATTACTATCCGAACACTTCCTTGTGAAAATTCTAATTGCGAATCGTGGAGAAATTGCTGTAAGGGTGATGCGTGCATGCAGAGAGATGCGCATTAAGACGGTTGCTGTGTATTCTCCAAGCGACCGCTTAGCTCTTCATGTGCAGTATGCGGATGAGGCGGTTCCACTCGACGCTGATAAACCTACCGAAAGTTATCTAAATATTAAGAAGTTAATTAAGGCTGCCCGCTCCACAGGTGCCGATGCAGTACATCCTGGCTATGGTTTCCTTGCTGAGAATGCAGAGTTCGCTCGTGAATGCCGTTCGGCGGGACTTGTTTTTATTGGTCCATCTGCGAATGTCATTGATTTAATGGGAGGAAAAACAGCAGCTCGAGAAGCTGCAATTAAAGCTGGGGTTCCCGTTGTACCTGGGAGTGACGGGATTCTCTCCTCGGACTTAAGTGACGAAGAGCTTACTAAGATTGCGGCAAACGTTGGCTATCCTTTGTTCGTTAAAGCCGTGGCGGGTGGTGGTGGTAAAGGGATGCGCCTAGTACGTGATCCTGATTCGCTTTTGAATGCCATTCAGGCTGCGCGTTCTGAGGCTGGTGCCGCTTTTGGTAATTCGGATGTATATCTTGAGCGTTGGGTAGCGGTTGCGCGACATATCGAAGTACAGGTGCTTGGCGATGAACATGGAGTTGTTGTTCCATTCGTTGAACGGGAGTGTTCAATCCAACGTCGCCATCAAAAAGTCATAGAAGAAAGTCCATCGATATCGGTGAGTAATACTACGCGTTTGTCGTTGGCGGAAGCAGCGGCGGCTTTGGCCCGTGGTGTCGGATACACGAATGCAGGGACCGTTGAATTTTTACTTGATGAAAATGAGAAATTTTATTTTCTTGAAATGAATACCAGGCTCCAAGTTGAACACCCGGTGACTGAAATGGTGACTGGGGTTGATTTAGTCAAGTGGCAGATTAGGATTGCGAATGGTGAGAAGTTAACATTGGATCCAGAGAAACTACTATCACCGAATGGACATGCTGTTGAGTGTCGTGTTTATGCTGAGGATCCGTTGCTTGGATTTATTCCTTGTCCTGGATTGATTACACATCTCAGGGTTCCGACCGGACCTAACGTACGGGATGATAGTGGCGTTTTATCTGGTTTTAGCGTTCCAGTGCATTACGATTCAATGGTGTCTAAATTAGTTACATGGGGTGAAAATCGCGACGAAGCAATTCGGTGTATGTTGCGTGCTCTATCTGAGTACGAGATTGGTGGTGTGAAAACCACGATTCCTTTGTTTCAGTGGATTCTTAACCACCCTGATTTTGTTGCTGGACGTTTTGATACTGGCTTTCTTGATAGAACCTTTGTAGGTGATACCGTAGCGTCCTTAATGTCTCTTGATTCGGAAACAGAAGAGCTCGCAATACTAGCTGCTTCGATTCATTTAAGTGAACGCAGAAATATTGGTGGTGTTGCTGAAACGCGTTCAAGATCTGATAGTTCGCGATGGGTGCAGGCTGCCCGCCGTAATGGTCTACGAGACTAGATTAAAGGTGCACAATGTCGAGGCCAATAATTGATATTACGATTAATGGAAAAAGACGGTCCGTTTCCGTCGAACGTTCTTCCTCAGAACCAGATCGGTTTCTTGTATCGTGGGATGGGTCGACCCGCGTTGTTGATGCTCAAAGATTAGATCGCGATGTTTGGTCTCTATTGATGCCAGAGACAGGATTTTCAAGTCATCGAGTAAGGTGTGTCGATGTTGATTCCGAGAATATTAAATTACATGTTAATGGCATTGTCTTAGATGCGTCGGTTGATAATAATCGACGAAAATTTCTAAGTCGCGCAGGAGCTTCCAGCGCAACGGACGATAGCACTCAGGTTGTAGCGCCAATGCCTGGGAAAGTTGTTCGTATATTAGTCGGACCAAACGAAGAAATTAAGGCTCATCAAGCCGTAATTGTCGTCGAGGCGATGAAAATGGAGAATGAGCTGTCCTCGGGTAGAGACGGTCGTGTCTCCAAGATTGTTGTTGAGGAAGGTGATTCTGTTGAAGCCGGAAAGATTCTTATCGTGATCGAATAACCGATCGTTATGGTTGAAAATAATCGTAGTACACCTGTAACTCCGGATAAGCATGATTCTGAAAAGCCAAGCAGTAAAAACGCTTGGGATCAGATAAACCCGAGAGTAAAGAAGTACATTCGCCGAACTGCTATTACGGTTATAGCAATCGTTTCTGCCATTCTTGTTTCGTTCGTCAGCATTGATTTAGGTCCAGTCGTTCGTGCGCAGGCTGAACGCTTGGCTTCTGAACGGATTGACCGTCCCGTACATATTGGTCGACTTGGAGCGTATTTAATGCCAGGTCATTTTCTCATCGAAGATCTTGTCATTGAAGGTCTCTCGCCACAAGATGAACCCTTTTTCACGGCGGACCGAGTCGTTGTTACAACGTCATGGGGAGCTCTTTTGGGTGGAGAAATATTGGTTGATGGTGCGGACATGGGCCAATGGCGAATGCTAGTTGAGCTTTTTCCTGACGGAACACATAGTTTTCCTCGTTTTACCGCCCAACGAACCGATGACAATTCCGCGAGCGAAGAGCAAAAAAATAACCCTGATGACGGCGAGGAAAATAACCAGAGGTACATTGTTACGACGATTAAACACATGTTGGCGCATGATGGTGAGTTTGTTTACCGAGATTACGGGGCGCCATGGAGTGTTGTCGCGCGCAATATCAATCTAACGATTGAGAAACAGGAAGACCGGTACGGTGGCGACGTTTCGTTTAGAGATGGCACAGTTCAGATAGGTTCATTTTTACCGATGACGGCTGATCTCAATGGAACGTACGAACTCGACGGTGGTCTGGTGAATTTGACACGCATCGGACTGAAAATGGACGGCTTTGTTTCTGAGCTGACTGGTGAAGTTGACCTTCTAAATTGGCCTGAGCAGACGTATCGAATTCTTGAATCAAGCATAGAACTTCCTCCAATGAAGGAAGTGTTTTTTGCGGAGGATAATTTTGCTGTTACTGGTGAGGCGTCATTCACTGGAGAGTGGCACCTATTCGACGGAGGACGAGAGTTAACAGGTAATTTTGAAAGCGATGATGCGACTCTTAATGATTTCAAGTTTCCGGGTATAAATGGAGCCCTTCTCTGGACGCGTGACCGATTTGAAGTGTTTGAAACACAATCATATTTTTATGGGGGAAATCTTGATATTGAGTATTCGATGAAACCCTTAGGCCTCAAAGTTCCAGGGACCGCGACGTTAAATGTTGGTTATCAAGGAATTGATGTCTCTCTAGTAATGGATGATGCTCTAAATGTTCGTCAGGCTGCCAGGCCTGAGGGCTTTGCGACTGGGCAGAATGAACTTTGGTGGCCTCTTGGGCAGTTTGGAGAACTGACGGGAGAAGGGGTTCTTTCCTTGATTCCTAAAATAGACATCCATCTCACGACTGAATCGGAATTAAAGAGTAGCGAGTTCAATAAAACGACGGATTCATATGCAGACGCACATTTTTCAGTTGAATCCGGTCCTTGGTCGTTTCCGATAGGTGGGACAGTTTCTTACACGGTTTTTCCGAATTTTATAGAAATCTTGCCAAGTCGTTTGGCTACTCCTCGTACTCAAATTACTTTTGAGGGTCGTACTGCATACGGAGGAGAATCACGCATACCTTTTCAGGTTGGGAGTAGTGATTGGCAGGAAAGCGATCGATTGATGGCTTCTGTCCTGACTACTGTGGGTTCCCCTATGGAGGAATTCACTATCGGTGGCAATGGAAATATTGATGGGGTTATGACGGGGACGTTTACATCTCCACGGATTCAGGGCAAGTTTCAAGGCGAGGATCTGTATGCGTGGAACGTGTTATGGGGTTCTGGACAAGGAAATGTTCTTCTCGAAAATAACTACATTGATGTCGTCGCCGGCCATTTTGACGATGGCACGGCAAGGCTTGAAGTAAACGGACGATTTGCATTGGGGGCTAGGACGGATGGTGCTGATGAAATCAGATCAACTTTTAATCTTAGCTCAATTCCATCCGAACGATTACGCCACGCATTTAGTTTGGACGGGTACAATATTGAAGGACCTCTTACAGGTGAGATTAGCCTCTTCGGGAAATATAGGCAGCCTTTTGGTCAGGGACATTTAACCTTAACAGAACCTTTGGCGTATGGAGAACCATTTGATTCGGCATCGGCTCGTTTAAGATTTGAAGGGGATGGTGTTCGCCTCGACGCTTTAGAGGTTCACAAGGGGCGAGGAATTGTTCGGGGAGCTGCGTATATTCAATGGGATGAGACATATTCATTTAATGCAGATGTCAAAGATCTTTCTGTTTCCTCAATTGATGCCGCTCGTATCGCAAATTTACCACTAGCTGGTCTGGCTCAACTAACTGCTGAGGGTGCCGGTAGTTTTGGTAATCCGAGGTACGAAGTCCGTGGCACAGTTAATAACTTGTCGGTGAGTGGGGAGACAGTGGGGCAAGTGTCTGGTCGAGTCAATGTGCGTGACGGTTTGATGGCTTTTGAAGCCGAGGCAGCTTCTCAGCAACTTGCTGTTTCAGGCTCCGGTCGCGTGAACCTTAGTAATATCGATAGCGAGCTTCTCTTTCGATTTACAAACACAAAGATCGATCCCTATGTACGTGCTTTTTATCCTGAGTTGTCTGCAGATTTAAATGCTGAAGTCAGTGGAACCCTTCAAGTATTTGGTGCTCTTACTGCTATAGATCAGTTGCAGGTTGTCTCTACTGTTGAACAATTTGATTTCGGTTTTTTTGACTATACCCTTACTAATAAAGAGCCGATACGTTTTGTTCTCGATAATGCTGTTGTGGGGGTTGAGCAAATGCAGCTTATTGGGGAAGAGGCCTCTCTTGCTCTGTCTGGAAATATAGGATTGGAAACAGAGGCTCTCGACCTTCAGGCTTCAGGAGATGTAGGTCTGACACTGTTACAGGTATTTTTTCCTGATGTCCGCAGTGCTGGTCAAACTAGATTAATGGCAAAAGTCGGTGGGACGACAAGTAATCCTTTTATTAGAGGCGAAGTTGGTGTTAGGGGTGGTCGAATTCGTCATCTATCCTTTCCGCACGGAATTGAGAACCTTGAAGGTCCTATCATTTTTGAGCAGAATGAAATTTCATTTGACAATTTGGCGGGTAGTTTAGGAGGAGGAAATGTCCGTTTCGGAGGTCGTGTTGGATTAAATGGATATAGCTTTAGCGAGTTTAATATGACTGCTACTGGAGAACAAATGAGTCTGCGTTTTCCTGAGGGAGCTCGCTCAGTTGTTGATGCCGCATTGGAATTGGGCGGCGGGACAGACGCGCCGATTCTTTCCGGTACTGTTCTTGTTAAGGATGCTGTTCTACTTGATTTGTTTCAGTCAGGATCAGGGTTTTTAGGTGTTTCTTCTGAGGAAGAAACTTCGGTTTCACGAATTTTAGAATCTGAATTACCTCTTCGGCTTGATGTGCGTATAAATGCACCTTCAAGTATCAGGATTAGTGATAATTTGGTTAGGGCTACCTCAAGTGCTGAACTCGTTCTTGGGGGTACTTATAATCAGCCGCTGCTATATGGAAACGCCGAAATTGAACGAGGAGAGGTTTTTTTTGAGGGCAATAGGTATCGCGTGACAAGGGGAAGACTAGGATTTTCAAATCCAACTGCCATTGAACCTTTTTTTGATGTTGAAGCAGAAACGGATGTCAGGGCACCCGGTCAGACTTATCGTGTCACACTGAATGCCGTGGGAACTATGGATCAGTTAGCCTTTGAACTTAATTCAGATCCACCTCTTCCTGAGTTTGAAATCATGTCTTTATTGATGGGTAACATCCGCGACCCTCAAGCCGCTGAGTTAAGAAGCCTCAGGGCACAGGACGAATCTAGACAGGAGTTATTCGGAACTGGTGCGGCTCGGTTGCTTACGAATCCATTGTCTTCTGGCGTAGGAAGGGTTGTTCAAGAATCATTTGGCGTTGACACTTTTCAGATTTCTCCCTCTTTGGCCGATCCTTCGACTCAGCAGTCAACCCAACTATTGCCGACTGCTCGATTGTTGATTGGTAAAAGAATTTCTGACCGGGCTCACGTAACTTTATCTAGAACGTTAACTGGTGCGAATCAGGACATCATCGTCGTTCTCGAATATGATCAAAATGAACGCTTGTCTTGGATCCTCTCTCAAAATGAAGACAATACGTACGCCCTTGATTTTAGGATGAGACACGCATTTTGATGCATACGCAAGTAGGTTGTTCAATTGCGCGCCTAGTTAACCAAAATCGTTCTTCATTTTTTGTTTGGTTGGTACTGCTTATTTGGTTGTTATTCCTTAGTAGGGCACAGGCGTCAGAAGTTAAAGATTTTGTTGGAAAAGAAGTTGCTGAAATTACTTTCCTAAGCGATGGAATTCCCATTAACTTTGATGGATTGTCAGAACTTGTTGAAACCCGTGTTGGGTTTCCTCTTTCGATACGGCAGGTTCGAGAAAGCATTACGCATCTATTTAGCTTAGGCGAATATGAAAGTATAAATGTAACTGGAACTTTGTTAAGTGGGGCAGTCGGCTTGCAGTACGAGCTGGTTCCTATTCAACTGGTCACAGATATTAACGTTCGAGGGGATGCACGGTTTTCGTCAGGAGAATTGCAGAGGGCGGTTACGGATGCACATGGCAGAAGTTTTTATGTAGATCAGGTTCAGGAGACACACCGCACTTTACAAGAATTTTATCGTGCCCGCGGTTATTTACGAGCGGACATAGAAGTGTTTGTCGAGCGACATGGTGACAAGAATGTCATGGTCGCATCTATTAATGCAGGAGAGCAAGCGCTTATAGACAGAATCGTGGTTCGTGGTTTGTCTTCGACCATGTATGAGAGAGTGTTGGCGCGACTTGGTTTTGAGACGGGGAAGCACTATGACGGAACAAGAGTAGAGCGCAGATTGCGGTCGTACGAGAATCAACTTCGTGGACAACGTTATTACGAAGTAAATTTGGAACACAGTATTGAGATGGTGGATGGAGGTTCTCGAGTATATCTGATTTTAGATATCAATCACGGAAGAAGAATCCGTGTGTCTTTTTCAGGTGATGATTTACCAGACGATAACCTGGAGAATCTTGTTCCGATTGAACGTGAGGGTTCAGTGGATGAGGATCTCTTAGAAGATATTGATACTCGTATTACGGAGCATCTTCATCAGCTCGGTTACAGAGATGCGGAGGTCTCGCACTCGAGAAAAACTGATGAAAATGAGCTTTCTATTGTATTTTCACTTAATCTAGGCAGGCTTTATCAATTGGAAAGTATAGTTTTTTCTGGAAATTTTTCTGTCTCTGAATCGTTGTTAGCATCCTTTTTGCAAATTCAACCTGGTGATCCTTTGGTGATTGCCAGACTAAATAATAGTGTTGACGATGTCACTGAATACTATCGCCAGCTTGGTTATGCTGCTGCGCGGGTTGAGGCGGATATTAAGGAGCCATCAGTTGAATCAGTGACTATTGATGACGGGCCAGATAAGGTGGTGTACGTACTTTCTGTGCAAGAAGGAAGCCGCACCGTTATTCGTTCTGTTGACATTGATGGAAACAGTTTTCTCTCCGATGAGGAAGTTTTAAACAACATTAGTGCTCTCGAGGGAGATGCGTACTATGCTCGACAAATCGCAGAGGATAGTGAGAGGTTGCGACGTATTTATCTTGATTATGGATATGAAGATTTTATTGTCACAGCTGAGCCAAAATTTGATGAGGAATTTAAGGTTGTTGACCTTGTTTACCATTTTTACGAGGGTCCACAAGTTTTAATTGACCACATTTTAGTGGTGGGAAATCAAAAAATCGATGCGGCGACTATCGAATCTGAACTAACTATTAGAGAAGGACAGGCACTGAGCCTTTCAGATGTGGCGCAGAGTCGTCGCAATCTTAATGCGCTTGGATTGTTTCGACAGGTAGATATTAGGGAGTTCAGTCATGGGCGTAACGACCGTAAGGATGTGGTCGTTGTAGTTGAAGAGGCTCCGTCGACACGACTTGGGTATGGTGGTGGATTTGAATTTTCACAACGTCTTAGACGGGAAACAGATCCGACAACTGGAACTAGTCGGGCTGTTGAAAGGTTGGAATTTGCTCCTCGCGGATTTATCCAAATAGGACGCAGAAATCTATGGGGAAAAAATAGGTCCATAGATTTGTTTACCCGGGTGAGCGTCCGACGAAAAAACAACCCCATTGATTTAATTGAAACGTCTGAGCAAGAAGGTTTCGGTTTTAATGAGTATCGAATATTAAGTACTTATACCGAACCACGTGTGTTTGGTTCGACTTGGAATTTGTACGTTACTGCGTTTGTCGAAGAGGCAATTCGTCCAGGATTCGATTTGTTTAGCAGGGGATTTAATGCAGAGGCCAGGCAACAGTTTACGTCAACCGTCAGTGGAAGCTTGATTTATGGATGGGGCAAAAATGACACTGCAAATATCCAGTTAAATCCTGAAGATGTACCTTTAGTTGATCGACTTTTTGAAAAAGTCAGGTTGTCAGCATTTTCTGGGAGTATCGTACGTGACACGAGAACTGATTTAATCGATCCATCAGACGGAGAGGTCTTAAGCGTTGATGCCAAGTTGGCTGGTCGTTCTATAGGTTCAGAAGTCGGTTTTGTTAAGACCTATATGCAGGCCTTTTTATACAGAGCGTTACCAGGGTTTTCTGATGTTGTTTTAGCGACAGGTGCTCGTCTTGGTCTCGCTGCTAGATTTGAGCAATCTAGTTTGGACTTTTTGCCAGCTGGAGATATATCTCAAATTGAGGGAGGTGCGGTCCTGTTTCAGAATCGTTTATTGCCGATTAGTGAACGGTTCTTCGCAGGTGGCGATACGACTGTTCGTGGATTTGCTTTCGATCGGCTAGGTATTCCTCTTGGAGAAAGAGGATCTACTATCGGACCAGATGGTTTTCCACGCGGTGGCAATGCGGTTTTGGTTTTGAATACAGAAGTTCGATTTCCTCTTACGCAAAATTTTGGGTTGGTAGGTTTTCTAGACGCAGGTAACGTCTACGATACAGTCAGGAATTTTAGTTTGGCACGGATTCGAGCCGGTGCTGGTTTTGGTGTACGATACCGGTCACCTGTTGGGCCGATTCGTGTCGACCTTGGTTTCAAGCTTAACCGCCAGGAACTGGTAATGGGTGTCGAGAATAAAAGAGAACCACTTACAGCTCTTCACATAAGCATAGGCCAAGCTTTTTAAGAGAGAAGCCCTCAATTGCAATGAAGTCCTTTCCTTGTTACTGGTTAAGTAGTTTTCGTAGCGCGCTGTCTGTCGGATCCTCGTTGATAGCCACGATAAGTATTTTTTGTTTTCCTCAGTTAATTGAGGGCCAGAGCAGAAATCTTGACCGTGTTCTTGCGGTCGTCAGTGGTAGTGTCATTTTGGAATCGGATGTGCGGTCATTTGTGGCCCTTGGGTTGGTAGATGAGTCAGTCACTGGGCAGTCTAACGAAGAGGTGACTTCCTATTTAATTCGCCGGCGTTTAATCATTGATGAAATAGAGCGATACGGGCTTCAAGAACCCCTTGAATCTATGGTTGAGTTAAGAATGATTGAAGTTTTAGAGAGCTTTTCGTCAGAAAAGAAATTGTCAACCGTGCTTGAAAATGTTGGGTTGAGTCTTGAAGATCTGAGGCAGTTGATAAAAGATGATGTAAAACTAGAGAATTATATCGAGAAGAGATTTAGTGGGATGTCAGTTCCGACCGAGAGTCAATTACAGCAGTATTATGAACTGAACCAAGATGATTTTCGAACTAATGGAATTGTTTTACCTTTTGGTGACGTTCGGAGGCAGGTGTTGAAAAAGTTGGAAGATAGAATGCGCATAGATCTCGTTGCTGAATGGGTTGAGGATCTACAAAGGAGAGGGGACGTAATCAGGCTTTCTCTTTCACCTTAGGCTGCCGAGGCTCCTACGAGTGCTATTACAACTTGTGTAACGTTGAAGCCGGCGTGACTGATAATTGTTGAAATAACACTTTTTCTAAGTAGAAATACTGCTCCCCAGGTCGCGCCGAGTAGAGCGGTCACGATTACGGCATCCCATCCTTGGATATAGTGACCAAGGCCAAACATAATACTGAACATAAACAATCCAAGCCATTTTTTTCCTAATTGTTCTCGGCAACGATGAAGTATAAAGGCTCGTTGGAGTTCTTCGCGCAATCCTCCTGCGATAACTGCTACACCAACAAAAATCATTGCATTCAGTGGGGAATCAATAAGTGCTTCTAGCGGGTTTTCTTCTGCGCCTCTGAGAGATGGCCAGAGAATGTAAAGTAACTGGATAGAGGTTATGGCAAGAATAACGGTTAGTGGGATTAGCACTAATCCGACATTGATTTCTTGAGCGAATGGTTTCGCGCCGAAAAATATGTCTTTAGGGCGTTCATTCCCACGAGTTAAAAAGAAAAAAATTAAAAAGATAAGAATTATCGTGTCAGCTAGAGACAAAATAACGACATAAGATAAATTTAGAGTTCCTGTTGCCGAGAATGCAGAAAATCCAATTAGTGCCAAAATGTTTGCGAGTGCTAACTGCGTTGGAAAACCTGAACATAAGATTATTTCACCAATGGCGATAAAGGTTTTTTGTTTGATGCCGTATTTTCTTGTTTCTGACCTGGTCGTCTCCGGCGCCGGCTGGCGGTCAGAAGATTCATAGGATGCTGAGCGGGATTCGTCAGAAGCAGGAGTCATTTTATTCACTGTAACACAGTCAAAAATTTAAGAAAGCCAATAAAACATCCATATATTGCGTTTGCCCTAAATAATAAACCCAACATATGGTGTTTTCTCTCTTGACACTTGTCCACTTAAGTTTCATAGTATTTGCCTTGGGACGATAAAGGCCAACTTGAGAAACTCCCAGCTTCTCACTAAGTGGAAAAATGACTTAGTCCTCTGGCTTGAATCGCTATCCTAAGCTCAGCTCTTGGCGGGTATGGCCTCGGGGGCGAGGTTAGAACCTGCGCGTGGAAGGGATTTTAGAAATGCCAAGAGACGGCGTACATGACAATGATGAAGCTACTCAGCCACTAGTATCGAACCAAACTCAAGAAGATACTGGAGAGAGCAATGAAACTGCTCCGGGTATAGAGTTCAAACGATTTTTTAGTAGAGAAGAAGTTGACCCTTTCGACGATATGGATTGGGAAGCGCGTTCCGCTGTTATCGGAAATGAAAAAGGCGAAACAGTTTTTGAGCAACGTGACGTAGAAATTCCAAAGAACTGGTCACAGACCGCGACCAATATAGTTGTGTCGAAATATTTTCGTGGTCAGATTGGTACTCCAGAACGGGAGCACAGTGTTAAACAGCTCATCGGTCGAGTAGTGGATACGATTACGAAATGGGCTAAACAAGATCAATATTTTGTTAACGATGATGCTTTGCGCTCTTTTAGTGACGATTTAAAACATATTTTGGTTAATCAAAAAGCCGCATTTAATAGTCCGGTCTGGTTTAACTGTGGCTTTGAAGAGGCTCCGCAGTGTTCAGCATGTTTTATTAATTCTGTGGATGACCGGATGGAATCGATTTTGACTTTGGCAAAAACAGAGGGAATGCTTTTTAAATTCGGTTCAGGAACTGGATCAAATCTTTCTCCGATTAGATCTTCAAAGGAAACATTAGCCGGTGGCGGAACGGCCTCAGGTCCTGTTTCTTTTATGAAAGGGTACGATGCGTTTGCTGGCGTTATTAAATCTGGCGGAAAAACAAGACGCGCTGCAAAGATGGTGATTTTAAATGCTGACCATCCGGACATCGTTGATTTTATTAATTGCAAAGTTGAAGAAGAGAAGAAGGCGTGGGCATTGATTGATGCTGGCTATGACGGGTCATTCACTGGTCCAGCCTATAGTTCAGTTTTTTTTCAGAATTCGAATAACAGTGTCCGTGTTTCTGACGACTTTATGCGTGCAGCTCTTGATGGTGGAGAGTGGCAGACCCACTCAGTGACAGATGGTAGTGTTGTAGATACCTACCGAGCAAATGAGTTATTGCATCTTATCGCCGAAGGTACACACGTGTGCGGCGATCCAGGCATGCAATTTGATACTACGATTAACGACTGGCATACCTGCCCGAATACAGCTCGAATCAATGCATCGAATCCTTGTTCGGAATATATGTTTCTCGATGACTCAGCGTGTAATCTGGCATCGTTGAACTTAATGCAGTTTTTAGACGAAACTGGTGAATTTGATGTGCCTGCTTTTAAGGCCGCTGTGGATACGCTTATTACTGCGCAAGAGATTATTGTAGATAATGCAAGCTATCCAACCGAATCTATCGGTAAAAACAGTCGAGACTATAGGCCTTTGGGCTTGGGGTATGCAAATTTAGGTGCGCTGTTGATGTCTCGAGGTGTTCCTTACGATAGCGATGAGGGACGCAGCTATTCTGCCGCCGTAACGGCTTTAATGACGGGGGAGGCGTATGCCCAGTCGGCTAGAATTGCAAGAGATCAAGGTGGCCCCTTTAGAGGCTTTTCAAAGAATAGAGAACCATTTTTGAGAGTCATGCGGAAGCACAGAGCGGCAATGAAAGGAGTTAATTCAAGTTATGTTCCTGAGGATCTCTACTCTGCAGCTGGTGATGCTTGGGACGATGCTGTCGAACTAGGGGAATCGCATGGCTATAGAAATGCGCAGGCGACGGTTCTTGCACCGACTGGCACTATAGGCTTCATGATGGACTGTGATACTACAGGTGTTGAACCGGACATTGCGTTGGTTAAATACAAAAAATTGGTTGGTGGTGGTCTGATGAAAATAGTTAACCAGACCGTAGCCATGGCATTAAAAAACTTAGATTACACCGTTGAACAGGTAAGTGAAATAGTTGGTTATATCGATGAACATGAAACGATCGAAGGAGCTCCTCATTTAAAAGCGGATCATCTTTCGGTTTTTGACTGCGCATTTAAGCCCGCGAGTGGGCAACGTTCTATTCATTATGCTGGACATATTAAGATGATTGGTGCGACACAGCCTTTTATTTCTGGTGCTATATCAAAAACTATTAACGTGCCCCAAGATGCAGATATTGAACAAGTTGAGCAGGCATATGTAGATGCGTGGCGCCTTGGATCGAAAGCCGTTTCAATATATCGAGACGGTAGTAAGCGAACACAACCGCTAAATACTTCAAATACTCCATCTGTCTCTGCAGCGATTCCTTCAAGTGGCCAGTCGCAGCCGGTCCGGAGGAAGTTGCCAGATGAAAGAGGTGCGATCACTCATAAGTTCGATATCGGTGGGCATGAGGGTTACATCACCGTCGGTCTTTTTGAAGACGGGTCTCCAGGGGAAATATTTTTGGTAATGGCAAAGGAAGGCTCAACGATATCAGGATTTGCTGATGCTTTTGCGCAGGCGGTTTCGTATGCACTTCAGTATGGGGTGCCTCTACAAGTGTTGGTTGACAAGTTTAGCCACGCCAGATTTGAGCCTTCTGGTATGACTAAGAATCCGAGTGTAAGAGTAGCTAAGTCCATTGTCGATTATGTGTTTCGATGGATGGCTACGAAGTTCTTATCTCCTGAAGCGCAATTTCGTGCTGGTGTTAACCTTAAAGAGGAGACGGATTCTGTTAATGCTGAAGTTGAACAGATGACCCTGAAAAACAATGAATCTGCTCGGGCGGGTGAAGGGGAAGCAGCTGCTGGCGCAGGGCAGAGTACTGATTCTGGTAGCGATCAAGAAGAGTCAGCATCTTATTCGATTCAAAATGATCAAGATGCTCCGCCTTGTTCGACTTGTGGGGCTATCATGATTAGAAACGGTGCTTGCTATAAATGTGTTAATTGTGGTGCTACTAGCGGATGTGCCTAGTCTGATCCCCATCCGACGTGGGCTGCTATTACTAGTAAAATTGCAAAAAAAGCCTGAGATAATTGAGGAAAAACAAGCACTTGACCATAGATATGACCGGCGTTATGCAAGCTGATGGATTGGAGTGCTAATAAACTCGCTATAGCTAAGGCTAAACCTCCAGGTATAGAAGCTCGGACAAACATTGCGGCAAGAATTAGAGTGCCACCAGCAACGATGAGCCAAAGACTAGCCCACCATTCGAGAGTTCCAGTTCCAAATAGGTAAATACAGCCTTCAATGAGCGAGTAAAGGCCATAGGCTAGCATTCCTAGTGCGGCAGTTATCAACACAGAGATACTCCAAGTTTCACTATTGTATTATGAGTGCTGTTGAATTTTTTTGTGATTAGAAAAAGTCGAAAATTTAATAAGAATCGCAATAAAACGAATAGCTTCCGGATAATAAAAATTATGATTTTTGAAGAGAAGAATTATGGATCTAGAGTTAAACGATAAAGTCGCCATTGTGACTGGTTCCAGTCGAGGGCTCGGTTTGGCAAGCGCTCAAAGCTTGGCAAAAGAAGGCTGCTATGTTTGTTTGTGCGCTCGAGGGCAGGCTCAGCTGGACAAGGCGGAAGAAACTGTTAAACGCTCTGCAGGAGGAAGTGACCGTGTCTTGGCCGTGAGAGCAGATTTGACTAAACCTAGTGATATAAGCTGTGTAATAGATCGAGCTGTTACGAAATTTGGTGGGTTGGATGTCTTGATAAACAACGTAGGAAAAGCTGGTGGCGGTGGCATTCTTGATACTACCGACGATGAGTGGCAGGGCGCTCTCGATGAGACCCTTTATCCTGCTATAAGAGCTAGTCGGTTAGTTGTTCCTCATATGAAAAGACGAGGTGGTGGTGTGATTGTAATGATTGCCTCTATTTGGGGTAGAGAATCAGGCGGTCGCATGACCTATAACGTTGTTAAGGCGGGTGAAATTAGCTTGGCGAAATCACTTGCTCAACAACTCGCATGTGACAATATTCGGGTCAATAGCGTCGCACCAGGCTCAATTTCATTTCCCGGTGGTAGTTGGCATCGGCGTCAGCAGCAAGACCCTGAAGGAATGGCTGAGTTTATAAGATTAAATCTTCCTTTTGGTCGATTTGGACGTCCTGAAGAGGTCGGTGATCTCGTTGCGTTTCTTTCCTCGTCACGCGCCAGTTGGATTAGCGGTGCAAGCGTGACCGTCGATGGTTGTCAATCTCGGTCTTTGATCTAGGATTAAGGTGGCTTCAGAGATTGATTAAAGCTTGAGTAGAAGCTTTATTTAACTGATGCAAAGGTTCCCAAATAAAGATTAACTTAAACAATTAGTGACTCAATGATTTTTTCTTCTGACGTTCTATTTCCTGCTTTCGGCGTGTTTCTACGGTAACTTTTCCATATTTCTTAGTAAATCGTTCGACACGCCCTTCAGTATCGACGAGTTTTTGTTGTCCGGTAAAGAAAGGATGACATTTAGAACAGATTTCTAAATGGAGCTCTTTTTTGGTCGATTTCGTTTTCCAAGTGGCTCCGCACGCGCACCTTACTTCAACTGGTTTATATTCTGGATGGATGCTTTGCTTCATTATAAAATTCCCCTAAACCTGTAATCGCCTAGTATAACAGGTCTTTATGTTGGTTTACCGGGAAGACTCTTTTAGTAAGTTTATAATGGCCAGTCGAACTGGAGAGATTCCTTCCGTCGTTTTATTAGAAACAGGCAGTACCCGACTTTCTAGACATAGTTCGTGTTTTCGATGGGTTTGAGATAATTGAGAGCGGGAAAGTTTGTCAATTTTTGTGGCTACAATGATTAAAGGGTAACCATTTGCTGTCAGCCAAGATTTAGTTTCCTGATCGCTTTCCAATCCAGGATGTCTAATATCAACTAATAGGATAATTCCTGAGATAAAAGGAGTGACAGTTCCAGTATTTTCACTTTTCTGAGCTGAGACCATTCTGGTAAAGAAGTCTGTGGTGAGTTCTTCAAATAGATGGTTAGCCTTACTTCCACCCCTAGCGTATCCATAACCCGGGAGATCGACAAAAGTAGTTCTGACTTGTTGGGGAAAGTTTAAATAGTAAAGATTTAATAACCGTGTTGTACCAGGGGTTGATCCAGACCGTGCGATGGGACTCTTCGCTAAGCTGTTTATAAGGCTTGACTTTCCAACATTAGAACGTCCAACCATCGCCACGACAGGCCCGGTATCGTGAGGGAGTACACCACCCACCGCTACACTCTTAACAAAGTTGCCTGAAACTGTTTTCACTAGTGCGTGACCTGATCTTCAGGTTGTTCCTCTTTTTCTTCAGACGGCAGAATGGGACTCGGTGGTTCGCTTAAAGCAACCTTTAACACTTCATCCATTGTATCAACCATAAAGAGCTCAAGTTTATCGAGTACTACCTTAGGAATATCAGCAAGATCTTTTTCGTTATCTTTTGGTAGAACGATGGTTTTAAGTCCCGCTCTGTGTGCCGCGAGAACTTTATCTTTGACGCCACCGACAGGAAGCACTTTTCCTCGAAGGGTAATTTCGCCTGTCATGGCGACATCTCGTCTTGTTGGAATCCGTGCTAGTGTGGAAATAAGTGCGGTTGTGATGGTAATTCCTGCAGACGGGCCATCCTTAGGAATAGCGCCTTCAGGTACATGTACATGGACATCTGTTTTTCGATTGAAATCTTTCGAAATTCCGTAACCTTCGGCTTTCGCTCGGACGTAACTCATTGCGGCTTGGGCAGATTCCTGCATAACCTCACCAAGTTTTCCGGTAAGCGTTAGTCGTCCCCGTCCAGGCATCAAAGTTGCTTCAGTAACTAGTAGTTCACCTCCAGCCTCTGTCCATGCAAGGCCAGTAGCGATTCCCACTTCATCTTCTTGTTCCGCAAGCGTTGGTCGAAATTTCGGTACTCCCAAATAACTAGTAATTTGCTCAGAACTAATAGTTTCACTAAAGCTGTGACCTTCTTTAACAACTTTTCTCGCAATTTTTCTGCATATGGACGCTATTTCACGTTCAAGATTCCGAACGCCAGCTTCACGAGTGTATCGCCGTATAAGTGTTTCGTAGGCATCGTCACAAAATGTAATATTTGTATTTTTTAAACCGTTAGCAGACAACGTTTTTTCAAAAAGAAACCGTTTCGCTATTTCGATCTTTTCTAACTCGGTATATCCGGACAGTTCTAATACTTCCATTCTGTCGCGAAGCGGCTGTGGGACTGTATGCAGCACATTAGCCGTACAGATAAACATAACGTTTGAAAGGTCATATTCTGCATCCAAATAATGGTCAAGAAATGAATTGTTCTGTTCAGGATCCAGCACTTCAAGTAGAGCTGCCGAGGGATCTCCCCTAAAATCCATGGACATTTTGTCGATTTCGTCCAAAAGAAAAACTGGATTCATCGTGCCAGCCTTTTTCATCATTTGAATAATCTGCCCAGGGAAGGCACCGATATAAGTCCTCCGATGACCACGAATTTCGGCTTCATCTCGAACTCCTCCAAGAGACAAACGAACAAATTTTCTGTTAGTCGCTCTTGCTATGGACTTTGCTAGAGATGTTTTCCCAACACCGGGAGGGCCACTGAAGGTCAATATTGTGCCACGGGGTTTCTTGACGAGCCTACGTACAGCTAGAAACTCAAGTATGCGCTCCTTGATTTTTTCAAGACCGTAGTGATCTTCGTTGAGAATTTTTTCTGCACGAACTAGATCGCGTCCTTCTCGACTTTTCTTAAACCAAGGAACCGCGACAATCCAATCGAGGTAGTTTCGAGACACGGTTGCTTCAGCCGACATTGGTGGCATAGATTCCAAACGTTTTAGTTCTTGTACTGCTTTTTCTTCTACTTCCTCCGGCATCCGGCTCTCATCGATCTTTTTGCGGAGATCTTCGAGTTCGTTACCTTTGTCATCTTTACGACCAAGTTCTTTTTGGATAGCCTTCATTTTTTCATTGAGGTAGTACTCTTTCTGCGCCTTCTCCATTTGTTTTTTTACACGTGATTGGACCCGACGATCCACCTGAAGTTTATCAACCTCGATTTCTAAAATGTTGGAAATTCTATTCAATCGCTCAAGAGGTGAAATTATTTCAAGTAGATTTTGTTTTTCATCTAATCCTATGACAAGGTGAGCAGAAATAGTATCCGCAAGTTTACTGGGATCTTCTACGCGGACAGCGGCAACCATAGCATCGTACTGAAGATTGTTTGATACTTTTACGTACTGTTCAAATAGAGAAACGACCTGGCGCATAGTTTCTTCGGCGTCACCGTC
>Ga0310344_10000709_pt1 | contig 25917 bp, 21 predicted proteins | sample HC15DNA20200_MG_FD_203801 | JGI IMG/M metagenome (GOLD analysis project Ga0310344, IMG submission 203801) | Marine microbial communities from station ALOHA, North Pacific Subtropical Gyre - HC15-DNA-20-200_MG | ecosystem: Environmental > Aquatic > Marine > Oceanic | place: Pacific Ocean: North...
TACAAGCGAAGAGGAAAGACCATTGTTCTCGTAACGCATGGTTTGGGCATGGTAGAACGTTTTTGCGACGAAGCTCTTTGGCTTGACGAGGGATCTCTGCGTGGGATCGGAGATCCGAGACGGGTCGTTCATGAATATGTCAATGAAATAGGTAAAACGGAAGAACGAGTATTAGCTTTGGGGGACCAAAAGGCTCAGAAAGCCTTAGAAACCGTAAACCAAGACGTCGAGAAGAACCAAGCGGGTGGTGAGACTATGGTTCTGCGAGAAGAGCCGGAAGATATGTTTCGTGCGGCGGAAGGGCGTTGGGGACCAGGTCCGGTAAAGATTGTTCAAGTTCTTTTAGAAGGTGAAGACGGACGGCGTCATGTTTTTCAATCAGGCGATCGATTTGTAGTCAGGATGCTCATAAATTCTCCGGAAGAAGTCAAAGATTTTGTTTTTGGAGTAAGTATTTTTAATTCTGAAGGAATTTGTTGTTACGGGACGAATACTTTTATTGAGGAAATGCAGCCATCTTCACTTAGCGGCGATGGTGAGGTTCTTTTTTCCATTGATCGTCTTGATCTTGTAGAGGGAACTTACAAGCTTGATGTCGCCACACACAACAGGGATGGTTTTCAGTACGATTATCACCGTTTGTTGTATACATTCCGGGTGAAGTCGAGAACCAAAGACACCGGTATCTATAGACCGGGGCATTCCTGGAGCTTTACTCCGAACATCCGATTTGATTCCTCTAAACGGTCTTGAGGTTTCAGTGTTTAAGGGTTCACGAGAGTCTCTGGAGTTTTTATCGACAGCGTTCACTAGTCTGCTTCAAAATAAAATAAAAACGACTCACTGTGACGGGGCATCTGTCGTTACGGGCCTTTCGAATTCAGCGCAGGCCTTTCTGCTGGCTTCAGCCGCGATCGAGTCTAGGATCCTGGCTATCATTCCGGTGGATGCGGACTTGGATGAATTCACGGCGGACGTCAGATTTTTCTATGGTGCTTTGACCGGTATTTCGGCGGAGACTCTTGAAAAATTGATCGTGCCCTTTCCCTCTCTGGAGACGGATCCATATCGAGCGATAGAGCCTCACTTTAAGGTAACTTCCGATCGTGCGCGAACATTGACTTTGATGAACTCCGGCTCAGCTAATTTGGTAATCGCTCCCGTACGAGCGGTTTCTTCGCGCCTAAGTGCGCCGGGACGTCTAAAACTTGCTGTAACTGAGCTCTACGCAGGTGCTGATTTTGCTCTGACGGATTTGATGGATATTCTCGCGGATGGTGGTTTTTCTCCAGTTGATCCTGTTGACCAGCACGGTGAGTTTTGTGTGCGAGGTGGGGTCCTAGATTTTTTTCCAGCAGGAGAGAATTACCCAATTAGAGTTGAATTTCTTGGTGATACGATTGAATCAATTAGGACGTTTGACCCTGAAAGTCAACGTTCAGTTAAGAGACTTCCTAGTGTGTCGGTGATGCCAACGCGAACAGTTTTTGAGGATTTTCAGGGTGAGAAAAAAGGAAACCCATCCATTTTTAACAGGGAGGCGAGCGTATTTGATTTTATAGATGACCAGTCAACTAAAATATATATTTCTGAATATATTGAGTGTTCTCGGCTTCTGGAAAAGCAACATAATCAAATAGAAAAAAGTTATCAGCTGGCTCTCGAGCAGGGAAGGGTGCCAGAGGCGCCAGATCAACTTTTTTTAAGGCTCGAGGATGTTGAGGGTTATTTAAGTAAGGCTAAACGGTTTGAGAAATTGGCATATGAGAGTGATGGTAAGAGGAGGGTTGAGGTTAAGTGCGAGCCAATTCTTCCGTTTCATGGACGTGTCAGTGACTGGCTGAAGGAGGTCAAGAGGGGAGAGGATCGAGGTGAAATTCAAATATTTGTTGCTTCTTCGATAGGTACTTGCCATCGAATTAGGGAAGTGGTTGAAGAAGCGGGAATTGCTTGCTGTGTTGTTGGTTCAACTGGTGAGGTTTCGGGAGGCTCTCAGAGGAACTTTTTCTTGACCACAGGACAACTATCGAAGGGTTTTAGGTTCGGTGAAATAGGTTTAAACATCTATACAGAGTCAGATCTTTTTGATCAGGAGATAAGACCGGCTGCACGGATGGCGTCAAGATCTTTCCTTTCAGACCTTAGAGAGTTAAAGGTAGGAGATTACGTGGTCCACGTGGATCATGGAATAGGTAGGTTTGTAGGCCTTAAACAGATGGCGGTGGGTTCCACAGCTCATGAATTGATGGAGCTCCGTTATGCCGAAGCAGACAAACTCTTTGTGCCAGTGCAGCAGCTTGAGCTAATCCAAAAATACACTGGAAGTTCTCAACCGACACTTAATCGACTGGGGAGTACAAGCTGGGAAAAGACGAAGAGTCGCGTACGAAGCAGCGTACGGGACATGGCTCAGGAATTACTGAGATTGTATGCGTCTAGGAAGACTGTCAACGGCTTCTGCTTTTCACCAGATACACATTGGCAGTCAGAGTTTGAAGCTGCGTTTAATCATGATCTCACCGCCGATCAACAAACTGCGGTAACAGACATTAAGAGAGACATGGAATCCGTAGCTTCAATGGATCGACTTCTTTGCGGAGATGTTGGCTATGGAAAGACTGAGGTTGCGCTACGCGCAGCTTTCAAGGCCATTATGGATAGCAAACAGGTCGCTCTGCTTGCGCCAACAACCGTGTTGGCTTTTCAACACTACAAGACCATAGTTGAAAGGTTTGCAGCTTTTCCAGTTCGAATTGAGATGGTGAGTCGACTTCGCAGCAGGTCGAACCAAAAGGAAATTTTGGCTGACTTAGCCACTGGAAAAATAGATATCATTGTTGGAACGCACCGTCTTTTATCGAAGGATATTGAATTCCACGATCTGGGTTTGCTTGTTGTTGACGAAGAGCAAAGATTTGGTGTTGGCCATAAAGAAAAAATTAAACAGATCCAACAGAATCTTGATGTCCTGACTTTAACTGCAACACCAATCCCTAGAACGCTAAACATGTCTTTGATGGGTATTCGAGACATGTCGATAATTGAGACCCCACCGAAGGATCGATTGTCGATTCAGACGAATGTAGTGAAATTTGATAAAGAGGTAATAGAACGCGCTATCCGTATGGAATTGGATCGCCAAGGACAAATCTATTTTGTACACAATAGGATAGATTCAATCTATGCCATGTCTGATTTGGTTAAGCGACTAGTTCCGGGTCTCAGGCTGGCTGTTGCCCATGGACAATCCAATGAAATAGAACTTGAAGAAGTTATGGTTGGTTTTATTAATCATGAATATGACATTCTTCTATCTACTACAATCATTGAAAACGGGCTCGATATTCCCAATGTCAACACAATAATTATCAATCATGCAGAACGGTACGGATTATCTCAACTTTATCAATTACGGGGAAGAGTGGGTCGCTCAGATCGCCGAGCCTATGCGTACTTTTTAGTGCCTACAGAAGACCAGCTTTCACAGGTGGCCAGTCAACGATTAGCTGCGATGAAAGAGTTTAGTGCTCTTGGTAGTGGTTTTCGTGTGGCCGCGTTAGACCTAGAAATACGGGGAGCAGGAAATTTACTTGGCGCACAGCAGAGCGGTCATATCGAAGCGATTGGTTTTGATATGTACGTGAAATTACTTGAGGAAACAGTTCAAGAGTTAAAGGGCGAGAGTGTTAGTGGTTTAAAAAAATCGACCGTTAACCTTGGTATTGACCTCCGATTAGATGAAAACTACATTCCTGAGACAACCCAGCGACTAAGTGTTTATCGACGTATTGCTGATGCACCAGATACAGAAACAATAGAAGGCATAATTGAGGAACTTTCGGATCGATATGGTCCTCTGCCTTTCTCAGTCGTTCAATTAGCTGAATACGGAAAAATCAGGGTACGTTCCAGCCGCCTTGGTATCGAGTCTATGGATAGAGAGCGTGACATTTTGCTAGTTAGCTTTGGGGATAATTCAGCTGTCCAGCCAGAGAGCTTGATTTCTTTTGTTCAGTCGTGTCCCGCGGTGACCTTGTCTCCACCGGCGGTTCTTCGAGTGAACCTAAAAGCACTTGTCAATAAAAGCCTTGGACTCTCAAAAGTTAAGCCAAAAAGTGACAAATCTTCGTGGTGGATTAAATCAAAAAGAAAAAAATTAGAGAAAGGCTTAGATCGCACAGCTACAGATATTCTTTTAGATCAGGTCACTGATTTCTTAGATGATTTGGGTGCTTTATAAAAGACGAGCTAGAATTTAGCGATAGACAGCCTTAACGGAGTTTTATTATGAAATTGATCGTATTTAATTTATTAGCAGTTTTTATTTTAGTGTTCGCCGGTTCAGTTGAAGCCCAAGAAAATTCTGATCAGGTTCCGACGACTCCAGGAGCAAGGATCATTGAGCGGATCCTTGTGAAAGTCAATGGCGAGATTATTACGCAAAGTGACTTGGAGGATCGTCAGGTTGCCGCGATTCGCGCCAGAGGTGTACAGCCAAGTACAAACGCAGAATTGTTTCAGCTAATTAATGAAGTTACGCCAGAAGTACTGGCTGCTGCGGTTGAAGAACTTCTTTTGATTCAAAGAGGCAAAGAGCTTGGCTATCAGCTTTCTGATGATCAATTCAGAGATTTTGTTGACAACTTGAAAGAAGAAAATGGGTTTGAAACGGACGAGGAATTTGCTGAAACATTAGAGCGGCAGGAAGGCATGACTTTTGATGATTTTCGTCGATTAATTGAAAAGCAGATGTTGGCCAGTCAAGTGCAGCAAGTTGAAATACTTAATCGAGTGTCGATTACGGATGTGGAGGCACGGGAATATTACGACGAGCATATTGATGAATTTACTGATCCTGCGACTACTACGCTGAGGGAAATTTCACTTTCTATTCCAGAAACGGACACCGTGAACGTGGTGGCTGAGAATGCTACACGAAAGAAAATGGAAGAGATTATAGAAAGATTAGTTCAAGGTGAAGATTTTGCAGCGTTGGCCCGTCAGGTTTCTGACAGTCCTTCAAAGGCTAATGGCGGTTTGGTAGGGCCATTTGAGCTTACTGAAATATCAGAAGAAATTCAGGAATTAATCAGTACACTTGAAGTTGGGGATATAAGCGATTTAAGACGGACTCCCCAGGGCTACCAGTTATTAAAGCTTGAAGAACAGACGGCGGCGGTTGCACAACCGTTTGATGAGGTGCGTTCTCAGATATCAAATAGTGTTTTTAATGATCGCCGTCGCCAGGAATACCAAGAGTACTTGGAGGAGTTGCGCGACGAAGCCATTATTGAATGGAAAAGCGAGGATCTCAGAAAAGCCTATGAAGAATTAAGAGAAATAGGGCAGTAATTTTAAAGCTATTTTTCTTTAGCTGTGAAGCGATTCGAGTCCTTTCTATTGGCAATCGAGACCATTATGAAAATTGGAAAAGTTAAGCTTAAATCGCCTTTCGTTCTCGCCCCCATGGCGGGAATGACGGACACGGCTTTTCGGCGGTTAGTTAAAGAGCGTGGCGGCTGTGGGCTTGTTGTTACGGAAATGGTTAGTTCCGAAGGGTTGGTAAGGGGCATCGATCGGACATTAGAGTATGCGGAGTATACAGAAGAGGAACGCCCTGTCTCGATTCAAATTTTTGGTGGTAGTCCTGACACCATGTCAGAAGCCGCAAAGATAGTTGAAAACATGGGAGCTGATATTGTTGATGTGAACATGGGTTGTCCTGTTCGAAAAATTGCTAAGCATAATGCTGGTTGTAGCTTGATGAGGGATCCTTATCATGCGGCGAAAGTAGTTCGGGCTATGAGCGAGGCTGTTAAGATTCCTGTGACCGTTAAGATGCGTGCTGGGTGGGATGCTAGCGAGATCAATGCACCGTTTATGGCTCGTCTGATGGAAGATGCTGGAGCTTCGGCTGTTGCGGTGCACGGACGCACAGCGGCTCAGTCTTATAAGGGCCTTTCTGATTGGGGATTGATCGATAAAGTTGCTAAGGCTGTTAAGATTCCTGTTTTTGGAAGCGGAGATTGCGTGACAGCCGATCAGTTGATAACGAAAATGCGCAAGACGGAAGTTTCTGGAATACTTGTGGGTCGAGGTGCACTTAGAAATCCATGGATTTTTCGGCAAACGATGAATCTAGATTCTGGAGGAGTTCCCTACACAGTTACGGAAAAGGATCGAGGAGAGTTCTTACTAAAGTATATAGATATGTTGATTAGCGAGGGTGTAGGTGAGTATGAGGGTTTTAGGCATCGTGTTGCGAACAATGACCGGTTCTCTTTTCCCTCTATTAAAGGACGTGAACGCTGGGTAGTCAACAAGCTTCGAGCACTTGCTTCGTGGTATACGAAAGGATTTCATGGAGGAGCATCCTTACGAATCTCTATTAACAAGGCTCAATCTGTTCAAGAACTTCGCGACTTGATACAGAGTTTTTTCCTTACACCTAATCACGTTGAAAGTCGCATAGCATGAATGTTTTCAAGCCTTTCTTTTTAGCTTGATTAGAAATTCGTCGCTTATTTGTGCGGTTATTAGTTTGGCAGACCTAATCTAAAATTTGATGAGTCGTAAGAATATAACCAGAATGCTCCAAGAAGATTTTTAATGGCGATATCCAATGTTGTTCAGCAGATAGAAAAAATTGATTGGATGAACTGGAAGCCAGTGGATGAAGCCACTCTTATTTTTGTGATTAAGCGTGATCAGATATTACTAATTCGAAAAAAACGTGGTTTAGGTGCTGGTAAGATTAATGGGCCTGGTGGAAGACTCGAAAAAGGTGAAACCCCTGACAATTGTGTAACTCGAGAACTTTATGAGGAACTGGGCATAAAACCGGTCAAACCCGTCAAGTTCGGTGAGCATAGATTTCAGTTCCTTGATGGGTACTCAATTTATGTCCATGTTTACCGAGCTTCTAGTTTTACGGGAACCCCGGTAGAAACCGAAGAAGCAATACCTATGTGGTTTTCTATAAATACCATTCCCTTTGCTGAAATGTGGGAAGACGATAAGTTGTGGTTGCCCCTGTTGCTTGAGAAAAAATATTTTTCAGGGTACTGGATTTTTGAAAACGACCGAATGATAGATCATCGGCTGTTAACAAAATGATGCGCAGAACAGGCTTCCCCGAATCAACATCTAATTCGATAAATCAACTAAGATTGAGGCGCTTGATCTTTTCTATGAGTGTCGTCGGCTTCACATTTAGTATCTGTGCCGCGCGTCTTTTGTTTCCGTTTGTTCGTTGCAATGCTGACCGGATTAATTCACGTTCGATGTTCTGAAGTTGGTCGTTCAGATCAATCGATTCTTCCGATGTAGGAAATGTAGTGACACTAGGTAAAGCCTCGCCTTTGTTTAGTTCCGACGGGAGGTCACTAGTATCAATCTGAGATCGACCAGGAGAAAGAGCTAAGGCGCGTTCGATTAGATTTTCCAGTTGTCTAATATTGCCGGGCCAATCATAAGCCATCATTACCCGCATAGCCTCCTGAGAGACCACGACATTAGTTCGAGGTGGGTCCATGCGCGTTCCGAGTTTCTCAAGGAAACTCTGCACGAGTAGTGGTATATCTTCCCGCCGATCCCTTAAGGCTGGTAGATGAATAGGAATCACATTAAGTCGATAGAAAAGATCTTCACGAAAACTACCATTACTAACCATCTTACTGAGGTCTAAATTTGTTGCGGCAATCACACGAACATCTACATTGACAGATTCGTTATCACCGAGGCGTTCGAATTCTCTTTCCTGCAGGGCGCGTAGCAGTTTAGCCTGCAAGCTTGCACTCATAGTGCCAACCTCGTCCAGAAAAAAAGTGCCTTTGTGTGCCTGCTCAAGTCTTCCCTGTCTAGCATTTACAGCACCTGTAAATGCTCCGCGAACATGTCCGAATAGTTCGGCTTCAAGTAGTGTTTCCGGGACGGCACCACAATTAAGAGCGATAAACCTATTTTTTCTTCTCGGGCTGTTATGATGAATGGCGCGAGCTACTAGTTCTTTTCCAGTGCCGGTCTCTCCTGTGATTAGAATTGTGCTCGTGGTATTCGCTACGGTTTCCATTAATTCAAATAATTGTTTCATCGTCGCGCTTTTTCCGACGATCTCCTTAAAACGGTAGCGATCTTCTAGCTGGGAACGAAGGTAATCATTTTCTGTTCGAAGGCGCCTTTGTTCCAAGGCAGTTGATAAAAGGTGCAACAAATGATCGAACTGAAGTGGTTTAGTAACGAAATCGTGAGCACCACGTTTAATAGCTTCAACGGCGTCCTTGACTGTCCCATAGCCAGTTACTACTACTCCGATAATATCCGGGTATCTGGTTTTGGCTTCCTCGAGCAACCTGGTACCATCGATTCCAGGAAGCCTTAAATCGGTAATAATTACATCAAAAGCAAAATCAACGAGTAGCGGTCGCGCCTCTTCCCCAGACGTCACTTGAGTAACTTTGTAACCATGGTCCTCAAGTCGCTCGGCAGTTACTTGAGCGAGCGCTTGCTCATCTTCCACTAGCAAAACATGCGTTCGTTTTTCGCCCATTCCTTTATGTGTTCAATATTTTGAACATATCAACTTTGCTCGTCAAGATAACTTCTACTGCTTTCGGTATTTGTCAGACTATTAAGATCTTTAACACTACAGGTTTAGAAGGTCTCTGCCGATACCTCATTCCGAGGAAGTCCTGTCGTTCGGATCGTTTTGTTCCGAGGTGATTAAGACATAGAACCGAGGCGAATAAAATGCCAAATGAAAACACAGTCGTCGAAAGAAAAACCATTTCTATTATGAAGGCATGTGAGTTGGTTAGCGTCAGTCGCAGAACCATATACAACTGGATTTCGAGTGGAAAGGTGGAATACATTCGAACTGCGGGGGGCTCGGTTAGAATTTTTGTTGATTCTTTGTGGCGTAGTCCTGATGAAAAGACTAGACGTCAACCCGCGAGAGCCCGTATTTCTACTACAGCCAGACGAGTTGGTTAATGGCGAGTCGAGGCACCCCGTCAGCTGGTGAAAAGGTTCGAAAAAATATGAACGGTTCCACTGGGACGTTAGAACTCTTTCATAAACTGAACAATCAATTAGGCATTATCCTTGCTAACGCCGAGCTGATGGAGAGGAAGCTTGATGAGACTGATAAAAATTATCCGAGAGTTTCACAAATAGTTAACAGTGCTATCGAAGCCATGAAAACAGCAAAAGATCTCAGAAATCTATCTTAATTTTTAATCCAAGCCAAAAACAGATGGACATTTTTAGTCAATATAATGACTGTATATGCTTATTTAGTCATTATATTGACTAAAAATGTACTCACAAGAGCAAATTTCTACATTAAATTTCACATTCTGTCTCTCAAGAGCAAACAAAAATAACTTTTAAATCCTAATTTTTTAGGAACGACTATAAAAAATTTTTTCTTGTAATTATTGGCACGTTATTTGCTTATACATAGCAACCTTGGTTCGTTTTTGTAGTTCAGAATTTTGGGAGCGGAAATGAATAAAAAGAAGAGCAGTCAACAGCAACGTGTCGAGGGTGGCCTTCCGTTTGTGCAGGCTTTGGCAAAACGCGTAGCCTCATCAATGCCTAATTCAGTTGAGCTTTCGGATCTCGTTCAGGATGGGATGATCGGTTTGATCGATGCAGCTAATCGGTACGATGATACACGGGGTATTAAATTTGAAACGTTTGCTGAACGTAGAGTACGTGGCGCGATGATTGATGCTCTAAGGAGGGATGCGTGGCCTCGGGGCATTCGGCGAATGCGGCGTGAGCTTGAGGCAGGCAGGGAACATTTAAGACATAAGCTTGGCTGCGAACCATCACTGTCAGATTTAGCTAAATATGTTGGATCTGATGAAGTGAGTTTAGGAAGAACGATCGTTCGTATCAACACGATTGAATCGACTTCATCAATAAACGGTGGAGAAGGGGTGGACGAGAAGACATTACCAGCTGTCATGGTGCCTTCTGAGCCCGTCTCTCCGGACAAAGAATGTGAGTCACATGAAGTTGAGCAACGGGTTCGCACCGCACTTGCTTCTCTTCCTGCTAGGGAAAGGCAAGTAATGTCTATGTATTATTATGACGATGTGACGATGAAGCAGATAGGTATTGAGATGGGCGTGAATGAATCTCGAGTTTCTCAACTGCATACTCGCGCGATTCTGAAACTTCGTAAGCTGCTTGGGCCTGATGTTGAGTCTACAACCTTAAGATCTGCGCCTATACCATTAGAAAACCTTTCAAAGTTTAGTGGTGACATAAGAGCCTTTCCTTCTAGTGACGCGGCTATTAAATCGCGTCAATCAAAAAACGGGCCGACTAATTTTGTTTCCCGAATGGTTCGAATTTCTGGACGAACATCAAAAGGTCAAATAAAACAAATAAGACAGTCGGCTGCCGTGGCGTAAAAGCAAAAACTGTTTAGGAAAGTAAATCGTGGGTCACCTGGAGTAGATCTCTAAGACGAAAAGGTTTCGCAAGCCATCGACAACCGGTTTCCTGAAGAAATGTTTCGGTCTCCGCAGCTGCTACGTCACCAGTCACGAACAGACAATTGTTTGCTAAATTAGGTTGTGTTTTTGCAAGTGATTCGTAAAAAGCTCGTCCGTCCATCTTTGGCATTTTTAAATCGCAAATCACAAGATCGTAGATTTTATTTTCGATAAGTGTCAGAGCTTCTTCGCCATTAGCCGATCGATCTACAGTAAAACCAGCATCTGCTAAAGTTTCGACAACAGCGGTCGCAAGCGCAATTTCATCTTCAACAACTAAAATCACAGCAGTCTTGAAAGGGGTGGGCGCTAAGGATGCCGATTTTTTCTCAGGTGTTTTTCTTCTCCACCTTGGCTCACTACCTGCTGGAAAATCTAGAAGAAAGGAACAGCCTTGTCCGTCTTCTGATTTAACCTTAATTTGTCCGCCGTGTTCCTGCATAATTGCATATGCAACAGTCAGACCAAGTCCTGTACCTGTCCCTACTGCTTTTGTTGTGAAAAACGGATCAAAAATCTTAGTCTGAACTTCATCAGTCACGCCCACTCCGTCATCGTTTACTTCAAGAACCACGAGGTCTTTTTCAGCGTTGTGCCAAGTTCGAAGAATTAATGTGCCCCGTCCATGAGCAGCTAACATCGCGTGTTCAGCATTAATTATCAGGTTAAGTAATACTTGTTTAAGCTGGTGCGGATCAGCAAAAACTGGCGGTAATCCTTCAGCGAAAGCATCAAGAACTGTAATGTTTGTAACACGATGTTCATAAGCTCTTAAGGTTAGAGTTTCTCTAACAATTTCATTTAAGTTAACCATGGTTCTTGTTGTGTGTCTTTTCCGAGCGAAGGTTAATAAGTTGCGGACAATTTTGGCGGCACGTTCAGACTCACTTTTGATAATTTCGATACCTTGTTTAGTTTTGTTTTCTAGCGAGCTAGCCGTGAGACGCTCAGCCCAAGTGAGGATCGTTGCTAATGGATTGTTTAGTTCATGTGCAACGCCAGAGACAGTTTGTCCCAATGCTGCTAGTTTTTCTGACTGAAGAGTTTGGTGGTAAACATCGCGCCCTTGATCTTCCATTCGACGACGCTCACTAACGTCTCGAATTAGTGCATCTAAGCGACGGCCTGAGGCACTTTGGTGGTTATGGAGGTGGGCTGTTACTTCAACCCAAAATAATGAATCATCAGATCGTCGAAGACGAAGTAAGTAGTCTGTAACTGAGCCATCACGATGAAGTTGCTCGATAAAAGCAACACGCGACTGAGGATCGACAAATCTCTTTGGTTCAAAAGGTCTAATAGTATCTACCGGATTCTCGGCGGGGCACCCTAATATTAATCTTAGGCAAGGATTTGCAACAATAGTTTTATCACTCCCCCCGTCTAGATAACCGAGATAGACACCTTCATTAATAACCTCAAAAAGGTCAACGATAGAATCTAAAAAGCTGACTTTAAAGTCTTTCTCGGAATAGGAGGTGACGCGGGGCGACACCTCCAAATTATAACAGGGGTTAAATGTAATGATGCAAAAGAGATTTAATTTGAAGGCTCAGGCGTGGGTGTCATTCGAGGGAAACGAGACGCGTACTTGCTCTCGATTGACGTTCGCACGTCCTTGACTGATGCTCCAGAAGCATGAAGTTGCATCGAATCCCGAGCAACATCAATACAAACTGCGCACCCCATCCCATGATTTTCCCATGCCCTTACGGTACCGTCGCTATTTCTGGATTCAACAAAACAGTGAGCATTAGCTTGATGTCCTGCAGATTCACAACCGCAAAAACAAGGTACAAATTCCAAGATGTCTGGATTTCTTGCGGCGAATTCGTACGCTTCGTTAATAACCTCAGTGGTTCTGGGCATTCCATTTGGAATAAAAGGCAATGGAGGCAATACTGCATCGGATGGAGGCTTGACGACATTGACAGTTGAGGCCGGGGGAATTGTTTCATCTTCGTTCAGTGCCGCTGCAGTATCAGTATGATCGTGAGAGTCTTCCGATCGGTTTTCCGAAGAAATTTCATCAGTATCAAAATTTATCGGTTCAGCGGTGAAGCGAGGATAAAAAATTATACCTACGAGTGTTATCACACCGACTATTCCAAGAATTAATATCCAAGGAGTACCGCCTGGACTTTGTGTTCCTTGTGTCCGAATCTCTTTCTTAGTTCCCATGTCGAAATTTTACATCAAAAAGCTGAAGTAAATAGGCGATCTTTCAAGACTAACAATCGTCGTGATCGGAAGAATTAATTTTTATTTGGCGGCGCGGGCCCTAAAGCAAAAAGCATCGTTCCTTCTACAGCAATTTCTCCGTTTACACGAGCGTAACCTTTTAGGCGACCCATTCGACTTCGAAGTCGATCTACACTGGCTTCTATAACAACAGTCTCACCTGGGTGCACAGTCCTACGGTAACGCACATGGTCAATGCCCATGAAATACGGAACCTTTTGACGGTTTTCAGGTTTTGCCAAAATGAGGATTGCTCCAACTTGAGCTACGGCCTCAGTTAATATCGTTGGGGGAAGAACCGGTTGTTCTCCTGCTCGACGAGACAAGAATTTTTCATTCAGAGAAACGTTTTTAATACCAACAATGCGTTTGTCTTCTTCGAATTCAACAATCTTGTCCACTAGTAAGAAGGGATACCGGTGAGGAAGAATCTTTTCAATTGCTGCGTTGTCAAGAGGTAAAGAAAGTTTGGTTTGCACAGGGTGAGTATATCGGAGTTGCCAGGTTTTGCCTTAGGCTTTGTTATGTCATATCTGGGAAAGTGTTATTTTGGCACGTCTATAATTTCAAGTTTTTGAATGATTTTCTTTACAAATAATGACTATGCTTACGTTGATCGTCCTTGTGCAACTTCAACATCGAGTTCAGTGTCTGCCTGCACGATTGTTGCCAGTTGAGCGGCCAGAATAACCATTGTTGCTTGGATGCTTTCTTCTGTTTCTCGGCCGTCTCTAATTTCTGCGGAGATGACGCCAACACAACTTGAAGGTGTTAGAAGTGGAGCAACCAAGGAACCAAGCGATGTTTCGTCACACAGAACAATTTTTAACTCCTCGCTACGGAATGCCTCAGTTGCCGCGTTTTTACTATTGCAGGATACAGCACCTATTTCTTCAAGAGACTCTTTGGAATAACCGTGTGCTATTGCTGGCCGTAGTCTGTTTCCACCGGCATCACTTACCCAAACGATGAAACTGGAAGCATTAACGAGGCGGGCACTAAGGGAGAGAATCTCTCTTAAAGTGTACGCATCTGATACGCGTCCGAGATTTGTACAGAGCTGAGCGATATCATTAAGGGCACTTGTCTGGGTGGTGTCTGAAATAATTTTAGGTTTTAAATCCTGCCTCTTTTCCGCCACAGACATTGTTGTGATAATTCGATTCTCACTTGGTATTAAAGCATTTTCTTGAACAGTTGCTTGTTTATGTTTTCGGTACTTCACGGGCAATAACAAGAAAGAGACAAGCAGCACCGTACCCAAACTGAGCCCCAATGAAAAGAGTTGATCTTCTTGACTTTTTTGCCTGCGAAGTTCGTAAGTTGTTCGTTCGGCTTTCCTCGCGTCTAACAAATAATTGATTGCCTCTTTAGTCAGCTCAAGTCCGTCAGTGAAAATTAAATCTGATGCCATTAGGGTTTGTTCTGCTGAGATATGTTCGAGGGTAAGGGCATCGACGTCTTTGAGCTGCTCTACGATTTCAGCGGCCTTGTCGAGTGCGATAGTGGCTTGGGTTGTGCTCGCGATGCTTCGTAAGAAAATAAAATCTTCATTAATGTTTATTAAGCCACTAGTAACCTTTTCAACCCAGTAACCAATATCCTGCCCAGTTGCAACGTACGCTTGTTGCGCAGCCATGAGTTCAGAGAGAGCACCCGTTATGACCCAAGATTGTGCCAAAAAGGAATACTCAGATTCTCGTTGTGTGTCTATTTGTTGTTGTGTCTGAAAAAAGTTTAAGGCTGATGCGGTAATTACCATCAGCATAATGAGTATGACGGTGACTCTCACCACGCGTCGATGCATATGTTGTTTACTATACCACTCTATGTAGTGTTAAAAATAAATTTTAGGTCCACAAGTGGTGCTTTATTCGTATTTAAATGAAGATCAGATCAGAATTTTCTGGAATTCGTGGGTGCCGATGATTTACTCAGGGCGTAGTATCGCATAAGTGGGGAGACCAATTCCTTGCAAGTGAGCCATAACTTCACTAGCGGGCGATATGCTGGGATCTTCAGCTTGGAATTTTACTTTCACGTAATCATCTAGTCTTACTTGGACATTCTCATTTTTTAGAGTCGTTTGGTCCATCGTCAAGCAATTTTTGCACCAGGTAGCCCAAACATCCACCAAAACAAGTTTATTCTCTTCGCGTGCTTCTTCTAGAGCTGCACTTAAGGAAGAATGCCACCCTTCTTCGAGCATTTCCTGAACACTACTCGCAACTTCATCCGGGTTAACCCAACGTTGACTTAGAAGTCCGTAAGCTAATGATCCGTAATAGATTGCAGTTCCAAGTATAAAAACACCGAATGCTTGTTTAACCCGGACCATCCATGCTCCTGGTCTTGGCATAATTGATAGTCCAGCCCCAGCGAGAGGCCACGGAATCGCCATACCTAAGCCCAATAGGAAGGGTAAGCCAAGTGCAATAATGTTGCCAGAGAGATACAAGCTGCTTGAAAAAAGAATGACTTGGATAACCACAGGCGCTACACATGCACCGGCCAACAAGGCTGCAATCGCCCCCATACTGAAAGCCAAGAAAAAGGATCCTGTGTTTGAAGAATTATCGGATTTGAAAAACTTCTGGTACGAAGAGAAGTCAATATTGACGATATCAAACATTGCTAATGCAAGCACTACAAAAACGACTGCTATTCCTAGATTAAACCACGGCGAAGAGTTAATTGTTCCAAAGGTTCCCGCAGTTAGAATAACTACTAAACCAAGGAGACCGTAAACAATGGCCATGGCTAGACCGTAAGTGCTGCCTAAAGCAAAACCGCGTTTCCGCGAACCTGCTTGAGTACCTGCGCCGATTATTGCTAAGTTGATTGGTATCAATGGAAGAACGCATGGTGTTAGGTTCAGCGCTAAGCCACCCAAAAGAACTAACATCACAATCATGAATGGGCCCTGACCTTCAAACCATCCTTGTTCCTGCCGACCCGATTCTGACCGGTCAATAAAATTGAGGAAGGCGGTTGTGTTTAGATAACCGCCGGTCGTTCCCAGCAAGCTGAAATTACTGAGTTGTGTTTGAATGTTAATAACCGCTGATTTAGGCACATTAGTGCGAGTATTGTCTCGGATAACGTCTGGTACTGGTGGTGAAGTGTTTTCGAAGTCAAGACCGAAAAATATTTCAGCGTGTTCAGGAATAATATCGTGTTTTCCTCCGCGCACATTGACTATAAGTTCGAATCCTTTTGACGAGGGCAAATAACACATGGTTGCATCACACGCTTGATACCGAAGGATTCCAGGGACAACGTATGAACCATTAGGGAGTTTGTTGTCCAATGAGAGTTCTACCCCGACGGCGAATTCTTCTTCGAAGACTGCGAGAGGGTTCTCGGCACCTTGTTGCTCTAACATTACTGCTTGCGGCCAAGCTAAACCGGAAATCTGGATTCCATCTGGTGCTTCTAACGTTAAACCTGTTGGAATTAAAAAATCTTCTAAAGGTTGATTTGAATTAACGTGGAAACCTGGAGAAAGTTGAGCTGTTACCGCAACACGGAAGTTTGAACCAGGATTCCCGCTTTCAGTTTGATAAACAGGGTGAAGAGTGATTTCACTGGGTCCCGATTGACCAAGCAAGATCGTTGAAGCCATTCCCGTTAACAAAGTTGCAATTAAGAGGTTTCGAAGGGATTCCATGGCAGTCTTAGTTTTTGCTGAATCTACTCATTCCGAAACATTTTAGTAAAGGTTTTGATTGACTTGAAATGATTATTTAATTTGTCCAAGGTGTCCAGAAATACAATGCGGAAATACCCTTCAGATGGGTCTGTTCCAAATCCAGATCCATAGACACACAGAATGCCTGTCTCTTGAAGAAGCCCGCGGACAAAATCCTGGTCTGTTTTACCGGGTGGCAATTCAACTTTCGGTAGTGCGTAAAAAGCTGCTTTTGGGGCAACACAACTAATACCGTCAATTTCATTTAATCGTTGGTTCGTTAAATTTGCACGTTCTCTTAGCTGATTGCGAAATTCATCTTGGTAACTTCGATCTCCATCCAAAGCTGCAGGGACAGCATGTTGCATAGGACCATTAGTGCAAAGACGTCCGTCGGCTAGTCTCTTTACGGCGGCAAGAACTTTATTAAGTCGCTTCCCAGTTGCCACTACCATCCATCCAGTTCTCCATCCTGGAGCCACATAAGCCTTCGAAGCAGATGAAAAAGAAATTACAGGAGCCTCTGGATTAAGTGAACCAATAGGTTGCACTGGTCCATCATATACAAGGTCCGTATAGGCCTCATCTGACAGCAGCACGATATTGTTTTCATCAGCGATATTTAGGAGTTCCATCCGAGTCGCTGTTTGATATACAGCGCCCGTAGGATTATTCGGGTCGATAACCACTAATGCTTTTGTTCGAGGGTTTAAAAGTTTTCTTAATTGATCTAAATCTGGTTCCCAATTATTTGAAGGATCCGTCGGATAATATATTGCTCGGGCGCCCAGCTTGTTGAGTACCGCCGTATAGAATGGATACGTTGGAAGTGGAACAAGCACTTCGTCACCGTGGTCAACGATGACACTGATTGCAAGTTCGATCCCTTCTGAAGTTCCAGAAGTTAGGATAACCCGATCGGGTGACATGTCGAATCCTCGAGAGGTGTATTCAGCTGCAACTGCTTCTCGAGCTGACATAATTCCAGAGGCATGCGTGTAACCGTTATGTCCGTCTTTCATGGCTTGTATGACAGCTTCTACTAGGTGTGGAGGTGTTTTGAAACCAAAAAGGACGGGATCTCCAATGTTCAAATAGTGTACTCTCCGCCCGCTTCGCTCTACAGCTTGTGCCTCGGCGACGATATTTCGAATCGCATAGTCAAAGCCTTCTAAGCGGCTAGCTACTTCAATTGGAGCAGCAGACGATTGTTTCATATAGGTGATTCTATCGGATATTTTAAAAGCTCTTTATAGAAAGAGGGTCACTGACAGTAGTTTTTAAAGATTTTATACTATCGATAGTTATGTCTCGTTGTGACAGAGTCCCTAAGTTAAGGTAAGCTCCAGAGATGGCAATTCGAACTGAGCTCTCTCTTAGATTAAAGAATAGTCCTGGTGAAGTTGGCCAGCTATGTCAACACTTGTTGGACGAACGTATCAATATTTTTGCTTTAAACCTAGAGGCTGGAGGCATACTTCGTTTGGTTGCGGACAATCCATTAAATGCAGCTGCAACGCTTAGAAATAAACAGTATTCTGTCACCGAACGAGAAGTCTTGTTTGTTCAGCTTCCTAATAATCCTGGCGCACTACAGAACACTACAGGCGCACTCTTTAAGGCCGGTATAAACATTGATTATCTCTACGGTTCAGCGCTTGAAGATCATTCCATAGCTGTTCTGATTGTCGCTGTGGAAGATGTCCAACGGGTTGCCATGGTCACGGGGATATAGTTCAAAAAATCGAAGGGTTTCAAAAAGAAAATATGCGTCTATACATTGATCCTATGAACGAGGTGTTAGTTGAGTGTGATGCTAATGGGCGAATTCGTCTTGATGGCGAGGACTGGATTTACCCCAGCCTTCAAGAAAAAAGAGCGATCCTCTTCGCTGCGGAAAATGAAGTTCAGGCACTTAAAGAATTGATAACCGTTTTGGAAAAACTATAAATTAAGTTGGGTGTTTATTTTGGGGCCGATTCATTGCAGCTTCCCAACGGTTACACTGGCGGGACGTAAAATTTTGTCGCCAATAACATATCCTGTTTTCAGTGTTTCAATGATGATATTGTCTTTTTCAGCCTCGGAGGTGGGGGTTACAGAGACGGCATCGTGGTAATTGGGGTCGAAGACGCTGCCAGTTGTGTGCATTTGGTGTACACCGTGCGTTGTTAATGTTTTTAAACATTGACGGCGGACAAGTTCTATTCCTTGTGCCAGATTTTTATCAGCTGACTGGTTTTTACTTGATCCCAGGGCGCGGTCAAGGTTGTCCACAATTTCTAGAAACGCAATGAGAACGCCGTGGGTTTCTTTTTCGGAGTCTTTTTTGATTTCCCGTTTCATTCGCGCACGAACATTTTCAAATTCTTTAGTAATGTGCTGATGCCTAACTAAGATGTTTTTGATCTCTTCATCTTTATCGATAATTTTTTTTTCAAGTTCTTCAATGTAGGTGGGTTTATTTGATCGGACTTCTTCTTTGCTATTTTCGTTTGATCTTACCCACCAACGTTTATCTACTACCCGGACCTCTTCAGACTTTTCCGTATCTCCGGCTCTATGATCAGAACTGGAAACCGAATTGTTTTTGTGATTCTTTGTATCTAGCTTGGAGTCAGGTTTACTGAAATTACTCACTGGCTGTGTTCTCAACACTTTGTTTAAAAGTTTCTGGAGTAGTATTCGTATCGGTTTCGTAGTTAAAAATTAAAGAGTTTTTACGAAGTCCTATATGTACGGTTCCGCCGTGTTCGAGTCGCCCAAATAAAATTTCGTCTGTTAGAGGATTTCGCAAATGGGTCTGAACTATACGTGCTAAGGGACGAGCACCGTATCTTACGTCACTTCCTTTTTCCGCAAGCCAACGTCTAGCGGCCGGATCAAGGGTGAGGGCAATCTTTTGCTCGGCTAATTGTGTCTCTAATTGCAACACAAATTTTTCAACAATCATTTCCATGGTTTCCGTCGATAGGCTTTGGAAGGAAATAATTGAATCGAGGCGATTTCTAAACTCGGGACTAAATATTCGATTTATGGCTGACTTCATTTTTCGGGTTTTTAGTCTGGTCGTATCATCCCCAAAACCAACAACAGGTTCTCCAGTTTCTCGAGATCCGGCGTTCGACGTCATAATAATAATTACGTGCCGGAAGTCAGCATGTCGTCCCATGTTATCCGTAAGATTGGCGTGATCCATTACTTGGAGCAAAATGTTATAGACGTCCGGATGTGCTTTTTCAATTTCGTCGAGAAGCACAACACTGTAAGGATTTGCTCGCACGGCATCAACAAGCATTCCACCTTGTTCAAAGCCTACGTATCCTGGCGGAGCTCCAATTAATCTAGCAACGGCATGTTTTTCCATGTACTCACTCATGTCGTACCGAATAAACTCATTTCCAAGGTGAAGAGCTAATTGTTTGGCGAGTTCTGTTTTTCCAACGCCGGTCGGTCCGGTAAATAAGAATGCCCCAGTAGGTCGATCTAGTCGTCCAAGGCCAGCGCGGGCGCGTTTTATGGCAGTTACAACAGATCGAACTGCTTCCTCTTGACCGAAGACTACCCGGCCGAGACTTTCTTCTAAAGACCGAAGACGTTCTTTATCTGACGACGAAGTCTGTTTTTCTGGAATGCGCGCCATTCTAGCTACGACCTTCTCAAGGTCCTTTACATGCACCGTTCTGGCATCAGTTTCTTTAAGGTCGCTCTCCTTCAGGCCGAAAACTGCACCCGCTTCGTCAATGACGTCGATAGCGCTATCAGGAAGTTTGATTTCTCGTAAGTGTCTGTTGGCAAGTCTAGCGGCTGCGTCAATGGCTTGGTCGCTGTATTCAATACCGTGGTGCTTTTCATATCGTGAACGAAGACCTTTTAGAATTTGGGTGGTTTCCTCAATAGATGGTTCATCAACAACGATTTTCTGAAATCGTCGACCTAGAGCCCGATCTTTCTCTATCTGTTTAAACTCGTCAAAAGTTGTAGAACCCACAATACGAACTTCTTCGTCGGCCAATATGGGTTTGATAAGCGTTGCTAAGTCCATGGTTCCACCTGTGGTAGAACCTGCTCCAACGGAGGCATGAACTTCATCGATAAAGAGGATGGGCATGGAGCGATTTTGAAGTTCCGCGATTACGGTTTTGAATCTTTCTTCAAAGTCACCACGGAATCGTGTTCCGGCTAAGAGCGCGGCTGTGTCCAGTGCAAAAACTTCAGCGCCTCGCAACCGTTCAGGAACATCTTTAGATACCAAATAAGCGGCAAGTCCTTCAGCTAACGCCGTTTTGCCTACACCAGCATCTCCTACAAAGATAGGATTATTTTTTCTGCGGCGGCATAAAATCTCTATGGTTCGTTGGAGTTCAGAAACGCGACCAATGAGCGGATCGAGTGTTTCGCTAAGAGCACATTCCGAAAGGTTTGTTGTGTATGACGCGAGTGGATCTCGTGTGGGGGTAGATGTCTCGTGCTCGTCGTCTGTGTAGGGTAACTTTTCTGGATTTGATGTTTCGTTAGTGTCACTGTTTACTATTGGAACCTTCGAAATTCCGTGAGATATGTAGTTGAGTATGTCCAAACGTGTGATTGTCTGACTCTCTAAGAGTTGAGCTGCGTGGGATTTAGGTTGTTGAAGAATGGCAGCCAAGATGTCTCCAGCTCGCACCTCATCTTTTCCCGCGCTTTGCACATGAAGCACCGCGGTTTGAAGAACTCGACGGAATCCTAACGTCTGGCCAGGTTCTGTTGTGGGTTCACCGCTTGAAAAAGTTTCAAGATCTTTTAAACATTTATCTAACGAATGCCGTAGTAATAAAGGATCACCACCGCATGCGACTAGAATGCGTTCTCCTTCAGGGTCATGAACGAGGGCATAGAGAAGGTGCTCTAATGTTAAATATGTATGCCTACGAGACGCGGATTCTCGGTACGCAACATTAAGAATCAATTCAAGTGATGCGCTGAACATATCAACCTTCTTCCAATTTTGCTTGCAGCGGAAAGCCTTCTTTTTTCGCGTTGTCGTATACCAGAGCAACTTTTGTTTCAGCAACTTCGTATGTATAGGTTCCGCATACCGCGTGACCATCTGTATGGATTTTCATCATAAGTCGAAATGCTTCAGCAGGATTCTTTTGAAATAGTTTTTCGAGAAGACTTGTCACAAATTCCATCGTTGTATAGTCGTCGTTCAATAGAATAACTTTATAAGTATTTGGTGTTTTTGATTTTTCCTTCGCGCGTTCCTTAATGATATCGCTAGTTTGCGCGGTTTCTCTTGCGTTCATATCTAGTGGTCAGCGTAACGAGACCTATTTTAATTCGTCAAGTTCTTAAGCCATCAAAAAATTTGACTGTCCATAGTAGACTTTAAAGTGAGATGCATACAATTAGTAACGGCTTACATTATATGGACCTCAGATTCCAAGGTCGTAATCGGGTCATTGCTTCTGCGGTTGTGCAAGGCAATAGCGGTGTCGCCATAATTGATCCGGGTCCTTCGTCTTGCTTGGACGTTCTATTAGCTGAGCTGGATCAGCAGGGGATCATGATTTCAGAAATTCAGGCCCTCCTTTTAACCCATATTCATCTTGATCATGCTGGATCTGCAGGCTCATTGATTAGGAAAAACCCTGAAATTAAGGTGTATGTTCATGAACGGGGTGCAGCTCACATGGTTGATCCGTCGAAGTTATTGGCCAGTGCTGCTCGACTTTATGGGGACGATATGGACCAACTCTGGGGAGAATTTCTCCCCGTTCCGCGTGGAAATCTCTTCAGCCTGTCAGGTGGAGAACGAATTAATGTGGCAGATAGAACGTTTGAAGTTGAATACACACCTGGACATGCTTCCCATCATGTCAGCTTCTTTGAGCGATCTAGTCAGGTTGCGTTTGTCGGTGATACGGCTGGCGTTCGTACGGGAAGAGCTTTGTTTGTAATGCCGCCTACCCCACCACCTGATATTGATGTGGAAGTATGGCGTGACAGCATTGAACTAATACGAAAATGGCGACCGGCCTCGCTGTTCACGACGCATTTTGGATTGCATGAAGATGCCGATGCGCACTTAGATGCACTTGTCGAGCATTTAATTGCGATGTCAGATATCGCTAAGGCTGTGATCATCGAGGGAGGAGATGCAGACGAGCAACTTGATGCTTTTACGAGCCAGGCTCGTGTATATCTCAGGAGCCGTCTGCCTGTTGAAGAAGTAGATCTCTATGATTTTGCCGCACCCTTGGCACTTGGTTGGTTTGGTCTGGCACGCTACTGGCGCAAACGCAACATACAAGAGGCATAAAGAAACCAGGTAAAAGACGCTGCCCTTTTAATCAGCTGGTAGCAACTGAATTTTTTGGCCCCCTATCCAAACTGAGTTAATGATCTGTGAGTTCCGAATGTCGTCGAGAGGATTGGCCCCAAGAATCACAAAATCAGCCAACTTACCGGGTTTGAGTGAGCCTATCTTATTTTCTTGCTGAAGACATCGCGCTGCTTGACCTGTCGAAGCAAAAATTGCTTGCATCGGGGTGAGGCCAGCCATGACCATTAATTCAAGTTCCGCGTGCTCAAAGTACCCCTGAAATCTTCCTACAGGGCCTGAATCTGTTCCCATTGCGATATGAGCACCACCAGCCTGAAGAAAATTTAAATTGGCTAGCGCCCTAGACAGCCCTTGTTTGTATATCTGTGAAGTTGGGCGGTCACGTACCCGCTCTTGATATGCAGGGGTTTCGAGTTGTGCTATGACGAGAGGATCTACCTCTTTAAAAAAAAATGGATCATCAAACCATGCAGGACGTTCCTCATATACAAATGTTGATACTTCACGCATGAGGGTCGGGCAGTAACATACGTTTTTCTCGACGAGAAGATCTACGAATTCAGTATCAACCGATTTATCTCTCACACTATGAGCAAGAAAGTCCACACCAGCGCGCAGCAACGCCTTGGCATCTTCTAGGTAATACAAGTGAGCAGCCACCCTTAAACCAATGCGATGAGATTCTTGAATTACAGCGTGATAGATCTCCGGCGCCATCTTTGTTGACGCTCCCAAGGTATCGTCAACGCGTATTTTGATTATGTCGACCCCGAGGCTCGCAATTTCATTAACCCGTTTGATGGCTTCGCTGGGAGAGTTGGCGGTCAGAACAGGTCCGGAAAGGTATAGGCGTGAACCGTCACGATCTGAAAGAGGTCGATCCCTCACTCTAACCCCTGCTTCTCCTCCTCCCCCTAAGCTCATAACCGTGGTGACGCCATAGCGGGCGTAGCGCGCCAGTTGTGTCTCTACGTGTGCCTCTGTATAAAAAGAAGAATCCGCTTCAAGCCCAATGACATCGTTCACATGTCCGTGAGTATTGATTAGCCCAGGTATAATTGTGTTGCCTGTCACGTCAAATACCTGTGCATCCGACGGCACTTGAACCGATGAACTTGCACCTACAGCACTAATCTTGTCTTTTTTAGTAATAAGAATACCGTTTTCAAAAACGGTGTTGCCGTCGCCAACAATGATATTGGCTCCCACAAAAGCTAACGTCGAGGCAGCGGTTGGTTTTAAGGGTTCTTGAACCACCTCCAAGCAACCGGGCAGTGTGGTGGTGATCACACAAACAGCCCATGCACTTTTAATGATTTTCATTTACCCAATTCCCTATAAACCTTATAGTGATGGTTTTAATCTTCGGCTTCCATGGTTTCTAGTTGTTCGAGGATATCACCCAAACGTTGAATTTCTTGACCGTAAGTAGCCCAATTACCTTGGCGTTGAGCTTCCATGGCCTGTGAGTAGTGTCCTTGAGCTCGTTGGGTGAGCACATGGGTGTTTTGATTCACGTTTGTACTCTCTTGATTGGACGTTGGAGCAACGGTAGTGGCGTCTGTTTCGGCGACTAGAGTAGTAAACGGCGAAGGTGTTGGGCTGACATTGGTTTGCCCAAAAAGTTTCTCTAAAGCTTGGTCTAGTGTTTCTTCCATGACAATCTGATTCTGATAAGCAACGATTACCCGTTTCAATTCAGGAATGCGTCCCCCAGATGCTCGAAGATATAAAGGACGGATGTACAAAAGAGCTTCTTCGATTGGAATCACAAGGAGTGTGCCCTGAATAACCTCTGAACCCTGTTGATTCCATAGAGTAATTTGCGGTGAAATCTCTTGATCCTGATTAATTCGCGCAACTATTTGTGAAGGACCAAAGACAACTTTCTGTTTAGGAAATTGAAACACTAGCATTTTGCCGTAATGTTCTCCGTCACTACGAGCTACCATCCAAGCAGCCAAATTGTTTTTACCACGGGGCGTAAACGGTAACATCTGTATAAATTCCGCCCTGTCCTCGTTCGGTAATTTCATAATTGTGTAGTACGGTTCCATTTGTTCACTATCGATAACAGGCACTTCCCATTCGTCTTCTTTGTTATAAAAAACTGCTGGATTTGTCATGTGATAGGTGGAGTACATTGCTGTTTGGAGAGCAAAGATACCTTCTGGATAACGGATGTGGCTTTTAATATCGTCCGGCATATCAGCGAGAGGTTTAAAGAGATCGGGAAAAATCTTCCCAACGGTTGTTGCGAGCGGATCATCAGGCCGAGCCAGGTAAAACGTGGTGGTACCGTTGTAGGCGTCTATCACTACTTTTACAGAGTTACGTATGTAATTAATTCCCCCAGTCACAGTGGTCGCGTAAGGATAATTTCCACTAATCGTATAAGCATCCCGCATCCACAATAGACGTCCATTTGAGACAATTAGATAAGGATCAGAGTCGTACTGAAGAAAGGGTGCAATAGTGGCAACTCGATCCGCGATGTTCCGATGAAAAATCACTTTACTTTCTGCAGTTAACTGGCCACTGACCAAGATTTCGTACGAGCGAAATCTGATGCTATACAGAAGGCGTTGAAAAATATTTCCAAGTGCAAGGCCTCCGGATCCGTCGTAACGTACGGAGACGTTATCGTCACCTTCTGGATAATGGAACTCGTCGGTTAGCGTGTTAACCAGCACGTACTCGTTCGAAAGTTCACCAAAGTAAATACTTGGTTCTTCCACTATAAGATCGGTTTCTGAGCGGGGTGGAAGATCTTTAATAAAGAGGACAGGTAAACCTTCCTGTGTTACCTGATTGACCGGTCCGAGTGCAACGCCAAATCCGTGTGTGTATTGAAGATGTTCGTTGACCCAGGATCGATTGGGCAAAGTCTCAGAATTTAGTTCACGGCTAGAAACCATGGTCTGCCGGTATTCTCCGTCGATCATGTAGCGATCGTTGTCGACGGAGGCAAATTGATAATAGGTACGAATTTCTTGGAGTTGTCCAAAAGTATCGAGGAGCGGCTGATGATCCCACAGCCTTACATTGTTAATAGTTTCGTCATTGTTCCGAATGTCATTCTGGGTTAGGGTTGCATCGCCGGATACTTGCCGTTCTTCGACCTCGTTTATGTCAAAGGCTTCCCGTGT
>Ga0310344_10000710_pt1 | contig 25912 bp, 20 predicted proteins | sample HC15DNA20200_MG_FD_203801 | JGI IMG/M metagenome (GOLD analysis project Ga0310344, IMG submission 203801) | Marine microbial communities from station ALOHA, North Pacific Subtropical Gyre - HC15-DNA-20-200_MG | ecosystem: Environmental > Aquatic > Marine > Oceanic | place: Pacific Ocean: North...
GGTATCCTATACCCGGCAGCTCCAAACCCCATTCAAGCATATTTTCTCTTGCTATCTTCATTTGCAAACCACCCGTTCGCAAATCCTGGTCAATTGACCGCACGTATAGTAAAACTATATCACATTCTTCAAGTGGCTTTATCTCCGACGCAAATTTAAGGCCTTCGTAGGATGTTTCTGTACCGTCAATACAAACCAATATCCTAAATCTTTTTCTTCTCTCTTCTCTTAATTTTTCAACAACCCTTGGGTTGTCTTCTATTCGATTAAACTTTGGCCAGTTTTGAAACATTGGAGATCAACTCAACAAAATAGGCCAGTAAATAAGAGATGCGGCGAGTAATAATAAGGTTGACATAAGCACCATACGCCAACCTACTTTTAAAAAGTCGGTCGCTTTCAGATATCCAGAGGCATATACAATTGTGCATGCGGGCGTACCAATTACAGTAAGATATGCAAAAGCAGAGGAAACGGCTGTAATAAACCCTACAAGTATTGGGCTTTCTCCAGCTACCGTTGCCATATTTAAAACAATAGGGCCGAGTACAGCCACGGCTGCACCATTGGACATCGTATTCGTTACAAGTGTTGTTAGTGCAGATATGGCAGCCCACAAACCAAGACCAGATTCCGCACCAACGGGCGCCAGCATATTTATAAAACTTTCCGCAACCCATTTCGCAGCGCCAGTGTCTTTCATTTGGAGCCCCAAAGAAATAGCCGCGGCGTATAAAAGAACTACACCCCAATTAACTCCCGAGTTGACTTCCTCCCATTTTACCAAGCCGGCAATCAAAAACACCGAGGCTCCCATAATAGCTACAGTTCCTAGACCAATATCACCCGAGAACATTACCCACCCAACAAGTATTGAAATAAATATTAAGATCGCCATCCAATCTGCCGGAGACATAGGGCCTTGTTCTGATAATTGATGACGTAGTTTAGACACTGCCCGCGACAAATTCTTTTGTTTTGGTCTAAATGTCCAATGTAAAATCAGCGTTACAAAGGGCAATTGGATTAAAAATATCGGGTAGGCAAAGGTTACCCAGGTAACATAATCAATCAAATATTTTTGTGTTTCAGGGTTAGTCGGATCAAAAAAGAATTCTTTCCAATAACCTATCATTATAGCATTGCGGGCACCTCCGGAGGGGGTCCCAATTCCAGCGATAGAGCAGCCGTAAGAAATTGAAAATAATAACACAGCGGCCAAACCTGCCACCTGTTTAGGGTCCTTGGACGTGAGGGTAATAAGGGTAATCCCAACGGGCAGCATCATAGCCGCGACTGTATGTTCACCAACAAAAGAAGCCAAAATACCAGAAATGAGTGAAATACCGAAACATACTCTGGTTGTTTTTGTGCCGGTCATTTTGACAATAAACCAAGCTATTCGTACATCGAGTTTTTGTTTAACCACCGCCACAGCCAGCATCAGAGACCCCATAATAAATAAAACAGAGTCGGTCATCAAAGATTTTGCAACTGTTGTGGATTCAAGCCCCAGAATGAGAACCTGACCTATGATAATCAAAAGAGCAACCGTTGGTAAGGGTATCGGTTCAGTAACGAAAAGGATGATTGCCACAATTGACATTGATAAGACAATTTGACCCTCTCTAGTTAGCCCATCAATCTGAGGGGAGGAGAGCAGAATACCGCCAATTACCATGGCAATGAAAAACCAACGTTTTTCCCAAAAATAATAGAGATTAAAATGGGTTTGCAATAACAATAATCGTTGATAACCGCGTCGGCGAATTTTTTGTGGCCATATTTGACGAGGCTCGTATGCCCTGAGGCTATTATTAATTAGGCTATTTTCTGACATTACCGAAAGTACCCTATGCTTTAATGAACCCTACAATTTCGTATATCTCATCTCTAATTGGCCCCGCAATAGAAGTAGCACGCTCACCACCCTCACGGAGCACTTCATCTATGTAGCCTGGATCTTCCGCGAAACGTTGCATTTCTCGACCAATTGGGCCAAGTTTTTCTACAGCAAGTTCTACCAGTGAATCTTTAAATTCAGAAAACTGCCTACCACCATACTCTTCCTGCACTTGCGATAAAGATTTTTCCGCCAACGCACCATAAATTTCTAATAAATTATAAGCCTCTGGCCTAGTTTCACGACTACCTCCTTTTACAGTACCATCAGGTACCGGCTCAGAATCAGTGCGCGCTTTACGAATTTTTTTGGCAATTATATCAGCATCATCATTTAGATTTAATCGTGCGTAATCAGAGGGGTCAGATTTGCTCATTTTAGAGTTTCCATCACGCAAACTCATAACTCTAGCCGCTGAATCTAGAATTATCGGCTCAACGATTGGAAAAAAATCAACGCCAAAATCATTATTGAATTTTTTTGCTACATCACGTGAAAGTTCTAGATGTTGCTTTTGGTCTTCGCCAACGGGGACATGACTCGCTTTATATAGTAGAATATCTGCTGCCATCAAGTTTGGATAAACATACAATCCCACACTTGCTTTTTCTCTTTGCTTTCCAGCTTTTTCTTTAAATTGAGTCATTCTATTAAGCCAACCAATGCGGGCGACACAATTAAATATCCATGCTATTTCAGCGTGTTGAGGAACACTACTTTGATTAAAAATTATCTGTGTATTTGGATTAATGCCTGATGCAAGAAAGGCCGCTGTTACCTCTCTGGTGTTTGTTTTAAGCTCTTCAGGGCTCTGCCATATCGTAATAGCATGCATATCCACTACACAGTAAAGACAATCGTTTTGGTCTTGCAGCCGAGCAAAATTTCGGATGGCGCCTAAATAATTTCCCAAATGTAAATTACCAGTGGGCTGAACCCCTGAAAATACTCTTGCCATAGTTATACCTCCCTCAGGGGGGTGGTTATCCCGCCAATAGCCTACTAGGTCAAGCGCACCTAACTAATCAGCTGAATCTGACTTTAATAATTTTTTAATTTCATGAATTTCTGCAGCACGGAATAACATTACGAGGAACAAATAAACCCCCAATCCACCAAATACTAAAATTGCCAGCATGCAAGCCCTTGATCCTTGTCCGACAATTTGAAAACTGTGGAAATATGAAAAAGCGGCCCATAATGCAAATGCCATTCCTAAACTCGCAAAAATTATACGAAGAACCTTTTGGCGAAGTCTTTCATCAATTTTAAATTGACCACGTAAATATAAGAATAAAACAAGAAGACAAACATTGATCCAAGCAGAAATAGACGTAGCAAGGGCAATTCCCACATGAGCTAATATTTGCATCAACGTAAGGTTGAGAACGAGATTTATAAAAACACAAGCCACGGCAATTTTCACCGGAGTAGAGGTGTCCTGGCGAGCAAAAAAACCAGGTGCCAAAACTTTGATCAGCACAAATGCCGGCAACCCTGTCGCATATGCAACCAAGGCCTGACTTGTTGAGACCGTTGCTACAGAATTAAAAACACCACGTTCAAAGAGCACGTTTACGATAGGTTGTGATATAACCAACAAAGCTGCAGTTGCAGGAATCGTGAAAAGGAGCGCCATCTCTATTGCACGGTTAGTGCTCGTCAACGCATCAATTTCCTCTCCATCACGCAATTGCCGAGACAAAACGGGTAGCAACGCCGTACCAATCGCAACCCCAACCACCCCCAACGGCAACTGATAAACCCGATCCGCATAATATAAAAATGAAATCGCCCCAGTGGGAAGGAGAGATGCAATTACAACGTCAACTAACAGATTGATTTGCACTACGCCCGCGCCGAAGACACCTGGTGCCATCAGCTTGAGCAGTCGACGTAATGATGGCGACATACGAGGCATTGGCAAACGCAATGTGAAGCCCTCACGCCTACATATATAAATTAACCAAATAAATTGCAGGATACCTGCTAAAAATACCCCCCATGCAAGAGAATACCCAGCAGATGGCAAATGAGGGGTTGCCAAAAGCAACGCCGCAATAAGTGTAATATTTAATATAATGGGAGTGGCCGCGGCAGCGGCGAAACGACCGAGAGAATTAAGCACTCCACCAAGTATTGAGATAAGTGAAATAAACAATAAATACGGGAATGTGATACGCGTGAATTCGACGGCTAGAGAGAATTTTGAGGGTTCATCCGCAAACCCCGGCGCGAACAAATACATTAACCAGGGCATTAAAACCTGTAAAATGGTCACAAACACGAAAACAAAAACAACCATCACAGACAGTACCGCACTAGAAAACTGTAGGGCTGAGCTCCTCCCCTCATCTGTTAATTTTGCAGTAAACAGAGGGACAAAAGCAGCACTAAACGCGCCCTCCGCAAATAGTCGGCGAAAAAAATTAGGTATTTTGAAGGCCACAAAAAACGCATCGGCTATTGGTCCGGCACCTAGAAATGCCGCAACAAGCACATCCCGTATAAAACCAAGGAGCCGGCTAATCATGGTATAGCTACTGACAGTTATGATGGATCGCAATAGCACCATTGAGCAAACTTAGTAGAGCTGTTCTAACAGAAAAACACTTCTTTCTAATGGTCGGCAACCAAGTTTACATTGTGGGGGTAGGCGCATTTGTATTTCCTATAACTTCGTCATTTTCCCCAATTACCCTGAGTACCATTCCACGAATTTGATCGAGTTTTTTACTATGTGTAACTTGCATACCGAATGCATCTTTAACATAGAAGACATCAACTGCTCGCTCACCATATGTCGTGATTAAAGCGCTAGATATTTGTAAACCAAGCTGAGTTAGTGCCCGGGTGACTTGGTGTAGGAGCCCCGCTCTGTCTAATGCGTTAACCTCAATAAGAGAATGGGTACTGCTTGCAGAATTATTAATTAACACTCTTGGTGGCACCGTAAATACATTAATCCTTTCTGAAAAACTCGGGTCCTTTCCCAACATCTCCGAAACGTTTAATTCACCAGTTAGTGATTTTTCAATACGGGTGCGCAAACGATCTAGTGACAATTTTTCAAGCAGCGCTCTTCCCCTATAATCTTGGATTGAAAATATATCGAGGGCCATTCCACTAGTCATCGTAAAGATTTTAGCATCCACAATATTTGCCCCTGATAAAGCCATGGCTCCCGCTATACGCGAAAACAACCCGGGATGGTCGGAAGTAAAGATTGTTATTTCGGTTATGTCATTTTCTTCATCTATTCGAACATCCAGCGCTAAGGCTTCTCCCTTTTCCTCTGCGTTCCGAACAATTTCAGCATGCCTTAAATGTACATTCGTATCGACGGACAGCCAGTATGACGGATAACCTAGTGCGATGAATTTCTCCCTTGATCTATCATCCCACTCCTTTAAACCCTCCCGCACAGCAGTTTTTGCCACTTCTATCCGCGCTTCGCGCCCTGTCGCATTGTGGCCCCCCGACAATTGAGCTTCAGTAGCAAAGTAAAGTTCTCTCAATAGAGACGCTTTCCAATTATTCCAGACATTTGGACCAACCGCGCGAATATCGGCAACAGTGAGAAGCAAAAGAAGTCTTAGCCTTTCGAGTGACTGAATGGTATTGGCAAAGTCCCTAATGCTTTTAGGATCTGTAAGGTCGCGATGAAAAGCGATCCTGCTCATCAATAAATGCTCACGCACCAACCAAGCAACAGTCTCTGTTTCCTCTTCAGAAAGCCCTAGGCGCGGACATAATTTTTTTGCCACCCCCACACCCAACAAAGAATGATCTCCTCCACGCCCCTTTGCAATATCATGCAAAAACAATGCAACAAACAGGGCCCGTCGTGAGCTTATTTTATGAATAACATCACTGACAACCGGCATATTCTCAAGGAAGTCGCCCCTCTCAATACTATGCAGAATACCGATTGCAAAGATGGTATGCTCATCAACTGTATAAACGTGATACATGTCATGTTGCATTTGAGCTACCACACGGCCGAAATCTGGGACAAACCTCCCAAAAACTCCGGCTTCATTCATACGCCTCAAAGTAGCCTCTGCCCTCTTAGGGGATATAAGAATCTTCAGAAATAGACTGTTAGCTTCAGGCTGGTCACGAATTGTGTCCACTTTTTTCAAATTTCTCGTTATTAGTCGGAGTGCTTTGGGGTGAATATCAATACCTTTTTGCTGTGAAACATAAAACAACTGCAACATCCGTATGGGGTTTGCCTCAAAGTCCTCTCCGGTTGCTACGGAAAGTCTTCCGGATTGGATAGGAAATCCTTCGATATTTCGTCGAAGCCAATCTAAATTAACAAAGGCCAATGGCAAACTGCGGCGTTCTTCAGACTCTAGGGCGGCACAAAATATTCTTGTCAAATCTCCTACTTCTTTAGCGGTTAAATAATAATGCTTCATGAAGCGTTCTACCCCCCGCGCACCGGCATGATCTTTATAACCGAGCTTCTCAGAAATTTCAGTTTGGAGATCAAAAGTCAACCGCTCCTCAGAGCGCCCTGTTAGATAATGGAGATAACACCGAACAGTCCATAGAAAGATCTGGGCCCGCGCAAACCTGTTTGCCTCACGAGGCGTAAGAACGCCCTCCTCAACGAGATCTTCAACAGTATCAACTCGGTATAAGTACTTCGCTATCCAAAAAAGGGTCTGCAAGTCACGGAGCCCCCCCTTTCCATCCTTTATGTTGGGCTCCAGCACATAACGAGAATCGCCCATTCTATGATGCCGCCGGTCTCGTTCGTTTAGCTTCGCCTCAACGAATGTGAGGGCCGTATCTTTAATAACCTCCTTACGAAATTGCTGCCGCAGATCTTCAAAAAGAGGCCCGTTCCCAACTATAATACGAGCGTCCAAGATAGAAGTTCTAATAGTAATATCGTTATGGGACAAACGAAGACACTCCTCTACTGTCCTCGTCGAATGCCCCACCTTTAAGCCAAGATCCCATAAAAGGTAGAGCATTGATTCAACAATTTGTTCAACTCTAGGAGTTAATCGATAAGGCAGTAAAAATAGCAAATCAATATCAGAATATGGCGCCATTTCACCTCTTCCATACCCTCCAACCGCAGCAATAGAAATTTTTTCTGATTCTGTAGGTTCTGCGGTGGGATAGATGCGGGTGGTGGTTACATCAAAGGCAAATTTGAGTATTTGATCTATTAGTAAAGCTTGGATACGAATGGTCTCTTCACCAAGCTGTTTGTTAGACTCGAATTGTTTCTGAATTTTACGCTGGCCAATTTTTAATGCTTTACGGGACGCTTCTAATAAAGCGGCGCGAACAACTTTTGAGGATGATTCCTCAGATAGCTCTTTGCCTAAAGCAGACTGCATAGATCTCAGATTAATGACATCGCAGTTTTTAAATGTTTTAGGCATCCAAAAAATCTTATTTATTTCAGAAAGTTTATTATCCCTACCATACTAAGCGATGCTAATCGATTAGATAGTTAAAACCCTTATGGCTTTTCTGAGTCGTCTGATAACAATTTTAAATCATAAATAAACTTTAGAGCCGCAAGAGGAGTCATTTCATCAGGATCAGTAGCTTCCAAAGCATTCAATAGCTTCCTGTTAGTTTTTTCGCCTTCTGACGAAGAAGAAAGAGACTGAAACAATGGCAATTCTCTCGCCAGCCGCGTAGTGATTGTTCCATGCCCTTGCGATTGCAGCCCCTCTAGTACTTCTTCAGCCCGCTTAATTACAGCCTTAGGGAGCCCGGCAAGCCGACCAACATGAATACCGTAGGAACGATCCGCTGAACCCGCGATGACTTCGTGTAAAAAAATTATATCATCCTGCCATTCTTTTACTCTAACCGTATAACAGCACAACCCCGACAGACGGGATTCAAGGGAAGTTAATTCATGGTAGTGAGTAGCAAATAATGCCCGGCATTTATTAGTATCATGAATCTGTTCTAAGGTTGCCCACGCTATTGATAAACCGTCAAACGTCGCCGTCCCACGGCCAATTTCGTCCAAAATTACTAAAGATCGGTCCCCGGCCTGATTTAGGATAGTAGCAGTCTCCACCATCTCAACCATAAAGGTCGAATGGCCACGAGCCAGATCATCCGCCGCACCAACGCGGCTAAAAATTCGATCAATAATACCAATATGGGCAGAATCTGCAGGAACAAAGGAGCCCATTTGTGCCATTATAGCTATCAACGCATTTTGTCTAAGAAACGTGCTTTTTCCTGCCATATTCGGCCCAGTGAGCAACCAAAGCCTATTTGAATTAGCGAGATCACAGTCATTTGGAATAAATTTTTTAGCGGAACTTTCATCAAGCATTCTCTCCACAACTGGGTGCCTGCCACGAAAAATTCTAAACGCCCGAGTATTATCGATTTTGGGGCGCACGTAATTATTAGCCACAGCAAGATCAGCCAAAGACGAGATCACATCAATCATGGCAATCGCTTGGGCTGTTAACGCAATACTATCTGCAAATTTATTAATTTCTGATACCAGCTCCCCAAAAAGTTTCAATTCTAATTCTAAGGCTTGATCAACAGAACTTTTAATTTGCGACTCCAGGTCGTTTAGTTCGGAAGTGCTGAAACGAACCGCACTGACGAGTGTCTGACGATGTAAAAAAGGTGACGCACTATCGACAGGAATTTTTTGGGCACTGGATGGGCTTACCTCTATAAAATATCCCAGCACATTATTATTTTTAATTTTGAGGGACGGCACCTTTGTGATCTTACAATATTTAGCCTGAAGTGCGACTATCAACTTTCGGCTATCGTCGCGCAAAGCGATCAGTTTATCCAACTTTGGTGAATACCCAGAGGCGACAAAGCCGCCATCACGGGCCAAGACTGGGGGATCACCTATAATTGCGGTATCAATCTCATGAACAAGTTTAAGATGTCCCCCTAAATTTTGTGTTAAGTTTTCAACTACAAGAGGCAAATCTGAATCTTTGAATTCTTTTACCAAAGTCTGTAGTAAATTCGCTGCCATTAATCCATCACGAATAGACACAATATCTCTGGGCCCTCCGCGCCCCAATGTTAAGCGGGAAAGGGGCCGCTGGATATCTGCCGCAGACTTAAAAATTTTGGAAATCCCATCGCGCAAATCGTCATGGTCGTAAAAAAATTCAACGCCATCTAACCGGTCTTGAATATCATCAACATTAGTCAAAGGTGAACAAAGCCACGTGTTGAGCATACGACACCCAGCGCTACTTTTGGTGTAATCCATCACAGAAAATACGGAACCCTTAGTCTCCCCAGATAAAGTCCGTGTTAACTCAAGATTACGCCGAGTGGCAAAATCAATCTCCAAAACGGAATCTTTCAAAACGCGCTTCAGCTGTTGGAGGTGAGGCATCTGCCCCTTTTGCGTGATTTCAACGTAGCTTATCAAGGCACCGGAAGCTGCGATCTCAGGTTGTGTAAAATTACCAAAAACATCTAGTGAATAAATATTGAAAAATTTTTCTACGCGTTTTCGACCTACTACACTGTCAAATTGGCTCTTGTTCAACGGAACGAGAGAATTTTCCCAGGTTTTTAATTTTTCTATAACCGATTCATTTTGAAGCAATGACTCGGGAACTAATAATTCACCCGGCTCAATTCGCGCAATTACTGATATCAAAGATTGAGAGTTGACGGAGCAGGTCATAAATAAACCCGTTGTTATATCCAGCCAGGAAACAGCTAACCCCCCCCTTACATCAGCTAGGGCAGCCAGATAATTATTCTGCTTTGCATCGAGCAAACTCTCCTCAGTAATCGTTCCGGGCGTAACCACCCTTACGACTGCCCGGCTTACGACAGATTTAGCTCCACGTTTCTTCGCCTCCTCCGGTGTTTCTATTTGTTCGCAAACAGCGACGCGAAAACCCTTTTTTATGAGTTTATTAAGATAAACTTCTGAAGCGTGAACCGGCACGCCACACATAGGGATTTTTATACCTTTGTGTTTGCCTCGATGGGTTAGTGTTATATCAAGCGCTTTAGAGGCCTTGTCGGCATCTTCAAAAAACAATTCGTAAAAATCACCCATACGATAGAACAAGAGGCACTCAGAATGAGCTTCTTTTATCTTAAAATATTGGGCCATCATAGGCGTGGCCGCATCACCCGATTTGGTCTGTATCGGCATCTTAAGATCTGTCTGATTCAAACTGCCAGTTACCATAAAACCACTTTACCATTTGCACGGCTGTAGACAAACTAGGCAAAAGCGAAGAAGTTGCCTTCTGTAATCTATTTGATTTCTGGTTGTAGGAATAATTTCTTCTAGAAAAGGTATTTAGATAAAGGGAGAATAATGGCTCGCAAAGCAGGAAAAAAACTAGCGCGAAAAAGAGCTTCTAAAATATCCAATGAAGCCGTTGCTAAGATTAATCCTACTGGCAAAAGTAAAATCAGTAACTTGGAGAGAGAGGCTTTGGCATTACACGCCGGCCCACCTCCCGGAAAACTATCTATTTCTCCAATCAAAAAGATCACTACTCAGCGGGACCTATCATTAGCGTATTCACCGGGTGTTGCCGCACCATGCTTAAAAATTTTTGAGGATGAGGGAACAGCATATGACTACACAAACAAAGGTAACATGGTTGCAGTCATCTCAAATGGAACCGCTGTTTTGGGCTTGGGAGATCTCGGGGCCGCAGGGGCGAAGCCCGTTATGGAAGGTAAATGTGTATTGTTTAAGACGTTCGCGGATATTGATGCTGTCGATTTGGAAGTAGATACGCGAGATGTTCAGGAATTTATTAACTGTGTAAGATTTTTGGGACCAGGGTTTGGTGGTATTAATTTGGAGGACATTAAAGCGCCAGAATGTTTCGTCATTGAGCAGCAACTTAAGGAGATCATGGACATTCCTGTATTTCATGACGACCAACATGGAACAGCCGTTATCGCTGCAGCGGGGCTTTTAAACGCATTAGATCTCACAGACCGCGACCCCAAAAACACGAAGATGGTAGTCAACGGTGCTGGCGCAGCGGCAATTGCATGTCTCGAATTATTAATATCTATGGGGTTTGAAAAAAGAAACATCACATTATGTGATTCAAATGGCGTTGTTTTTCGTGGTCGAAAAGAGGGGATGAATCAATGGAAGTCCGCTTATGCGCTTGATACCGATGCTCGAACTCTAGGGGAAGCGATGAAAGATTCGGATGTTTTCTTTGGTGTTTCCGTAGCTGACGCTGTTACAAAAAAGATGGTTCAATCTATGGGGTCCAAACCAATTATATTTGCTCTAGCAAACCCCGATCCGGAAATTACACCAGAGGACGTGCTTTCAGTTAGGGATGATGCGATCATCGCCACCGGGCGTTCTGATTATCCAAATCAAATTAATAATGTGCTCGGTTTTCCCTATATTTTCAGAGGAGCCCTGGATGTGCGTGCCCGTCGGATCAATGATGAAATGAAGATTGCTGCGGCAAAAGCCCTAGCCGCGCTAGCGAGAGAAGATGTCCCAGACGAAGTAAGCGGCGCTTATGCGGGTCGGCGATTAAAGTTTGGCCCCGACTATCTAATCCCGACCCCGTTCGATCCACGTCTTATAGCAGCAGTGCCCCCAGCAGTGGCTGATGCCGCAATTAAATCGGGTGTGGCAAAGCGAAGGCTTTCTAGCTTAGAAAATTACCGGGCATCATTAGAGGCGAGGCTGGATCCAACTGTTGGAAGTCTTAATGAGATATTCGAGCAGGTTAAACAACAACCGAAACGCGTCGTATTCGCGGAAGGTGAAGAAGAGAAAGTAATCCGTGCCGCACAAGTATTCAGAAATGCTGGTTACGGCACACCCGTCTTAATTGGACGGGATTCCGTTGTAGCTGAAAAGATGGTTGATTTAGGGCTCGAAGGAAACGACGCCCTCGAGGCCCACAATGCTCGGCTATCTAAGCGAAATAAACGATATACCGATTACCTATACAAGCGCCTAGCGCGGAGCGGTTCTCTTTATCGCGATTGTCAGAGAATGGTTAACCAGGATCGTAACATATTCGCAGCTTGTATGGTCGCATGTGGGGATGCCGACGCAATGGTCACAGGCCTAACACGAAATTCTCCGACATGTTGGAACGATTTAGCCCGTGCAATTAATATTGAAAAGGACCAACAACTATTTGGTCTTACCATCGTATCCACTCCGGAGCGGACCGTCTTCATCGCAGACACTTTGGTACATGAGCAACCAAATGCCGAACAACTAGCTGATTTTGCTCTTCAATCTGCCGCGAAAGCACGGGAATTAGGGCATGAACCACGGGTGGCACTACTCTCTCATACTAGTTTCGGGGGAAGATCAAGCACCGTAACTGATGAAATTAAGCGCGCTGTAAAGATTCTTGACTCAGAAAAGCGAAATTTTGCATATGAAGGGGAAATGACCGTCAGTGTCGCATTAGACCCTGATATGAAGTTATTATATCCGTTTAGTAGACTAAATAGTCCCGCAAACGTTCTGATTATGCCGGGGTTATCATCTGCGGCTATCTCATCTCGATTGCTCCAAAAACTAGGGGGTGGAACCGTAATTGGCCCATTGCTCGTTGGCCTAAGCAAACCTGCGCAAATCGTAAGATTAGATGCAACAGTGTCTGATATTGTCACCGATGCCGTTCTGGCAGCACATCAAGCCCAAAATCATCCAGCCCGCCGTGGCCGGAAATAGCCATCAGAGACTTTTCGTGGGCAATAAAGGCATCTGCGTTGAAACAAACAAATGTTACTAGCTTTATTTTTTAAACCGTTTAGCGCCTTACTAACTGTCGATATAGCAATTTTTGCCGCAAGAAAAAGGGCAAATCGATGGAATCCGGTACTGATGAATGGGAAAGCTATATACTCAAACTGGTTCTCAGCGGCGATTTCCAGAGACCGGCGGTAACAACTCGACAGGAACTCCTCTTCTTTAAAATTTCCGTTATGCCATATAGGCCCAACCGTATGTATTACATAACGTGCATTTAGCTCATAGCCCGCGGTCAATTTTGAATTTCCTATCGTATAACCTTCTATTTTACGACACTCCTCTAGCAACTTCGGCCCAGCAGCTCGATGAATTGCGCCATCGACACCACCACCTAGAAGAGTTTTATTGGCAGCGCTCACTATGGCGTCTGCATCAAAAAAGGTAATATCACTTTTTAACATCTGAATTCGACGGACCATGACCTGCTATCTTTATTTATAATACGCGTACACGATGCGTCGTTGTAACAGGGTGATGTGTCCCAGCTATCGATCATTTAGTAGGCTTTGTTGTAAAAATCACTTCAATAGGGTTTTGAGTCACGCGATGGAAAAATTTCAGTGGAGAATTTCTTAATAAAAATCAAAAGAAGCAATGCCGGAATTGCGAGGGCGGCGGACGCTATAAAAAAATTAACCCAACCAACCTGGTCAACCAACCAACCGGACGGAACTGCCATATATGTTCGGCCAAGCGCCATAAATGATGTGAAAAGAGCGAACTGAGTGGCCGTAAAACTTAAATTACACAGCGATGAGAGAAAGGCAACGAATGCAGTTGAGCCAACCCCGCCTGTAAAATTGTCGGATGCTATAACAAAAAACAAGTCTGTTTCCGTAGCTCTGGTTCCCTGCTCGGCGAGCCAGACAAACAAAAGGTTGGTAATGGCTTGAAAAATTCCACCTAAAAAAAGTGCAGGGATAATACCAAAGCGAGCGACAGCTAATCCACCGACAAATACCCCGGCCATCGTCATCGGCACCCCGTAGGTTTTAACAACCAACGCAACTTGACTGCCGGAAAATCCGAGCTCACGAAAAAAGGGGTTAAAAAGAGCTCCGGCTATTGCATCCCCGTATTTGTAAAATAGTATAAATATGAGAACCCAAAACCACCCCCTACGATTACAGAAATCAGTAAAGGGCTGAATAACGGCTTTTCTAAATGAAGCGCCAATCGGTCTCCGTCTTAGGTCTACAGCAATGTTTTTAATGGGCTCTCTGGCCAAAAGAGTAGCAGCAACTCCAACCAATACTATAGCGGACATGCATAGGTAAACCATAAACCAAGAAATAAAGTCAGATAAGGCTAAAGGTGCCGCACCCGCTATCAACATCCCCACACGATACCCCGCTTGGGAGGCCGCCGCTCCAGCACCCTGCTCAAATTCCTTAAGAATTTCGATCCTATATGCATCTACCATTATATCCTGGCTTGCAGAAAAGAACGCAACCAAAAACGCGGTCAGCGCCATATATTTTAACCCCGTTTTGGGGTCACTCGCACCTAAGGCAATGATCGAGATTATCAACAAAACTTGAATTGAAAGCAGCCAACCCCGCCGATGACCAAAGCGTTTTGTAATTATGGGTAGTTTGAAATGATCAAGAAAGGGAGCCCAAAGAAACTTCAAGGAGTAAGGTGTTGCTACAACTAATAAGCCAGCAATCATGGTTTTTGAAATATTTTCGCCAGACAGCCACCAAGACAAAGTGGAAAAACCCAAAAGCAAAGGCAGCCCGCTAGAAAGACCCATCATAAAGATCACAAGTTGCCGCCGATCCCAATAGATAGCCAGGGCCGCCTTCCAACTAGTGACTTTTTGCCCCCCTAACATAGACATGTTATGCTTCTTTTTCGCCCCGCATAGCCCCCACGACCCGGTAATAATTTTTCAAGGGGCTGTCTCGATTAACTTTTTAGCTCGGGTGACCCCAGAATTTGGCATTAAAATCCATTCTCCATCAGAAGTTTTGCAAGAGACTTTTCAGGACGAGCACCATAATGAGTAATTATTTCTGCTGCGGCTATTGAGCCAATTTTGCCGCAATCAGGAATTGTATGGCCATTAGAAAGACCAAACAGAAACCCAGCTGCAAACAAATCACCAGCACCAGTGGTATCTATTACTTTTTCAACTTGGCTTGCAGGCACTTCAAAAATTTCATTATTCCGAACGATAGTACATCCCTGATCGCCCTGGGTCATTACAGCAAGGTTACAATATGATGGGATTAGTTCTACCGCCTCTTTGAAGTTTTTTACTTCGAATAAAGAAGTTATTTCAGCTTCATTGGCAAACAAAATATCCGCATGAAGGGAAATAAAATTTAGAAACTCTGAACGATGACGATCCACACAGAACGCATCCGAGAGTGATAATGCAACTTTACGGCCAGCACCATGAGCCAATTTTGAGGCTTCGATAAAAGCCTCCTTAGCTTTTGGGGGGTCAAAAAGATATCCCTCTAAATAAATAATTTCCGAAGCAATTATAGCTTCACGATCAATATCCCTCGGCCCAAGATTCACTGATATCCCCAAATACGTCTGCATTGTGCGTTCAGCATCCGGGGTAACAAATACTAAACAACGTGCTGTAGGGAGGCCTTCTGAACTAGGAACTGTTTTATGAACAACCCCCGCGTTCATCAAATCTTTACAAAAGATTTTTCCCAAAATATCGTTCTTAACTTTGCCTATATACGCACCCCTGCCCCCCAAAGACGCTATACCTGCTAGAGTGTTTGCAGCTGAACCACCGGACGTCTCGACCTTTTGTGCCATTTGGTCATAAATTCTTTCGGCCAGTTCTTTATCCACAATCGTCATTGCTCCTTTATTTAGCCCGAGTTCAATAATTCGGGTTTCCGGTTCTGCAGAAATAACATCAACGATCGCATTGCCGATTCCTATTACATCATAAATTGAGCGCACCATAAGTTTTCTTTTCAAAGTTATTTTTGCGAGTATAACCGGGACTTTGATACTACCAAGAATTATTTAATTTAGTATTTTTTCGGCCCATTTATGTTGAATGATTGAGTAAATACTTTGTATTCATATAAAAAGGTGTGCTAGGACAAATATTTTGGTTATTGGGATTTGGCATATAGATTCTATATTCAAGTAGACATGGACATTAAAATTCTCATCAAGGATCGTTGAAAAGTTATCGCACGTAATATTTAGATGGATAATTGATAAAATAACTAAGTGATAAAGGACTCCCCTAATGTTCAAAAAAAACCAACAAGAAGCAGCGCAAAAAGACGTTAATGAGGGATCTGAATCAGTTGGATCTAAAACTCCATTAATGCCTCCGAGACACGAAGGAATTCGCCCAGCTGTGCCGCGTCGAGCACAAGAATTTACCGGAATAACACCAGATGATCGGTCGGTTGGGTCCTATGGGGAAAATAAAAAACTGATTATAGGGCGTGAGATAGTCTTAAGTGGTGAAATTAGCGCATGCGAAACGCTTATTGTTGAAGGTTGCGTTGAAACAACCAAAATTAATGATTGTCGCCAAATAGAAATAGCCGACGGGGGAATATATAAAGGTGAAGCCCAAATAGAGATAGCAGATATTGGAGGGCACTTCGAAGGCACTATTTTAGCCACAAACCTCTTGACGATCCGTTCAACTGGCTCTGTAACAGGTACAGTTCGTGCAAAACAAATAGAAGTAGAACGTGGCGGCAAAATTTCTGGCCAAATTCAAATGATAGTAGATGAACAATAAGAATGAGATTTTCGTAGAGCACTCATGGAATACCTTGTAACAATAAAAAGATTTTTCTTTTTATTTCTTGCCATTTTTATAGTGGGCTGTGCAGCCGATGATAAGCCGCCTATAAAATTAGAGAGCTCGGGGCCCAAACACCCAACCTCAAAATCAAAGTACGTTTCTTTAATTCAGCCCACTTTGGCCCCTACTTCTATCATTCAAAAAAAAGTTAAACAAAATAACCTTTTAACTTCAGACATGATTGGAAGAAATGAAAATGATTTATTAATGTTACTTGGTAAGCCTAGCTTTCAACGGTTTGACGGCCCATCACAGCTGTGGCGTTATACCGATAAATCATGCTTATTGGATTTATATTTGTATAACCACCAAAACTTCCAAGGTGACAAGGTTTTCAAAATTCGATTTATCGAATCGCGGGCACCCGCCGGGTTACCATTTGAGGCTGGTCGCTGTTTGAATGTCATCAGTAATAAATTAAATGTACCCGCGTCCAAGTGATTTATTAAAAATAACTTTCTATTAACCTACCTTTGTCTTAGCGTGAAACCGGCAAAGATTGGAGACAATGCAGGCCGGGCAATTAGGCTTCCTCGCCTTACATACATAGCGCCCATGCAGAATAAGCCAATGATGAGCATGGAGCATAAATTCCTTCGGGGTCCGCTCCAAAAGCGCTTGTTCCACTTCTTTCACGTTTTTCCCTGGGGCAATCCCAGTGCGGTTTCCTATACGAAAAATATGAGTATCAACCGCTATTGTAGGCTCACCAAAAGCAATATTTAGTACGACGTTAGCAGTTTTCCGACCTACGCCCGGTAATTTTACTAACGCATCACGAGTTCTTGGAACTTTACTATTATGTTCTGAGATAAGTTTTTTACTGAGCCCTATAACGTTTTTAGCCTTGGTTCGGTACAGACCTATCGTCTTTATATGGGATATTAATTTGTCTTCTCCCAGCTCGACCATGGCTTCAGGGGTAACAATAAATTGGAATAATTTTTGAGTCGCACGATTCACACCAATGTCAGTGGCCTGTGCGGATAGGACAACCGCCACCAATAAAGTATACTCATTGACATAATTCAGCTCACCCTTTGGATGGGGGTCGGATTCCTTCAAACGTCTATAAAATTCATGAATATTCTTCCGACTCATTTTCATTAAACCAGGCCCCTAATATCAGTTTATTAAAAATTTATGAGTAAAATTGTTGCACAAATTACAGGCGAGAATAAGTTTGGAAACATGTATTGCTGTGAAGATCCTTCTGAGCACGGAACAGGATCAAATGACGGGCCTTTCGTTGTTTTCGATGCTGTATTGCATCCATATGCGAGTTTAACTCCATTAGGTTTTTTAATTTTTATGATAGGACTGACAACCCTGAGCTGTCTCGTTGGGCTAACCTTTATCATGCTCGGTGCTTGGCCCATATTTGGTTTTCTTTGTTTGGAGCTCTTAATAATTTATTTAGCCTTCAAATACAATTATCGGAATGCGAGGCGCCAGGAAACTATAAAGTTAACAAAGAATACTATCACTGTTGAAAGTTTTAGTCCCGCAGGAATAAAGCATATTTGGAAATCACAAATCTATTGGCTAAAAGTAGAATATTCCTCATTACCCTCCCCAGGAGGGAAACTGACTTTACGCAGCCATGGAAAAGTCTTAGAGATCGGTAGCTTTTTAACACCAAGCGAGAAAAGGGGATTTTACATCCGACTACAGAATGAGCTTGATACACTGCGCCAATCCTGGCCAAAAAATTTAGGAGTCTAAATAAATTGACGAAAGGTCAACATCGCAAATATAAGGTATTGGGTGGTGTTCGAGTTATGCCGTTAATCTTTTAAATAGTTTCCTTGCTTTGGAGAGCTAGGCTAAACATTATCTCCGCCAATTTGTAAAACGTCCTGCATGGAGTAAAGCCCACAATCCTTATCTCGGGCCCATAGAGCCGCTTGAACGGCCCCACGGGCAAAAATTTGGCGCGAGCCGGCCTTATGGCTTAGCTCTATTCGCTCTCCATCTGCCGCGAAAACGACCGTATGATCCCCTGCAACATCCCCCCCCCTTAATGTCGCAAAACCAATTTGACCGCTTCCTCGCGCACCTGTTATTCCCTCGCGGGACAATACGCCCGTCTCTTCAAGAGTCGTGCCACGACCTGCAGCAGCTGCACGACCGAGGCCAAGCGCAGTACCAGAGGGGGCGTCCAATTTCTGGCGGTGATGCATTTCGACTATTTCAATGTCAAAATCGTCATTTAGTATTGATGCGACCTTACTAGTTAAAGCAAAAAGGATGTTAACCCCAATGCTCATATTAGGCGCATAAACGACGGTTGTCATTTTTGCAGCCTTACTCAACTCGGCTTCATTGTTGGCCGTCAACCCCGTCGTACCAATTATGTGAATGCAGCCAGCATTAGAGGCATACCCTGAATGAACAGCAGTTGCATCAGGTGTTGAAAACTCTATCATTGCATCAACTTGATCAAATGTAGACTGCGAATCTTTTTGGACTTTGACACCAAGGTTGCCGCAGCCTGCTAGTTCTCCTGCATCCATCCCAATTGTATCACTAAAAGGTTCCTCACAGGCAGCCGCTACTAAGCAACCTTGGGTCTCTGTTACCTGCCGAATTACAGCACGACCCATTCGACCAGAAGCGCCAACAATGCCAATTCTCATTTCATTCATGCAACCCTCCTCTCATAAGGTACCCGAACAATACATCGGGACAGCACAAATCCAAATGGTATAAATAGTTGCTGATTTCTCGGTGACATATAACTAGCGGTTTAACTAATCAATCCTAAGGATCTTTCCAAATTTCTTTAGCTTTAGAAAAAAACCCTTCGGATTCAGGGCTAGTCGATTTTCCGTTACTATTATTGTCTTTTTGGAGAGACACCTGTAGCTCTTCTAATTTTTCTCTTTGTTCCTCAGACAAGTTAACTGGCGTTTCAACCTGTAAATCAATATACATGTTTCCACGCCCCTTCCCATGCAACCCATTCATCCCCTTTCCCCTCAAACGCAGGCGATGTCCTGATTGCGCACCAGGTGGAATAGTAACTTTTGCGCGACTCCCATCAATGGAAGGAACTTCTACAGACCCCCCTAACGCTGCTGTAGTCATTGGGATAGGAACGGTACAAAAAATGTCGGCCTCTTCTCGTAGGAATAATGGATGTGCGCCAACAGAAATAAAAATGTATAAGTCGCCGGGCGGTGCACCGCGCCCACCCGCCTCACCCTCGCCAGAAAGACGAATGCGCATACCATCTTCAACGCCGGCGGGTATTGTGACCTCAAGAGTTTTTTCTGTTCGATTAGTTCCTACACCGCCGCAGTCATTACAGGGGGACCCTATTACACGGCCTTCACCGTGACAATTTGGACAGGTACGCTCGATTGTAAAAAAGCCCTGATTTGCACGCACTTTACCGTGACCCTGACAAGTTCCACACGTCGAAGGTTGCGTGCCCTTCTTCGCACCAGAGCCGGCACAAGAGTCACAACTAACAGACGTAGGTACACGTATGCGCGTTTCACGGCCTAGATGAGCATCATCGAGAGATATCTCTAGGTTATATCGAAGATCTGAGCCTTGAGTGGCGGCATTACTGTTACGGTTACGCCCTGTAAAATCGCCAAACATTTCGTCAAAAATATCTGCAAAGCCGCCACCAAACCCACCAGAGCCGCCAAACCCACTATTATTTCCATCAAAAGCAGCGTGTCCGAATTGATCATAAGCCGCACGCTTTTGATCATCCTTCAAAATATCGTATGCCTCGTTTACATCTTTGAATTTTTGTTCGGCCGACGGATCTCCTTGATTGCGATCTGGATGATATTGCATAGCTTTTTTTCTGAAAGCTTTTTTTATTTCGTCTCCTGACGAACTTTGAGCTACGCCCAATATTTTATAAGGATCTTCTTTAGCCATTAAGCGAAATCCAACACTGTCTCGAAGCGGTTAACCTCGCTTACGCGGATTTATCTTTATTATTTTTTTCATCTTCGACTTCTTCAAAGTCTGCATCTACAACCTTCGCATCATCGGTTGATTCCGACTCGGAGGCGGGGTCCGCGGGACCAGCGTCTGCTGCGGCCGCAGCCTCTTGTTCCGCCTTATACATTGCCTCACCAATTTTCATTGCAGACTGTGACAACGATTCTAATTTGGACTTAATTAATTCGCTATCATCCGAATCCATTACCTCTCGAAGAGCTGTTATATCGGCCTCAACCTGAGTTTTGTCAGCCTCATCAATCTTGTCATCATGTTCTTTAAGGTTTTTTTCCGTAGAATGAATCAAGCCGTCGGCCTGATTATTAAGCTCAACTTTTTCCTTGCGTGCTTGATCATCAGCGGCATGGGTTTCCGCTTCCTTAACCATTTTTTCGATTTCGTCTTCATTAAGGCCCCCAGATGCTTGGATTTGGATTTGTTGCTCTTTACCTGTTGCCTTATCTTTAGCACCTACATTCACTAATCCATTCGCATCGATGTCAAATGTCACTTCAATTTGCGGCATTCCACGAGGTGCCGCAGGAATACCTACCAAATCAAAGTTCCCAAGAATTTTATTATCCGCAGCCATTTCACGCTCCCCCTGAAATACGCGGATAGTTACAGCACTTTGATTATCCTCCGCCGTTGAAAAGGTCTGGCTTTTCTTAGTCGGAATCGTCGTGTTACGATCAATAAGGCGAGTGAATACTCCGCCCAAAGTTTCTATCCCCAAAGAAAGGGGCGTGACATCGAGCAAAAGAACGTCCTTGACATCCCCAGTTAGCACTCCTGCTTGAATTGCCGCGCCTATGGCAACGACTTCGTCAGGATTAACGCCACGATGTGGCTCTCGACCAAAAAATGATTCTACGGCTTCAATAACCTTCGGCATCCGGGTCATGCCCCCGACCAAAATAACCTCATCAACTTCACCAGCGGATAACCCAGCATCTTTCAAGGCGGACTTACACGGGTCAATCGTTCTGGCGACCAAATCCTCCACGAGCGCTTCTAATTTGGCGCGGGTAAGTTTGATATTCAGATGTTTAGGGCCTGATGCATCAGCAGTCACAAACGGCAAATTTACCTCTGTTTGCGCTGATGAAGAAAGTTCAATCTTAGCCTTTTCCGCAGCTTCTTTTAGACGTTGCAACGCCAACTTATCGGTCCGCAAATCAATAGCTTGCTCTTTTTTAAATTCTTCAGCCAAATAGTCGATGATTTTTGCATCAAAATCTTCTCCACCAAGGAAAGTGTCCCCATTTGTGGATTTTACTTCGAACACCCCGTCTCCTATTTCCAGAATTGAGACGTCAAAGGTACCCCCACCAAGGTCATAAACCGCTATAGTACCATTTTGTTTTTTATCGAGACCATAGGCTAACGCCGCGGCAGTCGGTTCGTTAATAATACGAAGAACCTCCAAACCAGCAATTCGGCCCGCATCCTTTGTAGCCTGACGCTGTGAATCATTGAAATATGCTGGTACAGTAATAACGGCTTCTGCAACATTTTCGCCCAGGTGAGCTTCTGCTGTTTCCTTCATCTTCATTAAGATAAACGCAGAAATTTCACTTGGTGAGTATTGTTTTCCACGAGAATCAACCCAAGCATCTCCATTATCAGCCTTAACGATGGAATAGGGGACCAGATCCATATCCTTAGCCGTCATTGGGTCATCAAAGGGTCGGCCTATTAACCTTTTGATCGCAAAAAGTGTATTCTCTGGATTTGTAATACCTTGGCGCTTGGCAGACTGCCCTACGAGACGCTCGTCTTCTTCCGTAAATGCAACCATTGAGGGAGTGGTTCTGGCGCCCTCACTATTTTCGATTACACGTGAATCACTACCCTCCATGACAGCCACGCAAGAATTTGTCGTACCAAGATCAATACCAATAACTTTGGCCATTTTGCCCTCTTAATTCACGATTGTCTTCCTTAGCCTAATTAGAGTGCTGGAAAAATCGTTGTTTATAGTAATTTATAAAAATATCTGGTGACCAACTTAACGGCCTTTGACACGTTATATAGGTATGAACTACGGATGCCGCAAGCGGTGTTCTGTTATGTTTTGTTGATTTTAGGGTTTTCCTAAGATTTTTAGCGTCAACTCGCACAATTTCAAAAAGATAAAAAATACCCCCTCAACACTTACGGATCGGATCTTACAAAATATCTTAATTATCCAGTTCACTCTCTTTTTGGTTGGCGGGTGGATCCGCTTTGGAAACCCCTACTTTTGCGGGCCGCAACAAACGTTCATGGATCATAAAACCATCCTCAACCACCTGAACAACAATACCCGATTCTTTATCTGCTGTGGGCACTTCAAATAAAGCCTCATGTTGATCGTGATTGAATTTTTCTCCCAATGGCGAAATCCTCTCGATTCCGTGTCGCTCTAAAACAGTCAACAACTCCCGACTTGTCAGATTGATCCCCTCAAGGAAGCCTGTTATCTCGTCATCATCAGAATGCAGGCTTTTAGGGATCGCCGCTATCGCACGGTTTAAATTATCAGCAACCGTCAGCATATCCCGTGCGAAATTAGCGGCAGCATATTTTGCGGTGTCCTCCCGTTCTCTTTTAGCCCTTCGAATAGTGTTTTCGTTATCGGCTAAGGCACGAAGGAGTTTATCCTTGAGGTCGGCAATTTCAGCCTCTGGTCCACCTTCGCCCCATGGGGTTTCTTTCATGTCCCCTGGCAACTCGTTTGGCTCGTCTTCTGCAGTTGAGGTGGCTTCAGTAATCTCCTCGTCTGCAATTACTGGTGATTCCGTTTTATTAGTTTCTTTCGGGTTTTGTTTGTCTTTTTTATCCACTTTCAAATCCTATTTTTAGCCAAGGAGGCGACCTACCACTTGTGCTGTATAATCAACGATTGGAATTATACGCGCATAATTTATGCGTGCCGGGCCGATCACCCCGACAGCACCCACAATTTCTCCTCGAGTGCCTTTGAACGGCGCTGCGACCATCGCACAGCCTGCAACATTAAAAAGGTCGTTTTCAGCACCAAGAAATATTTGTACACCGTCTCCTGACTGGGTACGGTCTAGCAAATTTGCCATAAGGTCCCGCGTGTCCAATGCCTCGAAAAGGGCCCTGACACGCTCCAAATCCGCCAACGCGCTAACATCGTCGAGCAACCTGGCATGCCCTTTCACGATTAATGCGCCACGGCCATCATCCCCCGCCCACGTAGCGAGACCCGCCTCAACAAGACCCCGAGTCAATTCATCTATTTGAGCACGATGGTCAACGATCTCTTTCTCTATCATTTTTTCGGCATCAACCAGCGTTCTCCCCGCGAGACGGGCATTCAGGTAATTAGATGCCTGCACCAAGGTTGAAGGCGGAGTCCCGGTTGGAACATCGATTACACGATTTTCAACGAAGCCGTCTTCAGCCACCATAACCACTAAAGCACGACCATCACCGAGGCTTACAAACTCTATATGCTTAAGGGCGCGATCACTCTTGGGGGCCACGACTAAACCGGCACAACGCGATAAACCTGAAAGGGCGCCAGATGCCTCCTCCAAAACCTCGTTAATCGTTTTACCCGCAGTCGCACATTGAGTTTCAATTGTTTCCTGTTCATCCGCAGTGATGCTCCCCACCTCCATCAAGCCATCAACAAATAATCTCAAACCGAGATCGGTTGGGAGCCGGCCGGCGGAGACATGCTCGGAATAAAGAAGGCCGAGTTCTTCCAAGTCCGACATTACATTTCGGACACTAGCAGCCGATAATGGGCTATCTAACCGACGCGATAATGTACGCGAGCCCACAGCCTCACCGTCATCTAGATATGAGGAAACAATTTCCGAAAATACTTTGCGTGATCGGTCGTTTAGCTCACCAATAATGTTTCTTGGGCTGGAATTCATTATTTACATCTGGACAAAAACACGACCGCATTTAGTCATCTGCCAATTTTTATAGAATGTAGTGATCCTGAAATTCAGCGTCAATAAGCTGAATGAAGTTAAGTGATAGTAGACGGACATGTCCCCGCAAGGTAGTTTTCTGAAAATTGCCTATACCCTAATCCAAAATAGGAGTGATATTGTGATGAGCAACCGTCCTTCAGGCAGAGTCTCTGACCAAATGAGAAATATTGACCTTGAACCTAAATTCAACCCCTATGCTGAAGGATCGTGTTTAACAAAGTTTGGAAACACCCATGTTTTGTGCACTGCATCTATAGAAGAAAATGTTCCTCCTTTCATACGAAACTCCGGTACAGGGTGGGTTACAGCAGAATATGGGATGCTCCCGAGATCCACCCATACCCGAACTGGGCGGGAGGCCGCCCGAGGAAAACAGAGCGGGAGAACCCAAGAAATTCAAAGACTAATTGGACGATCTTTGAGGGCTGTCACGGATCTATCGGCAATGGGCGAAAGACAAATTCGAATCGACTGCGACGTGATTCAGGCAGATGGCGGGACGCGAACTGCCTCTATAACTGGTGCTTGGGTGGCGTTGCACTATGCTTTTTCTAAATTAGTAGCTGACAAACAATTGGAAAAAATGCCCTTAAAAGACTCCGTAGCAGCCGTCTCTTGTGGTATTTTTGAAGGCGTGCCCATACTTGACCTGGACTATCCAGAAGACTCGAATGCCGAAGCAGATACAAATTATGTGCTGACTGGTAGTGGGGGCATTGTTGAAATTCAGGGAACTGCTGAAAAAAAACCCTTTAGCCGTGAGTTACTGAACGACCTTCTAGACCTCGCATATAAGGGTATTGATGAATTAACAGTTCTTCAGAAAAAAGCTTTGTCGGATTGATCAAGTTTAAAATGGAAAAGAAACGCAAATTTTTAGAGCAAAAAATTATAATAGCGAGCCACAATCAAGGCAAAGTAAGAGAGATAAGTGCTCTTTTAAAGCCGTACGGCATTGAGGCAATATCTGCCGGGGATTTAGGCCTTCATGAACCAGAGGAAACTGGCAAAACATTCGTTGCAAATGCGGAACTAAAAGCACGTTCGGCCTCCGAAACGACTAATCAGCCGTCTCTCTCTGATGACTCTGGCCTTGTGGTCCCTGCGTTGAATGGAGAGCCCGGAATTTATTCCGCTCGCTGGGGAGGAAAAGAGAAAAATTTTATTTTGGCAATGAATATGATTGAAGAACGACTGGGGGCAAACACCAACAAAAGTGCTTATTTTGTAGCTGCGCTGGCCCTATGTTGGCCCGACGGTCACTGTGAAACGTTTGAGGGCCGTGTTGAAGGCAATTTGGTTTGGCCACCGAGGGGTAAACTTGGGTTTGGATATGATCCCATGTTTGTACCAAGCGGCGGGGAAAAAACATTCGGTGAAATGGAGCCGGCGGCAAAACACGCTATAAGCCATCGAGCAAAAGCATTTGCAAAACTTGAAAAAGCCTGTTTCGGCAACTAGAAAAAAAACACACTGTGACGAGCTGG
>Ga0310344_10000711_pt1 | contig 25867 bp, 16 predicted proteins | sample HC15DNA20200_MG_FD_203801 | JGI IMG/M metagenome (GOLD analysis project Ga0310344, IMG submission 203801) | Marine microbial communities from station ALOHA, North Pacific Subtropical Gyre - HC15-DNA-20-200_MG | ecosystem: Environmental > Aquatic > Marine > Oceanic | place: Pacific Ocean: North...
ACCTGCGATTACAAATTGGTGATGTTCGCGGGGCCTTCGTGTCATGAATATAATTTTTTTAGTGTTGCCCCCTATTAGGCCTTCATCGCTAACACAATAACCCATTACACGAGTATAAAAGTCCTCAAGCTTGTCTGGGTCGTGGCAATTAATTCCAAAATGGCTGAACATCAGGTCTGGTGGCTTTGTTTTTTCTTTATTAGATCCGGTATAATTCATAGCCTGTCCTAGTAATAAAATCTTAAGCAGTTTTTATTTTTTATGTTCGTTTAAGTGAAGCAAGGTAGATCGTTTAAGTAAAGAAGTTCGCACGGAAAATTTCTAATTCATCAACAAACTGATTAGTTCTATATAATAATAAGTTTGAAAAATTAGTTGTAAGCAAATCTAGCAGTCTTTAACTAGCTTTGGTAAGGTCGATATTCATAATTAGATAGGGGTGCTAATAACTCATGGAAAGTGCGGGGGCTAATTTATTTGTAGCTTTTTTGCTGCTTGTAGCGAACGGATTTTATGTTGCAGCTGAGTTTGCGCTTGTAAAAGCCAAAGGTTTTCGTATTGAAAATTTAGCGGAAACTAGAGGTGGTGCAGCTAAGATTACTCTTCACATGATAAAACATATAGACGGCTATCTAGCTAACTGTCAGTTAGGAATAACGATGGCTTCTCTTGGTTTGGGTTGGGTTGGTGAACCAACAGTATCTGCATTACTTGAACCCTTATTAGCCCCAATGGGTTTAAGTGATGAAACACTTCATTCGATTTCTTTTCTTATAGGTTTTTTGGCGTTTTCCTCGTTTCATATTGTTATAGGTGAACAGGTTCCTAAGACTTGGGCAATTCGCAAAGCCGAACCAGTATCATTATTAATTGCTTATCCATTACAGTTTTCTTATTGGCTGTTTTTTCCACTTACCTGGGTTCTGAATAAGGCCTCTAGGGCAATTTTAGTCCTTATAGGTATATCCGAGGAAGGACATATGGATATTCTATCTGATGATGAAATCCGGACACTGGTAGATGTGTCAACCGAACATGGAAAAATGAAGATCGATAAAGCTGAAATGATACATAATGTTTTCAAGTTTGATGAGAGGTCAGTATCACGCGTAATGATACCTAGAATTGAAGCGAGCGTATTACGATTGGATGCTTCGGTGGACACAAATCTTCAAATTATGCGTAAAAGCCCTCATTCTCGGTATCCTGTTGTTCAGGGTCAAAATGAGGATTTATTGGGGGTTGTTTTGCTAGTTGATTTAACACGTGCATTGCTTACAGGTGAGAGGGCTCCTTGGACGGACATCAAAAAATACCTTCGAGAGCCTCTAATAGTTCCCGAAACTCAAAAAGTTTCTCGTCTTTTTAATCAGATGCGACAGGAAAGAGCGCATATGGCATGCATAATTGATGAGTATGGAACTTTTGCGGGAATAGTTACGTTAGAGGATCTTCTAGAGGAAATTGTTGGAGAGATAGCTGATGAGACTGATATACTCGAACAAGTGTTTCCTATAAAACATGAGGAAAATCACTGGATTGCGCATGGCCTTGCTTCATTAGCGGATTTAGAGAGAGTAACAGGATTTAATGTTCCAGATACTTATAAGGCTAATACAGTATCTGGTCTTTTGATGAGAGAGTTGAGGCACATTCCTGAACTAGGCGATATCGTTGTCAATCAGGATTATAGTTTTACAGTTACCGCTGTAAAAGGACGCAGAGCTGAACGAGTTCGTATTGAGGTAATGGAAAGTGGAAATAATTCTGATTCCAAAACAGCTCAGTCTAGGAACGAAACCCCAGAGGATTAAAGTTAGCTAATCTAATGGAACAACAGACAGTTAGTATATTTTGTTTATCACGTTTTAATATGATCTGCAGCTTTGAAATATGGCAAATTGTCTTGAGATGAGCAGCCTATGACAGCTAGTCTTTCAGCAATCCGCAGAGCTTTTTGGTACTTTCTTTCATTTTCATCTTGAGAATGGGAGATAAAAACTTCGCCACAGAGTGAAATTCCGTAATGGGCTTGTAGTGTACGAATTTCCTTGCCAACGAGCATTCCATCAGCGAGATAGGCAAGATTGAAATCCACTTGTTTAACAATTTGAATGTTTTTTTGTACTAAATATTTGCGGATATTTGCCTCGGCCTCAAGAGCTACATCCCAATATTCAGATTCAGTCTGTGTTGGTTCTCCGGAGACCTCCTGAAAGGCCATGCAGAAAGCTAAAAATACTTGTTCCCTCCCATTGGAGTTTTTCCAGGCAGTATTACCAAGGCTTCTCCAGACTGACAAATCCATTTCTTCGTAGACTTTGGGAACCCGGTCAAAAAACAGCTGGTGCAAGCCATGTTCATTTAATCCGTGGTCAAGTTTCTGATCCTTATAGATATCTACTGCCGCATAGGAGCCGCACACAGGACACGTATCGTCTTTGAAGGCATTTTTTTTATAGATATGCGAGCAACGCAATCTGTTTGGCAACTCATTTTTACAAAGCAAATAAATATCGTTCTCTTCTTCTTCACCTTTTTGCTGCTGACCAATCCAATTGAAACGGTTCATAAACCGCATATAAGAACGTCTATGGCTCCAAAGACTCCATTCTAGTTTTTCAACGGGCCCAAACGTACTCCAATTAGAGCTTACATCTATAATTACACACTTCTCTTTGCCGGGTGCTGAGCGTAGTCCTCTTCCTACTGATTGGCCCCAGAGCACTTTAGAAAGAGTAGGTCTTAAATGAACTATGATATTACAATAAGGGTTATCCCAGCCTTCTGCCAACACGCCGACAGATACCATAGCTTCGATTTCTCCTTCCTCGTGACGAGCAAGTAATTTCATTCTTTCATTGATGGGAGTTTGCGCTGTAACAATTGCAGCTTTGATGTCATGACTTTCTATAGTCTCCAAGGTTGCCTCTGCTACTGAGACATCTGCACAAAACCATGCCGATATTGGTGTGGCCTTAAGTCGTTCACGTTCTTCTCTGTATGACCACAAAGCATAGTCAATCATAGATGATTTGATTATCGCTGGAGCAAGTTTTGACACAGGGAAATCACCAGATGTTATATCTATGTCTTTCAGTTCAAGGTCGTGGACAAAATGTGATCTATATATGGGCTTAACTAACACACCCTCATTGATCAACTCTTCTATATTTGCACAATCTATAATTGCATCAAACGCCAGGCTGAGCTGATCACGTTGATCGCCAGTCCGTCGCTCAGGTGAAGCGGTCAGACCCATAAATCTTGCTGAATCTTTTCCATGCTTGTTAAAGGCCTCAATTATTCGTTTATACCCACGGCCATTTGGAGATACGCGATGAGCTTCATCGACTATTATTAGATCGGCCTTAGGAATCGCATCTGCTAAAACATTCTTTGCTCGCATGCTGGTTGATAACAATATGTCATAATTTGCAAAAGCGACCCCAGTATCAGAAACTGACAATTTTTGAACTTTATGTTTAACGCTAAGGGCTTTTTCAAGCTGCTCTAATAGAACTAATCTATGGCAAAGAACCATAATTTTTTTATCTTTAAAAAAGTTCTCGATAATCTCGCTTGCGAGCACAGTTTTGCCTGCGCCAGTTGGTGCTTTTAAAATAAATCGACGATGTTGTTTCATAATAACCGGAAAACTGTCGATTATTTTTTCTTGCCATTTTCTGAGATGCATATGTACTCAAACCAATAATCGGACAAGTGAATGTCTGATAATAATAAGTTAAATAAAAAACATAATTCTTTCGTCTGATCAGAATCAGTCAAAATATTGTGTTATATCCAAACCGCAGGGGATTTTATTTAAATACTAAACTAATCTTTTTTCTCATTCCAGGAGCAGATTTAAGCTGCTTCAGCAGATTCACCTGCGCGTTTATTAAGGTCATCAAATTCTTCTGGCCATTGATCGGCTAGCCAATGAAGATATGTTTTTATGTTCTTGGGATCAATATGAAGCGACCCTTTTATTTTATCTATTTCTGGCTGGTCCTCAATAGTTAAATCTAGAGAATCATTAAGACGATTGATCATGTTGAACATGGCGCAAATAAGAGATATTTCTATGATTTCTGCATTACTAAATAATTCCTTTAACTGAGCATAGACGTCCTCCCGTTCTTGAGCAGTATTCTTCGTCATATGTTCAGCCCATTGAATAGCGGCTTTTTCTCTTGCGTCAAATAATTCGGATGTAAGATAGTCATCGGAAGACATAGCGATGACCTGTTCATGAGTTATTCCAGCAGCAGCTCCTAAAGCAGTATTATGAGCAAAACAGTAGTCGCATCCGTTTACGTGACTGGTTTTTATAACGATCATTTCTTTCATTTTTCCTGATAGGCGTGAGCCAGACCAGTCGCGTTGGTTTGCGGCTTGGAAAGGTAAGAAAAGCATGGCCAGGTAAGGGGCATGAGCGAGAGTGCGGTACGCATTTGGAACTCGTCCGATAAGGCCTGTTACTGCACCATAAAACTCTTTTATTTCAGGTGGAGCGTTTTCGGGATTTATTCTAGGTATTCTAGCCATAAAATTTTCTCCATATAATTTTTTTAAAATTTAAATTAGGTAAACTACAAATTTAATTAGACACGTGTGCTTTCTCCCCCCGGTACTGGTGACCCATGGATTTGTGCCTGTGTTAAAACAAAGTCCCTGCCTCCGTGTTCTTCAATATAGTTTGCTTGATCGAGCTTCGCTCTAGTGTCTATGCTTTCCGGAGTCTCAGGTTTTAACTTATTATATAATACCTCCATTAGGTCTTTAAGAATATTAGCATACTCTTTTTTGTGGGATAGGTTTTTCAATTCTTCAGGATCATCCTCTAGATTAAATAACTCTGAGTGATATCCAGTGTAGTGAATGTATTTCCAGACACCTTTTCTTATCATGAATACCCCTGAAGTTGCCCCTGCTGCATGGTATTCACTAAGTATTTCTCTCTCCGAAAATTCTTGGCTTTTGTTTTCTACTATTTTGAAAAGAGATGATCCTGGAAGCTCATTGTCTCTTTCACTTGTCGCTAAATTTAAACTATCGAGAATTGAGGGGTAAATATCCAGAAGGCTTACGGGAGTATTTATGGTGCTTTTTTCTTTTATTTTCGGTCCGGATACAATCAAGGGAACTCCTGCTGATTCTTCATGCATGGTTCCTTTTCCCCATATTTTTCTTGCTCCTAAATTGTCCCCGTGATCAGAGGTATAAAAAATATGTGTATTTTTATAGGAATTTGTATTTTTTAAAGCGTTAATTACCTTCCCGATATTATCATCAGCAAAACTGACTAGCCCATAATAATTAGCTATAGCCTTGCGTCTATGCAAGTCGTCTTTGAAATATTCATCGAATAGGATTGAGTTATGAAACGCTTCCCACCATGGATATCTTTTTATATGTTCTGGATCATAGGGTTTAGGGATAACAATAGAGTTTAGATCATAGAGATCGTAGAATTCTATTGGGGCGCTAAGAGGGAAATGAGGACATATATAGGATATATAAAGAACCCAACTAATGGTATTACCTTCTTCATCTCTGGGAGGACTATTAGAAGTTTTAGTAATCCATGAGATGGCTTCGTTTGTTATATTCCTATCATACGCTGTATAACTTGTTTCCCCAGGCCCAATGTCTTCTGCTAGTTTTCGGCCCTGTGTGCGTCTGGGTAAGTCCGGTCGAATTGAACCAGAGAGTTCTCCGACACCGTCAGCGATGTGCATTGGCAGTATTCGTTGACTGAATCCAATGGGATCCTCCTCACTTCGAAAATGTAATTTTCCTATTGAAACCGTTTCGTGTCCTGCTGATGGAAGTTTTTGAGGCCACCCTTCTGGTTGACCGGCCCAAGCAATAGCATTATCCCAGCAGCCTATTTCATGAACGTAACGTCCAGTTGCAAAAGATGCCCTTGCGGGAACGCACAACGGAGATGGGGTATAGGCGCTGGTAAAACGTACCCCTGAGTCAGCAAGGGAATCAAGATTTGGAGTTTTTACTTGGGGATGGCCATAGCAAGATAGCATTTTGGGGCTATGTTGATCGGTCATGATGACCACGACATTACTTGATAGACTCATTATGTAGGTCCTTAGAATAAAAATAAAAGAACTATGCTATTAATTATATAAATATGTTTGCTTAAAAAAATGAGTTTCATTCGGTGGAATAACATAGAATTAAGATGTCGAAAATCATAATGACCTGAATGACGGGGAGAATTTTTATGAAGCTACCAAGAAAGATCATTGATATATCTATGGCTCTTGATGATGTTGTTGTTGTAGATCCTCCGCATATGAGGCCAAAGATCGAGATGCTAGAGCATGGCGACGATCTTGATCGTTACACAAAATTATACCCAGGCCTTGATACTGACGATTTGCCTGGAGGGCTGGGTGCGTCATATGAAACTATAACTCTCTCCACGCATAATGGCACACATGTGGACGCTCCTCTACATTATCATCCAAAGGATAAAAATGGTGATGACATGCCTTCTATAGACCAAATGCCGTTAGAATGGTTTATGCGCCCCGGAATAAAATTAGACTTTAGACATTTTGATGATGGTTATGTTGTTAGTGCCAGTGATGTAGAAACTGAACTTGCCAGGATAGAACATGTTTTGCAGCCATTTGATATTGTACTTGTTAATACCAGTGCCTCTGAAGCATATGGGACAGACCTCTATACGAGTTCGGGCTGTGGAATGGGGCGCGAAGCCACTCTTTATTTGACAAAGAGGGGGGTGCGTGTGACAGGAACAGACGCTTGGGGGTGGGATGCACCCTTTGTGCATACTTCAAAAAAATGGGCCCAAACAAAAGATCCATCAATCATCTGGGAGGGTCATTATGCGGGAATTGAGCAGCCCTATTGTCACATGGAAAAACTTCATAATCTGGAATCTTTGCCTTCGAAGGGATTTATCGTAACTTGCTTCCCTTGTAAAATACGGGGGGGCACGGCTGGTTGGACTAGGGCCGTTGCTCTGTTTGATTGAAGTTCTCACTAAGCATTAGTTAAAGAGAAGGTGGTATAGTGAACCTAAAGGAGCATTGTAACTTTGTTTGGGCAATGAATTAATCTACTGGCACGAGTCGGCGAACATATGAGACATAAGGTCTTATGGAAATAATTGCTGTAGTTGTAATCGGAGTTATTGGTCTCTGGTTCTTATTTCGTCAGCCCCTAAAACTTGTTTCTTTTTTCATAAAAATAGGATTTGTTCTCTTTTTGGGTTTTCTGGCGATAACATTCTTATGATGCAGGTTAGACGAAACTATAATTTATGGAATTAAAATATAAATATAAAAACCAGAAAAGTTTTATTCCTGTTCCTGTTTAGGGGGCTAGTTGTGAATATCCTTTATATTAAATAATTTTTTTACTTTGAGCGAATCAACGTTTTTCTATTGTAAATTGATTTTTGGATACCAAATCATAGTCCGCTCTTCAGTTTTCAGGTTTTGAATATATTGGTTGATTAAAATGAACGATTTTCAGGTTTTACAGGGAAAATCTATTTTTCTTGCGAAGGCGATTAGAGCCTGCAGGCCTAATGTGCTGTCAGTTATTTTCTTTAGTGCATTTATCAATTTATTGATGTTAGTTGCACCGCTTTACATGCTGCAAGTCTACGATCGTGTTCTCATGAGTAAAAGCTATGAGACATTAACCGCTCTGACAATTATAGCGATGGGCTGCTTGGTAGTTTATGGACTGCTCGAGTTTGTTCGCTCTCGTATACTTATTCGCACAGGACTAAAATTAGACGAATACCTAAATGAAAGAGTTTTCAGAGTTATATTTAAAGCTTCTATAGGTAATTCATCAAGTGCCTCTGCCCAAGCGCTTCGAGATACGGATACAATAAGAGAGTTTTTATCCGGTGGAGCGATAATTGCCTTCTGTGACGCTCCGTGGGTGCCGTTATTCATCGTGGCTGGGTTTTTATTACATCCCTGGCTAGGCATGGTTTCACTGGGCGGCGCGATAATTATCTTTATTCTGGCACTCATAAACGAACTCTCGACGCGCAGACTTATGCAGGAAGCTTCAGAGGAATCATTATTGGCGACACATTATGCGCAGACCAGTCTACGAAACGCTGAGGTGGTTCATGCGTTAGGCATGATTTCATCTGTTATGAATATATGGGGGCATCGACACAGCGAAGGGCTTAAACGTCAGTCGCAGGCAAGTGATAGAGGCGGTACAATTCTCTCTCTATCGCGGTTTGTACGTCTGGCATTGCAAGTTGGAATTCTTGGGGTGGGGGCCTATTTGGCAGTCCGAGGTGATATTACACCGGGAACGATGATTGCTGGCTCTATAATAATGGGAAGGGCCCTGGCTCCTGTTGAAATGGGGGTCGGTCAGTGGCGAACATTTGTTTTTGCCAGGAACGCATATCGGCGCCTAAATTATTTATTAAGTCAAAACGACCTTCCCGAAAGACCAATGTCTTTACCGGAGCCTGTAGGCGAAGTTACTGTAAATAGGGTAATTGTCGTGCCTCCGGGAACAGAGAACCCTGTATTGATGAATATATCGTTATCTATCTCTCCTGGTGCAGCTTTGGCTGTAATCGGCCCTAGTGGATCTGGAAAATCCTCTTTGGCCCGTGCATTAGTTGGAGTTTGGGGTACCCATTCTGGTTCAATTCGTTATGACGGCGCTGAACTATCCCAATGGGATCCGGAACAGCTCGGGCCGTACCTGGGATATATGCCCCAGGATGTAGAGCTTTTTTCTGGTACGGTAGCAGACAATATATCACGTTTTCAGCAGGGCGATTCGACTGCGGTTGTTGAAGCGGCATTAAAGGCTGGAGTACATGAGCTCATATTGGAGTTTCCGGATGGTTATAATACACAGCTCGGTGAGAATGGTTTAGCGCTTTCTGGTGGGCAGCGACAGCGTATTGCACTTGCTAGAGCCCTATATGGTAATCCCAAGGTTTTGATACTGGATGAGCCCAATGCAAATCTTGATACAGACGGCGAACAGGCGTTGGCCGAGGCACTTCAGAATGCAAAGGATAGCGGACAGGCCATTGTTGTGATCAGCCATCGTGCCGCACTATTATCTATAGCTGATAAAGTTGCTGTTCTTAAGGAAGGAGTTTTGGTGCGGTATGGCGAGAGAGATGCTGTTTTAGCTGATTTAAACAAAGCTAGTAAACCATTGGCAATCTCTACTGAGCCAGGGGAATAACTGATGATTATATTGACTGTGCGAATGTCCTATATATTAAGTCGTAGCGACATCTTCTTTTCTAAGGAATATTAATTTATGGCTGATGAATCTACATCAATTGCAATTGTAAGCGATGGCCATGAGCCAATTAATAGGCCTTCATCCAAAATCTCTTCGGTTTTTCTTTTTGGCTTAATTGTTGTTTTACTCGCATTTGCTGGGATTGGCGGGTGGGCTGCGACTGCCCCAATGGCAAGTGCAGTTCCTGCGGCTGCGATTCTTGCAGTAAAAGGAGAGCGAAAACAAGTACAGCATTATGAAGGTGGTATAGTAGACAAGGTTCTGGTGGAAGAGGGGGAAACCGTTAAGGAAGGCCAGCTGCTGGTATTGTTAAATGATATACAAGTGTCAGCAACTGCATCCAGGCTTCGCAATCAGATTGATCTTCATGTGGCCCAAAAGGCTCGCCTTATCGCAGAAAGAGATTCGTCGAGCTCGATAGTTTTTCCTGAGGAGCTAGTCTCTCGTGCACATGAATCTTCCGTTAAAGAAATCATGGAATCAGAGCGTCAACAATTTGCAGCCAGAAGAGAATCATTAAATGGCCAGATCAATATTCTCAAGCAACGTATTAGTCAGCTTCAAGATCAAATAGAGGGTCATCGCATCCAACGTAACTCTAGGTTTGAGCAACTGAAGATATTTGAGTTAGAGCTTGTAGGGTTAAGAGAGTTATATAAAAAGGGTCATTATCCCCGAAATGAAATATTGGCCAGAGAGCGCGCTATGGCGCGCCTCAAAGGCGAGGCCGGAAGTGATGATGCGCAAATTGCTAGAGCACTAAATGGTGTTGGTGAAGCAAGAAGCCAGATAATAAGTTTACGTCAGCGATTCCGCGAGGATGTTGTGGCTCGATATCAAGACATACATGCGGCTGCGTCTGACTTACGCCAAAGACTCGCAGTTGCTGAGGATGTGCTGGCAAGAATTGAAGTCAAAGCGCCACAATCGGGTATTGTACAAAACTTGAAAGTCCATACGTCTGGTGGTGTGGTGAGAGCCGGCCAGCTCTTGATGGAGATAGCCCCTCAAGATAAGGAATTGATAGTGGAGGCTCAGGTCTCTCCGAATGATATTGATAATATACAGGTAGGGCAGGAGGCTGAGGTACGCCTCGTGGCACTTAATATGCTGTTAACACCGAGTGTTATGGCCAAGGTCATATCAGTTTCCGGTGACCGCTTGGTTGATTCAGTGACGGGTGTCGGATATTTTTTGATACGAGCTGAAATTTCTGAAACAGAAACAGAAAAACTTGGCGATGTAACCTTGTCAGCCGGTATGCCTGCAGATGTTTTAATTAAAACTGGTGAGCGCACTGCGCTTGCTTACCTTCTAAAACCCTTAACTGATTCGCTGGCACGCGGCATGAATGAAAAGTAAGGCTGTGAAAGCTGTGAATAATATCAGGAGATTATTATGAATGTTTCTGCAGATGAGCCGGTCATTGAGCCAGAAGATAGAGAACGCGTTAACCGTTTGGCCCGCGAGATTATAGCGCCGGGCTTACATAAAGCCGTTCAAGAAGCGCAAAAAGAGGCGCCTACAAATGAGGTCCTTAGCGCCATGGTTAATGCATACGGCGCAGTTTTACTAGAAATGATTGATAGAAAAGCGGCTTCCGCCCTTCTTCATAGTTATGCAGACCATATTGGCCGATTTGGCGCAGGAGACAAAGAATAGAGGCAAAAAGCTATAAATTACAGGTGTTGTAAAAAAGCAACACAAATAGGTTTTTAATTAATTTTCGAACCTTGTTGCTTGCTGTTGAGAATCAGGTATAGTAATCGCTATACACGTAGAGTTGAAATGAATCCACGTGTGTGGAAGAATATGAGAATTAATCGCTTTAGTTTTGGGGTGCTGGGCAACAGCACTTTGGGCTAAAGCAGAACGTATACGTAATAGGATGTAACAAACTGAAGGATAAAGTTCATGGCCATCACATCAATGGTATTTGATTCGAGCTATTACTTAACGCAGAACCAGGACGTCCTGGCTGCAGTCGTTGCTGGTAACTTTACTAGCGCCGAGTCTCACTGGACCCTATTTGGATATAAGGAGTTGCGTGACCCGAACGCAAGCTTTGATACATCGTATTACTTGCAAAGCAATCCTGATATAGTTGCGGCAGGTGTAAATGCGCTGACCCACTTTATGGAATTTGGAGCGGGAGAGGGGCGAGCCCCAACGGCTGCATTAGCTAACATCTCGGCAACGTTTGACTCAACCACATATTTGGCGGCAAACGCTGATGTGGATGCAGCTGTAACAGCCGGCACATTTAAAAATGCTTATGAGCACTGGGTAAAATTCGGACAGTTTGAAGGACGTGCGGCACAGGACACAGACGGTGCTTCCCTAAGCAGCAGTGGAGCGGCAGCAGCGGCTGAAGCTGGTTCATACACACTCACAACGGGTGTCAACGTTATTACGGGCGGAGATGGAGCAGATACGTTTGATGCCTCTCTCAGTAGCGCCGGGTCACAGACACTTGGCTCGCTAGATAAGATTACCGGTGGAGCCGGTGCCGATACTTTGAACGCGACTATTGATGGTTCGGTGGCTCCCTTAAGCATTTCGGGCGTTGAGACCATTAATGTTACAGTCACTGCAAACGCTTCCACATTAAACCTGACGAACGCATCAGGGCTTACGACGTTAAATATGGCTGGCTCATCTGCAGCTGCAACAGTGAGCGGCGTAAGCTCCGCAGTTGCGATGGCGGTTTCTGATAGTGCTGTAGCCCACACGATCACCTACAATGATGTTTCGGGTACGGCTGACACGGCTACCGTAACGGTTGCCGGTCTGTCAGGTGGAGCTGCTACTGACCTGACTCTTGCTAACGTTGAAACAGTTGCGCTTACGGCTTCAGGTACGACCAACGATTTTGATCTTATAGCGGAAGCAGCAAAAACCCTGACGATTGCAGGTACCGGTGAAATAACACTCCCAAATTTAGATACCGCAGATACAGATAGCTTGACGAGCATTGATGCTTCCTCAAACTCTGGTGCGGTTACGATTACTACGGGTCAGCAGGACACTGGTTCCACAACGGATCTCTCTGTCACTGGTGGTAGCGGTAACGATACAATTGATGTTACTGCTCACACAAATAGTGATGTGTCTGTTACTGGTGGAGCCGGTAACGATACGATTAAGACGGCTCTTGCAAGTACAGATACAATCGCTGGTGGAGACGGCACCGATACGTTGGAAACGTCAGCTAATATTACTTCAGGTAACATAACCGGGATTGAAAAAGTAACCTTAACGGGCAACGTAACCCAGGACATGGATGCCTTCGACGGTAATACGATTACTACACTTCAGATCGATTCAACTGGTACAACTGGCTTTACGGATGTTTCGTCAGACGTGACGACTTTTGTATTGGACAACGCTAGTGGTACAGCGACTTCACTCGATCGTAAGACGGATGGTTCTTCTGACTCTCTAACAATTACGGATAGGGGTGGCACGACCACTACACTTACGGTTAATGATGAAGAGACCCTAACGATTGATTCTTCTACAGCAGCGGCAACAATTTCGACGATGAACGCAGCTGATGTAACCTCAATCACAATTACAGGTGACGAAAACCTGACAATTACAACTATCGCTGGTAACCTAAGCCTTGCTACTGTTGATGCATCTGCCTCAACCGGGACGGTAAGTACAGGTACCAGTAACGCATCGACAACCGCCACGACATTTACGGCTGGTAGCGGTGGTCTTACCTCTGAGGGTACGACGAAGGGTGATACGTTCACCGGTGCCGCAGGTGTTGATAATTTTGACGGTAACGGTGGTGCTGACTCGGCGACGGGTGCTGGTGGTGCTGATGACCTTGACGGTGGAGCCGGTAACGATACGCTTGACGGTGGAGCCGGTGCTGACATTTTGACCGCTGGTGGAGGCAATGACAGCCTGACAGGTGGCGCCGGTAATGACACAATGGTACTGTCTACAAATTATTCAGTATTGGATGCCATTGATGGCGGTGACGGTACAGATACTATAACTGTAACATTAACCGATGAAACATTGACCCCAGTTTGGACAAGTGTTGAAACGGCGACAATCGTGGCTGGTGATAGTGCCTCTGCAAGTAATATAACGATGACATCAACAGCTGTGGCGACGCTGAACCTAACTGGTGCAGCGAACAATGATATTGTTACGTTCACAAACCTTCAAGATGGCGTGGTTGTAAACCTTACAGACACGAATATTATACCAACATTGGATGTTGTGGCAGGTGGTAGCATCACAGTTGAAGCTGATGCTGCACAAGATGCGACAGTTACAGTTACCGATGGAGCGTCTGTGACTGCTAAAGCTGGTGTAAACTCTGGTGCGTTTGGCGCTTTAGCGTTGGATAACTCAGATACGACCAGCCTAACGGTTACTTCTGCATCTGCAACATTTGATATTGATACCAACGTTATTAGCAATTCAGATGCCCTAACGAGTATTACGTTATCTACTAGTGGTGCAGCAGCAGCTGATGGTAACGTTGTAGTTGGCACAATTGCTGACATTGATAACCTTACAAGCCTTACCTATAACGCTAGTGGTGGTGACATTACGTCAGAAGCCATCGGTGGAACAGGTACTGGTGAAAACCTGGCTACTATCGATATCGATGCGGCTGACGGCGCAACACTGACCATAGCAGCTATCACGATGGATACGACGGATAGTGCTGTTGGTATAGCAGAAAACGCATTAACATTTACAATTGATTCCGATGCTTCTTCAGACGTAAATATAGCTGATTTCAACAACCAGTTCGGTACGGTAACCGGCACGCTTGCTGGAGCTGGCGTGATCGACTTCACAACCGGCACGAGTACGATAGCTGGTGAAGCGATTACCCTGACAATCTCAGGCTCTGGAGCCAAAACTATTGATGAGATTGATCCATCAGGTAACGTAAGCATAACAAGTACAAATACTGGAGCGGTTACGGTAACCGATCTACAAGCCGGTGGTGCAACCACGACACATACGATTGATGCGTCAGGGGCAACGGGTGCTCATACCATAAATACCAATCACACTGGTACGGTTACCATAACAACTGGTAGCGGTGCTGATGATATTGACATGGATGGCGCGACTGCTACGGGCTATACTCATACCGCGACACTTGGAGGTGGTAATGATACGTTCGTTGGTGGAACCGGGGCAGAAACAGTCTCTGGTGGAGACGGTAACGACACCATCGATACAACAACGGGTAACGATAGTATTGACGCTGGTGCTGGTAACGACACCTTAACCTTTAATACGGCGGGTGACTTAACGGCCGCTGATACGGTTGATGGTGGTGCAGGAACAGATAGTCTTACACTGACTAACTCATCAAACCTTACTCCAGTGTTAACCGGAGTTGAGAATATTGACTTGACTTCGACTGGTGCACACACGCTAACAATGACCAGTTCAACTGATACGAGCAGGGTCGACGTAGAAACCGGATCTTCTGCGGCAGCTCTTACTATTAGTGGTCTTTCTTCTGGTGGTACGGTTAGGATATTTGATGCCGATGCAACTGTGACGGCTGACACCACTGCTGGCGGTTCGATTACCATAGATTCGCATCTGAATAATACTGCGGGCTTGACGGTAACTGATGCGGCATCTGTAACAGTGAAGTCCAGTTATACGGGATCTAGCAATGCTGGTGATATTACGAGCCTAGCTCTTGATAATACGGACACCACATCTCTTACGCTTACTGGTTCTTCGGATACGGACGCTGATGTTGATGTGGGTGCTGTAACAAATACTAACGTTCTACAAACTGTTACTGCCACGACCGCATTGTCGGGTGCTCTCGTTGATGCATTTACTGTTGTTGATGCCGACGCGCTGACCAGCATAACTCTTACTGGTGTGGGTGGTAACATTCTTATGGGTAATACCGGTACATCAGGTAGTGCTGAAACTCTCTCCACAATAGCTTTGACAGCTTCCGGTGGTGCTGATGTTCAGTTAACTGGTACGGTTACAGGTGATACGACGGATAGTACGTCAGACCAGGCATTGACCGTTACGGCTGATGCTGCAACGAGTTCGAATACTGATTTGGGAACGATAACGCATACATTCGGTGCGCTTAACATTACCCAAAGCGGTGCGGGAACGAATGACTCAACTGCTTGGACTGCTGATGATATCACCTTAACAGTCTCAGCTGGTGGTGGTACGCAGGCGGATATAAACGCAACGGATGACTTTGTTGCTACTATTGCTAACACCGCGGCTTACGTGATGTCCTCCATAGACACAGGTGCAACTTCAACAGGAGCTGCAACTATCACTGCAACAGGTAACTCAGCATTAACAGTATCAGCAGTGGTGGCATCATCTGGAGATCTAACCGTGGATGGTAGTGCTGCAACTGGTACACTTAATATAGTGGGTACTAACTGGACTGGTGGTTCAACACTAACCGGTGGTACGGGGGCAGATACGCTCACAGGTGGTGCCGGCGTTGATAGTATCACGGGTAATGACGGGGCTGACTCAATAACAGGTAACGCTGGTAATGATAAGATGTATGGTGGAGCCGGTGCTGATATTCTTACGCCTGGTGCAGGTAGTGATAGCATCGAAGGCGGTGCAGGCAATGACACCATCGTAATGTCTACTAATTTATCTTCTGGTGACACAATTTCTGGTGGAGCAGGAACTGATACGATTAGCATGACGCTAGCCACGACAATTGGCGCGACAATTTCAGATGTTGAAACATATAATGTAACGTTCAACACGGGTGGTGCCTTAAATGCAGCGAATGTTTCGAATGCTACAGCAATAAACATACTTTCTGGTACTGCAACTGCAGCGACCGTTACGAACCTGGCAACAGGATCAACTGTAGCGAACGGAACTACTACTGCTGAAATTGAAACTATCACTCTGGATACGGTTGCTAGTGCGTCTCTTACAGTTAAACTTGATGATGCAGCGAGTGGCGCACTTACAATTACTGACGCCGCAAGTGTAACCATTACAGGTGAAGATGCAGCAGCTACAACTTCGGTTGCTAATACTGTCCTTGATAGTACAGATACCACGACATTGGTACTTGCTGGTGCAGATGCTGCTTACGCAATGGATGTGGGTGCGATTACTGGTCAGGGTGCTGTAACCTCTATAACGGGAAGCACGAGCACGGCTTCTGGTACATTAACGGTTGGTGCGTATGCTGATGTTGGTGAAGTGACGAGTTTGTCTCTGACATCATCTGCTGCAAACCTAACCTTCAGTACTGCTGCGAATATTGGTGCTGATAGTGATGGTGCAGAGGGTGAAAGTCTTGCGACAGTTACTCTGAGTGCTACCAATTCGGAGATTGACATTGGAGATGGACAAATCATCTACTTGGATAGTGTTACTGATAGCACCACGGATCTAACGTCAACCTGGACCGTTACAACAGCAGCTTCAGGAACGGTGGAAGTCGGTGGACTTGATAATACGTACGGCATAACCACGATTGATGCTTCAGAGAATAATGGTACAGGGTTTACGATGGATAGCATTACGACAGCCTCAATCGGAAGTATAACCCTTGGTGGTAGCGGTACGCATAATATCGGTAATATCACAACCACTTCGACCTCAGCGTATACGATTGATGCGTCTGATGCTGCAGGTGCTGTAACGCTTGTGTTAACTGGAACAAACTCAAATGCGACAGTCAATACGGGTAATGGAGCGGCAACAATTACGGCTGTTGGCGATACCGGCAAAACAACAACTATCTCGTTGGGTAGTGGTAATGAGACGACTGATCAAATTATCACAACCGGTACTCAAGGTAATATCATTATTAAGAACTTTGAAACTGCGGCCGCTGACGATGCCATTGACCTAAGTAACGCAGGTCTTGAGACTAGAGGTACTGGAGCTAATACTGATGCACTTCAAGATCTTAGTGGTGATGCCATAACCACTGATACAGTTGTGCTTCAGTCAACGACCGCTGCCTCAAATCTTGATGTAAGTGGCGGTAATGGTAACATCCTTATTGTTGGTGGTGACCATGCGACGTCAGCCTTGGTTGAAACGGCTCTTGAGACTAGTGGAACCCACCAGATTACGCTGGATGCTGGAGCTGCAGAAGAAGGTATTACCAACTGGGCCATAGCTTGGGATGATGGTACCAATACGTACCTAGGTGTTGGTTCTATTGAAACTAATAGTACCGATGACACAGACGGGTTATCTACTGATGGACAAACCATTACTAATATTGAGATCACAACGATCTTAACGTTGGAAGGCGTAGATGATGTCACCGACCTAGTTGTGGCAAACTTCGGAACCGCTTTCATAGCTTAAACAAATTTTCTTAAAGAAAAGGCCCGTCTCTGAAATGAGGCGGGCCTTTTTCTTTGATATGAACAAAGTATTATAAATTAATTAATCTGTAATTTATGAGTAAATGGTTAGCTGAAAAAACTGATATCTTTGTTTTCTGGTAGCATTCGTTGTGGACCGTTAGCTAAGCAATAAAAAGATACTACAATTGACTAAAATCTATATTATCCTGATTCTCATAAGAAAATATTTCTTCAACATTTTCTATGTTATCTTTTTGTGCTTTAGATGCGTTGTCTCTAAGATTCGCTAACTTTTGTAGAAGACTAAGATTTGCTCCGGAAAAGATGTGACCGTATATTAATCCTAAAGCACTTCCTTTTTGTAAGTTCACCAATGCATCCCCGTCTAATGCTCGAAGTTTATCTTCATCGACCTTATAAACACCATCAACCTTTATTTCTTTATCGCCTCTTATTATAGAAATATTCCAGTTTTCAAATAGATTATAACTATCGATAATTTTACAGAGTTGGATCGTCCTATTATAAGACGTGTGAACCTCTGTTAGAAATGACATAATACTGGTTAGTTCATCTGTTATTTCTCCGTTTTCATCAAAGAATAAGTTGGTCGGAGATGCATCAGGAATAGATAAGCTATCCTCGTCAAACGCTAATACCATTTGATCTTTATCACTGGATACGAGAGAGAATGGATACGAACGTAATACTGCCGGTTTATAACCTGGGATCCAATCACCTTTTTTATTAACAAATAAGTTTTCACCCTGCTTTAGACCAAGTATTGCGACAAGAGTGAAGTTTCCCTCATGCTTCACAAATCCAATTGGAAGTGATCTCATGGCTTGTGAAATTTCTCCCAAAGCAAGTGTGGCAGTTGCGTATTCTGCTGCAAACTCATAATTATCTGAAGCTGACCATTTGCGATCAAGAAACCCTGACTTGGTGATTGGTATTATATTTACCATAGACTGCTTTTCTCGTAATATTTATTTAATAATTGTTGTTAAAAATTCACCATTTCAACTACATCTGCATTATATATATATAAAACACTATACAAATCTTCTGCTATTATTTTATGTTAACTCGTAGTTATTAAACAAATTAGAATATTGTCTATTAATTATATCCATTGGGTAAGATTGAGTGTCATGACTGCTAATAGATAACACGTTAATGAAAAGGGAGCAAAATGCCTATTATTACGATTGATGATAAAGAATATAATACCGATGATTTTTCTCAAGAGGCAATGAATCAAATTGGTTCACTTCAAGCAGTCGACGCCGAAATTGCTCGATTGAACGTATTACTGGCAATAGCCCAGACAGCCAGAAATGCGTACGCCAAAGCATTAACGGAAGAACTACCAGAAGAATAGACACCCCTGTATTTGATTGTAATTTTACAAGGCTTATAGTTACGTCAATTAACTTTCCAAAATGGATGAGTTACACGTATGAGAGCTGTAGTTTTAAAATTACCTGATGCGTAAGAACTATGACATGAGGGTTTGTATTAATTACCACCCCGATGGGTATACATTAGAGGGCCCTAGATTAATGGGTCGCAATGTGGCGGGTGAATCGTTTTTACGAGGTTTTGCAAAACATAGCAGAGCGAATAAATTTTGGGTTCGAGTGGAAGATCCCAAACATGCTCAAATGTTTGGTGAATCATTAAAGGCTCAAGAGCGAAACGAACCAATAAGCATCGTTGAACGACATTCAATTGATAAAATGAGAGAATCAAGTGTTCTCTATCATCCTGGCCCAGATATTGGTCCCCATGCATTGCGCCGTACATTGTTTGGTGATGATGCCTGGAGCCTCTGCGGTATAACGCACACAACGGCAAGCGCACATATTATGGATTCAATAGCCCAGTTAATTACTGCGCCTTTACAGCCATGGGACTCAGTTATCTGTACTTCTAACGCCGTCAAAAGTAATGTTAATAAAGTTTTACAGTCACAAGTGGAATATTTCAAAGCACGCTTCAAATCGACCAATTTTTCATTTCCTGAATTACCCGTGATCCCTCTAGGAATTCACGCGGAAGAATTTAGTTACAATGATGAACAAAAACGTACAGCCAGAGCGTCTCTTAAAATAGCAGATAAGACATTGGTAGTCCTTTTCATGGGGCGATTGTCATTTCATGCTAAGGCTCACCCGCTAGCTATGTATCAAGCTCTTCAGAAATCATCGGTAATAACTGGAAAAAAAATAGTGCTTATTGAATGTGGATGGCATGCAAATGAAGACATTTCCAAGGCCTATAAACAAGCCGCTGAGGTGGCTTGTCCGAATGTTGAAGTAGTTCATTTAGATGGAAGAGAATCTAGTAACAGGGAACTCGCTTGGGCTGCAGCGGATATATTCTGTTCTCTGTCAGACAACATACAAGAAACATTTGGCATCTCCCCTATTGAGGCAATGGCCGCAGGCCTTCCTTGCGTTGTTTCAGATTGGGATGGGTATAGAGATACGGTACGAGATGGAGTAGACGGAATTCTTATTCCTACTACGATGCCCAAGGCAGGCCTGGGAGTAGATATAGCTGAACGACATGCCCTGGAGATTGATACCTATGATATGTATTTGGGGCATACCTCAAGTCTTGTAGCGGTAGATGTTAATTTTGCTGCCGAGGCCTTTGTCACACTTTTTAATTCCGAGGAAACAAGACAAAAAATGGGAGCTGAGGGGAGAAAAAGAGCTCTCGATGTATATGAATGGAAAGTTATAATTCCTCAATACGAAACTCTTTGGGAACATTTAGAAGAATTACGTCAAGAAAAATCTTCTGAGGTAAAGTCGTTGTCCCATCCTTGGCCCTCCCGGATGGACCCCTTTAATGGTTTTGATCAATATCCAAGTAGAATACTAGCACTGGAAACTCTTTTTGTGCTCGTAGAATCTAATTCACAGGACTCAATTGATAGATTAAGAGAGTTTTTAAAATTATCGATGGTAAACTATGCTCAATTAGTAGTGCCTGATATTGATGAAATTAGTGAAGTGCTTAATAATCTCGAATCAGGGCCAATGTCCGCTAAGGAATTGGTTAAAAACTTTCCTGATAACCGGCAGGCCTATATATTCCGTTCACTATTATGGCTTTTGAAATTAAATATATTGAAAGTTTATAAATGAATATTTTATTCGTTCACCAAAACTTTCCAGGTCAGTTTAAGCATTTAGCTCCTACATTAGCATCTAAAGGCCATAATGTTATTGCTATGCCTGTAATAGTCACAAAAGAAAAAGAATGGCACGGAGTATCTCTATGGCCTTATCAAAATAGTCGTTCATCATCAAGCAATATACATCCTTGGGTTTCAGATATAGAAACTAAAACTATCCGTGGAGATGACTGTTATAGGGCTGCTTTGGGACTGCGTAAAAAGGGTTTTGTTCCGGACGTTATAATTGCTCACCCAGGCTGGGGAGAAAGTTTATTTTTAAAAGAAGTTTGGCCGAACAGTAAACTAGGAATTTATTGCGAGTTTTTTTATCATAGTACTGGAGCTGATGTAGGTAATGATCCCGAGTTTCCTTCTCGTGATGACGAAGCATGTAGGCTCGCTCTAAAAAATATTAATAATTTACTACATTTTGAAGTAGCTGATGCTGGTATATCGCCTACCCAATGGCAAGCGAGCACATTTCCTGAAAGGTTTAGAAAAAACATCACTACAATTCATGATGGCATTGATACTGAGATTGTCCGACCAGATGCCGATGCTTTTCTTACTATGGACAGTCAAGAAGAAAAGAATATCAAGCTCACTAAAAAAGATGAGATTATTACCTTTGTGAATCGTAACCTTGAGCCATATCGTGGTTACCACATATTTATGAGAACGCTTCCAAAGCTCCTAAAAAGTAGGCCTAATGCGAGAATTCTTATTGTTGGCGGAGACGGAGTAAGTTATGGAGCCAGTCCCGAGCCTGGTAAGACTTGGAAGGGTATTTTTATTGAGGAAGTTAGAAGTCAGATTGATGATTCTGACTGGAAACGGGTACACTTTTTAGGAAATATAGAATATGAAAAATTTTTATCTCTACTTCAAGTTTCTACTGTTCATGTTTACCTCACATACCCATTCGTTTTAAGTTGGAGTTTGCTAGAGGCTATGAGTGCAGGTTGTGCTATAGTGGCCAGTAATACTAAGCCTGTTTTTGAGGCTATAAATCATGATGAAACTGGGAGGCTAGTGGACTTCTTCGATGTTGATGGTATTTGTAGGGAGGTTTGCAGTCTGCTGGATGATGAGAGTACAAGAAAAAGATTAGGGCGTTCGGCTAGAAAATTTGCCATAAATAATTATGACCTTAAGTCAATATGCTTACCCAAACAGGTCGAGTGGGTCTTATCATTAGTTGAGCACGGTGATGAATTATAGACTTGGAAGAATAACTACACAGTACATAGATAATGAAGACAGACTTAGGGTTTTAGGTGAATCTAGTGAGGACAAAATTTGTGAGATTTGGCTAACCCATCGGCTTATGGATCGTTTGTTAGAAAACTTATTGAGCGATGTTAAGAGCGAAGGTGCAGCAGATAAGGCGTTGCAAGTATTTGAACAAGAGGCAGCTTCTTCATCCATTCCTAAGCAGCCACCTGTAGAAAAGGATGCTCACCTTGTTTCCTGGCTTGCGATTTCCATTGATATAAATAGAGATAATGAAGACATAAGCTTAATTTTTAAAAGTGAGAAATCAAATTCTGCAAGTATATCTTTCCAAACTATTGAGCTTCGGCAATGGCTTTCAATTATCTATAAAACTTATAAATTAGCGGGATGGTCTTTAGAAATATGGCCAGAGTGGTTCAAAGAAAGCAATGAAGTTTCAGAAGCAGATGATAAGCGTTCAGTCCACTGAACCATCAAACAATTATTCAGTAATAAGTTAATATAGAGATACTAATTACAAGACTAGAGACGATGATTCTGTGTCTAATACGCCGAGTAAAGTAAGAGTGTCACCAGTTTCAAACTCAAGAACTAAATCGTTAGACTCAGTGATTTTGTAGCTTTCATATAAATTTTTTCCCTCTGATAAGAAAAACCATACTCTATCTTTACCAAGTTCAAAATTTGAAACGCTTACATTACCACCCTCATAAAGCAATATGTCAACTTCATTGCTTAGTGTCAGGGTCTCCGGGCCTTCTGCACTAAGTAGGTGTCCTTTAATGTTAAGACTTGGGATCAATACTTCGCCTTTAGTAGAGTTTTCCTCGGAGGTGGAGTTTTCTTGCACTTCTTTAACTGAAGCTATTTGCATATCAAAATCTACGGGTCCGGATGAAAATGAAGTAATTAGGCTATTGTCTAGAGAATAGTGGTTTAGGTTATCCTCTTTTTGTGAAGTGTTATTTACCGTACCACTCACCAAACTGACAATGTCAATTGCTGCTACGGATAATTTTTGTTCGGATATGTCGTTTCTTACAGTTTTACTCGTTTGTTCTGTGTCTGAACTATAAAATAAATTACTGTCAGAAGTTGTCGCCTGACTAAAGCCTCCATCACCAAGATGACTATAGCTAGAAAAGTCTTCATTCGAATTATTTTGAGTGTTAGGAGAATTTATGAGGCTGTCAGAGGCAATCATCTTAGCGTCTTGCATGCCAAGGTAAGAGCTGTCGAGGTCAGTAGTTAGTGTTGCCGCATTCTTTTTTGTGGTTAGTTGAGAGTTTGGGATTGGTTCATGAAATTGAGTGCTATCGCCCAGGTTGGATACATCATCCTGATTAAAATCAGTTATTGAAAACGGGTTGGATGCTGAAACTAAACTGGGCACTGGAAGATATTCTGAAGAATATAGATCTGTCAGTGCCTGCATATTTAATGAGTTGCTTGATTGTTGTGTATTAGCAAGTGCAGTTTCACGTGATGAGATCTCTAAGGCAAGAATAATAGCGCCTAGTAAAGAAAATGAGCTTCCAAATGTTTTTCCTGCATCTAAATCGTTGAAAGCAGGTGCCGTCTCAGCATTTATTTCTTTGCCTGTTTCTTCATCCGCTACTTCTGTCGATTGAGATGGGTCAGCAGTATTTGATCCAGTCTTTGTAGATGTGTTTTTTTCGCCATTATTAATTGCTAGGGCGACTTCAAGAACCTCTTCTATGGTATTGGCCTGGACTTCCTCACTTGCTGCTACGAAAGCTGCGGCCACAAATGCTGTTAGAAGTATGCTCGGATGTAAAACGACTTTACCATTGGATCCGGAAGGCATCATCATTGGATGCCGTTCTACTAGTTGGTCAATCAGGCTTCTGATATCTTTTCCACGGTATAAATCTTGTGTAACAGCACTAACAGCAATAAATGTACCATCTATGATAGCGAAATGGGCAATGACGTCTCCCGTATCAGACCTAACATAGACGAACCATGGGTCGCCCTCGTCCGATAGGCCGCTCTCAGAATCGACCTCTAGGCCCGCTTGGGCCATGATGTCAGAAACTCGATAGAACTCAGCTAATTCCTGATTGGTCCACCAGCGTTTTTTAGGTGAATGTTCAGTATTTAGTTGAAAAAGCGCAGCCGACATGAAGGCTCCTAATTACAAGTATAAATCAATTAAGCATTTAAATATTCGAGTGATCACTGTGCCGCATCTCGGCTTCTGGGAACACCAATCGATAGTTTATAGGGTCGTAATAACTCATCAACCTCTTTGCGAAGGGTTGTACCTCTTCACCTAGAGCTTCAGCCCATATTTCTAATCTTTCTGTGGGGACGCGTCCTCTTCCAGCTTCAATTTGAGATATAAATGTATAGTACTCTACGTCCACCCTGCTAGCCAGTTGCCTTTGAGAAAGTCGCCGTCCTTCTCTAAGAGAACGCAGCCACAGGCCAGCCTCTTTACGTAACTGCTTAGAATCATTTTTATTTATTTGCTTGATTTGCGCAAAACTAGACATTTGTTTAGTCCTTGGATTTTCCCTGAGGTGTGTAACTTACTGTACCTTTGTACAAGAGTCGAATCATATTGCCATAAAAATATTTATATAAAACGATATAATAAACAAAATATAAAAAAAAATTTAATATTATGATGTAATATAAATATATAAATAATAAATAATATATAATTATTTATATATTATTTACTTATAATAAGTATTTTATTTTATTTAATTGTTAATATTATATAATTAATAATTATATTTTTATAAATATTTTATTAAAACTATTGAATTATATAAATGTTTTTCAAATATGAATTTAATAGGTAATAAAGTATATATATTCCATGAAACAATCGGTTGACCAAATAATTTCGAAGGCAAAGCGATTCTTTAATAAAGGTGATTACTTAGAGGCACGTGCACTATATTTGTCCATTTTAAAAGATTTTCCCGATAATAGGCGTGCACAGCTAGGCTTCGATGAAGCAAATAAATCCATAAAGCCAGAAATTATAAAAGACAAATTCGATTCTTTATTCTCGGCTTATTCTCAAGGAAAGTTTCAAGATGTAGTGAAGCAGGCAACTCCTTTTTTGGATATATTTTCTCAAAATTCTGATATTTTAAACCTCCTAGGTTCCGCTAACCTGATGTTAGGTGACCTTGACCTCGCTATTAAGTATTATAGAGAAGTTATTCGTCTTAAACCCGATTATGCACATGCATATAATAATCTTGGGGTCGCTTTCCACAACAAGGGTAATCATTCTGAGGCAGTCATACAGTCTAAACAGGCTATAGATATAAATCCTGAATATGCCGAGGCATACTATAATTTGGCTAATTCCCTTAGAATACAAAAGGATTTTTCCGGAGCGATTTTAAACTTCAAGCAGGCTTTAGAATTGAAAGATGATTATGTTGAAGCTTATAATAATTTGGGAATAGTTCTTAGGGTTGTAGGAGAATTAGAGGAATCAGTTGATTGTCTGAATAGAGCTCTTTCAATTAATCCAAATTTCCGGTTAGCGCATCATAACTTGAGTAACACTCTTCAAGACATGGGTGATTTGGGGCTTTCAATTGAAAGTGACTATAACGCATTGCGGATCAATCCCGACTATAAAGACGTATGGACCTCTCTCGGTTTCACGATTAAATCATTACAGTTATCTGGGGATACAGACCTAGATTTATATTATGAGCGATTACGTACGGTTGATGTAAACAAAACTAACTATAACGTACTGCAGTATAAGCTGGCTTCTTTCCAG
>Ga0310344_10000713_pt1 | contig 25842 bp, 28 predicted proteins | sample HC15DNA20200_MG_FD_203801 | JGI IMG/M metagenome (GOLD analysis project Ga0310344, IMG submission 203801) | Marine microbial communities from station ALOHA, North Pacific Subtropical Gyre - HC15-DNA-20-200_MG | ecosystem: Environmental > Aquatic > Marine > Oceanic | place: Pacific Ocean: North...
AGTGATGTGGTCTAACCTCGAGATTCCCAGCTTGCGCGCTGGCATAGACATGGAAAACCGCACCCAGATTCTTTCTTCAGGGACAGAAGACAGCAAACAGGCGATGAGCTCCTTTCTCGGGAAGCGAGAGATGAGTTGGAAGAACCGCTGACGGCGTCCATTTAGTAGCCGGCAGTGCCTGAGACCGTAACTCGCGGTTCAGCGGCACCAGATAAGACGTTCGCTTCAATGCTGATGATGTGCGCATGGCCGAAGGCGCTGTTATTCGCAGGTAATGAGTTAACAGTGTGGCCCAAACGTTCCAAGTCAGTAATCAAACTCGGGTGCTGACCTTCTATCTCTAGGACGACTTCCGTTGGGTCTGCCCAAGTATTGAACCCATTCGAAGTAGCACCAGCAAATCGCCAACGCGATGCAGCGAGCGCTTGTCCCGGGTCTTCGCCTGCGATAAACAATCGAGCTAGCAGTTGCAGCACCACCTGTGGCTGAGAATCACCGCCCATTGTGCCTACCAGAGCACGCAAGGTCCCGTCGAGATTTTCTACCAGTGTCGGGGCCAATGTATGAGGGGGACGCTTGCCGGGTCCATATGCGGCAGGGCTATCGGGATTAGCCGAGAATCCAATGCCCCGGTTGTGTAACGAAATTCTGGGTGTTGGGAGAAAGGCCAAGGCACCCCACCCCGATGCGTTCGACTGTATCAACGACACTCCCATGCGATCTACGTCCACCGCATTCAGATAGATGGTGTCACCGTCGTTAACACCTGTCGGCAAACTCGAAGCACGCAGCGGGCTTATTGCAGACGCCCGCGGGTGCAATCGCTTTGGATCCAACAGCCAGTCGCCGTCAGCATCTTGGTGGAGTGCATCTGGCCGATCAAAACCCGCTTGGAGAGATGATTCAGCGAGTAGATGCCAAAAGAGAGGGTCGGAGGGGTCTGCGGGTATTTCAAGTTGATCGGCAATCCATGCCGATGAAAGGCATAGGTAGCCTTGAGAGTTCGGTGGCAAACTCCAAATTCGTTGACCGAAAGCTTCGACTGCGAGCGGCTCGACCCAATTTGCCTGGATCTTCTGTAGGTCTTGGCTCGTGTATTCACCAGCGCCGAAGGCAATGAACTCATCCCCAAATTCCCCTTCGTAGAAGGCCTCGCGGCCACCATGGATGATGCTCTCTAGAGTTTCACCAAGACTGCTGCGCCGAATAAGTTCCCCAGGTCGCGGCGGCCCGTTGACGAAATAGTCGTCAGTGTTATCGATGTCCTTCAAGAGTTTTGTTGCTTGGGCGCATTCAGCACTTATTGGGAAACCTTGAATTGCGAGATCAATTGCGTCAGCAAAGATTTGATCCAAAGGAAGTCGACCGAACCGCTGGTGAAGAGCAAGCCAGCCGTCAACGCACCCCGGGACGGTGACGCTTCTTGGGTCCTTATGGAAGGGCATTTCTCTGAAACCGTCTCGACGCAAGCTATCCACGTCGGCCCCACTTCCGCTGTGACCGCTTGCGTTTAATGCAAAAGGACGCGGTTCTCCTGGCACATGGACCAAGGCCCAAAGATCTCCACCAACACCACACATGTGTTGGCTTGTGACCGCCAATACAGCCGAAGTGGCGATAGCAGCATCTGCTGCAGTCCCTCCTTGTCGCAACACCGACACCCCGGCGTTACTAGCAAGATGATCAATCGAACACACCATTCCATTTCGTGCGTAACGCGCAGCGAAAGGTACGGAGGGGCGGAAATCATTCATGAGTACTCAGGTGGTAAGAGCACATTGGGATTAAATACTCCTCGTGGGTCGAGGCCCTTCTTGATCGCTCGAAAAGCAGCTAACTCGGCTCTGGATCGATTGAGATGGAGAAATTCTCTTTTAGCTGTTCCGATTCCATGTTCAGCGGAGATACTTCCGCCAAGCTGAGCTACATAGTTCAGAACGACATCGTCCACGCCTTCATTGGGTTCGATCCCATTGGCACCCAAAATATTCACGTGAACATTGCCGTCTCCTAAATGACCAAACATGACAGTGGTCGCTTGGCCGTCAACCTCAGAAATCAATGCAGGAACTTTGTTCACGAACTCAGAGAGCCGAGATGCCCCGAGCGTCACGTCCAGCTTGTGGGGTGTTCCTTGCGTGGCGATAGCTTCGGTAATCTTTTCTCGGTATTGCCATAGGCCGTTTCGCGTAGCGGTGTCCAAGCCAACTGCGACGTCCACAGCCAACGGCCCTAGGTTGCCAATGGCTGTAGCCAGTTCATCTGTTGGGTCGGTACTAGCGGCTACTTCGACGACAAGCCAGGCCTCAGATCCAGCTCCTACAGGAACCGAAGCCCCAATGTGGTCTGAGACTAACGACATTGCTTCACTGAATATGACCTCTACCGCCTGCAAGGTGGGGAGAGCGCCACGTAGTTGTGATGTGGCAACTACGGCATCATCTACGGTCCTAAACGCAATCATGGCTGAGCAGCGTTCGCTCAGCCGAGGATGTAGACGTAATCGTGCCTTGGTGATGATCGCTAGTGTGCCCTCGCTGCCAGCTAACAGGCCGGGAAAGTTGTATCCGGTGTTGTCTTTCTCTAAACCTTCCAGGTGGCTAATTATCGAACCGTCAGACAAGACAGCTTCAATTCCCAGGATCTGATCTCGCATGGGACCGTAACGAACGACATTGATTCCGCCGGCGTTAGTCGCAATCATTCCACCAATTGTGCAGCTATCTCGAGCGGCTAGGTCTACTCCTATTTCCAGGTTGAGAGACGATACGTGTGATTGAGCGTCCGCCAATGTCACACCTGAACCAACTGTGACTTGCTGCGCTAAGGCGTCGACAGGTTCGCAATGATCCATACGTAAGGTTGAAACAACAATTTCCTGATGAAGCGGAACACTTCCGCCCACCAACCCTGTGTTACCCCCTTGTGGAACGATGCTCAGGCCAGCTCTGAGCGCGACTTTCACTAGTTCGGAAACCTCAGATGTGTCGGCAGGTCTGAGCACCATGGGTGACGAACCTTTAAATCTGCCAGTCCAATCTGTGGTGTAACCAGCAGTTAAAGCCTCTTCTTGTAGAGCATGAGTAGTTCCAACAATCCTTTGGAATTCTTGAACAACCGTCGTATCGAGCATCGCAATCAGTTCAACCCGCTGGCCATAAATCACGCTGCTTGAACACATCAAGAAGGGTTGCAGGGACATCGGTCATGATCCCGTCGACACCGAGGTCCAATAGCCAGTTCATTTCTTCTACTTCGTCAATAGTCCAAACATGGACAGCGATGCCAAGTGAATGCATGCGAGCAATGAAACGCTTATCGACGATCGGTATGGGTCCTTGGCGAATAGGTACTTGAGCGGCACGAGCCCGGAAGCTCGATTTCGGAAGGCCCCAAGAAGATAAACGCGCTGCCACTACTTCAAGTGGGCCCATGCTTAGACATATTTCCTGTCCGAATTCTTCATGAAACTTTCCTAACCGCGAATCAGAAAAGGCGCCAACGCAGACCCTGTCAAGAGCTTGTAATTGCTTTAACTCTCGGATTAACGGTTCCACCGCGCCGTTCGATTTGGGATCAATATTTACCTTCAAATCCGGAAAGCTCTGCATAAGTTCCGCGAACCGAGGTATGGGCTCTCTCCCGTCCACCAAGGCCTTCTGGACGTCGCTCCACGCCAGTTCGGAAATTTTGCCGACCTGATCGGTAACACGATCCAATTGATTGTCGTGGAAGGCAACCAGCACCCCATCAGCAGTCGCATGTACGTCTGTTTCGACGTATTGAAAGCCGAGATCGACTGCGCCTTGGAAAGCCGGCATAGTGTTTTCGGGCCAAGTGCCAGCCCCACCGCGGTGCGCGATCGGCACTGGAGCGCCTGTGTCGAGATAAGGATGAGGGATAGGCATCGTTTGTGGTCTCTCGGTTCACCGTCAAGGTTGCTCGCCAAGCTACTCTCCGGACATAGTGACTTCCTCGCAGTACTCCGATTTGGGCCGTTTTAAAGAGATCCTGTCAAAAGCCCAGGTACCCCTAGATCTAGGTGCGTTGACGCTCAGTAGGCATTGCCAAGCCGGGAACTTCAATTTTGATGAAGAGTTAGCCAAAATGGACGATTTGGCTGAACAAGTGTCCACAAGAACCTTGGAGGGAGTTGTTGAGTGCCTGTTCGGTGACCTCGGCTTCACAGGAGACGATTTGGACTACTTCGCTCCCAGGAATAGTTACATCGACCAGGTCATCGACAACAAACGCGGAATTCCGATATCGCTGGCAGTGCTAATCATTGAGGTCGCTCGGCGATGCTCGATCCAAGTACTTGGCGTTGGCATGCCGGGTCACTTCCTCGTTCGGGAGTACGAGAACCCAAACAACTTCGCAAATCCGTTTACTGGAAAGATGATCACCCGTAACGAGGCTCAAGAGCTATTCGTTCGGCTGCACCCATCGGCAGAATTCAAAGGTGAGTATTTAGATGAGGTGAGCAATCAATCAATTTTGTCCCGAATGTTAAATAACTTGAGAATGATCCATCTCAAGAGCAGGTCGACAAAAGATTTGATTCCCGTCCTCGAACTAGCCCTGTGTTTCGGGAGTCCTTCTATAGCCGAAGCCCAACAGTTGGCTTCGGCCCTAGAGGCTGTTGGCAGAACTGATGAAGCGGCTCGACAAATGGAAGCACTGGCTGAGAGAAGCGACCAACGTAACACCGACGAGATAAGAGCATTGGCGACACGATTGTGGAGTCGTCTGAACTGAGTCCATTGTGTCGCCGACATTCATTACAGACACGACGCCAAGACCAATTGGCTGGATGATCGACCTTCTCACAGCGGAATTTCGCATTATCTAACACGACGATGCAAACTGTAGGCCTGATCGCGCGAACCTCTGGAGGAAATGTGGATTCTGCTAAGGAAGAAAAACACCTCGACTCGTTAGTGCAACAGCTACTCCGGGAACACGACCCTGCCGGATCGAGGGTTGATTTTTTGGGAGCGCAGTACGACCTTGGCCTCGCTTGGATTCATTTCGACGAAGAATTCGGAGGTTTAGGTATGGCACCGAAGCTCCAAGGGCGCGTAAACGCTCAGCTCGTTGAAGCAGGCGCCCCTATGTGCTGGCCACGAAACCCCATCGGATACGGCATGTGCGGACCGACTGTGTATACCCATGGCAGCGAAAACCAGAAACAACGGTATTTACGGCCGCTATTTAGCACCGAAGAGATTTGGTGCCAGCTTTTCTCCGAACCATCAGCTGGAAGCGACGTGGCTGGTTTAACAAGCCACGCCGTCAAAGATGGAGAGGAATGGATCGTTAATGGACAGAAAGTTTGGACCACCCTTGCTCATGTATCCCGTTGGGGTTGTCTCGTTACGAGGACCGACCCAGAAGCTCCGAAACACAAAGGATTGTCCTACTTCGTCGTCGATATGGATCAGCCGGGGGTAGAAGTTCGCCCTTTGCGTCAGATGACAGGAGACGCTGAATTCAACGAGGTCTATTTCAGCGACGCCCGGATACCAGACTCCGAAAGGTTGGGAGAACCGGGAGATGGATGGCGAGTAGCATTGACGACTTTAATGAACGAACGAGTCGCCATCGGAGGGGGACAGGCTCCTCGTGGGTCAGGGCCAATAAGCGATTCAGTCCGCCTCTGGACAGAAATGGAAGAGACCAGGAAGAATCCATCCCTGAGGGACCGCCTGATGACGCTGTGGGCCAAGTCCGAAGTTGCTCGACTGACAAACATTCGAGCGAGTCAAAATAGAGCAAAGGGAGTCCCGGGTCCCGAAGGCTCGACAGGAAAACTCGCTTTTGCTGAAAACAACCAGGACATTCATGAGTTCAATGTCGAGCTTCTAGGTGCTCAAGGAATGTTGTACGACACTTACTCGATCGAACGCTCAGGAACCGCCATGGGCCTCGCCAGCACCCAACAGCAATTCTTGCGGTCAAGGGCTAATTCGATAGAGGGTGGAACCTCCGAAGTAATGCGAAACATTTTGGGTGAGCGAGTGTTGGGTCTTCCCGGCGATGTGAGAACCGACAAAGAGTTGCCATTTTCAGAAGTTCCAAACAATTAATTTCAACAGCTTTTTCAGCGCACCATCAAATGTGGTTGATTACGGAAGTGTGTTGTCTCGTTAACGGACTTCACGCTCCTGTGCCCGGCTTCTGAAGCCAAGACTCGAGTCACCGACGTGTAATCAACATCAAATTTCATAAAATTCTGGATATCAAAATCAAGGCACCGCGCTAGATAGGCGTTGATCACGCCACCATGGCACACGACAACGACACGCTGACCGCTGTGAGCCCGGACGATTGCTTCGACTTGGGTCACTGTGGTGGTGTACCAACTTGAAAGCGTTTCTGGCGAACCGCTCATCGCACCAGACGCCATGCGTTCCCATGCTTTCCGGTTGGTCTCTTTTAGGACTTCCATCGGAATGTACGAATTGGAGTCTCTATCAAACTCACTGATGTCGTCGCGGATGCCGGCCGTAAGCCCCAAAACCTTCTCAATCGGCTGGCAGGTTTCACGAGCACGACGCATGGGGCTCGTATAGATGTGGTCGATCGATTCTTCGCTCAACCATGAGGCAACAGCCAAAGCTTGCTCTCGGCCGATTTCTGCAAGTGGGGGATCAGCGGGAGTGTCATCTGAGTTTTGAATCTGCTCTGGTCTGCCGTGACGAACGAATATCAATTCCATCTCGGTTGACCATAGAGCTTTAGGGGACTCAATCGCCATTTCGCTCTTATTGACGATCCGATGAACAGTACGAATTCTTTCTGGCCTTTTCGTGATGTCTCGGTACCGTGGAGGTGATGGTACGACGCACGAAAATTATCGCGACTATCGGTCCAACCTCGGAGGATGAGTCAACTCTTCGCGGGATGATCGAAGCCGGAATGGATGTCGCCCGTATTGGTTTGGCTCACGGCACTCTCGACGAGCAGGTAAACAAATTTCACATGGTTCGGCACGTGGCATCGGACCTAGGGAAACACGTTGGGATCGTGGTGGATTTACCAGGGCCGAAAGTTCGTTGCGCACCCTTTAACGAGGGGGGCGTCGATCTTATCGATGACACTCAGATATCTCTCGGCGTTGAAGGCTCAGAGAGTTTCAGTGACTTTATAAGCGTCGACTATCCGAACTTATTGCAAGATATCCAACTCGGAGACAGCCTCTCATTTGGTGATGGCCAAGTGGTGGTCAGCGTAGAAGGGCGTGAGGGTGACCGCCTCAAGGCTCGTGTGGTTCATGGCGGACGACTTGAGGGGCGACCTGGCATTCATATTCCGTCGGATCGCCTGAGGCTTAGTTCCCCGACTGACCATGATTTAACTCTGTTGGATACCTTTGTTGAGCTAGGGACCGACATGGTGGCGCTTTCCTTTGTCCGGTCAGCACACGACATCAGGCGGTTGGGTGTCGAGCCAGCTCCGCGTGGGCCGATGGTTATCGCAAAAATCGAAACAAAAGCTGCGGTCTCGAACCTCGAGGGCATCATTGAGGCTTCAGGGGCAGTGATGGTGGCACGCGGAGATTTGGGGTCAGAGGAAGACATCGAAGAATTACCGCACCTACAAAAACACATCATCCAAGAATGTATTGCTCTTGGACGACCGGCGATCACTGCGACTCAGATGCTTGAGTCAATGGTCTCGGCGCCTACACCTACTCGTGCTGAGGCTTCAGATATAGCAAACGCGGTGTTTGACGGAACATCGGCGGTCATGCTGAGCGGAGAGACGGCCATCGGACGGGACCCTATTAATGCAGTTCGAACGATGGCCAGGATAACTGCCCGAGCTGATGAGAAATTTAGTTACGAGAGTTGGTCGGAGCACATCCAGGCGATCCGTAGGGGATCAAAATCTGATGCCGCCTACCTGCGTGTGACGGATGCTCTCACAATGGCCGCAGCGCGAACGGCAACTGATACCGATGCCGAGGCAATCATCTGTTTGAGTCGGTCAGGTTTCACTGTGCGAAGTGTTGCCCGATTTAGGCCGACAGTTCCACTTTTTGGAATGACTTTTGATGATCGCACCGCCAACCAACTTTCGCTTTCATGGGGGACACGGCCACTGATTTTCAACGAACAAGCGACCCCAGCGGCAACTGCTGAAGAAGCTGTGGCGACGGCTGCTCGGGTAGGCGTGGTTCGCAGTGGTGACACCGTTGTGGTTGTGTCGGGTTCAAGTGCTGCTACCCATGCAACGGACACTCTTAGGGTGTTGCGAGTTCCCTGAACAGTGTCAGGCTTTCGAGAAAAGATTCAAGGGTTAGCGGTCTATCGGAGTCGATCGACGGACTCGTCAGTACGGGTTGTGTTAATCCATGGCGCAGTGGATCGGGCCGCAGGATTGATCAGGGTTGCTAGACAGATTGGTGACGCTGAAGTAATTCGCTACGACCGACGCGGATACGGTCGCTCCGACTCTGTGGGCAGTGCTTGTACCTTCGAACAACACGTTGATGATCTGGAGTTGATAATAGGAGACCGCCCCGCAGTACTTTTCGGTCACAGCTATGGAGGCAGCATTGCATTGGGCGCTGTTAGCCGTGGCAACCCCTTCGTCCGTGCCGCAGTGTCATATGAAGCTCCGCGGACCTGGGAACCCTGGTGGCCGCCGCCGCCCGGTAGCAACATCGACCCTGCCGATGCTGCGGAGCATTTTGTCAGACGCATGATCGGTGAGGATCGTTGGCAAGCTCTTCCGGCCCACAGTCGTTCAAAACTTCGAAGTCAGGGGGTCCTCATGGTTCATGAGTTGAACACCCAGACAAAGCAACGTTATTCGCTTGAAGATACCCAGATCCCGCTGACCTTTGCAGTGGGAGATTTGTCCGGAGACCATGCGCAAAAAGCTGCCGCGAATTTTGGAGACGAGGCAAGTGGTGCGCGAGTGGTTCGCCTGCAAGGCGCCAGGCACGATGCTCCGATGTCTCACCCCGGACAGGTAGCCCAGCTCATAAAAGACGCTCTTCAGCAGATCTCCGAACCGCTGTGAAGTGCGAATAGTAGAGTCAACCTATGCCTGAGACGCCAATTAACCTAACAACGGGTGGCCTGCCTGAGACTGTTATCCCCAGCTACGAAACGGCTGCCGTCTCGGCCTTAAGACAAGCCCTAGCCGCCGATCCTTCAGAACGAAAAGAAATGGTTGCAGCGGTCGCTGCTCAATGGCCGCGCTATTTGGACCCGTGGGCCGCCTTGGGAAATCTGAGTGATGACCCGATAGAGGCCTACGCGTATTTCAGAGTGGGTTACCACCGAGGCCTGGACACGTTACGGGCATCTGGATGGCGCGGTAGTGGCTATGTCAGGTGGACTCACGAGACCAATCACGGGTTTTTGGGGTCGCTGTTGGGTCTGCACCGCTCAGCACAAGCCATTGGGGAACTTGATGAGGCCGAACGCTGTGCTCAATTCCTAATGCAGCTCGACCCTTCAGGAGTACCAGAGGCGGAATGACACCCACAGGGGCAATTCTTTGCGGTGGTAGATCTACACGCATGGGGCAAGACAAGGCGTCACTGCGGTTGTCTGGACGTCCGATGGTCGAATGGGTTGCTGGTTCGATGAGAGACGCAGGAGTTGAGTCGATAGTTGCATTAGGAGGCAGCTCCTCTATCACCTTGCCGATAATCCCAGATGAGTTGGAGCAGCAAGGTCCCCTGCACGTTTTGATAAATGCCGTTGAGCGATTAGGAGACATATTGGTATGTCCGTGCGATGTCCCGCTTGTCTCGGCCCGTTTGTTTCGTTCTGTATTGGCGGCCGGCGCGGAATCCGAAGAACCGGTGGCCCTCGCTGAGAGCGACCGGTTACAACCCCTGATTGGCCTCTACAAGAAATCCTCGGCAGGGCTCCTACGATCTGGGTTTGATAGGGGGGAGCGCGGCCCAAAGATGGTATTAAAGGAAGGTGACTTCGTAGTGGTTAATGCCACCTCCGAAGAGACCCAGAACATAAATACTCCGGAAGAATTCGATGCCTTAATAGCTGCTCTTTCCTCTAGAAAGACTAAAAGCTAGAGGTATCCTCTGAAGGAGAGGTCTACAGATGAGTGTTCCCGAAATTTCAGTTGACGATTTAGCAGGCCATATTGCTAACGGGGCTGCGGTGGTAGATGTTAGGGAACAGATCGAATGGGATGAAGGTTACGTTGGGGGCAGTCGGCTTATACCTTTAGGAGAGGTCGTTGCTCGTGTGAGTGAAATCCCCACCGACGGCCCCGTTTACGTTATTTGTCGAAGTGGAGTTCGAAGTGCTGAAGCATGTGAGTATCTCCGCGCTCAGGGCATCGACGCGTTCAATGTCGCCGGAGGCGTCCTCGCGTGGCTTGCTTCAGAACGCACCATTGAGTGCGACACTAGGTGACGCGCCTGCGCCGATTAACGGCAACCGCGGAATCAGCTGCTTCCGTTGTTGAAGAAAACGAGGATGTTGCCTACTCGTGGGTAGAGGTTCAAGAGTCTTTGGCTGAAGTTGTTGTGAAGGCGCTTAAAGCCAGCCGCGTCGCGCTTGACACCGAATTCCATCGGGAGCGGACATATTGGCCGAAGGTGGCGTTGCTCCAGCTGAAGATAAACGACGAGATCTTTCTTATTGATCCCTTAACAGTCGATTTGGCGCCCTTGGCTGAAGTCTTAAATAGTGATGTGGTTTTCGTCATGCACGCCGCCTCACAAGACATCGAAGTACTAGAGCGTGCATGCGGTGTCGGACCCCGACATTTGTTCGATACGCAGGTGGCAGCAGGATTCACCGGGATGAGCACACCATCTCTGTCGGCACTGGTGGAAAGATACGCGGGACTGCGGTTACCCAAAGGTGATCGATTAACTGATTGGTTTGAACGCCCACTTCAAAAGAACCAGCAGGATTACGCGGCAAATGATGTTAAGTACCTCTTCGAGATACATGACCGGCTCGTATCTGACCTCAAAGAAGCTGGCCGTTTGGAGTGGGCTCTAACGGAATGTGAGCTAGTCCACCAACGGTCAAAACCCAATCTTTCCCCAGAGCTCGCATGGACGCGAATCAAGGAAGCTCGGCATTTAAGAGGAAAGCCACGCTGCGTCGCATCAGTCTTAGCCCAATGGAGGGAAGTCACGGCTCAGCGAAAAGATGTTCCCATCCGATTCGTGCTCTCTGACCTAGCGCTGGTCGGGATAGCGCAGCGTGCCCCGACAACCATCAATGAACTTAAGGCCATTCGTGGACTTGATGGGCGCTCCTTGAAAGAGCCCGCCGGACAAGAGATTTTAAATTTGGTGTCCGACGGAATGCGAATGACGGCCGATGAAGTGGCGACTTTAGATATTGACGATGGTCCGCAACTGGGCAACGAGATGAGGGCCGCGGTGACACTGGTGTCGGCCTGGATTTCACAAGTTGCAAAGGATGAGGCCCTTGACCCTGCGTTGTTAGCTACCAGGTCCGATATCAACGATCTGCTGCGAGGGGCGAAAAACCCGCGCCTAGGTACTGGTTGGAGGTCCGAGCTTGTCGGGACCAGGATCGAGGATTTGGTTGAAGGGCGAGCCTCTTTGGCGTTCGATAAGGGTGGAGGCCTGGTTCTTGAACCCCGTTGGGCCTTTGTCGCGGAAAATAAAGCAAATTTCGATGGGTAACGACCCAATTTTTGCGCAAAATATCTGCTAGAAAAGAGGTGATTCCCTTGAGTCGTTTCACTTTGTGGCCAGCGGGGAATCGCGTGTAGACGGTTTGGAGACGAGGAGCCATCCGTGAAGAAGGGTCGTCATCGCCGGTACGAAGAGGCGCGTAAATTCCAGAGAGAAAACGCTGCTGCGTTTTCGGTTGAAGATTTTGAATTCGATGAACCTGACTTGTTTCCGAAGGAAGAAGAAGACGCGCCCGACGATCAATATGGTGACCTAGCCGACAAGTACGACGACGACTATTCGGATCTTGCAGACAAGTATGCGGACTTCGATGACAATGAAGAGGAAAAGACCTAGTGGTTTGAGGCTAGGTGCGTCTCACGGCGGGGTGGGGAAGAAAAATAGAGTGTGTGTTTCGGCGATCTAGTTCTGTTCGAAGCCACCCATATACCGTCGTGCCGCAAATCGCTATCAGTTCATCTTCCATCTGTTCGTATACGGGTGTCGCCCCAACGTGTGCTTGCGAATCGGAAGTGCACCACCACCAGATATCAGTTTCTTCACCACCCCAATCACGTTTTTCCCATTCGCGTACCATTGTGTATACGTGTCCGGTCACCGTTTCGTGGTCTTCTCGGCGAACAGGGGCCTGCCAACAGATTTCCGGTTTGCGGTCCATCGGTTTGGTTCCCGTAGCGAGAGCTAAGTGATGAAATGCACAACCTGCACCGCTCGGGTGGTCGGGCCGATTCTGGAAGATGCAAGCCCCGTCGACCACCCGCGTTCTCCACCATCCCTCATCGTCTTGCCATAAGGGCCCGCCGAGGCCCCCTGCGGAGTCTTGGTATTGCCAGAGTTCTGGAGTGAGCTGTTTTGTCTGTGCTTGAACGTGTTCTAGATCCTGATCATCCGAAATGTATGCCCCATGAGTGCAACAGCCAAGTTCTTCTTCGGGAGCTGGTTCCGAGGCAACTCCCGGACAGCCTGCTCCATAGATGCATGTCCAGGCGCTTGCCAGGAAGGTTATGTCGAACAGCCAAGTCCGATGTTCGCTTGGATCTTCGAAAGATAACCATTCTCGATCTGGATTAGATGACGCTAAGGGCTTCGCCACACCTCCATCCTACGATACGTTCGTCATCGTGCAGATGTCTCCTGATGCGAACCTTCTTGATGATTTACGGTCAGTTATAGGTGACCGAGCTCGGGATGGTGATTTTGAGTTAGGCCTATATGGCAAGGATGGATCGGTCCTACAAGGTCAAGCATCAATCGTTTGTCTACCTGTCGATACATCGGAGGTTCGCCAAATCGTGGAGATTTGCCGGCATCACGACAGGCCGTTCTTAGCTAGAGGTTCAGGCACCGGTCTGGCAGGTGGTGCGGTGCCAGTAGGTGATCCGGTGATCATTGCTACTGCAAAGATGAACCAGATCATCGAAGTTGATCTTGAGAACCGTATTGCATGGGTCGAACCCGGCGTTCTTAATCTGGATTTGACTAAAGAACTAACTCCTCGTGGCTTTCATTTTGCACCTGATCCCTCCAGTCAACAGGTTTGCTCGATTGGGGGAAATGTCGCCAACAACAGTGGAGGACCGCACTGTCTCGCCTATGGGGTTACAAGTGCTCATGTCGCGGCGATCGAAGTGGTCTTGCCTGATGGAAGTGTGACCGTTCTAGGTGACTTGTCGGCAGAACCAGCTGGGTACGACCTTCGCGGGCTTTTCGTTGGCTCGGAGGGCACAATGGGCATTGCTACTAAAGTTGCCGTTCGGTTAACTCCAAACCCGCCCGCTATTCGAACTCTTCTTCTTGATTTTCCTGACGTCCGAGATGGAGCCGCTACAGTTTCCGCGATCATCGCGGCTGGCCTGATACCTGCTGCGCTGGAAATGATGGATAAACGGGCCATAGAAATTGTTGAAGCATTCGTCCACGCCGGATACCCAACAGAAGCTGATGCTGTCTTGTTGGTCGAACTTGACGGATTACCCGGCGGAGTGGAACACGGAGTTGAGGTCGTACGTTCAGTCGCACAACGGCACCAAGTAGGAAATATTCGGGTAGCGGCCGATAACGAAGAGCGCGAGTTGCTGTGGAAAGGACGAAAGAATGCGTTTGGTGCAGTAGCCCGGATCAAACCCGACTACTACCTCCACGACACAGTCGTTCCACGCGGAAAATTGGTCGAGGTCTTAGACAAGGTATACAAAATCGCTGATGCCTACGACCTGATCGCGGTAAACGTTTTCCACGCTGGAGACGGGAACCTTCATCCCATTTTGGCGTATGACAGCGATGAGAAAGGGGTGTTGGAACGGGTGCACGCTGCGGGTCGCGCAATTATTACGGCCTCAATCGAAGCAGGCGGGGTACTCAGCGGAGAACACGGAATCGGACTTGAGAAGCGCGACTACATGGGCATGTTATTCAGCGCCCACGACATGGCGACTCAGGACATGGTTCGCGAAGCATTTGACCCACAGGGCTTCGCCAATCCATTAAAGGTCTTACCGTCCGGATCACGGTGCAGCGATTCCTTCGGTCAGCATGTGCCAGACGGAGCTTGGGTGTGAGCTCTCTTGATGCTGTGCCGGAGGAGGTGCACGAATTCTCGGCTGAAGTAGGTACTAGTGACCCCATAACAGTGGTTGGCGGCAGAACTCAGTGGAACGTTGGTGGTGTCCCTGACGGTTCGGCACGCGAAGTAGCTGCACCAAGCGGCATCTGGTCTCATGAGCCCGAGGAAATGACGGTTCGGTGCGGAGCCGGAACGCCATTGAGCGAGCTATCAGAACAGCTTGCGAGACATGGACAGATGGTGCCTTTTGACATGCCCCCGAACGCGACGGTGGGTGGTGTTCTCTCCGTAGGTAGGAGCGGGATACGACGCCTTAGATACGGCCATATACGGGACCTAGTGCTTCAAATTCGACATATCGATAGCGACGGAAAGATTGTGACGTCGGGGGGTCCGACGGTAAAAAACGTGTCTGGTTATGACTTGTGTCGGCTTTTGGTGGGCTCTTTAGGGAAACTAGGTTGTCTAGCTGAAGTCACCCTCCGGTGCCTACCTGTGCCCGAGACCACACGATGGCTAACCGGGCCTACCGACCCGTTCGAGGTATACGCACGCCTGTATCGACCATCATCGATTCTCTGGGACGGGGAGCAAGTGTGGGTGTGTCTCGAGGGCGTCTTATCGGATGTTGAGGCCGAAGCTTCTCTGCTCGACCTCACTGAAGCAGAAGGGCCACCTTCGATACCAAGTGCTGGCCGTATTTCTGTCGAGCCGAAGGAACTAAAAAATCTCTCGACGGACAATGCAAATTGGATCGCTGAAATCGGCGTTGGAATTATCCACAGCGACAAACCCAGTAAAGCCCAACAGATATCTAGAACGAATGGATCACTTATGCGCGAGATCGAACGCAGATTAGATCCGAACGGCCGTTTAAACCCCGGCCGTCAGGTGGTGTTGCCGTGAAAAAGATAGAAATCGATCTCGGCATTCCACGCGACGATCTGGTGTCATGTGTTTCATGCGGGTTGTGTCTTCCGCACTGTCCAACGTACCGAGTTACCCAAGAAGAATCTGCGTCACCGCGAGGGCGTATCGCTCTAATGAAACATGCTGAAAGCACCGGTTTCATCGACGAAGAATTCGTGGACTTCATGGACGCCTGCATTCAATGTCGAGGATGCGAAACAGCATGCCCAGCCGGTGTGGAGTTTGGATCGATGATGGAGACAACCAGAGAAGCGTTGGCGACTCAAACCTCTTACCAGCCGTGGTGGAGACGGCTCGGCTATGGGACCTTGACTCGGCCCACTGTTCTCGCATTTGCCTCTAGGGTTCTCTCTCTGCTGCAACGGATCAAGGTGGTGCCAAAGAAATTTGGGCTCCCCCAAATACCCGTCATTCAGCGCCGACTGTCAGCAAGTGGAACCGATGTGTGGCTATTCACCGGCTGCATCATGGATGCCTGGATGCGGGACACTCACCGAGCGGTTCAACGTGTCGTCGAAGCAACTGGAGCGGGTGTCCAATTTCCAAACAAGGCCGCGGCCTGTTGCGGGGCTCTACACGTCCATGCTGGCCTCGGTGACGATGCTCGTATGCTTGCAGAAAGAACAATGACCGCGTTCCCTGGAGATGCACCCATCCTGGTTGACTCCGCAGGTTGCGGTGCCCAACTCAAAGAGTACGGTCACTTACTCGGAACTGAACTAGCTGAGAACTTTTCCACTCGGGTCTTCGATGTCCATGAATGGTTGGCGGAACGACTCGACGACCTACCCGTGATTCAGAAGTCAAGCGAGCGTGTCGCCGTTCAAGACCCATGCCATTTGCGACACGTGCAAAAATCTCATCAAGCGGTGCACCAAGTATTGGCCCACTATATGGAGCCAGTTGGCTTAGATGATGAAGGCTTATGTTGCGGGGCCGGCGGAGCATATTCTGCTTTTCATCAGGAGACTGCCTCGCAGGTACGAGATAGAAAAATTGCATCGATCAGGCGCGCAAGGGCGCCCGAGGTGGCGAGCGCTAACCCGGGGTGTCTTTTGCACCTTCGCTCAGCTGGGGTTGAGGTCAGGCATCCCTTAGAGATAATCGACTCCATTATGACGAAAGATGGTTGATGTGCAGGATCGGATTGAAGACATTCGCAACCGTTTAGTCTCGATTTCAGAAGAGCTCGCTGACCTCGGGATTGCAGCCTTGCAAAGTGCTATCGATGAAGACGGGGTAGACGCGAAACGACCAGAGGTGGAAAAGCGGCTTTCGAGAGCGCGAAGAGCGGTGGACAAGGCTGCTGCGATCATCGGTCAGACACCTGAATCGACAACTCTCTAAAGCAAACATTGACTAGCGCTATTTGGGTCAGTGCAGAAGAAATTAAATCTGATCGCCGAGTGCCGTCACGGGAATCAATTTTTTGTCAGTCGGGTTATCCGCCCTGATTGTCGTTGTTTTGACGACGGCTGGCCGACCGTCTGCTTCAGCGTATGACGTTGTTCGTTGCCGAATGGTTCGGCCAAGTGGTTGGACCAGCTTTCGAAAATCTTCCTCGACTAAACCCTGACCGTGCTGGGCTCCAGCAGCGCGACTGATGTTCTCATCCATGAGGGTTCCACCCAAGTCGTTGGCGCCCGCCTTCAAGATCTGCTGAGCGCCTTCGATGCCAATCTTGACCCAGGAAACTTGGACGTTGTCGATGAGCCCGTGGTAGGCGATCCTCCCGACGCTATGCATCAAGAGAGTCTCCCTGAAGGTCGGCCCGCGTCTCGCCTGCCTTTGGAGATAGATAGGGCTAGCCATATGTACAAAAGGCAAAGGGATCCACTCAGTGAAACCGCCGGTACGTTTTTGAAGCGCCCTTGTTCTAACGATGTGATTTGCCCAGTGGCGTGGCTCCTCTATGGATCCAAACATGATGGTGATATTTGAATGAAGCCCGACCGCATGGGCCGCTTCATGACACTCCAGCCATTCGTCAGTCGAAATTTTGTCGGGACACAAGATCTGACGTACCTCTTCGTCCAGGATCTCAGCCGCCGTTCCGGGAAGAGACTTAAGTCCAGCCCCTTTAAGTCGAGTTAGATACTCAACCAAGGACTCGCCAAGCCTCTTAGCGCCCTCGATCACCTCCAGGGCTGTGAAGCCGTGAAGGTGCATCTCCGGAACGACGTCCTGAATGGCCTTGCAGACGTCAATGTAGTAATCACCGTCGAAACTCGGATGGATTCCTCCCTGGAGCGTCACCTCAGTGGCTCCAAGTTGGGCAGCTTCGATGACTCTCTCCTGAATGTCTCCGAGCGTGAGCATGTAAGGAGTCCCCCGGAGATTTAACGAGAGTGGTCCTTTCGAAAAGCCGCAGAACCGACATTTGAAGGTACAAACGTTGGTGTAATTGATATTTCGGTTGTGGACCCAAGTGACTCGATCGCCGACGGTATTTTGACGAAGTTGGTCGGCTACTTCCGCAACAGCCACAACTTCCGGGCCTCTCGCGTTGAAGAGGGTGATGATTTGCTCGGTGTCAACTTCTTGGCCGCTCATAACCCCATCGAGTACCTCTTGCACCGCTCCACCGGCCGAGGCTTTACCCGGAAGAATCTTGCGTGGCGAGTGGGCTGCCCCACCTGAGTACCACTGTGTGCTGTTTTCGTCGGCGACTAGAACATCAGCACCTGAACCGGCATCTCGATTCTCCATCGTCAACTCAGGCATTTGGGCGCCCGGGTCGTCTCGTCCGAGACCTTCAGCATCGCTTCGATCTAGCACAGGGAAGCGATTGCTTTCGTCCAACCATCTTTCGGGATTCAACGCGTACGCGGGATGAATTGTTAAACGGGGCGCAAGGGTGAAGTTACGCGCTTCGGTGACCTCTTTTAGTCGATCTAAGTCAGGCCATGGTCTTTCCGGGTTGACGTGGTCAGCTGTTACAGGTGAAACACCACCCCAATCGTCAATACCTGCATCGAGTAAGCCACCGAAGTCATCTGAAAGGTTAGGTGGAGCCTGTAAATGGATTTCAGGCGGCAGGAGTATTCGAGCTAGGGCGATCGCTTGCAGGTACTCGTCAGGAGGGCATGGTGGGCTTTTGTGCATCGCTGTGCCGAGTTTGGGAAGGAAATTCTGGATGATGACTTCCTGGATGTGCCCATGAAGCTCATGGCTTCGGGCGATGGCGAGCAACGCCTCAATTCGGTCCTCCAACGATTCGCCGATCCCAATCAATAAACCGGTCGTATACGGAATCTGGAGATTGCCAGCGCTCTCTAAAGTAGCTAAGCGGCGCGCAGGCTCCTTATCCGGACAGCCTCGATGACACAAGAGATCTTCGTTGAGACTTTCAAGCATCATGCCTTGACTTGGGCTGACCTCTCGCAGAGCAGCCAACTCATCAGAGAAGAGCGCACCGGGGTTAGCATGCGGAAGCAGACCAGTTTCATCACGTACCAAGCGACACATTTCGACTAGGTAATGGATAGTGCTGTCGTAGTTATTGTCAGCGAGCCATTCTTTGGCTACTGGATACCGGAGTTCGGGACGTTCACCCAGGGTGAAAAGCGCTTCATGGCAACCTTGAAGCGCTCCGTGACGGGCTATTTCGAGCACTTCGCTGGGTTCCAAGTAGGGGTGGTCTAGACGGCTTGGAGGTTGGGCAAAGGTGCAGTAGCCGCACTTGTCTCTGCAAAGCATTGTTAAGGGAATAAAGACTTTTGGGCTATAGGTAACACGAGTTCCGTGAACGTCATCTCTGATGGATGCGGCGCGAAGGAGCAACTCCTGTAGGGGTAGGCGTGATAGCTGCTCGGTTTGTTGGGAGATTTCGGCTGTGCTAATCACGATTGACTCACCTTCGTCGACCCGGGACCGGGCCTGCTGCGGATTTGTGCAGGGTCAAGGGCGTCATCGCAACTCGGACAACGAGTGACCTGATCGAGAGGGGTTCCGCATTCGGAGTGAACCAGAAGAGTTGGAGCTTCTCCTTCGTTGCACCAGCGATCCCCCCATCGCATCATCGCTACCAGGCTCGGTGACAGGTCGCGCCCTTTTTGTGTTAAGAGGTATTCATGACGTACTGGTCGCTCTTGGTAGGGGACTCGCACGATGATTTCAGCCTCTACGAGTTTGGCTAATCGTGAAGCCAACAGATTTTTGGCTATACCGAGGTCGCTCTCTAGCTGACTAAAACGCCGGGCACCGCGAAACAGGTTGCGAAGAATTAGCAGTAGCCAGCGGTCGCCTATGACATCAAGCGTCTGCTGGATTGAACAATCGCTACCCCGCCCCGAAACTTTCTTCACACGGCAGAAGATAGGGCAGTGAGTTTCTATTTGCAACTGACTCGCGATTACATCAGGGAGTCAGCCTTAGCAGTGAGACTTGTAATCAACTCATCGAAACTTTTAACGAAGGACGCGACGCCTTCTTCTTCGAGTACTTGTGCGACATTTTCTAAATCAATTCCTAGGTCGGCAACCGATTCAAGTACTGATTGCGCAGATGAGGGATTTGCGTCAATAGTTCGGCTGACTGACCCGTGATTAATGAAAGCTTCGATGGTGTTGTCCGGCATTGTATTGACAGTGTTCGGGCCGATCAGTTCATCGACGTAAAGGGTCTCTGAGTATCTGGGGTTCTTCGTGCTTGTCGAAGCCCATAGCGGGCGTTGCACCTGAGCCCCTTTAGCAGCCAGAGCGTCCCAACGCGGCCCCGAAAAAGTAGTAATGAAGTGTTGATAAGCGACTTGGGCTTGAGCCACAGCGGTTTTACCCCGAAGGTCAAGAGCCTGGTCGGTCCCGATTTCTTCGAGGCGCCGGTCAACTTCAGTGTCGGTCCGGGATATGAAGAAAGAGGCAACGCTGGCAATGTCGGATAGGTCCTCCTGACCCGATGCAACGGCATCCTCCAAGCCGGCAACATAGGACTCCATGACCTCGATATAGCGACTCACCGAAAAAATCAAGGTGACGTTAATCGACCTACCTTCACCGATCATGGTCCTTATAGAAGGCAGCCCTTCTAAGGTCCCTGGAATTTTCACCATCAAGTTCGGAGCATTGATCAATTCATGAAGTGCTCTAGCGTCAGTGGTGGTTCGATCTGTGTCTCGAGCGAGCGCAGGGTCCACTTCAACAGAGACGAAGCCGTCGATGCCCTTGGACGATTCATACACTGGAGCCAGGGCCTTAAGGGCGCCTCGAATATCGCTAGTCACCAAGTCCCAATACGCCTGCTTGACGGCAACCCCGTCTTTGATCAGTTGTCTGAACTGAGGGTCATAATCCTCGCTGCCCTCGATGGCCTTCTGAAAAATTGCAGGATTAGAGGTAAGTCCTCTAATCCCTGCGCTCACCCATTTGTCGAGTTCACCCGAAGTAATCCACCCGCGACGCAGGTTGTCGAGCCATGGGCTCTGTTGTCCTTGCAGATGCAAATCTAGGAGCTGTCGATCTGTCGCGGATAATTGAGTCACTTTGGTCTCCGATCGTTATTTATGAAAGTAGTGAACGCGCGGCCGCCTCAACCGCCGAAGCCGTGAAACCGAATCGCTCCATGACTTGGTCGCCTGGTGCGCTGGCACCGAATTGGTCAATCGTCACTGTCACATCTGCCCATCGATCCCAGCCGAAAGAAATCCCTGCCTCGACACCGACGACAGGAATCTGTGAAGGTAGAACTTCCTCTTGGTATGTCGCTGGTTGTTGCTGAAAGAGTTCCCAAGAGGGCATCGATACCACGCGAGAAGCAATGCCGTCTTCTGCTAAGGATCCCGCTGCTTCAACGCAGAGCTGCACCTCTGAACCTGTTCCTGCAAGGATCACGGCTGGATCCGGGGCGTCAATCAGAACATACGCCCCACGTTCCACCTGACCCGGTTTCGCTGTGCCCTCTAGGACGGGTACGTTCTGCCGCGTCAAAATTATTGCAGTGGGTCCTGTCCGGCTGACTGCAACTCCCCAGGCTTGGCTTACTTCGTTTCCGTCGGCAGGCCGAATTACTGGCAAATTCGGAATAGCGCGTAGGGAGGCGACTTGTTCAACTGGTTGATGGGTGGGTCCATCTTCGCCGACACCGATGGAGTCGTGACTCCACACAAAAATTACTTTCGCGGAACTCAAAGCTGCCATTCGGACCGATGGCCTCATGTAGTCGGCGAAGACTAAGAAGGTGCCGACTACAGGGATTATGCCTCCATGCAGCGCCATGCCATTGGCGATGCTTCCCATACCATGCTCGCGGACTCCGTAGTAAAGCTTGCGACCCTCGGGTGCGCTGGGTGTCATGGGGTCACTTGCAATGTTGGTTCCAGTATTACCCGTGAGGTCCGCTGAACCCGACACCAAAGAGGGAACCACATCGATTAGAGCGTCGAGGACCTGGTTGTTGGCGTTGCGCGTAGCTAGCGAGACGCCGGCTTCATAACTGGGTAACTCGTCGGTCCAGTTAGCTAGCGGATTGCCTGTGAGTAATGTGTCGATCCAACTAGCGTCCAAGTCGCAATCAGCCACCCGTTGGAGCCATTCCTTTCGCGATGCAGCGCCACGATTTCCCGCCAGGCGATAGGCCTCAAGAACGTCATCGTCGACGTGAAACACTGACTCAGGATCGATGTCCATTGCTTGTTTAGCTGCGGCAATCTCAGCGTCGTCAGTAATTGCTCCGTGAGCGCCCGCAGTATCGACAGCAGTCGGAGCGGGGAACCCGATGTGGCTTCGAAGAATTAGCAAGGTGGGCTTTTGGCTTTGCTGGCCCGCTTCTACGAGAGACTTTTCCAGGAGAGTCGTATCTTCAGACCCTTCACCCAAGTTATGGACTTCCCATCCGTATGATTCGAAGCGGCGTTGGGCATCATCGGAAAGCGTTAAGTCAGTGGTTCCGTCAATGGTGATTCGGTTGTCGTCGTAAATCGCAACCAAGTTTCCGAGTTGCTGGTGTCCCGCGAGACTGGCTGCTTCGTGGCTGAGGCCTTCCATGAGGTCGCCGTCCCCGCAGATTGTCCAGATTGTGTGATCGACGACCTCTGGTCCTAGGCGCTTCTGAAGGTGCCGTTCTGCGAGAGCCATACCGACTGCGTTCGCGATTCCTTGGCCTAGTGGGCCTGTGGTGACTTCAACACCCGGAGTTACTCCAACCTCTGGATGGCCGGGCGTGCGGGATCCCATCTGACGAAAATTCTTGAGGTCATCAAGTTCGATTCCGTAGCCGGTGAGGTAGAGCAACGAGTACAACAACATCGAGGCATGCCCTGCCGAGAGGATGAACCGGTCGCGATCCGGCCAGGCCGGGTCAGCAGCGTCGTACTTCATTACTTTGGTGAAAAGCACGTGGGCGAGTGGGGCGAGGGCCATCGCTGTACCTGTGTGGCCGCTGTTGGCGCGCTTTACGGCATCAAGTGCCAGCGCGCGAATTGTATTGATCTGTCGAGCCTCGAGATCGCTGGTCACGGAACCTCCCAGACGGCGATCCTAGTCGCGAGCTTGTGTGATTCTGGGGAGGTCAGTCACGGAAAACTGCTACTGATGCAGTGAAGCCATGGAGGAAGGATTGTTCAGATACCGGTCCGATTTCACCGGCACAAAACATTCCTGCGACGGCCTCGCCTCTTATCCGTGCGGAGACCTCGGAGGCATCATGGTTCGGTGTCTCAAAGAGGTTTGTTCCGCGCCCGTTGCAAGTGAATAACAAAGCACCGTCGGCCATTGGTATTCGAGAAGAGAGTTGGGTGAGATCCTCGGCAGCTGACGAAGCGTCCCGAACTTGAAATTGAATGGTGCTTCCAACTGGTGCGAGATCACCAATGGCCACGACGCCGCTTTCTTGGTCGGCTCCAATTACAGCGCGAATAAGAAAGTCTCCACGAGTGAATTCCAGTTTGTGCTCGTCAATCACTCGTCCGACATGAAGTCCATGGTTGACTAGCGCTTTTTCTTTTTCGGGCAAGGCGTTGATCATTTCTTGAAGCCTTTGAAGGGCCGGTTGACCCCCCAGCTCATAGATCATGTTGTCCCGGGACTTGGTGATGATAAGAGGATTTCCGATAGGTCTACATCCCTGAGACAGCAGAGGTTCAACGGTGACTTCGCCCTCGATCAAGAGAGCCACCGCGCCGTCGCGGTAAATCTCGCTGTCAAGAAACAAGCAATTTCCAGAGGTTGGATCGGTCGAAGATACAAGGCCGCCAATGATCTGTACCTTCGGATATAGCAGGCGGCACTCAGCCAGCGCTGACTCTGCAGGAAAGGAAAATGGATCAGCCAACAGAAGCATTGTGTGGATGGCAGAGTCAGCTAGCGGCTGCCTAGCCTCGTGAAGTAGGTCGGATGGGTTATCAATTCGAAGTGGCGTTACCTCACCGTCAAGGTTGCCTCCAAAGATAGATAAAGCGCTTTGATCTTCTACCTCCTTGCTGCCGCAGATAACAGCACCAGCGGTACACCCGATGAGCACATTCGGGCGAAGTAACTCAGCAACTGCAGAGTGAATGTCGCCAACGTGGCTTCTGAAGTGGCCGGATACAAAAACGACGGCAAAGTCAGGTGATGATCCAAGCTTGTCCAGTATGTGTCCAATTGCCTCTGCTACGGCGATAGCTGGGTCATCGTGAGTTGAGAGGCTCGATGCATAGGGCATTAGCGGCTCCTTATGGAGCGAGGATAGTGAGCGGTACCTTGGTTACCGGACCATTGTCTATTCGGCAAAGGGCTTCGATGCTGCTTGGCTCTGTCACTTCCAAAGTTGCTTGAACAAGGTTGTAACCGAACTTTCCCGGCTCGACGGTGACGGGCTGAACGTTACGAACGTCCATCGATTCACCGTCAGCTTCGAAGGTCACCTCCAAAGCTGCCAAGCCCTGGTGTGTCTCAGGGCATCGAAGTAACACCATTAGGTGCGGTTGGATGGTAATCGGAAAAGCCGATTCGGGAGTTAATGAAAAATGGACTCCGGAAAGGTCTAGTCGCGCCGAGCCGCCTTCAGCCTGACGCATTTCAAAGTGTTCAAGAAAAAGCGCTGTAATGATCTCCACGACCTGAGATTATGCGAGTTGAAACGTTTCACCTCAAGTCTGTTTAAGGATTCCTAGTTAAAGGTAGATTCTTTCTGCTGGGACCCTTGTCGTGCTAGTACGGAAAGCCTTGGAAATCTGATGACTTCTGACCATGATGCTGTGAGGGAGGTTCCGATGTTTCCCTTGGGCACAGTGCTTCTCCCGGGAGGCATCCTTCCGCTACACGTATTCGAAGACCGATACCGGGAATTAACTGAGTACTGCCTCGGGAACCAAACTTCGTTTGGGGTTGTTCTGATTGAGAGAGGACATGAGGTCGGAGGGGGTGATGTGAGGGCATCTGTCGGCTGTTTGACGGAGATCATCCAACATGAACGATTGTCGGATGGGAGATCCAATTTGGTTGTCCTAGGTACATCACGGATCAACATAAAAGAGTGGAAATCAGATGACCCATATCCAACGGCTCTGGTCACAGAGATTGCCGAGACTTCCGGCGAGGCTTCACTAGTCCGAGCACAGCGGGTGTTGCGGCGTCTGTGTAAATTCGTCGAAGTTGCAGGAAGCCAGGGTTACAAGATGCCACTAATCGATGAAGAGGCAGTAGCCGTAGGTATTGAAGTCACCGAACTGACCTTTCGGATAGCTAACTTGACCCCGTCTGGACCCTTTGACCGGCAAAGAGTATTGACGACCTCTGACTGTGAAGAAAGATTGGACATAATCGAAGAGCAGCTTCAGGGTCTGGAAGAAATTCTCTCAACCGAGCGAGATGAGCAGTAAGTCTCGGTGGTGTCAGCCCGTGAGTCTGGCATGCTGAAGATTAGAAAGTCCCAACTGGTAGGCGCTATGGCACGTGAAAACAGAGGACTAAAGGCTGACTTTGATGGTCTAGTTTCAACCGTGCGCGCCTACGTAAAACAAGAGACGCTCGGGCCAATACGAGGACTAGGGCGTTATCTAGGTTTCGGTTTAGCAGGTACAGTCTGCTTCGCTATAGCCGAGGTTTTTTTGTTACTTGGGGTAGTCCGCGTCTTGCAAACAACAACTACAACCTTTAGAAACAATCTAAGTTTCATCCCCTATCTCGCAGGAGTGGTCGCTTCGGTAGCGTTCATTTGTTTAGCGGTCCTAGCCCTGAAGCACGATGGAAAGCGACACGCGAATGACTGACCACAGTAGTGAATCCAATTCGCAGATTACCTCCGCCGATTTACAAGAGCGCTTCAGCCGCCTAACCGGGGAGTCGGATGAAACTCCCGCCTCCATTCACCGCCCAGGCGTTGTGGCGGGAGCGGTACTGGTTTCTGGGATGTTGGTCATGGCTTTTCTTTTTGGCCGCCGGTTGGGGCGCAAGCGATCCACCTTTGTGGAGATCGTTAGGGTCTGATGAAGATAAATGAGGAAATTAGCGAGATCGGGTTGAGTCGTCTCATAAAGACTTCCTGGGGACGGGGGCGTCGCGGGAGTGGTCTTTGGATGGCGTTTGCGATTGTGGCCGCGACCATGAGGATCCTCCGTCTTTTAAGTAAACGGAAGCCAAGGACCGTGCACCGAAGGGAACTGATGCCTGGTCAGTCAGTCAGGATTGATCATCTCCAAAGAAAGCAAATTGGTAACGGCTGATGGCCGATAACGGCCCCAAACTGCTAGCCGGCGAAC
>Ga0310344_10000714_pt1 | contig 25821 bp, 22 predicted proteins | sample HC15DNA20200_MG_FD_203801 | JGI IMG/M metagenome (GOLD analysis project Ga0310344, IMG submission 203801) | Marine microbial communities from station ALOHA, North Pacific Subtropical Gyre - HC15-DNA-20-200_MG | ecosystem: Environmental > Aquatic > Marine > Oceanic | place: Pacific Ocean: North...
CATTTCGGCCTTCTTGCGATACAAACATTTCGCCCATGCTCAATAATAAGATGAGTTAATAAAACCCAAAACTTTTCATTAGTGATTTTCATTACATCGGATTCTATCTTTACAGGATCTCTATTCACTGTAAACTTAAGCAAATTCATAATTCTAATCATATGAGTGTCTACCACAACAGCAGGTACACCGAATACTGTGCCAAGAACACAATTAGCTGTTTTTCTACCAACCCCCGGAAGGCTCAATAAATCATTTATTTTAGATGGGACCTTTCCTTTGAAATTTTCTATAATCATTAAACTTGCACCTTGGATAGATCTCGCTTTTTGATTATGATAGCCTGTTGATCTTATGTCCTTTGATAACTCATTTACATCGCAATAAGCAAAGCTTCTTATTGACCTGTATTTTTTGAAAAGTTTTGGCGCAACCATATTTACACGCTTATCTGTACATTGCGCAGAAAGAATAGTTGCAACTAAGAGCTGGTGCGCATCTGAATAGCTAAGGCTACATTTTGCCTCAGGATAATCTAGCTTCAATCGACAGATAACTTCTTTCATCCTATCCTTAATTAATTGTTTAGACTCTTTTTTCATGGATTAAAGCTTGTTAATAAAGATGAAATACTTCGATAAAGTGAAGATTTCGAAAAAATCCATTTACAACCTGCTTCAATAGCTTCATTTCTTAAAGACTTAGAAACTCGTTTAGCACAACCAATTATCTCAACCTCAGATTGTGATTCCAAACATTCTCTTATTTTGTTAAAACCTCTATTTTTTTCATAATCCAAATCAATAATAATTATATCAGCTTTCCATTGATAAGGCTGATTGGGATCAGGAAAAAAACTTTCATACCCTAAATTAGCTATAGACTCAATGATCTTTGTTGCTAATTGAAAATCTTTAATTAATACTGCAACTTTTTTCATTAAGTTATAATTTATAATTTCATTTTTTCAGTAGGTAGAAGCTTTGGGACAAGATCCCAATTGAATTCTAATGCATTCTGAATTTTAATTATCTCTTCATTACACCTTTCAATTGATTTTATAAATGTAAAAGTCTCAACTCCACGATGAGAAGATTCCCAGAGTCCTTTATTAGGTCCCTTTTTTATAAACTTATCTAATGCTCGAACTATCAAGTTCCTAGAACCTTTTAGGTTTCCCGTGGAAAGGTGATAGAATGAAACTGTCGTTTGTATCAAACCTTGAATGAAGAATCTATCTGGTAAATTGAATTCTGACCATAGCTCTTCCCACTCTTCATGAGCATCAAAGTACTCACCACTATTAAAAAGTTCTACACCTCTCCAAAAAAGATAGTCTATGCTTTCCTGATTAATCAATTATAATTTTTTCTTTAATATTAAATTTTTTTCCATCTGAGTTGATTCGTACAGCTTCGCTATTTGGATCATGAGAAAGAACAATGATCCAATCTTTTTCTGAAGCCTCAGAAAGAATTCTTTTTTTCTCTTCTAATGATTTGATAGGTTCATTATCATAGGCCATAATACATGGTAGATGAAAATGATGTTTTGTTGGGATAAGATCACCACCAAAAAAAATAGTTTCATTCTCAAATGAAATAAGTGGATGTATCTGACCAGGAGTATGTCCATAAGTAAGAATCAATTTTATGTCATCACAACAATAAGGATCATCTCCTTCTATAATGTTAAACATATCATTTTGAGCTATAACTTCCCAATTCTCTTTTCTATAACTTCCTTGATCTTTTTCTGTTGCTGAATTAGCCCAAGTCCAATTATCTTGATGAATATGATAAGTTGCATTCGGAAACATTGGTACTAGTTGATCTCCTTCTAATCGAGTATTCCCCCCAGAATGATCAAAATGAAGATGAGTACAAATAACATCCGTTACCTCAGAAGGGGAAAGTGAATATTTAGCTAGAGCATTAACTATATTTATATTTGAGGCTTGAATATTTAATATTTTTGCCATTTTATTGCTCCATTTATCCCCATTTCCAGTATCGACAAGGATTACTTTGTTTTCATTAAATAAGACTATTGAACGTGTAACAAGAGAAATTCTATTTTCTTCATCAGAAGATATTCTTTTTGACCAAATGTTTTTGGGAATAACACCGAACATTGCCCCCCCATCAAGACCAAAATGGCTTGTTACAATCGCCTGAATTTGATACTTCCCTAGAATCAAACCGACCTACTATTAACTTCTAGAAGACGCTTTGCAATAAATCTCATTGATTTAGGATCTGCTACTCTAGCAATAGACTGAAGGGCATCAAGATGATCAAAATTTAAATGGTGAGATTTGGATGACTCGATCCATAATTCAACTACATTTAAAGGCCATGTCCATTTATTATTTGATTGAGCTCGAATAAGTGCATTTGAGAGATAATCTGGATTACCTTTTTTAAGTAAATGAATAATATCTTTTCTGTAATTTATTGTGGAAAGATTAATATTTAATTCCAGATCAGTTAAAACATCAAATTTCTTTTCCCCCCAAGCATAAAGGCCCTGTCTGAAATTTCCTTTTCGCACACTTTCTCCATTCCATAAACGCATGGCTATTGAGAATAGATTGAATTCAGAAAAGTTGGAATTTTGAAGAACATATTCCATAAAAGGCGATAATTCAGAAAACTTTTTTTCTTCAATTAAATCAACAGGCCATTGACGATTTCCTAGAGCTGACAATAAAAGATTAATAAAAATATGTGATTGTTTTGAGCCGGAGAATATACTAGATCGATAAACACTATAAACAAAAGCACCAAGTTGATCCATATACATTATAGCAATTTCCATAATTATTTCAATAACAGAAGATGGGTTGTCTGATATAATTGAGATTCTACTTGCTTCAATTCTTGCTTTTTCAATATCTCCATGCTTAAAAGCAGAAATAAATTCTTGGGTCAATAATGGTTTATTTAATTCTGCATCATTAAAAGTCGATGATTTGATAGCAATTTTGGGCTTAATTGATTTTTGGCTTATGGTTATTGCCCTTTTTACAATAGCTTTTGATGGTTTCTCAAGTCTAAGAGAAGCTAGATTTTTGAGTGCATTTAACTGGATTAAAGGATGAGAAACCACTCCATCTTTTGACCAAGAACATCTTTGGTAAAGAGCGGAGAAACATAGTAAGTCTCTAAAAAACATTCTAAGGGTTTTAGCATTAACTGTTACTTCTGAAATCAAATTATTGATCTTATTTTTATCGTCCTCTATCAACGATAAGGCTAATAAAGTTGATTCATTATTTGAATTCATTTATTTTTTTGATTATTAAAAAATAAAAGAGTGGATAATTATTTGTCTTTTATTTTTTCAGTTTTATTCTTTTTGGAACCAAACGGAAAAGTAGCCCTTAAAGATAAACCTACAAGTCGAGAATGCTGAGTTGGCCAACCCCCAGGTGAAACATGAGGAACTGAAAACCGACCATATTTAGCCTGATTCTCTTCTTCTTTAATATATTTGTCCCAAGATGTTACATACAGCTTAGTAAGAGGCATACTTGCAAAATCATGAAAGTACCCTACCTCTAAGCCTAACTTACTCTTTAAAAACATTCCCAGTAAAAAACCAATACGGGTACTTTGTCCACTTTCAGGATATGAACCATCTGGAATAATCATTGCTCTAAAAGCCCAATACATTGTGCTACCTTCTTTTTTACCATCGCGAAACTTATAATAAGTAAAATCATAATTTGTATTTGGGGAATAACTCCATCCAATATTCAATACATCTCGCTGTTTCCCTTTTTCAAATAGAGTTCTTGAATAATCAAATCCAGACCCATATATAGGCACACCTAGACGAAAGCCTAAATCACTTACATCTGAAATACCATAACGATAAAACAAAACAGGAAAAATATTCTCTGTCGAAAGAGTATAACCAGAATATTTCTCTCCTTTTTCGAGTGTATGGTCAGCAATTGATGGGTGAGCAGCGCATCCAAAATAAAAGCCCGCTGTTAATAAAATTGGAATAAGACGTAACTTATTAAATTTTGGCACTAACCACCCTCAGCTTGTTTTTGTTTTCTTATTGGTAATGGAGGAAGATTTAAAACATCTTGAGAAAAATATTCAGCAAGATGACTTACTATATCAAGAATACCAATTAGCCCAACTGGTTTACCTCTTGAATTAACTATTGGAATATGGCGGTAACCACCTTCCGTCATCCTATTAAGAGCAAAAGCAATACTATCACTATTCCGAAGACTCTCGGGAAAATATGTCATATGGTTTTCAATTATTTCTTTTCGATAATCTAGACATCTTCCTGCCAGTTTTATAATTACATCTCTCTCCGTAAAGATACCCTCTAGGAACTCGTCTCCAATGAGAACGCATGCAACCTTTTTTTGTTGAAATTTTTCAATAACTTCTTGAATAGTTGTCCCTTTAGAAACTAATATTATATTATTAGTGTTCAGCGTGCTAATTGGATCATCAACTGAAATAGCCTTTTCTATTTCTTTCTGTTCCCTAAACTCAATTTCATCCATGTGTTGAAATTCTTCTTCTATTGAATTACTCATATTATTTCTATTCTATACCAAGTGATAATTAATCTAATTTTTCAAATCTACGCCTAGACGGGTTGAATCCCAAATGAGAGCAATCATTAATTGATAATTAAATTCACTAATTTTACTACATCAAGCACATTAATATGTGAATCATTATTTAAATCGGCAATTATTGAAGCTCCACTAGTTCCACTATTAATTTGAATAATTAAATCTACAAGTTCAATAACATCAGAAACATCAATTAAGCAGTCACCATTAATGTCTCCCATAATTTTTTCTGGATTTGGATATACAATTAGTTCAAGATCATCAATGATAAAGCCATCTCTTTCGACAAGTTCATCTGACCGGAGAACAAATCTAAGGTTAACTTCATCAAACCCTGAGAAGCGTGACATAGGAATTGATTCTCTTACCCATTCAGTTTGTTTCCCTTGATATACAAACATACCTTTGGGCTGACCATTTCCAGCCCCTGTTGCTTTCTGGGTGAACTTCCCTCTTAGTGATTGCCACTTTCCATCATTAATTTTTATTTCTATAGTAACTCCATCATATTTTTCTTCGATATCCCACTTTGTCCAGAACTCAAGTCGACTGTTAGAAATTTTGGAAAGATTTAAAGGTTTTTTCAAGTAAAGAATATTTCTATTATTAGGAAGGTAGTCTCCTCCTGGACTATCTGTCAAAGCGCCGAGACCAGAATAAGCATCACTTCCAACACCCCAATCTGTTGTTTCCCAATTATTAATATCTGACTCTCCATCCTCAGAAAACAAAATGCTCGACTGACCAATGATCAGGGGAATAGTATCAGTTAAAGCACCATAATTATCTGTAAAATGAAAAACGATTCCTCCTGAGCAACCTAACAATGCAGCATCGTTAATTTTTATTGGAACGGAAAACGTATCCTCTAAAACTTGGCGACCTTGGAATAGACCAAAATCCCATTCAATATCATGGTTTGTCTTAATCAAATTATTTAAAGAAGTTACTTTACCAAATACACTTCCAAGACTTGGGCTAAGACCACGATTACCTATAGTGGCATGGATATTTGATGATTGCCCAGGCTCAAGATAATTTTGTTCTATAGACATTGAGTTTACCGATATTACAGCCCCAGCAAATTTAGCAAAGGTTAGATTGGACCATAAATTTTCTTCACTTAAGGGGCCTATTCTTGTCGGGTCAGGCCAGAAACCATCATCCCAATCTCCAATTTCTGGTGTAAAAGCTATCATTCCTCCATCAACATATGAATAATCAACCGCATCACCATTTACTTCATAACCAACAGTTTCTAGACCTGTACCAACATGATATTGATTGAATAAAGTCATTTCACCAGCCATATCTTTGTAAGTTGAAAAATCTGTCCTAGATGGATAAGATCCATCTCCGTAAGGATGAATCAAAAGATTTGTATAGGTATGATAATGCAAAACATTTCTGAAGTTCTTTTTCACCATAAAATCTTTTAACACTGAAGTCTCTGGTTCAGAAAAAGCAGATTCTCCACGATAAATTGGAGAACAAGGCTCAGGACTTGAACCCAAATCATTAGCTCCCCAATTAAAGCCAAAATTTCGATTTATGTCGACTCCCATAGTAGTACCCTCACCACATCCAGTATCATTTCTATTTTTTCTGTGCATTCCTCCACCATTTGGAGCAATTCTTTCATTATAAACATAACCATCAGGATTAACACATGGTACAAACCACATTTCTCTATTATTAACTAAATCAGTTTCTAATTTATTAATATTGTACTTTTCACATAAATGCCTGATAAAATAAATTAGATTCATCATGCTTAGAGGTTCTCTTGCATGTGTAAGGCCTGTGTATAAAACCAGTGGTTCTAACTCTACTGTTACATTCTCATTTATATCTACATTATCAGATACTTTGATTGCCCAAATATCTCTCCCTTCAATAGACTTCCCTATACTCATTTTTTTGCTAACAATCTTTGGATATAATAAATGTAATGTATCTAATTCAGCTTCAAGTTCAGATAGAGTATAATTACCAGCCATTGAACCAAGCTTAAAGTTACCATACCAGCGAGCTCGTCTATTAGAGCGGGATTCATAGAAATCTTTAAGGTTAGGCTTTATTATATCCATTTTGAAACCTGACGAACGTAAAGTCTCTATCTCTCTATCTGTAATTGCTAATTCTATAAATACTTTTCGCTTATGATGAGCATGATCCAATGCTATACCTGATCGTGCTATAGTCTCTAGTGCTTGAGGGTCATTGTAGTAAACCCTTACTAATTGATACACATCCTGCGCGAATGCGCATCTAATAGTTAAGAACATGACTATTGTAAATAAAATTTTCATGGATATGATAGCTAATCTTCTATTTAATATAAATTGTGAATTTTAAATAAATTTCAACAAATGAAAATATAACTACTAATTAAATTGTCAAATTCTATCAAAGAAAATGAATTATTAGTAAAAGTATAAATAACCAAGTAAATCTAAATATATAGCATAAGATAGACTATTACACCAGTAATACTAACATAAAGCCATAGTGGTAAAGTAATTTTTGCAATCTTTCTGTGCTTAGCTATGTTCATTGTCCAACCACGGTACAGTGTCAACATTGCTAACGGCAAAATTATCGCAGCCAAAAGAATATGAGTAATAAGTACAAAAAAGTATAATGTCTCCCATTCCCCCATATATTCAGTTGGTCCACTCTTAAACCAGTGATAAATAACATAGGTTATAAGGAATAAAGTAGAAGTAGCAAATGCCCCAAGCATTGTTTTCTTATGAAGCTGAATTTTTTTTCGCTTAATAAAAAAATATGCTATAATTAAAAGAAAAGTAGTAATAGAGTTCAAAATAGCATTAATGTGTGGAAAGTAAGAGACATCTACTTTTCCCTCAATACCATCAGGACGTGGACCTAAAATTAAAAATGCAACAGCCGCTGAAAGAACAATTGAAATAATATAAATTATTCTAAACCAAAACTGATCTTGGCGAATTTTTTCTTTAATCATAGTACTTCTTGAGCAAGGATATCTACATCCGCCCAAAGCTTTTGCATTTCTTCAAATTCTGTACTTATATAATAACCTCTTATTCTAGCATGATTATCAATTAATATAAAACGGGTGCTGTGAAAAATGGGGTCCTCAATAGAGCCTATTTTGAATCCTTCCACCGCAAGTTTATGAATTTCTTCTTTTTCACCCGTTAAAAAATGCCATTTTTCATTATCAGAACTATAACGTTCTCCATATTCACGCAAAATTACTGGCGTATCATATTCAGGATTGACTGAAATTGAAAGAAGGTTTATATCATTAGCATTACTATAACGAGATTGAAGCTCTGTGAACTGGTTTGACATTATTGGGCATGGACCCGCACAAGTGGTAAAGATAAAATCAGCTATCCAAAACTTGCCTAGAAGATCGTCCTTGATGAATTGGTTTCCATTTTGATCAATTAATCTAAAATCAATTAATTCAGAAAGAATAGGTAATACTTGTGCGTTATTTTTCTGAGTTCTTATAAAACTCAACACTAGAATTGCAATCCCTACTATACTATATGCCCAAATATATTTATTTCTAATTATCTTCATATTACTAGTATTCAAGTTTAACTCAAATTAATTAACCAGACTTCTATCTATTATCATTATTAATAGCAATAATGGAAGATATATAATTGAGCCAGCTAATAATCGTTGAGCACGAGTTTTATTCCAAGATCTAGCCGCATCAATTGTTATACCTAAAAAAACAATCCCTAATAATATACTACCCCAGAGAAAAAAATCGCCGACAACATGAATTAGAGTCAAAATTGATGTCGAAGCAATTAGAAAAAGACAACAAATCACAGAATATATCGAAGTCTTAAACATTTTTTTTTCCACCACTGGTAACATTTGGAATCCAAGTCGGTTGTAATCTTTTCTATAAAGCCATGCTATTGCAAAAAAATGTGGGATCTGCCAAAAGAAAAGAATCCCAAAAAGAACCCATGCACCAATTTCTAGTGTTCCTGTTGCTGCCAACCAACCTCCAAGTGGTGGAAGAGCTCCTGGAATAGCACCAATAAAAGTATTCCAAGTTGTTTTTCTCTTTAGAGGCGTATAAACAATGAGATATAAAAATAACGTTAGAAAAGCCACAAATGCAGCTGAAAAGCTAACCACAGCAAGCAAATAGATTATACCCACATAAGAAATCAGAATTCCAAATTTTCGTGCAATATTGGGTTTCATTCGACCTGAAGGAATTGGCCTTTTTGAAGTTCTTTTCATTTTTTTATCAAGATCTCTTTCAAGATACTGATTTAATATCCCAGCTCCAGCAGCAACGAAAGTTGTTCCAAGTAGTGTGTTAAGGAGGAATAAAGGATCATCAAAAATAGAGTTCCCGATCTGAGCCCCTCCAAGATAAAAGCCAATAAAAGTGGCAACAAGAACTAGCCAAATGATTCTTGGTTTTGATAATTCCCAAAATGAAGAAACCTGACTTTTAAGACCATCAACTTTCATAATGGAAATTGGTTCTTTTTTAAAAAGAGACCAATATAATCTTGAAGGAATAAAAAGTTTAACTGATCTAAGACTAAATAAAAAAGATGAACCAAGAAGTAATGCGCCCGTCCAAACATGAAGAGTGGTAATTATTGGAGCACGCACACTCCATATTACCGCAGCTGCAAGCATTATCTGAGTAAGTAAGAGTAAATCAATAAATAATATTGGGATTATAAAATAATCATTATTCTTTCGATATCTCAGTATCTTCACTGTTAGAACCATTCCAACAGCAACTACAACTAAAGCCCAAAATCTATGTATCAAATGAAAATATATTTGATACATCATTACAGAATCTAAGCCAAGGTTAAAGCGACCTTCATTCACATTATAAAGAAACTCACTGTTAGGTAACGTAAATATTTCACCATTAGAAAAAGGGAAGTCCAAAACCGCTAATCCGGAGCCTGTATGGCGCATTAGTGCACCAAAAATAAGCTGCATATAAATGACTCCAGTTAAAATTAAAATCCATCTAACTATTGATTTATCAATTAAATCCAGATTTTTTGGTGAAGGTTTAGCCCATTCATCTGACAAAAAGAATGCGATAGCAATAGTAAGACAGAAAAAAGATTGTGCTAAAATTCCATGCGTCATTGAAATTGCCGTAGGGAGAAAAAAAAGTACAGTTAGGCCACCTAAAAGACCCTGAAAAATTACCGCCGTTAAAGCTGTCCAACCTAACTTATGCATCCATTTCCTTTCCTCAAACCTCCAAAGGAAAATTGATAACAATAAAGTTAAGATTCCTACAAAAGAAGCGGTAAGCCTATGAATATGTTCATAGAATATTCCTCCTACCCATTTCGAATAAGGGAATGAAAACATAAATTCACCGTAAGTGTTAGGCCAATCAGGAACAGAAAGGCCAGAGTTTGTACTTGTAACCAAGCCACCAGCAAAAATTAAAATTAATGTGCTAAAGGCAGTAAATTTGGAAAACCACCTCAACATATTTTTGCTTTTTGAATTAGAATTAAAAGAAGCCACCTGAAATAAGTGGTGGATATATTAGTTTGGGCTTACCAATCCTCTCCCCAATCATCATCCTCATCACCAGAACTAGCTTTCTCTATCTTTGCTTCCTCAGCTTTAGCTAAAGCAACAAGAGCAAGACCTTCAGCTTTAATGCTATCATTGTCCTTAAGTGCATTGATAACTTCTTTCAGGGTACTTTCTGCTTCGAAAGTATAATCGTAATCATCTACATCCTGTACAATTCTCAAAGTTTTCATATATGCAATATAGCCTTTTTGGGTATGAACATGAACAAAGCCCTTCATTGCATAATGACTATTTCCACAAAGTTGGGCACATGCAATCTCCCAAGAACCAGTTTTTACAGGTGAAAACCAAGTCGGAATTCGAAGACCAGGGATAGCATCTTGTTTAACTCTCATAACAGGAATTGCAAAACTATGAATAACATCCCGTGTTGAAATATCTAATATAATGTTTTTATCAACAGGAAGATGAAGATGCCCTTGAGCAGGAATAATATCATCTTTAGCTTCTTGATTTTCTTTGTCAAGACCTATAAAGTTTAGAGCTTGATCATCAATTAAATTTGCGTCTGTTCTTCCAAAAATTCCATCCTCTCCTGGATAATGAATGTTCCATTTAAATTGCTGAGCTATTATCCGTATAACTTCGGCCTTATTCCTATCTGGAACACCTTCGACACGACTAGCCCAAACAGGAAAAGAAAAAATAACAAGAAGTATTATTTCAAAAATTGCTACCGCCGCTTCTGAATAAGTTGAATAGTGACTAGTCACTCCAACAGGATCAGCCTTTGGATTTTTCTTTTCTCGAAAACGGAAAAGAGTATATAAAAAGAATCCCCCCCAACCAATAAAGAGAATAAGCATAAGAACATGGACCCAAGAAAGAACACTATCCATGGCCGCTGATTGTGAAGAATATCCTTCAGTAAGCCCGAAATTACGCAGTATTTCAAGCATTAAATGGAATCCTCATTTCTACTAATTGATTGTTGGCTAATTACAATTCCTTTATTGTTCCTAGCTTTTCTAACTATATAAAGAAAAAAAGTTGCAATACCACCTAAAACTGTTCCAGTAATTCCTATAAGCATTAATATTGCCATATCAAGCCCCTGAGAAATTGATTGGTCTGAAGGCATTCCAAAACAGACGGAACAGGCACTAGATATTTTTGGAAACAACAAACTAATAATTATTGCAAAAGTAATTAAAAACTTTTTCATAGATAACTGATATCCCGAAATTTTTTAATAAAATTAATGCCATAAAGAATCAAAATTATTCCCGCAATTAAAGAGAAAATCCCATAGATAATATATGAGTTGCTCTTTTGTGAAAAAGTCCAAACACTAAAGCCAAAAGACAAAAGAGTTGAAAAACTAATGAATACCAGATGAATCGCTTTCAGAGACAATTTTTACTCCCACTTGGTCGCCTATGGTACCAAAGGTTATGAAAAAGAGTGACATTAAAAATACTAATGTAATAATTAAAATAAGATAAATCATTTTTTTCTCATGCAACAAATGCATAAAAAACCCAACCACAAGGGTACCTTTCGCTGTAGCAATAATCATTGCAATTAGGATAGCTAGACCAATTCCTACATTAAGATATGCTACTGCAACCGTAAATACAGTCAAAACACCTAGTGCACCAAAGACTTTTAAGTAAAGGTTTATTTCATTCTTAACGTCTTGCGTAGAGTCCATTTAATTCCTCATAAAAGATATATCGTTGGAAAAAGAAAAATCCATACAACATCAACAAAATGCCAGTAGAGACCAGCTACTTCAATTCTATTTGAAAAACGTTCAGGTTCAACCTCCCACATTTTACTTCCTGGGCCCCAAAGATAAGCATTAACAACAAGTCCACCAATAACGTGAAGAGCATGGAGCCCTGTGAGAACAAAATAAATAGCATAAAAATTATGTTCACTTGGAATATGGTTATGTTGAATTTTAGGTACATATTCAAAAAGGATTTTTACAAAAAGAAAAACAAATCCAAGAACAATAGTAAGCCCCATATACATCTTATATTTCTTAAAATCATTCATCTTTAAAGAGGCCCAGGACATAACTACGGTTACACTAGATATAATTAGAACAATGGTGTTAAGTGTACCAATTGGAACACTTAACTTCTCTGAGCCAACATACCAAGTACTAGCACCCATTCTTAGCAAAATGTAAGATGAAAAAAGCGCCCCAAATAACATCACTTCAGATGCTAAAAACAACCAAATTCCTATCTTGGCATTATAAAGTCCCGTATCGGGTCGAGGCTTGACAGTAAATGGAACTTGCATTTATTAATCCTTTACCAATTGGTTTTGAGGAGTAAAATCCTTTTCCCCATTATCACTATTTGTACTGTATTCATAGGGACCATGATACACATCAGGCACTTTATGAAAATTTGCATGTGGAAGGGGAGGAGATGGAGCTGCAGCCCAATCAAGTGTGGTTGCATCCCATACATTACTAGAAACTTTATCTTTTTTAGACAGGCTAATTATAAGATTCAAAATAAAGAATATTTGGAAAAAAGCTAAGCCAAGAGCTGCATGAGTCATGTACTCATTATATTGAAGCACAGGCTGGGCATGAAGATAAGTTGTGCCTCCATCCCAAAGTCGACGTGATACACCAGCTAAACCTTGGATAAACATCGGCATAAATACTCCATTCATGCATATGAATGATCCAATGAAATGTATTTTGCCTAATTTTTCATTCATCCTCTTACCAGTCACTTTAGGGAACCAATAATATATGCCCGCAAAAAGAGCAAAAATTGTTCCGGGTGCAACCACATAATGAAAATGACCTATAACATAATATGTATCATGAAGATGAATATCCGCTGAAGCTAATCCAAGAGGAAGACCTGTAAGACCACCTATCCCAAACATAGGTAAAAACCCAAGAGCAAAAAGCATGGGAGTATTAAACCTTATAGAACCACCCCAAAGAGAAATAAATAGAGCGGATAAAATGATCACGCTTGGGATTGAAATAATCATGGTTGTTGTTTGGAAGAAAGCAGCCATCGTTGTTCCCATTCCTGTTAAAAACATGTGATGAGCCCAAACAACAAAAGACATAAAACCAAGAAAAACAGCCGAGTAAACCATCGATCGGTAACCCCATAGTGGCTTCCGAGTATTATTTGCAATAATCTCTGCTACAATTCCTAGAGCAGGAAGGATCAAGACATAAACTTCTGGATGTGCTAAGAACCAGAATAAATGTTGCCATAAAAGAGGAGTACCACCACCTGCTACATCTAGCACCTCACCACCCACATAAAGACCGGAAGGAAGGAAAAAACTTGTCCCAGCCACACGATCCATTATCTGAAAAACGGCAGCGGCTTCAAGAGGAGGGAAAGCAAGTAAAAGAAGAAAAGCCGTAATGAACTGAGCCCAAACAAAAAAAGGTAGGCGCATCCAAGTAAGACCATTAGCACGCAATTGTATAACAGTTGCAATAAAATTAACCGAACCAAGTAGTGATGAAGTAATTAAAAATACCATACCAATGAGCCATATTGTTTCGCCAGTAGTAGCTATAACTGATAATGGCGCATACATTGTCCAACCAGAACTGGCTGTACCCTGCGGCATAAAAAAACTAGCTAGCATACAAACTCCACCAGCAAAAAAAGTCCAATAACTTGCCATATTAAGTTTAGGAAATGCCATGTCAGGAGCACCAATTTGTAATGGCAGTACATAATTGCCAAAACCACCTACAGCAAGAGGAACAACCCCAAGAAAAACCATGATTGTACCATGCATAGCACCAAAACTATTATATCCATCTGGAGTCAAATTTCCATCTTCAGAAAGAAGTTTTCCAACAATGGGTACAATTTCACCTGGGTTTGCCAAATTCCATCTCATGATGAGCATTAAACAAAAACCTAATAAAAGAAATGCCAATGCTGTAACTGTATACTGAATCCCAATTACCTTATGGTCTACAGAAAAAATATATTTACGCCAGAAAGGTTCTTCGTGATGGTGATCAGTCACATAATCTCCTAAATAATTGTTTAATTCTTCCCTTGTTCCTGTCTTATTTGAACACAATAAAGGAAATAAATCATGCTATTGTTATAATATAAATTAATTAAGCCTTCTTAAGATCAACAACAGATATTTAGTCACTTGACCTTGATGGCGACGAAATAAAGGAATTCTATTTTTTTGATTGGAGCTCTTGGATTTTAGCATTTGTGTCTCTAATCCTTCCAGATAATAACTTTATTATTTGTTGCATGATTTCTGAGTTTCCTGCCATTAATTCATAGAACCCGTCTTGAGAAATTTTTAAAAGGGTTGAGTCTTCCTCGGTAGTAACATCTGCCGATCGTGGTTCTTGATCCAAGAGAGCCATTTCTCCCAAACAAGTTCCCTTTCCTAGAGATACAATATGCTGATCACCCTTATGAACTTTGACATTCCCATCTACAAGCACATACATTGAATCTCCAAAATCTCCCTCTTGGAAAAGTAGCGTGTTAGCAAGAGGTCTCTCTTCTTCAGAAATTTGGGCAATTCGTGTCAAGACATCTCCCGGGATATTTTTGAAGAGATCTACAGACTTTAATAAAATAGTTTTTTCTAAAATTGAATACATCTGTTTCTCCTCATTAGTATCTAATAGTTTATCAGGCAAGTTTAGCTTAACTTTTTGCTTAGCATATTCTCTTCCTATAGTTATCTCTTTAAGAAAAATTGAATCTTTAATTCTTTCCCATTCTATTTGACTTAACAAGTCTTCTCTTTTAGAAGAAAAAATATAATTCAACGCAACAGCAGCCTTCCATTGGTGATCAGTATAAACCCAAATCATTATCAAATCATCAAAACCTTCAATAAGGTCTTTGAATAAATCTTCTGATGTTTCTGAAATATCAATTTCCTTGTCTATTAGTGGTATGGTGTATTTTCTATCATCAGGAGAAAAAGTAGTGTCTACAAATTCCAACACAAATGGCTCCAAATCTGAATCTCCACTAGATAAATACTGAATATATGTTTCGATAGGTATGTTAGGATTTTTAAGTACACCAAGCTTAAGGAGAATTGATATAGTTCTCCTTATCTCACTGTCTATATGGTCTCGAATTAATAGTCCATTTTGGCCCTTTGGCAAAGCCTGTCTAAAAAGATTTAACTGATAAGCATTCTTTGAAATAGTTATTAAATACTGTGAAATTTCATTAATAAAATTTTCAGAAAGTTCTGTTTTCCTTGCAACACCAAGAATTGAATCAACAGTTTCTGATAGCAAAAGAAGTTTGTCATGATCCAACAGACCCATTAGTATTTGTGCACTTCTCTCATCAGGGAAATGTCTTAGACATCTAATAATTCCCAATCTAAGGAAAAAATCTGTTTCTACTTTTTTCAAGATTGACTCTAATCCATCAAAAATCATATCTTGATCATAAACAGACAAAGCTTGACGTGCTTGCATAGCTGTTTTGGGATATGCCAAGTTTGCAATTATAGGTTCTAGAAGTTTCTCCACACCACGATTTTTTGCAATGGCCAATGCCGATTCTCGAATTTTGGAATGATCATGTTCTAGAAACTTAATTAATAGTTCATCAGTTAGCACTCCCATAGGCTGATGAAGATAGTCTAATGCCGCTATAATTGCTTTATCAGAGGAATCTGTAAGCATTATTCTAAGAACCTCTTTAGGCTCATCCATATTGATATCAATCTTTAATAAAGCAGTAGCCGAAGCAGCTTTTAATTTTTCATTATTTGAGTTAAGATTATTTATCATATGTGGTTTTAATTCAGCAATGCTACGTTCTCCAGCAAATGCTATAGCTTGAGCAGCAAGATCATCATCACTTATCGCAAGGTTATAAATTAATTTATTGCTAATGATACTAGGATTTCCCCCCGAAAGGACTAGAACCTCTCTTCGAACCATTTTCGAGCCCGTTTCAAATAGATCATTTAATGTATTCTTCCAAGGTTCAAGGGGCATATTCTTCAATAGGTCTAAACCAAATAATTGTTTCATTTCATCTTTATCGCGAAGAGTTTTATCTATAGTATTTATTATATGATTATCTGTTACATCAAATTCTACATCTTCAAGATCTAATTGTCTTTTTTCAATTGCTTTCATTAATGTAAAGACATAACCATCTTTTAAGCGAAAACTATTCCAAACCCAAACCAAAACGCCGGCAATCACTAGAACACTTAGAAGATTTAAACGATCTACAGGCACGAAATTGAACTGAACAAGCAGAAAAATAAGAATCCCCACTACTCCTTCTAGCGTAGCTCTGACTGCACTGTCGATAATTGGTTTAGCCTCTTTCTTCTTTTCCTTAGGTACTGGCAACCAAAGAATTTCCTGAGATGCATTATTAACAGAGAATTTGAAAACCTGATCAGAAAACTTGGCAATAAAAACTGTAATAAGAATTGGTGAAATAAAGAACCCAGTTGAGCCAAGAGCCAAAAAAAGTGGTAATATCAATAATCCAGCCAAAATACCTAATCGTGATAAAATAAAACCCGTTATAAAGAACTGCATAATAAGGGTTGCCATGCCAGTGGCCATATAATATGTTCCAAAGAAACTCACAAGATCATCCTGAACTGGATATGTCTCAACCGCTGTCATTTTAAATTGATAATCAATAATCTTTGAAACAAAAGCAGCTAGACCAATAAGAATTGCTATAGACTTGAGATAAGGATCAAATTCAAAAGTTCTCTTTTTAAAACTAGATTTCTTTACAATTTTTTTTTGGCTCTTTCTTTCATCTGATGATTTACGATAGCTTTTAACAAGATTCCCAAACATTGTCGATGAAAAAATAAAAAATATTGTCAAATAAAGAAGTTTGTCCGACCCAAAAATTTGTACAAATGGTTTTAATGAATAGCCAGCTAGAATCCCAGCCATGGATCCACCAGCTCCAATTATACTGAAAATTCGCTTTGCTTGCCTAGGATCAAAAATCTCGCCAGCTAACATCCAGAATTGTAGGATAGAAAGTGATACAATTACCTCCATCCAAATAAATAATATTGGTATAAACCAACCTTTTAGATTAAGCTGAATCAAATAAATTGTAATAGCAAAAATGAGCCCTGTAATTGTTATTACATTAATTGAATCTCTTCCATCTATAAGTCTTTTATATAGAGTGATGACAACCACCATTGTCAACGCAATGGCAACAAACATTAAAGGAAGATATGACCTATCAAAAAGATTAAGGAAAAATGCATCACGGGCTGATCCACCTGTAATGCTAATTGCTACAACAGAAAAAAACTGTAGGAATAGAAGTAAAACTGGTCCACGCTCATCAGGCTTTATATTAACAATGTTCAATTTCACTTCTATTAAATCTTATCCTAATAAATAGACTTTTTCAACTGATAATAAATTAAATAACTAAAAAAGGCTCAATTAATATTGAGCCTTTTACAAATGAAATTTTAGAATTCAATATTTCATTTCTTCTTAGGTGGACGCTTAAGAATAAAATCTGCTTTTACATCTCCATCACCTGAAACAGTAACTGTCGTACTTTTTGGTGGTAGCCGTTCGTGTAAAGCCGTTACGGTATATGTACCAGCTGGAAGACCTTCAATCTTGAAGTTACCTGCTTTGTCGGTAACTGCAAAGAATGGATGATTCATTACATGGATAAATGCACCCATCCAAGGATGAACATCGCATTTTATACGAAGTTTCAGCTCTTCATCATCAAACTGTTTAGTTATCTTTTTCCTAGCTCCAGGCATTGCTTCATTAAATGCATCATTATTTCTATTCTTGGGCATTGCATGAACATTATGCAAAGTACCATCACTATTTAATATTTCTATTTTTTGACCAACTTGAACACCTATAACATGAGGAATATAAACACATCCTTTTTGATCAATAGTTACAGCTTTTTCTGGGGTTTTAAAAGATTTTCCTTCCAAGCCTTTTTCAATGTAGACAAAAACATTTTTTAATTCTCCTTCAGAACCTGAAAGTAACCATTCAGATCGAGCGGGACCATCTGCATGCTTACCATCACAAATAGGGTCGGCGGACATTTTAATCGGTTTCATCTTTGGTGCTTTTCCATCAAATTTGACTGTTCCTTTTATTCCTCCTCCATATAAAAAGCCCAAAAGAAGAAGAAAAAAGACACTAAACGGAATTGATGGTTTTATTAAACAACGCATTGTTCAATCTCCTTAGTTTTTATTTTTAAAAAATTATTAATCTTCCCAATCATCATCTTCCCAATCATCATCTTCCCAATCATCAGTTTCTTCCTCACCTTCTAGGAAGCCATAACCATTCTGATTAAAAAACTCTCTTATCTCTCTTGAGATGTCAATTTTCCCGGGAATAGAATAAACATAATCTGTTAATCCTGAAACCATTGAGCTTTCATCTCCAGCAAGCTTCATTAGATCTACACCATAAATCTCCGAAGCATCAGAAGTAGACAATTCTTCTTTTGTTGGTATATATGGTTTCGGCATTTTTGTGCCTGGCATAATTTCTTGCGGATTATTTAGCCAGTCGACTACCCACTCAGGTCTTAATCGTTCCTTAGTAAGAGCAAGGTTTGGCGCCCATGTTTGAGCCCCCTGGAGCGGTCGAGTAACTCCATAGAAATGACAATTATTACAAGCTCCCATCTCATGAAGTTTTTCACCAGCCCGAAATTCAACGCTATTTTTCATAGGTTTATAATGCCCTTCATAAGGTGTTGTTTGTCCGTCATAGTACTGGAAATATTTAATGAGACTATTCCATTTTTCTTCACCTAGTGCAAATGATGGCATCCTAACTAATAGGTTTGGTCTGATAGTCATTGGTTTTTCCAAGAAATTGAGTAACCAGCGAGGTTGTACCTTAGCCCCTTCAGTATTCAAATTTGGTGGTGCATATTCTGGTGCAAAATAGTTTGCAAGAATATCTCCACCTCTATTTTCAATTATATGACATCCCATACAATTATTATTTTTCAAAATCCATTGACCTTCTTCGATAAAGCTCCTACTAGCTGATTTTGGCATTTCCCTATTATCATTATTATTCAAGGCAAGAATGACCGTGACAATCTTTTCCGCCTCTTCATCTGTAAAACCAAAGTCAGGCATTCTCAAGCCATCATAAGGTCCCGAAACTTTATTCACTTCAAAACTCCGAGGATGTTTGACCTTTTGAGTAAACCATGAAATTTTTGTATGAGGTATAGAAGTATAGCCAAAATCCAATTTGTTTAGAGGCTTGCTACCCTCTCCATCCAAAGCCACACCAATCCGTTTTGCATCCTCAAACCCAGGAATCACATGGCAACCCGTACAACCATAGTGTTGTAATAGTTTAGATCCATTATAGTCAATCATCTGATCTAAACTCATATCATCAAGCTTTTGTTTAGCAATTTTATCAGAATTCATTTTAATTAGAAATTCAAAGGCAATATCCGCTTGCATCTCTTTATGTACTGGCGCAACAGTAGAAGACATAAACTCATCATTTCTCAAACTATAAAGATAACTGGCAAGATCAGTTGCTTCTAGATCAGTTATCCTTAAATCAGGCATACGTGTTTCTGGATGATATTTTTTTGGGTTTTTTAACCAATTAAACAACCATTTCTTTGTAGTCTTTGATCCAAGACCAATTAGATTTGGACCATGCTCTTGTCGAATAGAAGCTAGAGTATAAGGCTCTTGGTGAGGTTCATCCTCTAATTCATGACACCCTTTGCAACCCAAATTATTGAATAGATATTCACCACGCTCTTCATTGCCCAATCGTGGGATATTAACTAATTCTAAAGGAGTACTTTTGTCAAATAAATAGTCAACAATAGCATGTATCTCTTGATCGGTTCTTAATAAATCTTCTTCCGTATCAAAATCTGAAATATCGAAAAAATGTGGCATCCAAGTGTCTTCTCTAAATTTTCGTGGTGCTTCAATCCAACGGTATGCCCATTCTCTTGAGGTTTTAGAAGCAAGGTGCGTAAGGTTTGGTCCTCTTCTCTGCGGGAGATTCCCCTCATATCGATTGACTAGATGACATCCATTACAAGAAGCCTTCTCGAACAAAGCAAGTCCCAGATTCAAGTCTTCAGAACCATCTATATAGGCTTGGCTAGAATGACATTTAAGACAACCAGCTTCAGAATACTGGGTAGGATACATTGGTGTTTCCCAATGATGCATTTTATGCCAGTTATATTTTTCTTTCCACTCTTTTTCTTGTTCTGGCGAGCTAGGCGTATGTGCTGCTGTCACAAAATCAGTTCCGCGTCCTCTTCCAGCATGGCAACTTGTACACCCAAAATCTTCAATTGAATGAGCTGAAGCACTAGCTAGAAAAAGATCGAGTTTTGGATGAGTAGTATGTGGCTGGGGAGCATTTTCAAAGCCAGGCTTATCAATACCTAAATGACAGGTTGTACATCTATCAACTTTTGGCATCTGGACAAAATTCATATCATCAGTTATATCTGGAATTATGATCTGATTAATTTTTAAATATGGATTCAGAAAATCTATAACAGGTAGATCTCGGATAGCATTTGCAACTCGATTACCAATTGTCATGGAGTTAGGATCAATAGTATTAAGCTTCCTCGCATAGAGCTGAATTTGACTCTCAAGAGAATTTAATTTTCTAGTTGATTCATCAACGTTAGCGGTTATTCTTTCTATTTCATCCTTTTTAAGCTCTAGTCGAGCTTCTGCTTCTTGAACCGAAAGAGTTTTTTGATGAACATCAGTACCAAGTTCATCCATATTTCTCTTTTCTTTTTCAGCATCTCCTCCATTATATGATAGAGCAGCTTCATATTGAAACTTGGCAACATCATATAGAGATTTAGCAAAAGCCAAATCTTTCTGAACTTTATAAAATTCAGCATCAATATTCTTTTGTTGTTTCTGAAGCACCTTTAAATCTTCAGATTGGCTATCGAGACCAGCCTGCGCAAGCAAGAGTTCTTGAGAAACTTGATTGTATTCGTCTGATTCCTTAACTCTGCTTTGTTCTTCACCTTTTAGGCTATTCGTTAAATCTGAATCAAGTCGCCTAAATTCACGCTGATAATCTTTCCATGTCCTATCATAATCATCAGCAAAAGTCCAAATTATAAGGACCAGAAAAAAAATACTGGATATCCCAAATAATTTATTTAGGCTTAATATATTATAATGTCGCTCGTCTCTATCCATTATTTCAAACTATATATTGAAGAAATACTCTGGAATAGCAATAAGATACTGAAGATTAAAAATCCACCTAAGATACATCTTGATGGGTAGGGACAGCATTGTCAATGCTAAGAAAACAAAAACTCCAAAACTAAAATTACCTAATTTATAATAAAGCCTTTTGAATATTGTCTTGGCTAACAATGGAGGTAAAATTAAGAAATAACCAAATACAAGAATAAACCCAAATAATTCCCTAATTAAAATATTTGATGGCAAACCCATATTTAGGAATTTTATATATATAATCTCAGATAAGTTTATGTTTGTAAGAGGCTCTAACTTATGGATATCCCAATATTCAAACGGACCAAAAAAGTTCCAATTTGGTCCTCTTAAAAAGGTTCCAATAATAATAAGTAAAATCCATAGTATAATCCACCCAAACATATAAATTGAAATAGCAAGTCTTCTATTCTTGTACTGGTAGTATCCAGAACCTTCAGGATTTCTGTCTAAATAAGGTATAGCCATGAGCCCAAAAATAATAATTGTAGGGTAAACTACTCCAGCCAACCATGGATCATAATAAACCAACATTTCTTGAAGACCAAGAAAATACCAAGGTGCTTTTGAAGGATTCGGCGTTGCCGCTGGATTAGCCGGCTCTTCAAGAGGAGCATCAAGTCCTATAGACCAAACCAACAACAAGCAAGTACAAAGGATTAAACTAATAAACTCCACATAAACAAGATCAGGCCAAACCAAAACTTTTTCATCTGGCCCATTAAACTCATTTGGCTTCTCCCCATCATCTAACAATTTATCATTATCGGTTGCTTGCTTCATACTTACCCATAAAAAGAAATAAACCAAGAATATCAGTCCAACAATAGGAACATTATCCGGTTTAAGCATGATTAGGCGAAATTCATCATCTTGCACGCCAACCACAAAAAACAATACAAGACCAATCATTACCACAGCAAGTCCCGTATTTGTCCAAAGCAGATTTATTTTAAGACGCTTATTCCATTTGTCAAACCAATCATTAACAGGAAAAAAGAATGGGAAAGTAACCATTGAAAGTGTCAACATTAATGTTGGCTGAGTTAAATAATCGATAAAGTTTTTAAATGATTCCATAGCTAACTACGTTGGCCCAGAAATGCCACCATCTTTTCTAACTCTCCAAAAATGTACCGCCATCAGAATCATTACTATGAAAGGTAAACCAATGCAGTGAAGCACATAAAATCTTAGCAATGCAGCTTCCCCAACAAAACGTCCACCCAAAAGTGCAAACTTTGCATCTGCCCCCATGTGAATGAAGTTAATATCACCAATTGAAAGCAATGCAGCACCAGGACCTTCATGTCCAGCAAAAGGTGCGGCTCTAGCCATATTACCTCCGACTGTAATGGCCCACATCGCTAGTTGATCCCAAGGAAGAAGATAACCTGTAAAACTTAGTAAAAGTGTAAGGACAAGTAGAATGACTCCAACAGACCAGTTAAATTCTCTAGGAGGTTTATAAGAACCTGTCATAAATACTCTAAACATATGAAGCCAAGTTGTAATAACCATGGCATGGGCACCCCACCGATGAATCTCCCTCATAATACCCAGAGGTACTTGTTCTCCTAAATCAATGATATCAGTGTAAGCATATTCTGCGGTCGGGCGATAGTAAAACATCAGAAGAATTCCAGAAATAGTTAAAACAAGAAAAAGGAAAAAGGTTAGACCACCCATACACCAAGTAAACTTTAGTTTTACAGCATGACGAGGCAACCGGACAGGATGAAGATGAAGAAATACGCTATTCAGAACCGACATCATTCGTTGTCTTCGAGTTCTAGGCACACCAGATCTGAAAATCGACTTCCAAACCTGAGATTCTCCAAAACGTTCAAAAATATTCTTTTTATCGCTCATATTATTATAATTAAATCTCCTGTTACGGTTGAATTCCTTTAAACCATAAGAAATGATTCTGGATCAGACCATTGACCTTTCTCATATTGAAATTTTCTACTTTTATCAATAAGTATTTGACCATCATCGGCCATTACAATTCTATATCTCTCCAAGGGGCGAGGAGCGGGACCCTCGAAATTTATACCAGTTTTTCTAAAACCACTACCGTGACATGGACATTTAAACTTATTCTCATTCTCTAGCCAATTAGGAGTACACCCAAGATGCGTACAAACTGTTGATAATGCATATATAGTCTCAGAGTCTCTTATAATCCAAGTACCAAATTTAGCCTGCCAACGTATATCTACAATTCCTATCTCATACTCTTCAGGAGGACCAATTTTAAATGATTGTGGTGGCTCAAAAAGTACATTTGGAAAGAAAATCCTCAAAATCATCGTAAGGAATCCACCAGTGGCAGCAGCAAAAGCTACCCATGCAACAGCCAACCAAGAAATAAATGACCTACGCTTAACACCCTCTTTTATTGAACCTTCACCAATAGAAGCCTTTGCTTTTTTTTCTTCTTTTTTTTCTTGCAATGATTTGGGTTCTTCAACTGGCATCAAATATCCCCCTAGACTCAAGGGCTTTTCTTGCTATATCCCTTAATTTAAGGTTGTCGTCATTTTTGCTTAGTTTCTTAAGTGCCTCATTTACTTCGGCATCATCTAGCAAAGCAGCAGCTTTAACAGCAACCATCATTGCTTGCTCTTTTTCATATCGATCAATATCCTCAAATCTAGAAAAATATGTTCTATCCAAAAGATTAAGGAGTTCTATCCGTCCAGAGGGATCTCCATGTTTAGCTAGAGAAATAGCGGCATTCCAACGAACATTAGGCTCCGTGTCAGAAAGAAGGAACCTAAGGCTTTTATTCCCATTTACTGAATTCATAACGCCTAATGCAATAGCTACACGATTCCTAACAAACGATGAAGCATGGTCAACTTTATCTTCAATAAGCTTTGAATTTTCAACATGATGGTAAAAACTTAGTGCAAAAATAGCATCCGCTACTACATTTTCATCCGTCTCATTAAGTGCCTCCCTAATCATTCTTTCAAATGAAGGATGATTAGTCTGTCCCATGGCACGAATAAGATATTGCCGAACCCGAGGGTTTGGATCATTTTGAGCATATTGATATGTCGAACTCATTTCAGATACAAAACGATCAGAAACTGGTCTAAAATCAGGGTTTGATAAAAGCTTAGATAGTTCATAAGCTGACTGCCATCTTTTAGTAGCACCACCTATTTTCACATCAACAAGAAACTCTTCAGCACTTTTTGGCTCATAAGTTAAAAGACTCCAAATAAAGAAAACCAGGACACCAAATGCAGCAATAATAAAAGGAACCACAAAAAAAGAGTGGATGATTACCCTTATAGACGATTTTTCTTTTACCTCTTCCGCCATAAATAATTAATAGTTCGCCTGTTTTAAGGTGAAAAATTACAATTGTGAAGATCTTCAGACAAAATGAATTCGAAGATTTTTAAAAAATAGTTTTTGTACCGCGGAAAGGAGTCGAACCTTCACACCCTAAGGGCACCAGATCCTAAATCTGGCGTGTCTACCAATTCCACCACCGCGGCTATAAATTAATTATTAATTCCCATGACATTTTTTATATTTTTTTCCACTACCGCAAGGGCATTGTTCATTTCTGCCCACCTTTTTACCTACATTAACTGGTTCTAGCCTAGAACTAGTTGATGGATTCTGAGACAACTTATTATCTTTGGAATTTTTTGGTGATCCTAAAAATCCCATCCCAGATGCCTCGTCATGTTGAATTTTCATTCGATTTAATGATCTTTTATTATCATTTATTGTTGGTGCCGAGTCCATTCCATGTAAACGAGTTCTATAAAGACGTTGTACTGTATTTTTGTTAACATCCCGAAGGAATTCTAAAAACATATCAAAACCTTCAGATTTATATTCAAGCAATGGGTCTTTTTGTCCATAGGCACGTAGATTAATACCTTCTCGAAGCTGATCCATGCTATAAAGATGATCTTTCCACATTTCATCGATTGTTCTAAGAACAACATAACGCTCAAAACCCCGCATAACTTCAGTTGGGACAAGGCTTTCACGAGTATCATAAATTGTCTTTGATTTATCAATAATTACCTTTTTGACATCATCTAATGACTCCATATTTTTTATAGCATTTTCAGATTCAATAGTAAAAACAGATGATAGCTCATTCTCAAGTAGTTCCCAGTTCCATTCGTGAGAATCATCTCCAGATTCGCTTAAGCCATCAATAGTCTCATCAATATATTCATTCCGAATCGCTAATATTTCTCCTTGAATATCTTCCCCATGTAAAGCTTCATTCCTGCGAGCATATACTACTTCACGCTGTTGATTCATTACATCATCATATTCTAAGAGTCTCTTTC
>Ga0310344_10000716_pt1 | contig 25781 bp, 20 predicted proteins | sample HC15DNA20200_MG_FD_203801 | JGI IMG/M metagenome (GOLD analysis project Ga0310344, IMG submission 203801) | Marine microbial communities from station ALOHA, North Pacific Subtropical Gyre - HC15-DNA-20-200_MG | ecosystem: Environmental > Aquatic > Marine > Oceanic | place: Pacific Ocean: North...
ATGTAACAACGCATGTGTGAGTTCATGACGCAGGTCATTCATTAATTGTGGACTTTGACAGGTGTAGACATCCAATGCGATGTCTGTTCCGATAAAATAAGCGCGTCTTTCAGGGAGATCCGGGTAGTAGGTTTCAAAGAAGTTCTGATATTCAGAAAAAGTACGGAATAGGTAAATGTTAATGGGTCTGCTTTGCATGGGGATCTTATAATTCATGGAAGGATGTTCCGAATCCAGCCCCAGTAAAGAACGAATTTCGGTTCGGAGAAATTCCAGTTCTGCTACGAAACGAGGGTCGGTAATACTGATATCGCTTATCAAATGAAACATGCCGATTTGTTTTGAAAAACGACTTGGTAGTTCAGGAGGTTTCTGCAGCGTGACGCATGCACCAGAAAAGATGGTCAGAAGAGGCAGGCACGTCAGCAGAGCCCATTCGAAACGGGTTCGGGTATACTTTTCGGGAAAAACGATGCGGTACAGAATGGGGTGATCGACTCGTTTGTCAGATTTCTGGGAATGGAGTGTTTGAAAGCGTTTCAAGGTGGTTACGGGACCAGATGGAAAGAAACAATTTTCAGAGACCAATTGGAATAGAGTATGCTCGGACACGGTGGGTTGAGGGTGCAGAGGTCCGTGACTTCAGGGTTCCTTTTAAGGTTGGTAGGTGTTGAGATGCTCTTTCTGTCGTATCGCAAGAGTCAGATCGTGGTTGAGGGTAAATAGAAAGAGGAAGGAAGGGTTGATGAAGAGCGCGGGTATCAGGATGTGGCATGATGAATACAGCGTATAAAGTTGGGTTCCCATTGTTTGATATCGAAGTTGTTTTCAACAAAATGGCGTGCCTGGGATCCCAGTACAGAACGCTGGCTTGGTTGGGTAGCAAGCAGTGAAATGGCCTGGACCCATTGTTTGATGGTTTCCGCTAGAAATCCGATATTCTTTTGATTCAGAATTTCCTGTTGGATCCCGACTGGATTGGCCACTACCGGTAGCCCTGCAGCCATGTATTGCAGGATTTTCAGTCCACATTTCCCCAGGCTCCACGGGTCATCGGGTAGCCAGCTGACTCCAATATCGCTGGAAGCCAATTCGGCAGCTTCCGTTTCTTGCGACCAGTGTCGACGTACAATTTCAAGATGACTCAGTTTCGGGAATTGGTCACAAATGACTTTAAGACGGAGGCCAGGAATTTGACGACCTACTTCCTGCAGCACATCGCGTGCATGCTTGAAACTCTGTAAGGTGCTGCGTGATCCAATCCATACAAGTTCCGTCCCGGCTCCTTTCCGTTTGTGTACGGCCGTGGGATATTGGCTGGGGTCAATACAGGTTGGAATGATGGAAATACGAGAGGATTCGGTCCATTGCGCGGCGCGATTTGCAAGAAATGGATTGCCCGCCACGACAGCATCTGAAAGTTCGATGGTTGCCTGAAAACGCTTGGACTGTCGTATATTCTGGAACGAATGTGAGGAGTATGAATCCGGAAAAAACAACGCGTCATCAAAATCATAAATGAGAGTTTTTACTCGTTTTCGTAACCATTGCAATTGCCAGACAGGAAGTAATCTTCGTTGCAGGATGACCACGTCAGCATGTTTCAGAGAACGAAGTTCCAAAAACCGTGGAAATGTTTGTCGTGAAAGAGAGATGTACTGGATAATCCAACCTTGTCGTTGAATCGCCGCTTCAAAGGCGCGAAGTCGATAACGACAGCAAACGTGATTCCAGTCCTCGACAAGGGCGATGATCTTCACGCGGTCTTTCCAGCTAGAACGGGGAGACATTGCTTCCCATAGTGAAAAATTGCCAGTAATGGCTGGAGGACTGTACACGAATTAAATACTACGATTCAAGTCCATTTCTATGTGTCAGAAATCGGAATGAATGATTTAAGGTTTGTGGCAGGTGTTGAAAGCGAAAGAGATATGCCACTTCAGGTAATCTGGTCTAGATCCAAATCTAAGTATTGAGTACTCTTTTCCGCCACGACACCAGATATGTTGATTGTTCGAGAATACATGTATGGTCCAGTGAATCACAACTGACCGAAATATCCTGCAAATAGATTAAGGGAGTTTGGTTGTTACGGGGTTTCTGGATGGATGTTTTGGTGTCTGACGGAACACCTGTAATATGTCAGGTGGTAGAAAGGAGTCTACCCACATGAGAAGTTACCGTATGAATCTGGGAGTATTTTTCCTGATAGCGAGTGTCGTCGGGTGCGTTCAGAATCATTATCCTTCAGATCCATTCGTCGGTTCACCTTTGACCGAAGGGCCTCGAGTCGTACCCGGACAGCCGGTTGAAAATATCGATGAATTGACAACGGAGACATTCACTGAAGACGATTTGAGCCATCATCCAGCGCAGCCTATAGAGGGAGCTCGGTTTTGGACTGCAGATCCGAGTGAATCGGTAACGACTACCTATGCCGATCCGCCCTTAGCACAGAATGAGGGATCAATGGGTTATGACCCGACCTCTATGGATGCTGCCGTTGATTCTGATCGTCATGGGATGGTAAATCCAGGACCCGTAACCCCATCGAGCTTTACGGTTCCTCCTTCTGTTGTGAGCAGGGCGATGGCTACCCCGGGGAGTGATGTGCCGGCAAGTGAGGTGTATGGGAACGTGCCGGATCGATTACCATCGGATGGGCGAACGAGGAGAGCCTTTGATTCCGCTCATATTCAGCCGAAACATTCAGAAAGTAGAGTTCCTGTCCGATCCGACCGCACGTTTGCCCACGAGCCATCGTACCGATGGCTGGCGGGATCTCTTGATTATGTTGCGATGGATGGCAAATGGCAGATTCGTTATGCGCCCTATAGTGTTGAGGATGACAAGTATGGGGGCAGCCTCTATTTGCAGGAAGATCCAAGACTTGAAAGCTTCAGTCCCGGTGACCTGGTAACGGTCGAAGGGGAATTGATTCCGGTCAATACGAAAGTTTTGAACGATGATGCGGTATACCGTGTTCGCAGCATTCGAAAAAGATGATCCGTGAGTGGACACGTTTTTTGATATATCTATGCCGTACGATATTGAACGAACAAAATGCTGCTGTTCTGTAACGGGACGCGAGTTGCAGGAAGGTGAAATCTACTACGCGGTACTGCGTGAGATAGAAGGACAACTGGTTCGGACAGATTACAGTCAACAGGCCTGGCAAGGCGCACCATCAGGGGTGTTTGGATTCTGGAAATCTCGAGTGTCTTCTGATGAACAGTCGGTGGATCCAAAACCTAAAGTTGAGGCGGTACTCCAGTTGTTTGATCAACTGTACGAGCACCCTCAACCGGGGCAGGAAGCGATTCCTTTCATTCTTGCTCTGTTGTTAATGCAATCGCGCGTTTTCCGGCTGGATGAGGTTGAAACCGAAGAAGCTGGAGATTTCTGGAAGATTTTTTGTGCTCGAAGGAATCGATTTTACCGTGTTCGTGACCCACAACTGGGTGAAGAACAATTGAAGGGACAGCAGGAGTCACTCCTGCAGGTACTCGGAATGGTGGGACAGTAAGTTTTAAAACTCACGGTTTCCAAACAGGAGTACTGTTGCCGTCCAGCTACATCATGGTAAATATTAATAGAGAAAGACACGAGATGCTGCCTGAGGTATTGGTGGTAAGAATCCTGTATTAAGAGGAGAGTTGGGTGCCTATCTTTCTCATTTTTCGGCCTGCTTGCCGCCTGGTGGTTCTTATTGCTGCCGTATCAGTATTTTCAGGCGCGAACTGTGCCAAGACATGTGTCTTGAGTCCGAATGCGCAAAGTCCGGAAATACTGCAGGTGTTGAATACAAACAGTCAGGTCATCGATTCTATGATTACCAATGATGTGAAAATACGCGGTCGAACGGACGGGCGTTTTTTCATGGTCAAAGCCAGTCTCGCGATGCAGAAGCCCAGACGGTTTCGTTTGGTGGCACGCAGTGGTTTTGGATCAGAAGAATTGGATATGGGATCGAATGAGAACACGTTCTGGTTTTGGATTGCACGGGGTGATCCTCCTACTCTTTATTATTGTGATCACCCGGAAAAAGCGGGTACCGGAACAGGACGGGCATTGGCGCTGGATCCTGAGTGGATCATCGAGGCTTTAGGTGTGAGTGAAATTCACCCCGATGATATTCATGAGGGGCCTTATACAACTTCAGGTGGCCGGATTAGTTTGGTTACCCGCAGCCTTTCTTCTAGAGGGGAACAAGTTTCAAAAGTCATGCTTATCGATCCATGTATGGGGCAGGTAGTGGAACAGCAATTGAAAGATGCACGTGGTCGAGTTCTGGCAAGAGCTAGATTTTCTGATCATCAGCGGGATCCGAATTTTGGAGTTCTTTTGCCAAAAACAATTGACCTCGAGTGGCCTCAGATGGATTTGAGCCTGACGATGACATTGGACAACGTTCGTATTAACCAGATCTTTGATCGTTCACTTACCGATAGGTGGACTAAACCAGACAAAGATCGGGAAGAGGAACTTTGCGAAATGAATCCAAGAGTGTCCAATGCGCAAAGCATTGGTGGATAAGCATTCGCTGTAGATATTTCACCTAAAGAAATGATCGATTGGCATGGGCCAGAAACAGAAATACAGCAGGGTAATAAGGCGGAAAAGCCCTCTAACATAGAGACTAGCCCGGTGGGTCGTGGGCCGTGCGTCTCATTTTCGAACGGGCTCGAGAGAGAATCGATCCGATAGTGTTTTGAGGGATGTTCAATTCTTCACTTATTTGAAGATAGCTTTTTCCTTCCAGGTGAAAGAGTCGAACAACATCCGCCTCTTTTCCTGCAATCTGGTCAAACATCTTTTCAAGTTGTTCCCGGTTGTCGACATCCTTCTGGGGCTCAGAACGCGTGTCCGTAATCGAATCGGCCACCGTACTACCGTATGATAAGGGCTTTCTGCTCATCAGGAACCGCACGCATATGCGACGTGAAACAACGGTGAGGTAGGTTGCAAGGCTGCTGTTGCCTTCGAAGTGTCGTAGAATCGCAAAGTCCTTCGCGACAATTTCCAGAAACACCTCAGCGCAACAGTCGTCCATGTCAGATGGGTTCAGCTGCAGATTACGTGAAGCCGCTGTGTGCCTGATAACGTGAAGGATCAGTCCTACAAAGCGGTCGACGAAGTCTTTCCAGGAACCTGGTTCACGTGCAAGGCAGCGATTAAGCAAATCACGGTCAATTGCGGTCAAAGCCACAGGTGCCGGTCCCGGAAAGGAGGTATGGTTGCTTTACAGTTGGACATTTTATCGTTTTATATACCGTTTGGGCAAGGCAACTCAAACAACTAACCCGGTAATTAGGACAATTGCAAAATAGGGCAATATAAGGGGTTAGGGAGAATTAGTCGGAAGCAAAGCTACAGATCGGTTCGATCGGTCGTGATTTGTTTTTGTGAGGCTGTCACAGACTAAAGAGTTTTCCGGTCCGGAGATACCCACAAACGGGATGGGTTACTTTCCCCGGGAAACATGTGGTAATATGGAACGACCCGATCTTCATAATTGGCAATCAGGATCTCGATCATTCTTTCAGGAGAAAGACAATGATGCAATGGAAGTGCTTACTCCTATTCACTTTGCTAAGTTTTGTTCTGCTCGGTTGTAGTCCTGAGCCCGCTGAGGATGTTGACGATCAAATGGATTTATTCCAGACCGATTTCGAGTCTGATCAAAGCGATGCACCGAGAGGTATGAGATCTGGTGACCGGGCAAGAGGGATGGGGCGCGATGGTAAGGAAGTGGTACACGGGAGCGGAATGGGGGGAGGGCGACGGCGACGTGACCGAGTGGGGAGGTCAGCAGAGCGGTTGCCTCGTCGATGGCAGCAAATGGATGATGGTGATGATCGACTTGATCGGGACGAATTTCTTGGAGTGAGCGAGGAATTTGATCGCATCGATGTGGATCAGGATGGCTATATCTTTCCCAGAGAAACAAAAGCCGGAGAGCCATTTCACGTTGCATTCGCGCGGCAATTTGAACATGTGGATGCGGATGCTAATGGTGAAATCAGTGAAGATGAGTGGGGAGGTTTGTTTGCCAAAGTAGATGCTGATGCGGACGGGAATATGACGCCTGAGGAGTTACGTGCGGATGAGACAAGTTCTCTCAATAAAGTCATTCTCAGCTATTTCAGCCACTTTGACAGAGATCCTCCTGCAGAATCACGTCCTGGTCGCGATGGGGATATGAAGATAAATCGTGACGAATGGATGCCGGATTTTGCGCTACTCGATCGAATTGATCCTGACGGGAAACTCGGGCGTGATGAAATAAATGCCGCGGTGCAGTTAAAGCGTTATGCAGGAAAAGGAGTCCGTCGGTGGCCGGCACGCCGATTTCTACCACGCTATCAAAAAATGGATCAGGATGAAAATCAGGAGATTACCACTGAGGAATATCTGGGAGGGGACGAGGAGTTTACGCGTCTCGATTTCGATAAGGATGGATTACTAACGCCCCAGGAAGTACGGCGTGGTGTACCAACCGGTATTGCTTTGATTTATCGGATGAAGTGGATCGACAGTAATGGTGACGATGGGATTGGCAAAGAGGAGTGGACCGCTGTGTATACACGTCTGGATGTTGAAAAAAAACAGTCTATTACCAGAGAGATGCTTCGTGAGTTGCTTTCAGAATCCACCTCCGATGAAGGGAATATCGCGATATCGACACTCGTTTTAAAGCACTTCAGCCATTTTGACAGGAATCGGGATGGTGCGATTGAGGAAGGGGAATGGCAGGAACGATTTGAGACAATGGATTTTATAGAGCCCCAAGGTCTTCTGACAACAGATAAGTTACGTAGCTCAATTGGTCGTCAACCCGGTTTGGATGCACAGAAGGACAATCGTTAAAGAACCCTGTAGGATAGTCTGTTGAGATAGAAGGATGCTTTTGACCGAGTTGTGGTCGAGTGGTTCTTTCGAATTACGGTGCTTGCTGCACCGGTCCGGTTATCAGGGGCACCAACATTTATGAAACAACTAACCGATGATGGTCGATTGAAAACGGATCCGGTGTTTCTATCAAATGGGCAGGATCTGGTTTTCACGATTCTTGAAACACCGGTCCAATATAGTTTGATGCGGCTAACCATGCAGAATGGTTCCATAGAACGCTTGCATCCCAAAGCAACGACTTCAGAATTCGAGCCGGCTTTCTCTGGAGACGGTCGGATCTATGCTTTTGTTCAAAGTCGCTCCAATTTAAATCTTAAACTGGTGATTCGTCACCTGGAGACAGGCAAAGACTTCGTTTTCGATCCTGGGGGAGGATTCGCCGGCCTACGAAGCCCGTGTATTTCTCCGAATTCTGAAAACGTGGTATTCAGCATGCCCGGGCAAGGTGGACAACAGATTACCATTGTCGACATTCGTGGAAAAAACAAAACGTTTCTGACAACTTCTTCCGGAGTGAATAATTGGCCTCAGTTTTCGCCGACAGGGGAAGAACTAGTATTTGGGTCTAGTCGGAATGGCGATTTTGACATTTACATGATGCGTGCTGATGGATCCGATGTTCGGCGACTCACACACAGTCGAGGAAGAGATATTCGTCCCGTATGGTCTCCTGATGGAGATCGCATTGCTTTTTCGGGTTATCGGAATGGACATTCAACCATTTGTATTGTCAATCGTGATGGAAGTGGACTGCAATCCCTGAAGATCAGCCGGGAACGTAATGATTACCCGGCCTGGCATCCGGATGGCAGGCACTTAGTCGTGGTGTCGAGCGAAAATGGTAAAAGTGATCTTTACCTGGTAGCGGTTTAGGTTTTCTCAATTCGGGGTACCTTTTGAACAATGACTCGAGATTCAGACGTTGCCCTCGATAGTTATTGCGATGACCTGGGACGTCGGTCAGCTGCCAGTGCTCCCAAGCTGCAGGTCCTTTCAGCTGAGGTCAAGAATGCATGGCTTGTTAGAGCGGCGGCTATTATCAGGGGAAAGAAGGAAACGCTCTGTCTTGCGAACGAGCAAGATCTGGAAAGTGCGGAGCAATTGGGGCTTTCTCCGTCTCAGATAGACAGGTTGCGTCTGGACAATGCACGTATTGAAACAATAGCGCAGTCGCTGGAATCGGTTGCCCGGATGGCCGATCCGATTGGCGAAATAATAGAAGGACAGGTTCGGCCTAATGGACTGAGAATACAGAAAATGCGTGTTCCGCTAGGTGTGGTATTTTTTATTTATGAGTCCCGTCCAAATGTGACGGCTGATGCAGCGGCGTTGTGTTTAAAGAGTGGGAATGCAGTCATTTTAAGAGGTGGTAAAGAAGCGAAGCATTCGAATTACGCGGTCTATCACTGTTTACATGAGGCATTGATCGATTGTGAGCTGCCCGAGGATGCTATTCAGATCGTGGAAACCACGGATCGCGATGCCGTCAGTCAGTTTCTGGGAATGACAGATTATATTGATCTTGTAATTCCGAGAGGGGGTAAGGCATTAATAGCACGTGTGGCCAGGGATGCACGTGTTCCGGTTCTGAAACATTATGAGGGGAATTGTCACGTATATGTGGATGCCGATGCGAATTTGTCGATGGCCTCGGAAATTGTCTTAAATGCTAAGTGTAATCGTCCTGGGGTCTGTAACGCAGCGGAATCATTATTAATTCATCAGGATATGGTGCATCCGTTTCTTGGTGAAGTATTGCCGCGGTTACAAAGAGAAGGCGTTGAACTCAGGGTCTGTTCTGAGTCGAAAACGGCAGTGGATAATGTTGTTGGACGATGGAAAAGTAATTCACCTGTGATCGTACGTCTTGCGACGGATGCGGATTATTATTGTGAGTTTTTGGATCTGATTCTGTCAGTTAAAGTAGTGCATTCACTGGAAGAAGCGGTCAACCACATTAATCACTATGGGTCGGGGCATACGGATGCCATTGTGACTTCGAGCTGGGAGCGCGCAAATCAGTTCACGGCATCGGTTGATTCATCGGCCGTCATGGTTAACGCAAGTACCCGGTTTAACGATGGCGGTGAATTTGGGCTTGGTGCCGAAATCGGCATTAGTACAGACAAGTTTCATGCTCGAGGACCCTGTGGTTTACGGGAACTGACCAGTTACAAGTGGGTAGTTCACGGTGCAGGTCATATCCGAAATTAAGAACGGTTTCTTTCGGACAGAATCATAAGTGATATCGGGTACATATAGAGATGGTGAGAGAGGTTCTCTGAGGAGCTGTGTTCTGTTGCAGGTGACCGAAATCTGCTAGAGGATTATATGGGTGACGAACCTTTGTAATGTTCAGGTGATTGAATTCAGCCAGTGCTTTAAATCACGGTAGAAGGGTTCCGGGTCGGGTTCGAACTCAAGCGTGTGTTGTGCGTTTGGATAGACGTGTAAAGACTTGTTTTCACTTGGAATCTTTCTGAAAAAGTTCTGGTTGATGGAATTGTCAATCAGTCGATCTTGCCCGGCGAGCATCATAAGAGTCGGAATCGTAATTTTGGAAGCAAAGGTATCCATCAGCGTGTCGAGTTTGCGACTTGTCCGAAGCAGTCCTAAAGTCACCTTATGAAGTCCCAGTTCATCTTCTTCAATAAACTGCTGCCATTTGGAAGACCCGGTGAATAAAGAGGAATCATTCAAGGGTATTTTTCGTGAAAATTTCTTATGACCGATCAGACATCCTAGTTCGAGAAGAAAAATGTGATACCACTTAAGCTGGAGTCGAGATCCGATTCCCGGATACAGCAGAGCGAGCCCATTGATAGCATTTCCTAACTCAGAAGCAGCAGCGGCTGCCAGCTTTCCACCCCAGCTAACTGACAAGAGAATAACCGGACAAGGGGATAGGGAGGGAGCGGTGTTTTGTTGAATAAGATTAATGAAAGTACGGACATCGTCTACCAGTTGTTGCCAGTTTTCAGCATGGCCACGGTCGGTTGCATTGAGGCCGCTTCCTCGTCGGTCGAGAAACAGGATCTCGTAACCTGCGGAGCACAAGGTGTGACAAGAGCCCTGATACCAACCGCCATGGCTCTGAATCCCATGTAAACAAACGATTCGAGCTCTTGGATTGCCCTGGGGGATCCAGTGCCGATAACCCAGCTTGTACTGATCGGATGCGGAATAGAATTCAACTTGAGGATTCATAAGGTGGTTAGGTAACGGAATGGAGTGGTTGTTGTCTACGGGCGGGCTAGGGATGACTTCTTTTGTTTAGTAACGGGGGCGAACGAAACAAGGTATAGGTTATCCTCCAGTTATACCCATGTCAGGGCGACATCTCAATGAAAGGTCCATCGCTGCTGCTTGGTACAGAGTCGTTTTACTTTTTCTTGGTCAACGGTAATTCCCAGGCCAGGGCCAGTCAGAAGGGGGGCCCGACCTCCATATCCAAAAGTCAGGTCTTCGTGGGTAAGTTGTTCACGAACGAGATGACGATCATAGGATCCTTCAAGGTATCTGATGCCGGAAACCGAACACGCAAAATGCCGACCGGCAGCCGAAAGGATACCAGTTTCACCTACCTGGCAACCTAATTGATATCCGAGATTATAACGGTGAGCCAGAATTGCTAATTTTAGACTACGCACAAATCCTCCACATTTGGAAATCCGGATGTTAAAAAGGTCACATAATCCGCTTGCAATCGCCTCCTGGCCATCCTGTTCACTGCAGAGTGACTCATCGAGCATGATTGGGATGTCGGTTCTGCTTCGAAGAGAAGGCAATAGTTTCGCTTGTTCGTGGGGTAGGGGTTGCTCAACGGAAGTGATGTTGAAAGGGCATAGAATCGCGAGTTGTTCAGTGGCTTGATCGAGTGTCCATGAGGCATTTGCGTCAATTCGAAGGTCTACTCTGTTTCCCAAAATACTACGGATGCGTTTGATTCTTGGAGGATCATTCTGTCCCACAATTCCGACTTTAACCTTACACTGGGCAAAGCCATATATTTTCATTTTTAAACTGGAAATAAATTCGCGGACGCGACTTTCAGCTGTAATAGCGCCACTATACTGTACGCTAGCTTGCGAGTGATGAAGCGATCTCATGGAAGGTATCGTCTCGGTGAGGCATGACAGCGGGCAATTAAAGTAATGCCCAAAAGCGTCGAGGATACTGAGTTCGATCGCACAGCGCGCGGCATTGCCATGTATGCCCCGTAGGTCATCCGGTTTGCTGGCTAATGCCAGTCGGTCTACACATTCAATAACGGATGGAAAATCCGGAAAACGGTCTCCCAGTTGTTCCTTAAGTTGTGAGTGATTAAATAAATCAAACGCGTCTTCGATGCATTCGCCGGTAACATATTGGCGTGGAACCCCTTCCCCCCATCCGACCGTGCCATCTTCCAGTTGGCAACGAATGATCAGATTTTGGCTGTGAGTTCGCTCGGCAAGCGCATGTCGGATGGGACGACGAAGAGTAATCGGAAGATGATAGGCGTGAATTTCGGCGATACGCATTACTTCAGAGGGAGGATCTTCATGGGGTTGTAACTATGAAATTTGTGATCGTTACGATCAACGTAACTAAGCCTGAAGGACAAGGAAAGGCTTTACATTTACCCATTGTTATCACGGTTCGCTAGCGATCTCTGAGACAAAGTGGCCTTGGAGGTCATTTACATCGCTGGTTTGAAAATCAAGGTGTGTGGTATTTGACCAAGGATGGTTGCTTAGGGGCTCGTCGTTTTTGGCTTACAGTAACTGAGTGCCAAAAGTCCGTATGCTGTGACCAGATTGGGGTCACCTTCATACCACCGTTTGTTATCTCGGTTAATCCAGCTTCCATCCGCTCGCTGCTGGATAAACAGTTCGTTAGCGAGGTCTTTTCGCCAATCATGCATAAGGCCGTCATCGTCTTCAACGAAATCGATGTTTAGGGTGTTCAGTGCTTTTGCAAACGTATGGTAGTAGTAGTAAAGCCCTGCATATCCCATACCTGGATTTTCCTTGATCGTGTAATGGTTGCAGATCCACTCATAAGCTGCCTGAACACGAGGATCTTCTCTGGTGAGTCCTGCAAATATCATGCTTTTCAATCCCGCGTAGGTCATACTTCCGTAGGAACGCAAGCCACCATTTGCCGTTTTTCCGGCCTGACTCGTTCCTCCTGCTGCTGGAGTGTAATAAAATCCACCATCTTCAACTTGAGTAGCAAATGGCAGAGTGTTGTGTTCACTTTCAAGGTTCTGGCATCGTGAAACAAAGACCAGTGCTCGTTGCATGGCAGGATGATCTTCCGCAAGGCCGGATGCCTTCAAAGCCTCAATCAGAAATTGAGTGTTAGACAAATCCGGACGTTCGTGGCGGCCATAGCCGGCACCACCAAAAAAGGAGTTGGAGGAGTCTTTGTCTTCGGTTTCGTCCCATTGAAGGTCTATTAAATAGCTTTGCGCATCTTTTACAAGAGCCCCGAATTGGTTTTTGTCATTGGCTGTTTTAAAGGCTAGAAGTGACAGCGCTGTTTCATAATTTCCGTGAACACTGTCTTTTGCATAGAGGCCACCGTCATTTCGAGCAAATCGCATAAGGTAACTCAAAGATTGCTTTATGAAAGGGCTCTCTGAAGAGTGGTTGCTACTTTTCAGTATGGAGGTTACGACCAGGGCAGTAACAGCTGGTCCGGTTTGAGAAGAGTAGCTTCCATTTGGTTCCTGAGCAGTTATCTTAAAATAGTTAATGGCCTGGGTGACGGCCTTTTCCCACTTGTGAGCGGAAGGGCCGATGGGAGTGCTCGAATTGTGCGGCTGGGTTTTGCCGGGCAACGTGTAACAGGTTACCAGCAGCACGGTCATAAGTGGAGTAGTCCAGGATGCTGTTTTCACGGGTTGCTCCTCGTTAACAAAAGGCGGTAGCGGGCGGGCTCAAGTGATTCGGACGCATTGTGGAAAACAGTTTCAACGTATGGTGTCAGAAACACAAGCGAGTTCCTAATGATATATACGCAGAAACAATCCTGTTGTTTGCCGATTTAAAGTTCTGGCATGTCATTCAGACGATTTTGGCTGTCGAAGTTCTTTTCCTTGAACGAGTTCAGATTGTTCTCCTGTGTTTGCGTTATGGGGTAATTGTGACGCAAAGCGTGGATGACGGTATGAACAATAAACTTGGAACTGACAGGTTTTGAGAGCACCGTGTAGGCACGTGCGAGAAGTGCTTCACGCACAAGACGCTCAGTCATGTCTGCTGACATGATAATGCATGGAATCAACGCATTGATTTTCTTGAGAATTCGTAGGGTGTCCAAACCCGTGAGCCGTGGCATGTGCATGTCAAGCAATGCAATATGCACAGATTCACCCTGAACGATTTCGATCGCTTCCTCTCCATTGCATGCTTCGAATAATTGAAACCCACGATTTTCAAAAACACCTCGCAGAGCGCGACGAAATGCATCATCATCGTCGGTCACGAGGATAGAAAGTTCTGAATTGTTGACTTCGGGGTTACCAACCATCTGTCAGTCTCTGCAGGGAGCCACATGCAGTGGTCAAAGACAGGAAATAGTGGAGCAAATTTAATGCCGAAAAGAGGTCTTTGTTCAAGTGTTTATATCTGCCAGTATCCGGTCACTCCTTTGCGGCTTCTCATATCCTTATCTAGCATTTGTACTGAGGCGTGCAAAGTCTATTCGTGAAGGTTTTGCACATAAATTACTGGATTAACGGTTTTTTAGCAGATTTTGCAGATGCATGGCAAGCTCTATGGAGGTTGTTAGGGGCGTTGAATGTGATCGCAATGGTTGAAAAGGCTATCAGACAGACGCAATCAGGAGTTGTGCTGCTGTAATTTGTCGTTCATTTTCGGTTCAGGAGCAAAAAGGGAGTCGACGATGTATGACAATTCAGACGTGATTTCAAATCCATCCTGCCACAATGGCATATTTGGGCAGAGGTACAATATGGGCATGATAGCGCTAAATGCTGTTTGTTTGGTGATTTATCATTGTTTTTTCATTTTGGTACACATCTTGCCAATGTAGATGGCTGACACATTTTGAATAGAAGGCCCGTTAACGAGTGTATTGGAGGATGGGCAGGCACGCCGACCCAAAGGCATTGAACGGCAAAAATGTGTGAAGGGACGCAGTATCCATTTGCCTGGTGGCAAAGGTTTGTGTTCAGGATATTGGCTGAAGTCTGGCAACGTGGAGTGATGAGGTCACTTTTGAGTGGCACGAAAGGAGATTATCGCCGTGGCAAAACAGTTGGTCTTCGATGAGGAAGCACGTAGAAAACTCGCTTCTGGGGTAACGAAGTTGGCGATGGCAGTTCGTAGTACGCTTGGCCCACGTGGGCGCAACGCAGTGTTGGATAAGGGATGGGGTTCGCCCAAAGTAACCAAGGACGGTGTGACGGTTGCCGAAGAAATTGAATTAGAAGATCCTTTTGAAAACATGGGGGCTCAGCTGGTCAAGGAGGCTTCATCAAAGACCAGTGATATTTCCGGTGACGGTACAACGACAGCTACGGTGCTGGCAGAGGCAATTTTCAAATCGGGTATTAAGTCAATTGCAGCGGGCAGTGATCCTATGGCTCTAAGCCGAGGGGTTGTGAAAGCTGTGGATGCGGTTGTAGAGGAGCTATCTAATCTGGCACGTCCGGTGGATCCATCGAAGCGGCGCGATGTGGCGATGGTCGCGACTATTGCAGGTAACAACGATTCTCGAATTGGTGCGATTCTTGCAGACGCGTTGATGCGGGTCGGCAAAGATGGTGTCATTACGGTTGAGGAAGGACGTCAGCTGGAAACACAGGTCGATGTCGTTGAAGGTATGCAGTTTGACCGTGGCTATCTGTCTCCACACTTTGTTACCAATCAGGATGAGATGAAATGCGAGTTGGAAAATTGCTTGATCCTGATATATGAGGAAAAGATTTCTTCTGCACAGGCGCTGGTTCCGCTGTTGGAGGCTGTGTCAAAAGCCAATCGCCCCTTATTAATTATTGCAGAAGACATTGAAGGCGAAGCGCTTGCCACGTTGGTTGTTAACAAAATGCGGGGAATCTTGAATGTGGTTGCCGTAAAAGCTCCCGGCTACGGCGATCGACGCAAAGCCATGCTCGAAGATATTGCGGTCCTGACCGGTGGTCAGGCGATTTTCAAGGATCTGGGTGTGCAGGTTGAGAATATTCAACTTGAAGATTTGGGTGATGCCAAGAAGATCACTGTCGATGCTGAAAATACGACGATTATTGAAGGGGCTGGTAAAACAGCGGCGATTCAAGGTCGGGCGGAACAGATCAGACGGGAAATTGGCGAAACGGAAAGTGAATATGATCAGGAAAAATTGCAAGAGCGACTGGCCAAGTTGGCTGGTGGTGTTGCCCAGATTAATGTCGGTTCAGCGACAGAAACTGAGATGAAGGAAAGGAAAGCCTTGATAGAAGACGCGTTGCATGCGACCCGTGCTGCGATCGAAGAAGGAATTGTTCCAGGGGGCGGTGTTGCTTTGCTGCGTTGTGAGAGTGTTCTGGATAAACTGAAGCTTAAGGGTGATGAGGCTGCCGGTGTCCAGATTGTGCAGCGTGTTTTGGATGAGCCGTTACACTGGATTGCAGAGAATGCTGGGCTCGAAGGTGCGGTGGTTGTCAATCGGGTCAAACGTGCGAAAGAATGGTCTCATGGATATGATGCCAAAAACATCCGCTATGGCGATATGTTTGACTTCGGGGTTGTCGATCCGGCGAAGGTGACGCGAACCGCTCTTCAAAATGGAGCTAGTGTTGCCAACCTTTTGCTCACCACAGAAACGATTGTGTGTGACATACCTGAAGAGGCAGAGGACGATCATCACGATGATCATCATGGAGGTATGGGAGGTGGAATGCCGGGCGGCATGGGCGGCATGGGCGGCATGCCTGGAATGGGAGGTGGAATGCCGGACATGGGTGGCATGGGTGGCATGGGTGGCATGGGTGGCATGATGTAGGTTGTTCAGCCTGTCTTCCGATAGCATGGTGCAGCAGAAGGGCTGGTCCCGTTTTGGTTGTGCCTGAAACAGAATACGATTCGAGAATATAAACAGTGAGGAGAGCTTCTTATGAACATTAGGCCTTTGGATGATCGAGTTGTGATTCAGCCTCTCGAGGCAGAGGAAAGAACGGCCGGGGGGATTGTACTACCGGATGCTGCTCGTGAAAAACCGCAGCGAGGTCTTGTGAAAGCTGTAGGACCTGGCTTGTTGCTTGAGACAGGAGAGCGGGCCGGTGTGAGTGTCGTTGTTGGAGACGAAGTTCTTTTTGGCAAGTTTGGAGGTACTGACATCGAGGTGGATGGAACAGAACTGAAGATCATGCGAGAAGGTGAAGTTTTGGCGAAAGTGCTGAATTGAAATAAAACCACCTTTGCACAGAGTGGTTCGGTACTTGGTGTGCTAAGACACAGGTACCCCGTAGTTTTGAATTAACGCTGAAGTCGCACACTCATTTCAGGAGTATTGGGAGTGGCAAAGCAATTGCTTTTTGAAGATCGGGCCCGCAGTAAGATGCAAGAGGGCGTGGACAAGTTGGCGGATGCCGTGGCAATTACAATGGGACCTACGGGTCGCAATGTGATATTGGACAAGAGTTTTGGTGGTCCCACGGTTACCAAGGATGGCGTCAGCGTATCGAAAGAAATCGAATTGTCAGATTCTTTTGCAAATATGGGGACTAAACTTGTTAATGAGGTTGCCAGTAAAACGAGTGATGTTGCTGGTGACGGGACGACTACTGCCACGGTTTTGGCGCGGTCCATCTTCAATGAAGGGGTCCGAAATATTACGGCAGGTGCCAATCCCATGGCGGTTCGCCGTGGGATTGAGCGTGCTGTTGAAGGTGCGGTAGAGTTCTTTCAGTCGATTTCACGAGAAGTCTCTAGCAAAGAAGAGATCGCTCAGATTGGAGCCATCAGCGCCAATAACGACGATGCGATAGGTAACTTGTTGGCAGATGCGATGGAGCGCGTAGGGAAAGATGGAGTAATCACGGTCGAAGAAGGCAAGGGTATAGATACCACGCTTGAGTTCGTAGAAGGAATGCAGTTCGACAAGGGTTATATCTCCCCCTACTTTGTTACCAGCCCCGCTGATATGGAAGCGGTGATGGAAGATCCTTACTTGCTTATTTTCGAAAAGAAAATATCGAATTTGCGAGATTTGGTACCTGTGCTGGAACGTGTTTCTCAAGCCGGTAAGCCTTTGTTGATCATTGCCGAAGACGTTGAAAATGAGGCATTGACTACTTTGGTGGTCAATAAACTTCGAGGTGTTTTGAATGTTTGCGCTGTTAAAGCACCTGGATTCGGTGATCGACGTAAGGCCATGCTTGGCGATATTGCGGTGCTTACTGGTGGGCAGTTGATAAGTGAAGACTTGGGTATTCAACTTGATAGTCTGGAGCTTGATCAGCTTGGTCGCGCCCGACAGGTCCGCGTTAACAAAGATGCGTGCACGATCATTGAAGGCGCTGGTAATTCCGGTGAGTTAAAACGTCAGATTGATCAGATCCGCCATCAGATTGAAATTACTGAAAGTGAATATGATCGAGAAAAATTTCAGGAACGGTTAGCCAAGCTTTCCGGAGGGGTAGCTTTGATCCAGGTCGGTGCACCAACGGAAACAGAAATGAAGCAGAAGAAGGCCCGGGTAGAAGATGCTTTGCATGCGACTCGTGCTGCAGTTGAAGAAGGAATCCTTCCTGGTGGGGGTGTGGCATGTCTGCGTGCCAGGGATGCTATTGCCGACGTACGTGATAAATCACGAGGCGACGAAAAAGTCGGTGTTTCGATCGTGATGGCTGCTTTAGATGGCCCGATTCGTGCGATTGCTGGAAATGGAGGAGTAGACGGATCGGTGGTTGTTGATGAAGTGGCCGAAAAAGGCGGTGATATCGGTTATAACGCCAACACGGGTGAATATGTAGATATGTATGAAGTTGGCATTATTGATCCCGCCAAGGTAACCCGTTCTGCTTTGCAGAATGCCGGATCGATTGCCGGTTTAATGCTGACTACAGAAGTATTGGTGGCACGTATGCCGGAAGATGAGGAAGAAGGTGCGAAAGTGGAGGGCAGTATTCGCTGATTTGTCCTGTCGCTTCGACTTGAAACGCATGTTTCAATTGCAGCTAGCCGCGACTGTGTTTGTAGTGGAAAGTTGACTATCCACTGGTACACGGACGCGGCTAGTAAGCGTAAATAGGCGGTACTTGCAACGGGAGAAAAGTCAGGGACAGGGGGAACCTTAGGGTAATCCGGATGCTGTCTGTCATCGCTTGATACGGTGAATGTTTTCTGTACGAATCAATCGAGAGAAGGAATGGCTGGGGAATGCCTGGCTTCCAATCAATGGGACACCAGCAAGGTGTTCAGAAAGGGCTTGTAGGCCTTGGTATGGCCAGTGTCCACAATGGCATCTAAACGTGATTATTACGATGTGCTAGAAGTCAGTCGCAATGCAACCGGCGATGAAATTCGCAATGCCTATAGAAAGCTTGCACTCAATCATCATCCCGACCGTAATCCGGGAAATGAGGAGTCGGAAAAGTTGTTTCGCGAGGCTGCCGAAGCCTATGAAGTGCTGAGTGACGGAGACAAAAAACAGCGATACGATCGTTACGGTCACGAAGGGCTCAGTGGGTCAGGAGTGCAGGATTTCGGGAACATCAACGATATTTTTGATGCTTTTGGAGATATCTTTGGTGGCGGCGGTGGTGGTGTTTTTGGGGACATCTTTGGCGGACGCAGAAGAGTTCGCCGCGGTACCGACCTCCGGTTTCAGCTTGAGTTGGACCTTACAGAAGCCGCACGCGGCGTAACAAGAACTCTGGATATCAAACGCCGTGAGCGTTGCGACGAGTGTCAGGGTAGCGGAGCTCGGCCAGGGTCTTCTCCTGTCCAATGTTCGTATTGTGGTGGAAATGGACAGGTAATCCAATCACAGGGTTTCATGCGGGTTCAGACTACCTGTCCTTCGTGTCGTGGAAAGGGAACGCAGGTTACGGATCCTTGTTCACGGTGCAGTGGACGGGGAAGGGTTGTGATGCCTCGCACCATAGAAGTTCCCATACCGCCCGGGGTCGACAGTGGTATCACCCTTTGTGTTAGAGGAGAAGGGGAGGCGGGCGAAGAAGGAGCGCCTCGAGGTGACCTTTATTGTGTGATCGAAGTGAAGGCACACCCTTTGTTTGGAAGAGAAGGAGCAAACCTGACGTGCCAGGTTCCGATTACTTTTTCACAGGCGGCATTGGGAAGTACTGTCGAAGTACCTACTCTCAGTGGTCCCTATGATTTGAAAGTTCCTGCTGGAACGCAAAGTGGGCAGGTTTTTCGTTTAAAGGGTAGAGGAGTGGCGGACCCGCATACCCGGAGTGCTACGGTCGGTGCGCTTCTGGTGGAGGTGCTGATTGAAACTCCTAAGAAATTAAACACCCGAGAAAAAGAGTTGTTAAGAGAACTGGCGGAATTGGAAAAAACTCGATTGAGCCCAAAACGCAAGGGATTTATGAATCGTATTAAAGAGTTTTTTGCCGCTGACCATCAGATGGATTCCGGACAGGAGGACCCGTCGTGATTTCCAACGATGACCAGAGGGTTGAAGCAGAGATCAATGATTCAGAAGATTCATCGGAAGAACCTTTGACCGAAGAGGTTTCAGAAGACGGCTCTCTGACGGATGCGGTAATGGAGTCGGATGTTGCATCACTGGATGACGGTACCATAACGGATCCATTGCAAGATCTTGAGAAAGAACGGGACAAATATCTGGAGATGCTCCAGCACACACGTGCGGAGTTTGAAAATTATCAGAAAAGGATGCGTCGGGAAATTGAGAGTGAACGAAAATATTCGATTCTCCCTATGGTGCGGGATTTACTGCCTGTGCTCGACAATATCCATCGTGCTGTACAGGCATCTCAAGCTTCCCAGGATTCCGAAGGATTGGCTGAGGGTATTACCATGGTAGCCCGTCAATTGGAAGAGCTGCTTCAACGGTATGAAATCGTGCGTATTGATGCAGTAGGGGAACCTTTCGATCCGAATTTTCACGAAGCCGTAGGACAGTATCGAGTTAAGGATTGTCCGGTCAATGAGGTGCTTGAAGAGGTGGAGCGAGGTTATCAGCTGTTTGAGCGAGTAGTGCGACCGAGCAAAGTGATCGTGGCAGCGTCCGACGAGACGTCAGATGATGAGAAGTCAGATGATGAAACATCTACATCTGAGTGAACCGAAGCGTACGTGCTATAATTTTTAGCGTAAAAGGAACCTTGATATGGCCTGTTCGGACCGTCTGGTCAGGTCCAGGGAGTTAAAATGCCAACGTATGAATATGTCTGTAATGGGTGTGCTCACGAATTTGAAGTTTTTCAATCCATTACAGCCTCGGTAAAAAGAAAATGTCCTGAATGTAAGAAATACAAGCTTCGTAGAAAAATTGGTGCCGGAGCGGCCGTCATATTCAAGGGTGATGGGTTTTACCAAACGGATTATCGAAGTGACAGTTACAGAAAGGCTGCCGAAGCAGATAAGCCGAAAGTGGAATCCAAACCGGATAAGAAAGACTCCTCATCAGGCAGTAAAAAACCAAGTTCAGAATCCTGAACGGATGTTTTTTCACACGGACCTGTTCTTTTGAAATAGAGGTTTTCCTCTGTTAAGTGGCCAATGATTTTATCGGATGGCAATCATTCGCTTGATTATCGACATGATGGAACGTATAAGGAATTAAGGTTACCAACGGGGCGGGGGGGCCTTATAGGCTCCTGATGTCCGGACGATGACGGATTTTGATGGCCTTAGTTCTTTGGGGATGTGACCGTCTTCGGATTGTTACCCGATGGAGGACAGGCCTCTGAGTATCCGTGTTTAGTTTGGCAATTGCAATTTCCATATAATGGATGCATAGCAGGGTGGTGGTTTGATGTTTAGAAAGTTGTTTTTTCGTATGGGTGGTTGTTCGAGCGTATTTTGTGGTTGGGTGCTGTCGGTTTGGCTGTGCTCCGGGGTTGTGTGTGCTGCCGCACCAGAAATAGAGAAGCTTTCATTACATGGTTTGCGTAGTGGTGCTACGACCACGTTAACCATCCATGGACGAGAATTACTTTCCGATTCGACCGTTTTATTGTCGGTTCCGGTGGCGTTTCAATTTGTCCGGAAGGAATCGAACGATACTCGACTGCATCTTGATTTGCGACTTGACGAATCGACTCCATCTGGGATCTATCAGTTGAGAGTGGCAAACAGTCAAGGGGTATCCAATGCAGTCTTTGTCGGTATTGATCGTTTACCACAGATTTCGATGAGTGAGACTCTAGACACGCTCCCAGTGGCCATGAGTGGTGTTTTGTCCACTACCCAGACTGTGCGATCTTCATTCATGGGCAATGCTGGTGATCAGGTTGTTGTTGAAGTGGAGGCAAAAAGGATCGGATCATCGTTGGATCCAGTTATCGAGTTGTTGGATCCGAGAGGAATTCTGGTCGCTTGGTCACAGGGAATGAGATCCTTGTCAGGTGATGCACGGGTTGTTGCCACTTTGCCGGTTGAGGGGAGTTATCAAGTTGTTTTACGAGATGTCAATTACGCTGCAAAAGAGGCGTCCTCGTTTCGACTTAAGATCGGAGATTTTCATTTTGCCGACTTGGTGTTCCCGTTACAGGTACAGCAGGGAAGACAAATTACCGCTGAACTTATTGGACGTTTTTCAAACACCGGACAAACCATCACCCAGTCGGGTACCATCCTTGGAGAGGTGCCGGTTGTTCAAACAGGTGGGTCGGACCGAATGAGTGGATCCGTTCCTCGATTGCGTGTTGGTATCCATCCTGAAGTCATAGAGCATCGCGACAACGATAAGGGATTGCCGATTCAGATTCCTGTTGTGATTAACGGTCGCATCGAGAAGGAGAGCGAAGAAGATCGATTTGTGCTGGCCGTTGAACCTGGCCAGCAATTACGATTCGATGTTTTATCACAGCGCGCAGGTACCCAACTGGATGGCGTTCTAATACTTGAAGATGAGGAGGGCAAAGAACTCGCGCAAAATGATGATCGGGGCCGTATCGCTGATCCTGGCCTGGATTTTACGATACCAGAAAAGATGGTTTCTCTGACAGTCGTGTTGAAAGATCTTCATGGTCGTGGCCGAAGTGATTTTATATACCGCATTGCTGTAAATCTGAAAGGTCAGCCTCAGTTCGATCTGAATGTTACCGACGCGCGGCATCATGTTCCCCTGGGAGGGGCCGCACTGGTAAGAGTGCGTGTGAATCGTCAGGGATTTTCAGGCCCTATAGAGTTGTCCGTTTCAGGACTTCCCGAAGGTATAGCCGTGACAGGATCAGAAATTCCAGCGAGTGCTTCAGAAACTTTGTTATCGCTTCAAGGATTTGGAGTTCATACAACTCAGGGGATCATGTCCATAACCGGTGAAGCTCGAGTGGGAAAATGGATGCTGCAGCGACGTGCGCTGCTTCCGTCATCAGAGGCAACCCAATCTGCGCCATGGCTTCGCTCAGAGCTTGCTGTTGCACTTACCGGACCGGGAAAAATGGCGGTGGGTTGGCTGGAAAAGGACACGGATCTTGTGCTCGGTCAAAAGCATCATTCCCGAATTCAGGTCAGCCGGGCTGCCGGGTTACGGGGGAAAATCAGGCTTTCATTGGAGTCCAGTCAGTCGATTCCAGCTAAATCAGCAGCAGTTGTCCCACCGGGACAACCCCCGCAAACCGGTCAGCCTGATATGGATCGTGCCATACGGATTGAAGGTGAATCAACGCTTGGAGTTGACCAGACCAATCTCGATGTAAGTATTCAGGTGCCCGGTGATCTGGAGAACATACCTTATGACCTGGCAATCCGTGGAGAGTTACTTGGTGAGGATGATAAAACGGTAATTGCCTCTGCAGTAACATCAGCTCGTCGTTTTTTGGTTCGTCATCCATTTGCATTGACGGAAATAGAGTCAAGAAAGGTGACTGCAAAAGCAGGAGAAGGAACCACGTGAATAATTCGTGGACGAATCAAGCGTCAGGGAAAGAGCGACCATCCGTTAACGCTTGTTTTGCAAGGTTTACCTCCCGGACTCCCCACTCCCGTTACTTTTATTGAGCAAGGCAAAAATGAATTTGAATTTCCGGTTTTTTTCCCATACGGAACCATGGAAGGTAGTTTGAGTAACGTGGAACTTAAAGCGCTCGATGAAACGGTGTCTCCTGAGATTCAATCACCAGGTGTACCATTGGCCATCGATGTAGTGGAGGGTGAATTACCTCAGATACCTGGCAGCTTATTTAGAATCTTTGAAGACGAGCGTTACTTCATGGGTTTCCTACACGAAGGCAATGGAACGATCACGTTGGATAGAAAAGATGCCTATAGTGGCAACGCTTCATTACGCGTGACGGGTGTACAACGTTTTCGTAGTGAGATTCCCAACTGGAAGTACCGTATTGCTGAAAATCCAGGTCCCGGTGAATTTCGTTATTTCCGTTTTGCATGGAAGAAGAAGGGTGGCGAAAATGTGATGTTACAGTTAACTGCCAATGGACAGTTTGGTCCTGCGCGCGGTCTGGACGGACCGAGTTTTCGATATGAAGTTGGATCCGGGAGAAATGCACTGAATGTTAAGGCGATTAGTCTGGGACAGGAGCTGGCCAAAGACTGGATGGTAGTGACACGTGACCTGTTCGAAGATTTTGGTGAATTTGTTTTGACGGGGCTGTCTTTCACAGCAGGACCTGGTGAATATGCTGCGTTTGACCATCTCTATCTAGGGCGTACCCAAGCAGATCTGGAAGCGTCTCCCAGTCCTCGACAGACTGTTTCAGAATAACATGGGTACCGCAATTTACGGAATAGGTTTGCTCGAAAGGGCCATCTCAGGTGGCAGGAAAGAATCGGTGGTTCCTGTTAAACAGGCCGGGTATCTCTTGCAATGATAGGGCGACGGGCTTACATTAAAAATGTACGTTAGTATGCATTTTTGTTTTGCTCCACACCGGTTGAGTTTGCCAATCACATCCAGTGAGTACAGTGATGCGGATGGTTTCCCGTGTGGGGGTGTAAAGTTCGCTTCATTTAAGTCACTTCTGTAGCCGATGAAGCGTGGATCCAGATGGTATTGCTGATCGCGGGCCCAAATGTATGAACCAGTCTGATACGAATTCAAATGTGATGATTGAAACGCGTAACCTCTCGAAGGTGTATAAGGATTTCTGGGGACGGGAAAAAGCAAGAGCTCTTAGTGCACTTGATTTAAAAATCAACAAGGGCGAAGTTTTTGGTCTGCTGGGGCCCAATGGATCCGGCAAGACAACGACCATCAAGCTTTTACTGGGTTTGTTGTTTCCCACATCTGGAGAAGCAGAAGTATTGGGGAAACGGGCTACCGATGTGACCAAGAATGAACGCATTGGTTATCTGCCCGAAGAATCCTACCTGTACCGGTTTCTCAACGCGGAAGAGACCCTGGATTTTTACGGTCGACTTTTTGATATACCGAGCAAAGAGCGGCGTGAACGAGCGCAACACCTGATTCAACGTGTGAGCCTTCAAAATGACAAATTCCGGCCATTGAAGGAATATTCCAAGGGGATGACTCGAAGAATAGGACTGGCCCAAGCGCTTATCAATGATCCGGATCTTATCCTGTTGGATGAACCGACAACCGGATTTGATCCCATCGGGACACGTGAAATGAAGGATTTGATATTGGAATTAAAGGACGAAGGGAAAACGGTATTGATGTGCAGTCATCAGTTATCTGATGTACAGGATATCTGTGATCGCATTGCTATTTTACACCGTGGGGAGTTGAAAGAACTTGGACGTGTGGAAGATCTCATTAGTGTTCAGGATGTAGTACAGATTCGTGCCCGTAACTTGAGTGCAGAAGCACAAACTGAGATTGAAAAGCTAATCGAAAAACATGGCGCGGAAATGGTAAGCGTAGAACATCCTACGACGACTTTGGAAGAATTGTTCCTGCGTATTGTTCGTGATAGCGAGATGCATCCCGGACGTCGTATTACCGGGGACCAGATGGAGGAATAGTTGACCGGTCAGGTGAGATCTCATGCCTGGTCATGATTCCATTTGTAAGAGAATCAGTGCTGTGAAGGTAGTGCCAGTAATAATAAGTTTGTATCTGTAGTTGGGATTGAGAGTAAACGAACGATGGTTCTGGACCAACTTCCTTTTGATTATCTGTCTTCGATTCGCACGTGGATACAGGTGACCGGTATTCTGACTGCTCTGTCACTTTTGACGATCCTGCTGCAGGCGAGTATCAATCAGGGGAGCTTTGGCAGAGGGTTTCAGGAATGGAAGCAGCAGCTGGCTGAAATCGCGCAAGATGTCGTACAATTATCCATGAGTCGGCTTTTTAGTCTCATAAGGCATAGCGTCAAGGAATCGTTTCACCGAAAAGTACTTTACGTGTTTGTGGTTTTTGCAATTCTGTTTTTATTCGCAGGCTGGTACATCGATTCGTCTGCACGTGAACAGGTTAAGTATTACGTTACCTTTGTTCTGAAAGCGACAAGTTGGTTAACGTTGCTGGTGGCGCTTTTACTGTCGTGTTTCAGTTTGCCTTCGGATATCAACTCAAAAACAATACACACGATCATTACTAAACCGGTGCGTCGTAGTGAGATCATTATTGGAAGAATTTTCGGATTTGGATTGTTGGGAACCGCCATTCTTATATTGATGGGTATGGCAAGTTATTTGTTTGTTATCCGTGGAGTTGACCATAGCCATCAGATAGTAGCAAATCGACTGGTTTTTTTTACGGGGCAATCGGGTGTCAGTGAAGGACATTCT